>Ga0307478_10000093_pt1 | contig 105291 bp, 86 predicted proteins | sample atmos_gasesECM4C_2_FD_203713 | JGI IMG/M metagenome (GOLD analysis project Ga0307478, IMG submission 203713) | Hardwood forest soil microbial communities from Morgan-Monroe State Forest, Indiana, United States - atmos_gasesECM4C_05 | ecosystem: Environmental > Terrestrial > Soil > Temperate...
CTGTCCAGCAACCGAGCACCTGGTGCGGGCGGTCAGAACCGATCCTGCTCCATCCAGTGGGCTGCGAAGCAAGAAAAATTCCGGCCGATGCAGGAGTGTTTTTTCTTGACTTCTACCTTTATAGAACGTATCAGAGCGAATGGGCGATCGACGTGGTGTTTCGGCGAGTGGAGACGCTGCGACGGCTGTATCCGCGTTTGGTGCTGTACGGGATCACGGCGCTGGGGAGCCCGGAGGTGATGCGCTACCTGGGGAAGCCGGTGCCGGGGGATGGGGAAATTCCCAAGTCGTTTCGAGGGGAAGTGGTGAGCGATTTGAAGTGGCGGGAAGAAGGGGTACGGATCAAGCACCGCGTGAATGGGAATTCCGTGAAGTTGTACGACAAGGCGTTCACAGGGGCGGGAAGCGTGCTGCGCGCGGAGACGACCATTCATCAGACGGGGGAGTTTCGGGTGTATCGGCGCAAGGAAGGGGATCGGCGCGGGAAGAAATCGTGGCGGGTGTTGCGGGGCGGGATCGCCGATTTACAGCGTCGAGCGAAGATTTCCGAACGAGCCGCCGAGCGCTATCTGGATGCGCTGGCAGGGGTGAACGAACAGAGCACGGTGGGAGGAACTGATCGGGCGGCTGGGACAGCGGCGGCGGTGGAAGGGACGAGGCCTCCGGGGGCTGGATCCGTTCGGCAAAGATCGCCCCTTGCTGGAAGCGATTCGTCACGGGGAGTTCACGCTGAACGGCTTTGGCAATCGGGATTTGCAGAACGTGTTCTTCGGGGTGTCGGCGGTGGACGTGCAGGAGCGGCGGCGGCGTTCGGCGCGGATCAGCCGCCAACTGCGCTTGCTGCGCGCGCACGGAGTCATCCAAAAGCTTCCCGGCCGCTACCGGTATCAGCTCACCGAAGCAGGACAGAAAGCCACCGGCGCGATTCTCGCGACCTTACACTCCACCGTCCGCGCACTCCTGCCCGAGGCCGCATGAAATTCGTCGCGCCACGCAAAGAATCTACGGATTAGTACTACAGACAGAGCCGAGAACACACAGAAATCCGGTCACTGCGTTGAGGTGTCGCGACAGAGTCTGTGCGCCCAGCTAAAGCCGCACCGACATGTTGCCTATTCGATGTAAAAAGGCCGTCGAGTCCTCCTCGTCCAGGCTACTGTCAAACCTCAACGAGCACACCCCTGCCCCGTTGCTTTACCGTTTTGGGGCGGTTTGCTAGGCTGGAAGCCATGGCACACCCGGCCAGTTCTGTCGCGCGGAAAGCATATAAACAAGGCACTTCTGTCATCACCAGCCGCGAGAACCGCTGGATGAAGCGGTTCCGGGCGGCGCTTGCGGGGGAGCGAGGCGACGATGGCATTGTCGGCGTCGAGGGGGTGCGTCTAGTCGAGGCGGCGCTTGGGTCTGGACTTACCGTGGAGGCTGTGCTGTTGAGCGATTCGGGAACGCGGCACCTGCCCCGGGTAGCACACGTTTTGTCCCAGGAAGTGGCGGTGCTGCGAACGTCCGACCGATTGTTCGCCGCGATCGCGGATACGCTCACACCCCAAGGGATGGCCGCTCTGGTGCAGCCACGCCGAGCCACGATCGAGAGCCTCCTCACCGGGACTCCGCTGGTCGTCGCGCTTGTGGGCGTGCAGGACCCTGGCAACGTTGGGACGATTGTTCGGGCCGCAGAGGCTTTCGGAGCGAGCGGTGTAGCGAGCTGCCCCACCGAAAGTATCGGGACGGCAGATCCCTTCGGGCCGAAGGCGCTACGCGCGTCCGCAGGATCGGCGCTGAGATTGCCGATCGTTCACGGAATCTCGCCCACGATTCTGCTCGCGCAACTGCGGATGAGTCGGGTCAGCGTGTACGCGGCCGTCGCTGATGCAGAAGGATCAGACAGCAGAGCCTCGAAAGCCCAGTCCACGGTGTTAAGCCCATGGGTGATTAATTGGAATGGACCGTCGGCGCTGCTGATCGGAAACGAAGGAGCCGGCCTGCCGACCGACCTTGTCCGGGCTGCTGACGCGCGTGTATATATTCCTCAGGCGACGGCGATCGCTCCCGTGGGAATTGAATCCCTTAATGCGGCCATGGCTGCGAGCGTTTTGCTCTACGAGGCCATGCGGCAGAGAAATGCATCGCGCGCAACACATTCATGAGCTTGTTCGCCAAACTCGAACCCGAAGAGGGCGCCGGAGCAGCCTCCCAGCCGCTCGCAGAGCGCATGCGCCCCCGCACACTGGATGAGTTCACCGGGCAGGAGGCGTTGCTCGGGCCTGGGAAACCTCTGCGCACTCAGATCGAGCACGATGATATTGGCTCGATGATTCTTTGGGGGCCGCCGGGATGCGGAAAAACGACGCTGGCCCGCATCGTGGCGCGGATGACGCATTCCGAATTCGTCGCCTTCAGCGCAGTGCTGACAGGGATCAAGGAAATCAAGGACGTGATGGCTGCGGCCGAGTACTCACGGCGCGCGGGACGCAGGACCATCGTGTTCATCGACGAAGTGCACCGGTTCAATAAGGCTCAGCAGGACGCGTTCCTGCCTCACGTGGAGGCGGGGAATATCACCTTTATCGGCGCCACGACCGAGAATCCATCGTTTGAAGTGATTGCGCCCCTGCTGTCGAGAACTCGGGTTTATGTGCTGCAAGGGCTTGCGACCCCGCAAATCGAAGCGCTGTTGCGCCGGGCGCTCGGTGACAAACAGCGCGGGCTTGGCGGCGATAACATCTCGATCAGCGACGAGGCCCTCGAGCATATCGCCGTATTTTCGGGCGGCGACGCACGGGCCGCGTACAACACGCTCGAAGCGGCCGCGCGGGCCGCGCACGCGGATGGTTCGGGAAAGCGCACGATCACGAAGGAACTGCTCGCCGATCTACTGCAGCGGAAGTTTCTTCTGTACGACAAGGCTGGCGAAGAGCACTACAACCTCATTTCGGCGCTGCACAAATCGGTGCGCAATTCCGATCCTGACGCCTCTTTGTACTGGTTGGTGCGGATGCTCGAATCGGGCGAGGACCCACTCTACATCGCGAGGCGGCTCGTGCGCATGGCCAGCGAAGATATCGGCCTTGCGGAGCCGGGCGCTCTCGCCGTGACGATCGCAGCGATGCAGGCTGCCGACTTTGTCGGGCCGCCGGAAGGAAACCTCGCGCTCGCGCAGGCCGCTGTGTATCTGGCGCTCGCGCCAAAGTCGAACGCGCTTTATACCGGCTATGGCTGTGTGCAGCAGGATCTGGAGAGCACGCGGACCGAACCGGTGCCGCTGCACCTGCGAAATGCACCCACGCCGCTCATGAAAGGAATCGGTTACGGCAAGGGATACCAGTATGCTCACGACCTTGAAGAGAAAGTCGCGGACATGAAATGCCTGCCCGAGTCTCTTGCCGGAAGGACGTACTACCATCCGACCGATCAAGGATTTGAAGCGCGGTTGCGCCAGCGACTGGAAGAAATCAGACAGCTCAAGGTCAAAGGGAAGACGTAATCGTGAACGTCAGGCGAGTTTCGCCGATTCGGAAGGCACCGATTCTGTGTCTGGCGGCGATGTCGACCCTTGCTTCCGCGCTTCCGTCCCTCGCACAAGAGAAACTTGCGTTTCGCATCGACGATGAAGTGACGCGGTTTGCGTTTTCGGGGGATGGGAGAATCGCATACTCGACCCGCCACGTATTTTCGGAGAAGAAAATTCAGCTGCAGCGTGACGATCTTTGGATTGCGGAACGCGACGCAAAGAAGAGAAGGATTCTGCAAGGCGAAAAATTCATCCGCGGAACTGGACCATTCAGCTACCTCGTTCGCGGGCTGCGCTGGTCGCCGGATGGGAAGAAACTGGCGGTCGAGCTTGCTACCAGTGAAATGATCAACGACGCGGGAGATACTCGCGAGGGCGTGGCTACCCTTCTGATCGACGACAATGGCAGCGAAATTCCAGTTGCGGGAGGCGACAGCGTCATCCCTGGCGCTACGAATGCAGCGTGGCTAAGCGACAATGCAACGCTCATTTATTCGACCGCAGTCCAAAAACCGCCACAGGTGACAAAGGGAGACAAGTCATCCGAGACAGCGGCGACGTTCCTCCTGAACCGCGTCCGGCCAGGAGCCGGTCCCGGCTCAGCAATATTCTCCGGGCAAGAATTTGCCGCTCTTTCACTCAATGCGTCCAAGGACTTGGGAGTAGCGGTCGCGCGTGGATCGGCTTCAGGTGGAGCTTTTGCGCTGCTCGCACTTGATCTCAACAAAGAGACCAAACGTGATTTGGCCACTCTCGATGGCTATGCCGGCGGGTTATCCATCGCTCCTCCGGGCACCAAAACCGCGTATTGGTTGAGTAACGAGCAGCTGGAGGTGCGCGAAATTGCTTCTCCGAATCGAGTGGCGAGGTTGCACGTCTTGTTGGGGACGCTTGCGTGGTCGGGAGACGAGAAGCGATTGTTGGTCAAACAGGGAGCGGCGGGAAAATCGGGGAGTCTTGTGTGGGTGGCGTTGCCACAACTTGCACCAGTCGCTGCTGGCGCAACACCCTCTACGCAAGACGTTGTGCTGCCGTCCATATTGCATGACCTGGAGTTTCGCCAGTTTGACATTGCACCGGATGGAAGTTTGTTGGGGGTTGTGGAACCGGGAAGGCGAAACTTGCTGATGTATTCGCTGCCGTGAGTCCCTCAGGAACAGGTTTTGGTAGCACAAACACTCCTGCCTGCGCGGGTTCGCGATCGGCGCGGCATCGGAGGTATATCTTCGGCCTACAAAGCCGCACGGGCAAGAGTGCTTGTGCTACCGGCTGCGCTGATAGATTTCTTTGGCGATGCAGCGGTCCATGATGACGAAGAGGCCGGCGCGGCGGGCGCGCTCGGCGGATTGTTCGTCTTCGACTCCTTCCTGCATCCAGACCGCGCGCGCGCCAATGCGGATCGCGGTGTCTACAATTTCAGGAACAAATTCCGATCGGCGAAAAATATCCACGATGTCGATTTTTTCCGGGACATCTTCGAGGCGGGCGTAGCACTTTTCGCCGAGCACTTCGGCCACATTCGGATTCACGGGAAAAATTCGGTAGCCGGAAGACTGGAGCGTTTCGGCGACGCCATAGCTTGCGCGGTACGGCTTGTCGGACAAACCCACCACGGCCACGGTTTTCGCCGAAGCAAGAAGGTCAGTGATGGCCCGTTCCTCGGTTTTCGCCAACTAAAGTCCTTTCAAACTAGCCCTACCGAGCCTGTTTGCTGCCGTGCGTTTCTCTTTCGCTGCACTGGCGCCGGGCTTAACATGCGCGAGCGCGGTCACTACAGCTCGCCCAAGCTTTTCCACTTCCCTGGGATCGAGCTGCCGGTAATTCCCTTCCGGTACCGTGGTGGCGTCGAGCGACGCGAGTTTCACTCGCTTCATCTTTTCGACGGGATGCCCCATCGCCAACAAATTGCGTCGCAGCAGGTCGCGGCGAACACCTGAGAAGCGGACCTCGTACCAGGGATTCGCGGGATTTTTTCCCGCCGCATGCGGGGCGCGCAACAGAAAAATTTTCCCGCGAAGCACGCGCGATAGACTCTTGACTTCGGAGTCACTAAGGCGGCCCTTGACCTTGATCCAGTAGGTTTGCGGCAGCGATCCGGACGCCTTCAGTATCTTATTCGCGAACTCGCCGTCGTTGGTCAGAAAAACGGCGCCACTCGCGGCGTAGTCGAGGCGGCCCACGGGAAATACGCGTTCAGACACGCCGACGAGGAAATTTCGCAGTGTGCGACGGCCCTCCGGATCGGCGAGCGTGGAAACCACTTCCGCTGGTTTGTTGAGGAGCAGATAAACGTGAGTTTCAGGAGCCCGCGCGAGATGGCCCGCGGCTTCGACCCGGTCATGCTCCGGGTCGGCTTTTGCGCCTAATTCGGTGATGACTACCCCATTGACGCGGACCTGGCCGCTTCGAATCAGGTCCTCGGCGTGGCGTCGGGAGGCGATACCCGCGCGGGCGATGATTTTCTGCAGACGCTCCAGCATGGGCTTGGTTGGGGTGCGCTCCCGCCTCGGCGGGATTGGAGCCCACCATAGTTACGACGCGCTTTTTACCCTCGTGTGTGCGGACTGCTCCGTTTCCGCTGTAGCGGAATCCGTGGATTCGTCGGCACTCCGTTCCGGTGATGATGCCACTTCCGCTCTCTCGGTGACAGGAGCGACTTCGGGTGCGCTTTCCACTGCCGCCTCCGGCTCGACGGGCGCGATGCCTTCATCCGAACCTAGAGCTGCACGCGCAAGCTGTTCGAACTCCCTCAGGCTTGGCAGTTCTTCGAGATCAGAGAGGCCGAAGCGCATGAGAAAATCCTTCGACGTCCTGTACATGATCGGCCGGCCGATCACCGCCTTGCGGCCCGCCGTTACGACCAGGCGCTTTTCGAGCAGCGTCTTGAGCACTCCGGAGACGTTTACGCCGCGAATTTCCTGAATTTCCGGACCAGTGACGGGTTGCCTGTAAGCGATCACCGCCAGCGTTTCGAGCGCCGGCATGGTCAGCCGCAGAGGCGGGCGCAGGCTCTTGATGAAACGGCGCACGACTTCGTGATGCTGCGGCTTGGTGTAGAGCTTGTACCCGCCCGCGACGGCGCGAATTTCTGTGCCACGGTCCTCGGCAGCGCAGGCGCCGATCATTTCGTCGAGCGCAGCCCGCACCGCGGTTTTCTCTTCGCCGACAGCAGCGACGATCTGGTCGAGCGTCGCGGGCTCATCCGCAGCGTAAACGATTGCCTCGAGAGCGCCCTTGAGTTCGATAGGATTCATGCTCATTTATATTCGCTGTCAATTTCCCGAAGCGGCTCCGCCAGCGATTCGGAAATTGATTCCCCGCCGGCGAAGACCACATCGAACATTTTGTGCTTCCGCAGCCAGATTTTTGAAAACAATTCCTGTTGCACCAGGATGATGGCCTGAAGGCGCACGAGCTCGAGAACGGCGAGCAATGCGACAATCATGGCATGGCGCGACGCGCAAGACTCGAAGAAGGTGATGAGTTCGATGCCCTCCTCGGCAACGACAAGCTGCTGGCAAAGCAGCTCCATCATTTGCGCCACGGTGAACTGCTCGTGGCGCAGCTCGATCTTGACTACTTCCTTGCGCCGTTCAAGCACCTGCTGAAAGACCTTAACCAGGTCTACGAGCGAGACGATGAGCTCACCTTCCACTTCTTCGCCTTCGTACAGCGTGAGGTCAGGCTTCGACCAGACGTGCTCCTCGATTTGCTGGCGCTGGTGGAGCAACTGCGCGGCGCTCTTGAATTTTTCGTGCTCGACCAGGCGATGCACGAGCTCAGCACGCGGGTCTTCCTGCTCCTCGGGGCCAGCCAGAGGATCGGCCGGAAGAAGCATTTTTGACTTGATGTAGATGAGCGTCGCAGCCATGTAGATGAAGTCGGCCGAAATGTCCATGTCCAACTGATCGAGCTTGTGGAGATAGTCGAGATACTGGCCGGTGATTTTGGCGATGGGGATGTTGTGGATGTCGATTTCCTGCTTCTTGATCAGGTCGAGCAGCAGATCGAGCGGGCCGTCGTACGTTTCGAGATGAATCTTGTAGGGTGACGCCATGCTAATCGCCCGCCTTAATTTTCGCGGCCGCTGAAGTCTCGCCGGCAATTTCAGCGCGTTTCTCACTCCAATTAAACACCGCTTCGCGGACTCGCGTCATCGTTTTTTGGGCGACTTCGCGCGCCTTGGCAGAGCCTTCGTCGAGAATTCGGAGCACCTTGCCTGGGTGGGCCGCGTATTCTTCACGGCGCGCTCGGATCGGAGTGATCCACCGAATCAGGTGATCGGCCATAGCCGCCTTGCAATCGATGCAGCCGATGCCCGCGCTGCGGCAACCCTCAGCCGCCCATTGCAGCGTTTCCGGAGGCGAAAACAGTTTGTGCCAGTCGTACACGGGGCACACGTCGGGATTGCCCGGATCTGTGCGGCGCTTGCGGGCGGGGTCGGTGACCATGACTTTGGTCTTCGCGCGAATGTCGGCGTCCGATTCTGAAAGAGTGATGGCGTTTCCGTAGGACTTTGACATTTTGCGGCCGTCGAGGCCGGGCACGCGCGGAGTTTGAGTAAGCATCACGTCCGGCTCAATCAATACGTCATAACATTGTATGAAGGGCGCGCACGCGGGATATCGGTCGAAGAAATTTGCGGGGCCGTCCTGCAAGATTTTTTGGCGGAGTTTCACCTCAATCGCGTCGACTTCTTCGCGGGAGCGCGGCGCAGGGGCTGGCGGCGCATTCGGCGCCAGGAGCGGCCGCTTCAACATCTGCCACATCGAAAAATTCCGCGGCTCGAACAAATCGGGAGCGAAGCGCGTCCCGTAAAAAGTGTTGAACCGGCGAACGATTTCCCGGCTCAATTCGACGTGGGACTTTTGATCTTCTCCCACGGGCACAAGCAGCGGGGTCTCCGCTTTCCCGTACATATCGATGTCGGCGGTTTGAAGGACTGGGTAGCCAAGAAAACCGTGGGTGTGCAAATCCCTGTCTTTGACATTTTCGAGCGCCTCTTTGTACGTGGGAACGCGTTCGAGCCAGCCCAGGGGGGTCACCATCGACAGCAGCAGCTGAAGCTCGGCGTGTTCTGGGACGGAGGACTGGATGAACAGGGTGCTTTTTGCCGAGTCAAGGCCGGAAGCGAGCCAGTCTGTGCCGATTTCGATTGTGTTCTGCGCAGTCTGCGACGTATCGGCATAGTCCGACGTGAGCGCGTGCCAATCCGCTACGAAGAAAAAACATTCGTATTGAGGATCGTTCTGAAGCCTGACCCAATTTTCGAGCGCGCCGAAGTAGTGGCCGATGTGAAGGCGGCCCGTCGGGCGCATACCGCTCAGGACTCGCTTCTTGCGCGAGGAATCCGTCACTCGGTTTGTTTCCCCCCGCTCCTAGTCATAACGCCCCGGTGAAAGCGGCCTCCTAGCACAGCCACCCTCACGTGTGGTTTTGTAAACCGCGCACACGCTACGCCTTCGGCTTCGATCGCAAAAAAAGCGCACAGCGAAGAGTCGCTGTGCTACGAAAGCAAATCGCGGGCGATAATCATCCGCTGAATTTCGCTCGTCCCTTCGTAAATCGGGATGACGCGGGCGTCCCGATACATTCGCTCGACGTCTGACTCGCGCGAATAGCCGAGGCTGCCGTGGATCTGTACGGCTTTGTACACGACGCGATTCACCATCTCACCCGCATATAGCTTCGCGCGGGACGCATACGCCGCCATACGAGACGCCCCTGTGTCGCGCATCCACGCCGCATGCTGCACCAGGGCACGCGCTGCTTCGATTTCCGTCTGCATGTCGGCGAGCATCCATTGTATTGCCTGGAAGTCAGCGATGGACTTTCCAAATGCGCGCCGCTCCTGCGCGTATGCGACTGACGCTTCGAGCGCACCCTGAGCGATCCCGACGGCCTGCGCTGCAATGCCCACTCGCCCGCCGCCGAGCAGCTCGAGCGCGATCTTCAGGCCCTGGCCCTCTTCGCCCAGGCGATTCGCTTCCGGCACTGCGCAATCAACGAACGTGATTTCGGCCGAGCGCGAAGTGCGCAGCCCCATCTTATCCTCGTACCGCGCCACTCGAAAACCGGGAAATGACGGTTCCACAAGAAAAGCCGTAGCTCCCTTTGAGCCAGCTGCGGGATCAGTCTTGGCGAAAACAACGTAGAGTCCTGCTTCTCCACCATTCGTGACCCACGACTTGGTTCCGTTTAGGCGATAGCAGCTGCCTGCGCGAGCTGCGGAAGTGGAGATTGCGCCCGCGTCCGAGCCAGCTTCCGGCTCGGTAAGACAAAACGCGCCGAGAATTTCTCCGTGCGCGAGGGGACGGAGGTATTTCTTACGCTGAGCGTCTGCCCCATACTTCAGAAGCGGCAGCGCAGCAAGCGAATTCGTGACGCTTAAAGCAACGGCCATTGCAGCGTCTACGCGCGCTACTTCTTCGAGCATCAAAACGTAGGAAATCGTGTCGGCGCCCGCGCCGCCCCAGGATTCGGGAACGAGCATGCCGCAGCAGCCGAGTTCGCCGATCTTGCGCAGCTCTTCGCCGGCGAATTTCTCTTCGCGGTCGCGCGCGCGAATGGACGGGCGCACTTCCACTTCCATAAACTGGCGAACCGTGTCTCGAATGAGGCGTTGATCGTCGGTGAGAGAAAAGTCCATCGAGTGGTGGGCGAAGGCGATGCTAGCACAGGAGAGACAAAATCCAGAACCAAGGCCTAACACAGAGGACACAGAGAAAACCAAACACTGAAAGGCGCAAAATTCACCTACATCTTGAGGAGTTCGCGGAGGTGCTTGGTCTGAGCGCGGCTCACGGGGACTTCCGAGGCGCGTTTGTCGTTCATCTTGAGCATGTAGCTGGATTTGAACCACGGGACGACTTCCTTGATGTGGTTAATATTTACGAGATACGAGCGATGCGCGCGCCAGAATAGGTCCGATTCGAGCGCCGACTGCAACTCCTCGATTGTCCGGTAGCTCGACGTGCCCTCAAATTCCCGAGTCACGACCGTGATCGTCCCGTCCTCGATCGAAGCGAAGATGATGTCTTCGGCGTCCACGAGCAGCAATCGCTGCTGCGTCTTCACCAGCAATTTTACCGGCGGCGCCTTTGCGGCTCCGATCTGGTTCACGAGCGTTTCGAGTCGCTCGCTCGGCGAGGCCTCGGCTTCGAGCGCCTTCTTCGCGCGCTGGATGGCACGCGCCAGGCGGCCCTTTTCAATCGGCTTGAGGACGTAGTCGATGGCGTTCACTTCAAACGCCTGCACCGCATAGTTATCAAACGCCGTCGCAAACACGATTTGCGGGAGTTTCCCTTTGCGGTCCATCAGCTTCTTGATCACGCCGAAGCCGTTCAGGCCGGGCATTTGCACATCGAGAAAGACGAGGTCTGGGGAATGCTCTTTGATCAAGGCGAGGGCTTCGACACCGTTTTTTCCCTGGCCGACGAGATGAACGTCCGGGAAACCCTTCAAGAGGAAGGCTAATTCGTCCCGCGCCGGTTTTTCGTCGTCGACGATGAGCGTGTTGATCGGCATGAAAGTGAGTCCAATGCTGCAGCGAAAGTATATGCGACGGGTTACCCGCGTTCAACACGTACGATGGCTTGAAGTCTGATAAGATTCGCGGGGCTTATGGAGGGCGGTTTGACGAAGACGAGCGCGAAGATTCTGAAAAGCGAGACTTTGTATCAAGGCCGCGTGTTCAGCCTGCGGCGCGACACAGTGGTCGAACCTGGCGGCGTGCAGGTCGAGCGCGACATCGTCGTGCATCCAGGCTCGGTCGTCGTCCTTCCGATTTTCAAGGATGGGCGCGTCCTCCTGATCCGACAATATCGGCATAGCGTCGGGGAATTTCTGTGGGAACTCGTCGCCGGCCGCAAGGAGCCGGGTGAAACGCCGCTCGCCGCAGTGAAAAGAGAGTTGGCCGAGGAAACGGGATACACGGCGAAACGTTACCGCAAATTGATGCGCGTCGCTCCCACACCCGGCTTTGTAACGGAGTGGATGTGGATTTTTGCCGCCGAGGGGCTCACGCTCGGCACCGCCCGGCCGGAAGAAGACGAAAAAATCACGCCGCGGATTTTTACTCTGCCTCAAGCGCTGAAAATGATCGAACGTGGAAAGCTGTGCGACGCAAAGTCCATTTGCGGAGTCCTCTACTACGCGCATGTTGTCCGGCGGTTTCACTAGCATTTCAGTTTGCCTGCTCGGCTGTGCCTCCGAAACATTTTTGCGCGATCGCGGCGAGGATCTTCGCGCTTCTCAAAAAAAACTTTCGCGAAATGCTCTTCTTTGCTTGAAGAATGACCGCGTGTAGCATAGGATTTGCGAAAGAGTTTTCTCCGAAAAAATAAAATTTCTCGGAGAGAAAGGTGGACATGAGCGTAAAGGATTTCATCAAGAACAATTTCCGACATTTCAACGCTGCGGTGGTGGTGGACGCTTCGGAAGCGTACCTGGCACACCTTGCGCGCGGCGGAAAAATGTTCCTGACGATGGCCGGAGCGATGAGCACGGCGGAGCTGGGCATCTCCCTCGCGGAAATGATCCGGCAGGGGAAAGTGCACGGCATCTGCACAACCGGCGCAAACCTGGAAGAAGATATCTTCAATCTTGTCGCGCACGATCACTACAAGCGCGTGCCCAACTACCGAAACTTGAGCGACGCTGAGGAAGTCGCCCTGCGCGATCGCGGCATGAACCGCGTCACGGATACGTGTATTCCCGAAGAAGAAGCGATGCGCCGGATCGAGCGCCAGATCCTGAAACTGTGGCAGCAGGCGGATCGCGAGAAACACCGGCACTTCCCCTTCGAATACATGTATCAACTCATTCGCGGAAATCTCATCGAAGAGTTTTATCAGATCGATCCTAGGAATTCCTGGGTCGTCGCTGCGTGCGAGAAAAACCTGCCGATCTTCACGCCGGGCTGGGAAGACTCGACGCTCGGAAATATTTTTGTCGCGAATGTGGTTCGCGGCGACGTTTCCAGCTTCCAAGTTGTGAAATCGGGCGTCGAACAGATGGCGTGCCTGATCGAATGGTACCGCGCGAATTCCGCGGCGCAGTCGATCGGCTTTTTCCAGATTGGCGGCGGCATCGCGGGAGATTTTCCGATCTGCGTCGTGCCGCTGATCACGCAGGATCTGCGCGAGAAGTGCCGCCTGTGGGGCTACTTCTGCCAGATTTCGGACAGCACGACTTCCTACGGATCCTACAGCGGCGCGGTGCCGAATGAAAAAATCACGTGGGGAAAACTGGAGGCGGCGACGCCGCGATTCGTTATCGAGTCCGACGCTTCGATTGTCGCTCCGCTGATGTTCGCGTACATCCTCGGCCAGTAGGCGCAGGACACGCACATGGAAAACCGCGAAGTGGCCCGCGTCTTGATGGAGACGGCCCACCTTCTTGAAATCGACGGCGCCATGATCGGGCGCTATCGAAGTTACGAAAAGGCGGCCGAACTTCTCTCCAGCCTTCATGAATCGGTCGAAGAACTGGCCAAAGATCGCGACAAACTGATGGAGCTGCCCGGCATCGGCGAGGGCATGGCCGACCACATCGGGGAAATCCTCAAAACCGGCGACTATGCCCTTCGCAAAAAGCTCCTGAAGAAATATCCGGCGACCATCCTGAACCTTCTCGAGTTGCAATCGCTCGGGCCGAAGAAGGTCGCGCTGCTTTGGAGTACTTTCAAGGCAGGAACCGTGGACGAAGTGGAGCAGCTCGCGCGCGACGGCAAGCTGCGCGATCTGCCCGGCTTTGGCGAAAAAACCGAAACGAATATCCTGCGGGCAATCGAGGTTTACAAGAAGTCCGCGGGGCGATTCCTCCTTAATGTCGCGGACGCCGAAGCCCAGAAACTCGGCGCTCACATACGGGCATTCGGCAAGCCCATCGAAGCCGTTACGCCAGCGGGATCGCTGCGGCGCGGAAAAGAAACCGTCGGCGACCTCGACCTATTGGTGACCATCCCGTCGGGGAAATACACGCCGAAGATCGTCGAAGCCATTTCGGAGCACATTTTAGGCCATCCGGAGATCGATCAGACGCTTGCGCGCGGCGAAAATAAAGTCAGCTTCATGCTGAAGAGCGGCATGCAGGTTGACGTGCGGATCCTCGAAAAAGAGAGCTTCGGTGCGGCATTGCTGTATTTCACAGGATCTAAGGAACACAACGTTACCTTGCGCGGGCGCGCAAACAAGATGGGTTTGACGCTGAACGAGTATGCGCTCGCCACGCTGAAGGGCGAGCGGCCCGTCGCTCGCGCGACCGAAGAAGAAATCTACGCGAAGCTGGGGCTCGACTATATCGAGCCTGAACTGAGGGAAAACACAGGCGAAATTGATGCGGCCGCCGAGCATCGATTGCCCGATCTTCTCAAGGCATCGGATATACGCGGCGATCTGCAGATGCATACGACTGCCAGCGACGGCAGAAACTCGATTGAAGAAATGGCCCAGGCCGCGAAGGAGATCGGCTACGAATATATTTCGTTGACCGACCACAGCAAGGCCGTGACTGTCGCAAACGGCCTGGACGAAAAGCGGACTCTCGAGCAAATCAAGAAGATTCGCGCCGCCAACGACAAGAATCCCGGCATTCGTATCCTCGCGAGCAGCGAGGTCGACATTCTAAAGAACGGCAAGCTGGACCTCGACGACGAGGTGCTGGCGCAGCTCGATGTTGTGCTCGTCTCGATCCACTCGTTCATGAATCTCGACCGCGCCGAAATGACCGACCGCCTGCTGGCGGCCATCGAAAATCCTTATACGCAGATCGTCGGCCATCCCACGGGGCGACTAGTTCTTCGGCGTGATTCGTACGCATACGACATGGAGCGTGTCCTGGACGCCGCGAGCAAGTACGGCATCGTGATGGAGTGCAACGCTTCGCCGGAGCGCCTCGACCTGAAGGACACGCATCTGCGTATGGCGAAAGAACGCGGCGTGAAAATCGTGATCTCCACCGATGCGCATTCGATCCGAGGCCTCCAGGACATGCGCTTCGGAGTTCAGATGGCCCGGCGCGGCTGGCTCGAAAAGAAAGACGTCATCAATACCTGGAATGTCGACAAACTGCTCGCTGCGCTGCGGCCGCGCCCCGGAGCAGCGATGGCAAGCAAGCAGCGCGCCGTGGCGGCCTCGGCAAGGCCATCGTCCAAGGCGCGCAAAGCCTGATTGATTTCTGTGGTCGTACCCCTCGCTCTAGAACTTTGCGCTACATCCTCCTAAAGAATCCGCGTTATCTCCGACAGTTCGCCTACAATTTCATAAAGCTCCATCGTGCGCTCGATCAACGCTCCAACGACAGTTGGCACAAGGGGAACCCGTGAGTGGCTGGGATGTGAATGTCGCGGACCAGGGAACGGCTGAGGCGCAAGGCACTGTTCCGAGCCGGGTCGCTCAATTCTGGAGACAAAGAGATTTCTGGTACGCGGAGCTGGCTGCTCTTGGTGTGCGAGTGCTTTTCCTGGCTGCGACTGCGCGACTGACGAAATCGGTGGACGTCTACTCTTGGGTACGCGTCGGGAAAGCGCTGCAGGAAGGCGCCAATCCTTACGCCGTAACAACGTTCTTGAACTGGCCACCGCTCTGGATGCAAATCATTTATCTCCTGCAAAAAATCAGCGCTGTGACGGGCCTGTCCTTTGTCATTTGCTTGCTGTGCTTCCTGGTCATTGTTGACCTGGCTTTGATCGTGGCGCTGTATGTCCTTCTTCAGACACTGATGCCTGACAGATCCCCGGGGCGGGTTGTGCTCTGGGCTATCAGCCTCAACCCTGTGTGCATACTGCTTACCTGCCAGCATGGAAATTTCGACGGACTCGTTGCCTTGGGCGTCGCTCTGTTTCTCATCGCCGTCGTCAGCTACCAAAAGAGCCACGACCCAACGGACTGGCTGGTAGCTTCCCTGCTTCTCGGTGTCGCCATCCTGATCAAGACAACACCCGTCGTACTCGCCCCTTTGCTCTTGCTTGGAATCAGACGATTGCGCGCCCGCGCTGTACTTCTTGGCGTCGCCCTTACGCTTGGGCCGGTTCTGCTCGGGATGAGCATCATCTATGTCCTTGCGCCGGCTGGCGTCAGGGAGAATGTGTTGGCTTACCGGAGCATTCCTGGGTATTTCGGAATTACTGGCCTGCTCGGATTGATGCACCTGTCAGGCCTGAGTTCGCTGTATGCGCGCGCATTCCCCTTTTTGGTCATCGGCTCAATGCTGGGGCTCGGATTTTGGATTCGCAAAATCGCAGAGAAACCCGGGCCATTTGCCGTCTTGATTGCAGCGTGTGCGATGCTGGCAATCCCGCTTTTCGGCCCCGGCTACGGACCGCAATATCTGTTTTGGTCAATTCCGTTGCTTGCGGCGGTTTACTACGTGACGGACGATACTGCGATGAGGCGGCTGCTTCTGGTCGCGTACGAAATTGCTGCCATGACCTACATCATCGAGTACGGTTTTTTCCCCTCTCACGGCTCCTTGGCGCTTCAAGAATGGCCCGGCGCAATGACCCTGGTGTTGTATGCCGATAATATCTCCACAAAAGGCGGCGAGACACTAGTTCGCCTCCCGTTATTTCTCGCCCTCCTCGTCGTGTTTGCCAAAATCGCGCGCGAAGCCAAAAGGGTCGGCTCATCGACCCCCTGAAAGCGCACGCGGCGATTTGCAAATCTGTGCCTGTTCGCGCATCATACGTGGTTTGTGCGCAGGGGTCCGCGGCCACAGTGCCGCGTGAGAAGTAGGCCTACGCTGTTTCGTGGTTCCGCACATTTTGACAAAGACGGGAGAAATGCGAATGCGCAGGTCCGCAGGGATTGCCTTGCCTCAGGGGAAACTCGGAGTCCTCACCGTGGGCATGGGTGCAGTGGCCACAACGTTCATGGCTGGTGTGGACCTCGTGCGGCGCAAGAAATCGCTGCCGATTGGGTCCCTCACCCAACTGGGGACGATCCGCCTCGGAAAGAGGACCGAAGCGCGCGCCCCGGCGATCAAGGATTTCGTCCCGCTGGACACCCCCGAAAGCATCGTTTTTGGCGGCTGGGACATTTTCCCGGACAGCGCATATGAAGCCGCGAAGAATGCAGCGGTGCTAGGCTCGGAACACCTTGCGGAAGTGAAAGCTTTCTTGAGCAAGATTCGCCCGATGAAGGCCGCCTTTGACCAGAACTATGTGAAGAAACTCTCCGGCACGCATGTGAAGAAAGCGCGCACGAAGTACGACCTGGCGCTTCAGATCCGCGACGACATTCAGAAATTTCAAAAAAAGAACAAGGTCGCGCGAATGGTAGTGATCTGGTGCGGCTCGACGGAAATTTTCCTGAAGCCGCATGCGGTTCACGAGACTCCCGAAAAATTCGTGGCCGCGATGAAGGAAAACCACACCTCGATCGCGCCGTCCATGCTTTACGCGTGGGCGGCGATCACGAGCGGCGTGCCGTTCGCCAACGGCGCGCCTAACCTGACGGTCGATATCCCCGCCATCGTCGCCCTGGCCAAGCAGCACGGCGTGCCGATCTGCGGCAAAGACTTCAAGACGGGCCAAACCTTGATGAAAACGATTTTGGCGCCGGGGTTTAAGGCGCGGCTGCTCGGCATGGACGGCTGGTTCTCTACGAACATTCTGGGCAATCGCGACGGCGAGGTGCTCGACGATCCCGAATCGTTTAAGACCAAGGAAGAATCAAAACTCGGCGTGCTCGAATACATCCTTCAGCCGAAGCTCTACCCCGATTTGTATGGAAAAATTCACCACAAGGTCCGCATCAACTATTACCCACCGCGCGGCGACAACAAAGAGGGATGGGACAATATCGACATCTTCGGTTGGCTGGGCTATCCGATGCAGATTAAGGTCGATTTCCTTTGCCGCGATTCGATCCTGGCGGCGCCGATCGTTCTGGACTTGATCCTCTTCCTAGACCTGGCCAAACGTGCGGGCATGCGTGGTATTCAGGAGTGGCTGAGCTTTTATTTCAAGTCGCCCATGTGTGCACCGGAGCTTTATCCCGAGCACGACCTTTTCATCCAACTGATGAAGCTCAAAAACACGCTGCGCTGGATGATGGGCGAAGACCTGATCACCCACTTGGGGCAGGAATACTACGATTAGTCTCGGTTATCTAGACCCATCGCAATCGCACTAACTTTCCGGGAATCATAAATAATTCATAAGGATTCCCGATAGAGGCTATCCAAAATTTGACAGCCACATCGCTTGACTACCCCTCGGCCGTTCCGGTAGATTCTCGCTTTCGATTCTGAGAGCACCAAACCACCATCAAGTCCTATTAAGGAGAGCGAATGGACGCAAAAGGTGTACTTGAATTTGCGGCAAAGCATGGCGCGAAGATTCTGGATCTTCGTTTTGTGGACGTACCAGGTCTCTGGCAGCACGTCAGTTACCCTATCGGAGAGCTCAGCCTGGATTCCTTCAAGGAAGGCTTCGGCTTCGATGCCAGCTCGATTCGCGGCTGGGCTTCCATCCACGAATCCGACATGCTTCTGATTCCGGATCCGGAGACGGCGTTCATCGATCCTTTCCTCACGACGCCCACACTCGTCATGATTGGCGACGCTACCGACCCGCCATCGCAGAAACCTTACCATCGTGATCCGCGCCATGTGGCCAAGCGCGCCGAGGCGTATCTGAAATCTTCTGGCATTGCCGATACGGCTTTCTTCGGGGCGGAAGCGGAGTTTTTCATCTTTGACAGCGTTCGCTTTGACCAGGCGCCGCAGCACGGCTTTTACTACATCGATTCCGAAGAAGGCCGCTGGAACTCCGGCAGCCCAACGATCGGCGGCAGCAAAAACCTGGGCTACATGCCCCGGTACAAGGAAGGATATTTCCCTGTCCCACCCTCGGACCATTTCCAAAACCTGCGCTCCGAAATGGTCATGAAGATGATCGGCATTGGCATGGACGTCGAGTGCCAGCACCACGAAGTGGCGACCGCCGGCCAAGCGGAAATCGACCTTCGCTTTGACACACTGCTGAATTCGGCCGACAACATGATGAAGTATAAGTACATCATCAAGAATACGGCCGCGCAGTACGGTAAGACTGTGACTTTCATGCCGAAACCGATTTTCTCGGACAACGGTTCGGGAATGCACACGCACCAGTCGCTCTGGAAGGCGAAGAAACCGCTGTTTGCCGGCAGCGGCTACGCAGGACTTTCGGAGATGGCGCTGCATTACGCGGGAGGACTGCTGAAGCATGCTCGCGCGCTCTCGGCGATCATCGCTCCCGGCACGAACTCCTATAAGCGGCTTGTTCCCGGCTACGAAGCGCCCGTGAACCTAGCGTACTCGAAGCGGAATCGCTCGGCTGCCGTGCGCATCCCGGTCTATTCGGAAAGTCCGAAGGCCAAGCGGCTCGAGTTCCGGCCGCCGGACCCATCCTGCAACCCGTATCTGGCGTTTTCAGCCATGCTGATGGCCGGACTCCATGGCATCAAACAGAAGATTGATCCCGGCAAGCCTCTCGACAAGGACATCTTCGAACTCGATGCCGAAGAGGCCGCGAGCATTCCGTCGATGCCCGGCTCGCTCGACGAAGCGCTCAACGAACTCAAGAAGGATCACAATTTCCTCCTCGAAGGCGGCGTTTTCAGCGAGGAGTTCATCGAACTCTGGATCAACTACAAGAGAAAGGTGGAAGCGGATCCGGTACGGATGCGCCCGCATCCCTACGAGTTCCACCTGTATTACGACATTTAGGATTTGCCTCTACAACAGTGTTCCGGCGTCCGGAGTCAACCAAGTTCGAGGGAGCGCCCCCAACCAAATGCGTCGGGGGCGTTCTTGTTTCTGGACGAGGACGGAGTGAAATGGTACCACTCCCTAGGAGCAAGTCCGGTTGATGCAAGCTGCGCACAACCCGAGAAATACACTAAACTTATGTGAGGAGACTAGCAAGATGGCGTCGACCATCATTGTCAGCAACCCGGCTATCCTGAGCGGTGAACCCGTCTTTCGCGGAACTCGAGTTCCCTTCAAATCGCTGACAGACTACCTGGAGCACGGCCGCACACTGGCCGAGTTTCTTGAGGATTTCCCCAGCGTGACCCGCGCCGAGGCCATTGCGGCAATCGAAGAAGCCAGAACCAGCTTGTCAGCCACTCTGAAATGAGATTGCTCATCGATGATTGCGTCCCCCGGAAGGTCAAATTTCTTTTTGTCGAAGGCGGTCACGAGTGGGAGACCGCTCGAGACGTAGGACTCAGTGGAAAGGAAAATGGCGAGCTGTTAGCACTCACCGAAAAGAACTTTGATGTTCTCGTCACAATCGACAAGCACATTCGCTATCAGCAGAACATGGCAGGTCGAGGCATCGCTATCTTGATAATCCGCGCAGTTTCAAACGATCTAGATGACATTCGCCCACATGTCCCACACGCCCTTGTCGCACTCCAATCGATCAAGCCTGGCGAGATAGTCGAAGTCGGAATCACCAGCTGATCTGCGAACGCGCAGTTTTCCGATGCGCAACAAGTCGATGGCCCGCCGCGGACCGAATTTTTTTGGCGTGTGTCTGCGCGGCGGGCTCGCATTGCCCCGGCGTCTCGTCCCGTTGTGATACGATGATCAGTCTCGCGCGCGGGCTCCCCGCCTGCTGGTAGGCAGGCGCTCGAAGCTCGCCATAAGAAAGACGTGGCCTGCTTTGGCTAAACCTTCGCTTTTAGCAATTCCCCTCGGCGGATTGGGCGAGTTCGGCATGAATATGCTCGTGCTCCGCTCGGGGGATGACATGATCCTGATCGACGCGGGCATGATGTTTCCCGAGGCCGAGCTGCTCGGCGTGGATATCGTCATTCCCGACATTACCTACCTGAAGCAGAACCGGCAGCACCTGCGCGCTATCTTGCTGACCCACGGCCATGAGGATCACATCGGCGCCCTGCCCTACATCCTGCGTGACCTGAACGCGCCCATCTATGGCACGCGTTTCACGCTAGCGCTCGTGCGCAAGCGCCTCGAAGAGCACGCCCTGCTCGATAAGACGGACCTACGCGAAGTCATTCCGGGCCGCAAGCTGGAAGTCGGCCCGTTCGAAGTCGAGTTCATCGGCGTGACGCACAGCACCATTGACTGCGTGGCGCTGGCGATCCGCACGCCGGTCGGCGTGGTTATCCATACTGGCGACTACAAGATGGACCCAACGCCGAACGACGGCCAGCCGTTCGACCTGCATGCCTTCGCGCGCTACAGCGAGGAGGGCGTGCTCGCGCTCTTCAGCGACAGCACCAACGCCGAGCGCCCCGGCTATACACCATCCGAGCGAACCGTGCGTGCCCGCATCGAAGAGCTGACGCGCGCCGCGACGCGCAAAGTGATCGTGTCTTGCTTCGCGTCGTCCATCCCGCGCATCCAGCAGGTCGTTGATATCGCCGTTGCGGCGGGCCGCAAGGTGGCGTTCATCGGCCGGAGCATGGTAGACAACGTCGAGATCGCTCACGGCATGAATCGCCTGCGCATCCCCGACGGCGTGGTGGTTCGCTCGCAGGACATCAACTCGTATCCGCCGGAAAAACTCGTCGTCCTCGTCAGCGGCAGCCAGGCCGAGCCGATGTCTTCGCTCTCGCGCGTCGCGGTGGACAATCACCGCCTGCTAACGCTCGATGAGCGCGACACAGTGATTCTCTCCGCGCGGATCATACCCGGAAATGAAAAGGCGATTTTCCGGATGCTCGACCACATGTTCCGCAAGCGCGCACTCGTTTACTATGACAATGACGGCGGGACAATCCACGTCTCGGGCCACGCCAGTCAGGAAGAGCAAAAACTGCTTCTCAATCTGGTGCGCCCGCGCTACTTCATTCCGATCCACGGCGAATACCGCCAGCTCTTTCGCCACGCCGCGCTAGCGCACTCAGTCGGAGCCGTTTCGGAGGAAATCATCCTGATCGAAGACGGCCAGCCCATCGAGTTCACCGACGATGCGGCCTATCGCCGCGAGCCGGTCACTGCCGGGCGCGTCTGCGTCGATTCCGGCTCGCTCGAGGAAATCGAGGAAGTCGTCATCCGCGACCGCCAGCACCTATCGGAAGACGGCGTCGTCGTGCCGATCATCGCGATCGACAAGCACACGGGCCAAATCGAATCGCATCCTGAAATTGTGACGCGCGGCTTCATGCCCTCGGAAAACGGTAACGAATTGCTCACCGGCGCGCGCGCGGTTGTCCTGCGCACCGTCGAGGAATCAAACGCCGAGGAGAAGACCGACTGGAGCGTCATAAAGGAGAAAATTCGCGTCGACCTGCGTCGCTACTTGAAAAAGCAAACCTCCAAACGCCCGCTGATCCTGCCCGTTATCCTCGAGCTGTAAGACAGCCCCATGCCTGCGCCGAAAATGGATCCCTTGGTCCTGCGCCGGTACCGGGCATCTGACTTTGATGCCCTCTACGCAGTCGACCAGGAGTGCTTTCCGAAACAAATCGCTTACGGCCGCCTGGAACTGCGAATTTATCTCCGCTCCGCGGGCTCGCGCTGTATCGTTGCGGAAATGAGCGGGTTAATCGCGGGATTCGTCCTCACTGAAATTTCCTCTGAACTAGCCCACATCATCACCCTCGACGTTTTGGAACCTTACCGCCGCAAATCCATCGGCTCGCGCCTCCTCGAGGCTGCGGAAAGAGATGCAATCACCCAGGGCGCGGCATGCGTGTATCTAGAAACCGCAACAACCAACAAAGCCGCAATTGCTTTGTGGAAAAAGCATGGCTATCGTGAGATGGGAACGCTGAAAAATTATTATGGCGGAGGCCTCGACGCCTTCGAAATGCAAAAGCTCCTGCCTAAAGCAACGGAGGGCGCTTGAACGACTATCTCCTGTCCGTGATCCTGGGAATCGTGGAAGGGCTGACGGAATTTCTGCCCGTTAGCTCAACCGCTCACCTTCGCATCGCAGAAGCCCTGATGCACATCAGTCTTTCGAGCGGCTACTGGAAGATGTACACGATCGTCATTCAACTCGGTGCAATCGCCTGCCTGCCGATCTATTTTCGCGCTCGAATTGCGAAATTCCTGTCCACATTTCCGAAAGGCGAGCGTGGTGATCGCAATCTCCTGACGCACCCCTTGAGCCTGGTCGCAGTCGCCTTCGTCGTCACGGCAATACCCGCGTTTTTACTGACGAAGGTGATCGGCCAGCACCTTGAAAACCTGCAGATCATGGGTCTCGCACTGCTCATTGGGGGGATCGCCATGTGGATCGTTGACGCGATGAATGCAAGGTCCGAAGCCGCTGGTCCCGGCGCTCCGCGCGGGCGCATTCGCATCTGGCACATGGAGGACATGGGTCTCGGTCAGGCCATCTGGATTGGAGCGTGCCAGATTCTTTCCGCCGTTTTCCCCGGAACTTCGCGCTCCATGTCCACGATTGCCGCGGGACAGCTCGCGGGGATGTCGCGCGCCTCGGCGCTGGAATTCTCGTTTTTTCTCTCGATCCCGACGATGGTCGTGGCGACTTGCTATGACCTGCTGAAATCGCTAAGTGGAAAATCCGAAAATCCCATCGGCGTTTCTCAAATTGATGCGCACGGATGGATTGTGCTGGCGATCGGCTTCGTCATTTCATTCATTGTTGCCTACGGTTCGGTCGCGTGGTTCATGGCGTGGGTCAGGAAGCACGGCTTCGCCCCGTTCGCCGTGTACAGGATCATCGTGGGGATTCTTGTCCTGGCGTGGATTTCGAAGCTAGCCGCCTGAGGCGTGGCCTAGTCATCCAAGCGTAGTCACGGATTTACGCAGTTTTCTCATCGAAACTCCTGAAATCCCGTGGGTTCCCTGTCTCGGTGGCCGGCATAGTGACGCATTGCACATCCCTCTTGCCAGCCGCGCCCGCTTTGCTATCATCATTGCATTGCTCGAGCTGTTCCAGTAGGGATCCGCGCGACAGCGCCCGCGCACCCACCCTGAGACGAGCGCCTTCCCCAACCTTGAGGAGATTTGTGTGCGCGTTCTGACTCCAACCGAAAATCATCGTGTCAATGAATTGATCGGCTTTCTCGGCGTGACCATCGCCGTCCTGATCGCGCTGGCCTTGATCTCGTACAGCCCTCACGACCCGTCGTTCAACGTGTCCGCTGAATCCCCGGATGTGCATGCCGCGCGAAATTGGATCGGGCCGGTCGGCGCCTACGGTGCGGACTTGCTCTTTCAAGCGCTGGGCTACGCGGCGTTTTTGCTGCCGATGGGGATTTTTTTTCTTGGGTCGCGGTGGTTCCGCAGCGAACCGGTGGAATCTCCCGCGATTAAGCTTTTCGGGGCCGCTCTCCTCGTTCTGACGCTGCCCGCCCTGCTGACGCTGTGGCACCAAGTCGGTCAATGGGGCCTCGGGAAACTCGTGCCGGACGTGCGCGGAGCCATTCCGGCCGGCGGTCTGCTGGGTCATCTGGTCTCCGCGGGCTTGCGAGCCGCGTTCAACACCGTCGGCGCGAACGTCGTCGCCCTGGCACTGTTTTTTACCGGTCTTTTTCTAACGACCAGCTTTTCCTTCATCGAAACTCATGAGTCGTTGCGCGGTCCGCTCAGCAAATTGAATTTTATTGCCGGACTCAAGGAACGCTACGCCCTCTGGCGCGACGAGCGCGAAGACAAGCGCATGCGCCAGCGGCTGGCACAGATAAAGACCGTGGGACGGCCAACGATTCCTCTGCAATCCGTAGCTGACGTGGATGCGAGCGCCGTCACCGAAGAAGATGAGCGCGAGGAAGCGGACCCCGAAGACTCCATTGTGCCCCGCTCGATCATCTACCGCGACGTGCCGGAGAAAAAATCGCTCGCCAAGCCGACGTCGCCGAAAATCGCCAAAGGCGCCGCGAGCTTCCGGCTTCCCTCTCCCGATCTGCTTCGCGCTGCGCCGCGCATCGAAAAAATCGAGGAGGATGAGCTCAAGGATTGCGCCCGCGCTATCGAGCAAAAGTGCCAGGAATTTGACGTGGGCGGCCGTATAACGCAGATCAATCCCGGCCCGGTCGTCACCACCTACGAATTCAAGCCGGAAGCGGGAATCAAGTACAGCCGCATCACTGGTCTCGCGGACGATCTGTGTCTCGCGCTCAAGGCGGAGTCAATCCTGATCGAGCGCATCCCCGGAAAATCGACGGTCGGCATCGAAGTCCCAAACGCGAACCGGCAGACGATTGCGCTGCGCGAACAGATTGAGTCTAACGAGTTCGTCCATTCTCCTTCCAAACTGACACTCGCGCTTGGCAAGGACTTAATCGGCCGTAATCGCGTTTCGGATCTGTCGCAAATGCCGCACTTGCTCATCGCCGGATCGACCGGAACGGGCAAGAGCGTCTTCCTGAACTCGCTTATTCTCTCGATGCTGTTCAAGGCCACGCCGGACGAACTCAAAATCGTAATGGTGGATCCAAAGCGGCTGGAGCTCGGCTTGTACGAGGATATTCCCCACCTGCTCGCCCCTGTCGTGACCGATCCCAAGGTTGCGTCCAATGTTTTGCGCAACGCTACCCGGGAAATGGAAACGCGCCTGAAGCTTCTTGCCTCGCGCGGCGTCCGCAATATCGATCAGTACAACCGGACGTTCCAGCGGGGACAATCGCTGTCGCTCTTCGACGAAACAGAAAATACGGAGCACAAGCCCCTGCCCTACATCGTCATCGTGATCGACGAACTCGCCGACCTGATGATGGTCGACACAACCAACGTTGAGGAATCGATCACGCGGCTGGCGCAAATGGCGCGCGCCGTCGGCATCCACTTGATTCTCGCGACCCAGCGTCCCTCCGTGGACGTGATCACCGGTCTAATCAAAGCGAACTTCCCTGCCCGCATTTCGTTCCGCGTCGCGAGTAAGGTGGACTCGCGCACGATTCTCGACGCCAACGGAGCGGAATCACTCCTTGGCCGAGGCGACATGCTGTATCTGCCCGCGGGATCCGCGCGGCTCAACCGCATGCATGGCCCGCTCGTCACGGAAGATGAAATTACGGCTGTGTGCGATCACTGGCGCGCGCAGGCGAAAGCGGTTTACAACGAGCGCCTGCTCGACCCGCCGAAGGAAGAAAACGCCGCTGGCGCTGAAGGCGAAGCGGGCGCTGACGACGTTGACGACGATTTGTACCGCGAAGCCGTTCGCGTCGTTTGCGAAGCAGGCCGCGCGTCCACTTCGACGCTGCAGCGCCGCCTGCGCATCGGCTACGGGCGCGCCGCTCGTCTAATTGACATCATGGAGAAAGATGGCATCGTCGGCCCGCCGGATGGGACGAAGCCGCGCGAAGTCCTAAAAGCCAAGGATTGGATCCGCGAAATCGACCAATCGCTACGCTAGAGATTCCCGTCCAGTCTTCCGGTCTAACCTCTAATCTCTAACCTCTAGCGCCTTGCTTCCAGCATCCAGCCTCTAGTATCTTGCTTCTAGCAACCCCGTGCCGGGGTAGCTCACCGGTAGAGCGCGGCCCTGAAAAGGCCGGCGTAGGGAGTTCAACTCTCCCCCCCGGCACCATCCAGTCTCACAACTACCGATGAACTCCCTCAGCTCCCTCAACTTCGGCTTGATCGCCGGTTTTGGTGCAACCTCGCTTCTGTTGAGGGCCTCTAGGCCTGGCACTTTGCAGCTCTTGTTCAACGCTTCCGTTGAGGGCCGATTTTAGTGTTTGTCCTCGCGCTCGCCTTCGTCCTCGTCGTTGGGTTTGCGATACACGTTATCGATGGCCAAGTCGTTGATCTCTTGGTCGGGGAACCATCCTAGGTAGTTATACCCCACTGCGGAAAACGGGAGTGGCTTCCCAGAAGTGCAAAGCCCCTCCGAGACCTGCGTGCCCATGCACGTTGGGTGCAACGTCCAGTTCGCGACAATGTGGTGGTTGCTATCCACTATAGTCATATCTACTTCAAGGTTGTTACTGTGGTCCGGGCGAAAGACGTGGCGAAAGGTATACCAACCGGATTTGGAAATGCACACTTGAGGCGGATTCGGCGGCGTCGGGTTGTGTGCGTTCGCTCCGCCCCGCTGGGAGTTAGTCGCGGCCTCGATCGCATAAAATCCACCATTGCCGGCCGGAGCACAAGCGTCGCTAGATTGGCCGGTAGCGACGTTGAAGATGTAGTCTTGGAGGAACATCCCGTGGCTATCGAGTAGATCCGAGTCCCAATCGAAACGGTAATCCGTTAGGCCAAGTGAACTGCGGGCCGGAACCGCGAAAGCCGTGTCGAGGTAAATGTCGATGGACGTGGTCGACCCGTTCCCTTTGATCGGGATGCCAGTATCGAAGTTTCCGTCAAACCCGCCGTACGGAAGGCCCCACTCGGTGAATGGGCCATCACAGCTGAAACCGTTGTCGGCTTCCGGGTTCCCAGGGTTGCACCTCCCGGATTGGTCGTTATTTATACCGCAGTGGCCACCGGGGCAGATCGACGCTGGACCCCCAGGACCTACGTCGTCCTGCAGCCATGGTTGTACAAGCAGACGGGCATAAAAATGGCCATCTGAGGCCGATATCCCCTTCGCATAGTCAGTCTCGGCAGTCGAGCCCGACTGTCGCACATGCAGCACGCCAACTCCATCGTCAAAAAATAAATATCCCGTTTCGAAGCTGTCGTTGAAGGTTGCAGGTGCCTTCGGCAGGTCTTGGGCCCTCGCCTTAGTGACCGTCCAAAACATCGCAATGATCGTTACAATGGCCGTGAGTACCTTCAGTTTCTTAGTCATGATGCATGATTACCCCTCAGATAAATTTGACTACGTCTGTTACCTGCGGCTCTTTCGTTGAACGCTTTTTTGATGCCGATTTTTAGCGGTCGTGAGTCTCTTCCGAGAAGTTCATCACTTCCTTGTTGATCGTGAAAGTATCGATCGTAACGTCTTGACCTCGCGGGGCACCCCATCCGCTGTCCAGGACGATGGCAACCTCAGTCACCACTTCAGTGCCGTGAGAAGCCTCGACGGCAGACCAAGTTATAAACGTGTTGGCAAGATCGACTTGCCACCTAAGGGTGGGATCGGTCAGGGATGTCATGTTCCCAGTATTCTGCCAGCCGTAATAGCAGTTGCCGCCGAAAGGTGCCTTGCCAAAGTTAGCGACGTAATTGTGCATGTTCGTAACGATGACGAAACGCGGGGCTCCGTCCATGCAGTCCGTTCCATTCATGTTGTAGTCCGTTAGGAGAGTCTTGATTTCGCTGAGCGTCATCGAGTTCTTATCCGGCACGAACACTACATTCGAAAAGACAAACGCGGCGGCGTTGGTATAACAGGTAGGCGAGTAAGCTTGGTTGCCACAGTTGGACGTGAGGTCTACCGCGACGTCATGCGGCGCTATGCCGCCCGTGACGAGCCTTGCTCCACCAACGAGCTTGAAATCGTCGCGCTCGCCCCAACCGTGTGCGGAGGCCGCCTTCCCGACCGTCCAAAGCATCGCTGTGATTGTTACAAGGGCCGTGAGTAACTTGAGTTTCTTAGTCATGATTCGTGATTTACCCCTCAGATAAATTTAGTTGCTGTGTACAGCCTAGTGACTCGCCAGATTCGCCCGAATGGGACGACCGTACTAGTTCGCTGAACCCGATGTACCAATTCTGTCGAATTGGATAATGTCCTGCGGGCCAGGTCGACACCGAGGACAGTGGATTCGGCTCGGTCGGGTGGCCAGTTAGGTTCAGGGGGGAACTCTCAAACGTGATTTTGATGCCCGCCGCCCAGGCAGGGCAACCTCTTGATGCACAAGGAGATAGGCGGGGCGATGGCGGCGAGCTAGGCCGAACTCTCAAATTTAGAATCTGAAGAGTGTAGCTAAGTTGGGTTCGTTCCCAGCGCACATTCCCCGTGCTCAAATCGCCAACGTGTCACACGCAGTCGCTTTGTATTCTTTCACCTGGAATCAGCGCGATGGTACGAACTGCTCGCGACCAACGTGTCTGCAGTCCCAAGTCGGAGCGGAAACAGCGGGGCCAGCCGGCCGACGGCCCGTGGCACTCTCGGAATTCTCACTTCGTTACTGAAGTCAGGAGCAGCGGCGAGCCGAGTTTGCCCGCGTAGTGTGGGCGGTAGCGAGTGGTGTTATACATGTGCGCAACATCCAGTCTGCGCGCGAGAGGAATTTCGATGAGAGAAGTTTGTCAGGCAGGCGCTAGCGACTCGACTTCTACGCGGTTTCGTCCGGCACATTTTGCCGCGTAGAGAGCGACGTCGGCTCTTTTCAAGAGTTGGCTAAACTCTGGCGCCTCCTTGCCGAAGAATCCCGCGACGCCTATGCTCACCGTAACGCTTGCAGTCCTGCCACCGAAATCGAACTCTTCCGCGCCGAATTGCGCGCGGATACGATCGGCGACGACTTGAACACCGGATTCATCGACGTGGGTTAAGACCTGCAGAAACTCCTCACCACCAATGCGGCCGGCAATGTCGGAACTGCGGGTGTTGGCTTTCAGAATCTTGGCGAACTGTTTCAGAACTGTGTCTCCGGCGTCGTGCCCGTAGGAGTCATTTATGCTTTTGAAATGATCCATGTCCGCTAGGACGAACCAGAGGGGAAAGCCATGGCGCGCAGCCCCGCTGAGTTGGTGTGCGGCCCAGGCTTCAATTGCGCGGCGGTTGGCGAGGCTCGTGAGGGCGTCGGTGAGCGCCAGTTCGGCCAGAAGGCGATTCTGGGCTTCCACCTGCCGGTGGAGATCGATCAGTCGACGGCCGACACGGACGCGGGCGAGCAGTTCTCCTCCGTCGAATGGTTTCGTGAGATAGTCGTCCGCGCCGGCAGAGAGACCCTCGACCACGTCCTTTTTCTCCGCGTTGCTGGTTAGAATAATTAGATACGTATACGTGGATTGGGAGCTCGCCCGAATTTTTTTGCACAGTTCGACTCCCGTGAGGTCAGGCATCTGCCAGTCGGTGATCACAAGTGCCGGGTGTTCTCGCTCAAAGAGGGCGAATGCTTCCCGGCCACTTTTGGCAAGCAAGACCGTGCAGGAATCACTCAAAAGAATGTCTTCGACGAGCTTGCGGTATATGGCCGAATCGTCGGCCACCAGTACCTTTAGTTTCATGCTGTAAGCCGTATCCAGACTTGAGCTCCACGAAAGATCGTATAAAAGAACTGTAGCGCAGGAGCGAGATCGTGGGCGTTCTACTTGTCTCCCTTTGTCGAGTCCGATAACGCACTGGTAACTAAAGCAGCTTATGACAGTTGTGGAAAATGTCGCGGATTGTCAATTTCGCTCTTTCGTCCCGGAATGCAAAACTCGGTCACGTCATGGCAAGGCTCATCAGCTCATTACTGAAGTGAGCAGCAGTGGCGAGCCGAGTTTGCCCGCGTAGTGCGGGCGGTAGCGAGTGGTGTTATACATGCGCGCAACATCGAGTCTCCGCGCGCCGAGGCTGGGGTCGGGGATTGCCACATGCGTATATTTCCCGTCCTGAATCGCGGTCAGGCGGCCGCTGATCCCCTCGCGAATCAGGTCCACGGCGACGTTAGCGAAGGTGATCGCTACGATCTGATCGATGGCGTCGGGCTCTCCGCTGCGCAGATCGTACGTTAAGTCGCTGGTCACGGTTTCTTCGCCGGTGCGGCGGTGAATCTCCTCGGCGAGGGCGTGGCCGACATCCACTTTCTTTTTATGGCCGAAGGCGTCGGCTTCGCCATATTCGGAAACGGAATATCCGCGCCAGGAAGCTCCCTCCGAGACGATCACGAACGCGTATTTGCTGGGGTTGTTGCGCTTGTCTTCGACAAGAATTTCGATGAGGTGGTCAAGGTCAAATTCAACTTCCGGGACGACGCATCGGCCGGAGGTGACGAGGGCGGCGTAAAGCGCGGTGAAGCCGGAATCGCGCCCGAAGATGCGGAAGATGCCGATGCGTTCGTGCGAGCCAAGCGTGCTGCGCTGGCGCGTGATGGCCTCTTTGGCGCGCGAGATCGCAGTGGAAAAGCCGATACAGTACTCGGTTCCTTGAACGTCATTGTCCATGGTTTTGGGAATAGCAAGGACTGGCACGCCTTTGCCGTCGAGGACTTTAGCGAAGCCGAGCGTGTCGTCGCCGCCGATGGCCACCAAATAGTCGAGTCCCAGGTAGCCAATGTTCTCGAGGACCAGCGGAGTAAGATCGAATACGCCTTCGGCAACTTGCCAGGATGCGAGGCGCTGCGCGGGCACATGCTTCGGCAGCGCCGCTTGGCGCATCTTGCGAGGATTCGTTCGCGAAGTGTGCAGCACCGTGCCGCCGGTGCGGTCGATGCCGTGGGTGTTGTTGCGATTCAGCGGACAGATATATGCGGCCGCGGAATCGGTTCCGGGCTGCAGATGCGTCAATCCTTCCCAGCCGCGGCGAATCCCCAGGACCTCATATCCCATACCCGTGGTCTGGTAGACGACGCTCTTGATGACCGCGTTCAGGCCGGGAACGTCGCCGCCCCCGGTCAGGATCCCAATTCTGCGTTTCGGATCCATGAGCTAACCTCCGGAACAAATGGCCGCTAGCGGCGTCCGCCGCGTCCTCTGTTTGAAGTCGCAAATTGCGACCTCATGTCAGGCATTTCTAGGGAGCGGCTGACAGCGTCTTGCCGTTGGGAAGGTCAACCTCTAGCAAGGACATATAAGGCGAGCCGTCCTTGGCCCGAAAGCCGCGAACCGTCACGCGGTCGCCGCGCTTGAGCGAGTCCCGGCTCCAGCCGCCAAACTTAGCCAGCATCGTCAGACTGCCTAACTCCAGCTTCCATTTCGCCAGCTTGCCCTGCTCGTCTTTCATCTCAGCGTAGGCATAGGCGTGCGGATTAGTCCAGCGGAACTCCGTAACCGTCCCTTGCAGCGTCACGGGGTTCTGGGTATCGAATCGCGCCAGCCCGTGGTGCGCCCATAGTGAAGGCACAATCGAGAGAACTGCCACGACGACCAGAGCCGCCCCTACCTTACGGTTCCTAATCATCTGACACATCATCTTTGGATAGCGGATAAGCACTAGGTTCGAACGCGTGGGCACTCGCTAGCTAGCCAGTCTTGCGGGCTTTCTTCGGCTGCGCCCGGACCACCTGCGGGCCGGAAGCCGCGACTTTTTGCGGTTCTGCAGCAGCCTTTGCGGAGCGGCTCGCCTGATTCTCGGCAAGGCTCTTCTTGAGGGCCTCCATAAGATCAACCACCGGCGCGAGATGCGGCTGGGCGACCTCGGTAACTTCCTGGCCCTTAAGCTTGGCTTCGATCAGCCCGCGAACGTTGTCCTGGTACGTATCGCGGTACTTTTGCGGTTCGAAGGGAGCGGCAAGGCTCGCGATTAGCTGCTGGGCGAGCGCCTTTTCTTGATCCTTCAGCTCAATCTTGTCCACAGGAACCGTTTCCGCCGCGCGAATCTCGCTCGAATAGAACATCGTGTGCAGCGTCATACCTTTAGCGCCAGGCCGCACAATTACAATGTGTTCGCGCTGGTGCATGTACAGCTTCGCAATCGCCGCGTAGCCGGACTCCTGCATGGCCTTCATCAGTAACTGGTAGGCCTTTAGGCCAGCGTCCTCCGGCGCGATGTAGTACGACGCGTCGAAGTACAGAGGGTCAATCTCATCGAGCTTCACAAACTCAAGTATCTCCATGACTTTCGCGGTAGGAGGCTGGATCTTATCGAGCTCGTCTTCGCTGAACAAGACGTACTGATCCTTCTCGTACTCGTAGCCCTTGACGACTTCCGACCGCTCCACAATTCGGTTGTGGACCGGGCAGTAGAGGGGCTGCTTCAAGCGCGAGTGGCACTCGTTGTGCAACTGGTTGAAGCTGATCCGCTCGCCTCGTGCCGCAGCCGAGAGCCGGATTGGGATCGAGATCAAACCGAACGTGAGGTGGCCCTTCCAAACTGTACTCGCCATGGCATCTCCTCCGCAAAAGTGCGGACACGACGGCTTAAGGTTAGTCGGAAATGTCAAGGATTTGCAAGGGTATCGATGCCGTAAGTTTCGGGCGGCGTGGCCAGGAAGGCGCTGAGGGCTGGGGTAGAATGCAGCCATGCCCAGACCGGTACTCGATGAATACCGCCGCAAGCGCCACTTTGACCGAACCCCTGAACCCCAAGGCGGAGAGACGGACCTCTCGCGCGAGGGTACTTTTGTCGTGCAAAAACACGCGGCGCGCCGCCTACATTACGACTTTCGGCTGGCGGTCAACGGCACGCTGAAGTCTTGGGCCGTGCCCAAGGGGCCTTCCCTTAATCCCGACGATAAGCGTCTGGCCGTGCAGACCGAGGATCACCCGCTCGATTACGCCGATTTCGAAGGCAAGATTCCAGAGGGTAGCTACGGAGCCGGTACCGTAATGGTCTGGGACCGCGGAACCTTCAGCCTGGAGGGCGCCGGAGACGCGCTGCGGCAGATCGAGCGGGGCGAGATCAAGTTCAGCCTTGCCGGGGAGAAGCTCAAAGGCAGCTTCGTGCTGGTCAAGCTCAAACGCAGCGAGAAAGGCAACGAGTGGCTAATGATCAAGCACAAAGACGCCCTCGTGGACCCTGCGTGGGACATCGAGAAACACGACGGTTCGGTGCTTACGGGCCGGACACTGCCGGAAATTGCTGAGGAACTGCCGCCGAAGCGCTCGAGGGCCCCGATCCGCGCTGCTGAGCTTCACAACGCGAAACGCAGTCCGATGCCGACGAGTGTGGAACCTATGCTGTCAACCCTCCTCGAAAAGCCGTTTTCGGACCCCGGCTGGTTATTCGAACTCAAATGGGACGGCGTTCGCGCGATGGCCTGGATTGAGGACGGCACCTTAACTCTACGGGCCCGATCCGGGACCGACATTACGAAGCGGTATCCGGAATTGGCCACTCTTCGCGAAGCTATTGGCGCACGAAAAGCGATTCTGGACGGCGAAATTGTGGCGCTCGATTCGCAGGGGCGCAGCGATTTCGGAATGTTGCAAGAACGCATGCACGTGCGCGCTCCCTCGGAGGCGCTGATCACGTCGGTGCCAGCCGTGTACTACCTGTTCGATATTTTGTACTGCGACGGCTTCGACCTTCGCGAGTCGCCGCTGGCTGAGCGGAAACAGCTTCTTCGGCTTCTGCTGCGCGGGTCAGAACGCTTCCGCTATTCGGACCACCAACTGGAGCATGGCGTCGAGTTGTTCGAACTAGCCAAGAAAAATGGTTTGGAGGGAATCGTCGCGAAACGAGCCGACAGCCCGTACGTTAGCGGGCGAAGCATAAGCTGGGCAAAACTGAAGGCCACGGCAAACATTGACGCGGTCATCGCCGGCTGGACCAAGTCGACGAACACCGGACTGGCGTTCGGCGCCCTCCTGCTCGGGCTATATCGGGACAAGAAGCTTCAGTTCATTGGACATGTTGGAACCGGCTTCGACGTGAAGAAGCGTGAGGAAATTCTCCGCAGGCTCGCGGAGCACGCGACTGCCACTTGCCCGTTCGAAACTGTTCCGAAAACGAACGAACAGGCATTCTGGGCCTCTCCCGTGCTGGTTGCGCGGGTTACCTTCAGGGGATGGACGCGGGAGCACAGCCTCCGTGCTCCTGTTTTTGTGGGCATTAGGGAAGATGCCCGTGCGGAAGACTGCCAGTGGGAGGGCGAAGTCGCGACTTCCTCATCGGTTGTGGTCAAGGCTCCGGATGTCGTGGGCCGCGTCTTGAACACAAAAGCCGCCATCGAGGCCGAATTGTTCAAGGGCCGCTCAGAAAATGTCACGTTCGAACTGGATGGCAAGCGCTTCCGCGTGAGCAACTTAAATAAAGTGTATTTCCCGGAGTCGGGCTACACGAAGCGAGAACTGATCGCCTACTACTATCGCATGGCCGATCTTGTGCTTCCCTATCTCCAAAACCGGCCGCTCGTCTTGCGGCGGTATCCGGACGGGATCACCGGGCAATCCTTCTTTCAAAAGGACTTGCGCGAGGGGCCTCCCGACTGGTTCAAAACGGTGAGCGTTGCGTCGGAAGGGCGCGGCGGCGAGGAAATCCACTATGCAACGGCCAATGACAAAGCGTCTCTGCTCTTTCTGACCGGCCTCGGCTGCATCGACCACAATCCCTGGTCCAGCCGGTACGAGGACCTCGAGCATCCCGATTATTTTTTCTTCGACCTCGACCCATCGGAAGGAACTGATTTTCAAGTCGTGGTGAAGATCGCCCGCGCCCTGCACGAAAAACTGGACGAACTGGCACTGGAAAGCTTCATCAAAACTTCAGGAGCGACAGGCATCCACTTGTATATCCCCGTTGTGGAGGGCTACACATACGAGCAAGTGCGCACCTTTGCCGAGATCGTTGCACGAATGGTGGGGACAGAAAATCGCAATCTCGTCACCAACGAGCGGTCGGTGGCGAAGCGCCCCGCAGGCCGCGTCCTGATCGACGCCCAGCAAAACGCCTACGGCCGCCCGCTGGCAGCGCCATACGTGGTGAGGGCCTTTCCCAAGGCGCCCGTATCGGCTCCAATATCGCCGCGTGAACTCAAAGCGACGTTGCGGCCGGCGAATCTGAATATGAAAACGGTCTTCGCCCGCCTCGAACAGAAAGGTGACTTGTGGAAGGAATTCTGGAATCGTCGTCAAAGACTTGAGCACGCCATCGAACTTCTGGGTTCACGCGTCGCCCCACCTTAAGATAATAGTCCGCGAAAAGATCCCCGAGTTCGGGCCGTTGTTTGCGTAGATGAGTCGTAGGATTCGCCTAAAGCTGTGGACAGAAGCTAAAAATTGGAATAAGTTCGCCTATATGAAAAGCAACCCTTTGACGGCTCTGCTGACGGCGTTCGCAGTTTTCGCGGGAATGTCGGCCGCGTTGCCGGCGGCCGGACAGGAATCTAAATTACAACCCGCGGGAAAATTGGTCTTGTTCGCGGACACTTTGGTCTTCTCCGATCCGTCGAATCCCGAGAATTGCACGATGAGGAATCGATTCAAAAGAGGCGACAACGTCGGGTTCCGCCTTTATGCGGTCGACGGAGGAACCAACCAATCCGAGGATTCGGCCAAAGTGGTGGTGCACATTGACTTCGGCGGCAAAACGTATGATCTGCCTGCGAAGTTTCGCGGAATCCAACAGAAGAACGAGAAGGGGATGAACATGCCGATCCGGCCCGGCATGTGGACCGCAAAGTGGCTCGTGCCGGACGACGCCCCGACCGGCACCGTTCATTATTCAGCTACGGCCACCGACAAATATGGCCGGACAACGGAATGGAAACCGCAGGGCGGCGAACCGAGCTTTGTAACCATCGTCCAGTGAAACAGGAATTCCTGCCCAGCAGTTCGCTCCGCTTCGTGGTTGGGGCGCTTTTTGTGCTTGTCTTCTGTTCGTGCGCGTTTCCGACCTCTCCTTCCGCACCCGCTTGGAGCGTTCTTGCAGCCGGTACAAAGCCGAACACTACACCCATCCAAAAGCTGGAGTTGACTTACGACAGAGCCGTTGTCGGCGCACAGGTTCGAGCCTCCGCGAACGGTTTGCCCGCCGGCAAAACCGTCGACCTGCAATGGGCCACGGTGAGCGGCGGCTGGGTAATCGAGGATTACTACTATTTTCGGGGGCGGAAATATTCCGAGACGACTCTGCCTCTAGGCAAATTTCCGGTAAGCGCAAGCGGCCGTCTCGACGCAAGCTTTACAATCCCTGAAGATTACGGCGGCGTCCACGACATCATCGCATCCGTCGACAGAAGGGTCGTGGCGCAAAACGGAGTGGAGGTTACGCAAAGCTTTGAAATGAGCCCGACCTCGGGGCCGGTTGGCACGCCGATCGAATTGCGCGTTAAAGGACTCGGCTGGCGAACGATGGAAAACACGTGGGTCGTCAACTGGGATAATCGTGGGATCGGATTCGTGACCGCCGCGGGCACTCATGGCTCAGCCGTGGCACGCTTTCGCGCAGCCGGTCCCGCGGGCGACCATTTCATAAAGCTCTACACGGGATGGCAAGGCCAGAGCTATCTCAATTTTGAGCAGGCGCCGAACGCGTATCTGCCGCGCCCTGATTTCACGTTCCACACGACGGCAGGAAAGTCCCCGACTCCGCAGGTCTATGCCGACGAATACCAACCCTATTCCCTGCCCGAGTCCGAAGTGCACGTTGCGAACGGAAACCTGAGCCTCAGCCCAACACAGGGCCCTGTAGGCACGGAAGCGGCGCTGCGCGGCCTAGGTTTTCCGGCTCGAGCGGCGCTGGACCTCGTCTGGCAGACTTACGCCGGGAGCCGGGTAAGCGGCAACGGATTCACGCCGCAGGAAAAAGTGATCGCGAAAGTAAAAGTCGCGGATGATGGGAAAATTGAATTCCCTGTCAGGATTCCAGAGGACCTCGGTGGAGAACATGGCCTCGAACTCCGCGAGGGAGGTAAGCCGCTGGGGCGCGCCTACTTCGCCATCGAGACGACCATCGTAAGCATGGAGCCGGCCTCAGGTCCGGCTGGAACGCCGGTAACGATCCACTTGAAGGGTGTCGGCTGGACCGAGTACGACAACATGTATGCTGCAACATACGACAACGCCTACATGGGATATGCCTGCGGCTTCAACACGCAGGGCGATGTCGTCTTCACGTTCAAGGCGGCCGGTGAACCTGGCACCCACTTGTTCGATCTTTTTCCGGGTATTTATCAGGGCCCGCCAACAGAAAACCAACTGCTCTACCGCATGCCGCAGCTGACCTATGCTGACGACCACCCAGGCAACAAGATTCCCGCGTTGCATTTCAAATTTGAATTGACTCAGTAGGTCTCTAGCCTGTGGATGAAGCAATGCTGGAAGTGGGTGAGCAAGCACCCGCCTCCCGGCAGGCGGAAACCCGCAAACGTCAGTCGCGTGCGGGACGCGCGCCAAACCGCCAGATCAGCAGGCCGCCGAGCACTCCAATCGCCGCCAGGACTTGCTGTTGCGTGGATGGCTCGAAGGGGTCCGGCGTATCCCTGAGGCGGATCCGCAGCCGCGCGAGCCTCGAGCTGGCGTACACTCGGTTGTATTCGGCCTCCTGATCGTCGTGAGCGGACACGGCGACTGGGTCTTCGCCATCTTCCATGGAGAATTGGCCGGGCATGCGCGGCAGCGCGTTCGTTGGGTCAGCGGCCCAGTTGAGCGCCTTGATAGCCAAGCTGCGACTCTGCTGGCTCGGCCAGAAGAGGACGATTATCGCGGCGAGGATCCAAATCAGTCGCCATTGCAGAGAATCGGGTCGCCACACGACACCGGCGATTTTACGTGACGGTTTGCGCTGCCTGCAAGGCGGTACTTGGGCTTCGGTTTGAGGACTCGTGCACGAATAAGCCCTCGCACGGGCGCCAATAAGTCCACTTTTCACGATTGGCTGGACGCACGGGCGTACCGTTTCTGACGCGCGGCACATCTTACAAGGAGCCTTCAACGGGGAGGGGAAAATGGAACAACGACAACTTGGAAAGAATGGACCGAAGGTTTGCGCGCTGGGACTCGGTTGCATGGGGATGTCGTTCGCCTACGGACCAACGGATGAGGCCGAGTCGTTACGAGTTCTTCGCCGATACGTAGAGCTCGGCGGCAACTTCTTTGATACAGCCGAAGTCTACGGTCCGTACACGAATGAGGAATTACTTGGACGCTTCTTGCGTGAGGTTCCGCGCGACCGCGTCGTTGTCGCGACCAAGTTTGGATTCCGCATCAGTCCGGACGGAATCCGGGGCGTTGATAGCTCGCCTGAGAATGTTCGCCGCGCATGTGACGCAAGTCTTCGCCGGCTGGGCATCGAGACAATCGATCTCTACTACCAGCATCGCGTTGATCCGAATGTTCCGATCGAGGAGACAATTGGTGCGGTGGCAAAGCTTGTTGCGGCTGGCAAAGTGCGAATGATCGGCCTGTCGGAAGCCGGTCCAGAGACACTGCGGCGCGCGGCGAAGGTCCACCCGATTGCCGCCTTGCAAAGCGAGTATTCGCTGTGGACGCGCGACGTTGAGGCCAATGGCGTGCTGGCGACTTGCCGTGAACTTGGGATCACTTTCGTGCCGTATAGTCCCCTTGGGCGCGGATTCCTGACGGGCGCAATTCAAAAACTCGAGGACCTTGATCCAAGCGATTGGCGGCGAACGAATCCTCGCTTCGGAGAGCAAGCGTTGCAAGAAAATCTCAAGCTGGCGGCAACGGTCAAGGAACTGGCCAGCGCGAAAGGCGTGACTCCAGCGCAACTCGCATTGGCCTGGGTGCTATCCCAAGGCGAAGATATGGTGCCCATCCCTGGGACGAAGCGAGTTCGTTACCTGGAGGACAACATGGGCGCCCTCCAAGTAAATCTGACGGAGAGCGACCGGAAAAATATCGGCGAACGGCTCGCGCAGATTCAAGTCGTCGGAGAGCGCTACGCACCGGCCATGATGGCGCTTGTGCAAAGGGCCTAAGACAAAAGAGACCTCTTGAGGCCAGCTTCATTTGAAGTTGGTTACCTTCGTCAGTGCACCTTTCGTGCTAAGCAACCGGCAAGTGCCCTGAGCGAAAGGTACCTCACTTCACTGCCGCCACAGCCTCAATCTCGATCATATAATCCTCCCGGACCAGCGCCGTCACGCCGACCAGCGTGCCGGCTGGCGGGCGTTCCGCTGAAAGATATTTGGCGCGGACTTCGCGAATGACGGACACCTGGTCCGGCTTGAGGTTCACCACGTAGTAGTTAAGCTTGATAAGGTCTGTCATTGTCGCTCCGGCCGCTGCCAGAGCAGTCTTCAGGTTCTCCATCACCTGAGTGACTTGCGCGCGGAAATCGCCCTTACCAACGACATCGCCGCTAGAATTCAAGGGTACCTGCCCGGACACGTAGACCAGCTTCCCCGCTGGCGCGACAACCACCTGCGTGAATCCTGCCGGCTTGCTAAGCCCCTTTGGGTTGAGAAATTGCATGTTCGTCGATTCTTTCGTTGCGCGCTCACCTTGCGCGACCGCGAATTGCGCGAGCAGGAGAACGGTTCCTGCCAGCAGCACGGAACCGGATACCGAATTCAGCATGTTGTTGCCTCCAGATGCGAAAGAATTCTAGCCGAAATTCCCTTCTCGTCATTGAAAAGTGGCCGCCAGTATACAGTCATCTCGGCCGCTCGGACATTCGTGCGGCATCGTGCGGCTCGATTTGACCCAGCGCAGGTCGTTGAAGTATTGTTGACCGCCTCGGACCAGAAGTTTTCGAGCCGTGAAGAGCTTCCGCGCGGAAGCTCAGCTGGATTTCTCATTCCGCCAAAGGAGCGTCATGCCTAAAAAAGTTGATCCACTCAACAAGAAGATGTATGGGTCAGTTACCACGAATCTGACGGTGAGCGACGTTAGAGCGGCAGCGGCTTTTTATCAAAAGGCATTCGGCTTCGCCAAAAGGGGCATCATGGATGGCCCGGACGGCAAGGCTATGCATGCCGAGCTGACGCTCCGGAATACGACTTTAATGTTGGGGCCGGAAATTCCGCAGATGGGTTCGCGCAGTGTAAAGACACTCGGCGGCTCGCCCGCAAGCTTGTATTTGCTGACGGAGAACGCCGATAAGGCGGTCGCAAAGGCCGTAAAGCTCGGAGCTACCGCCAAGGGGCCCGTGATGGATATGTTCTGGGGCGACCGCTGCGGAACCGTCATAGATCCCGAAGGGTACAGTTGGATGATCGCAACACACGTCGCAGAACCTACACCCGCGGAGATGAAAAAGCGGATGAAGGAACAAATGGCCAATCAATCTCAAGCAGCCAGCGCTGCGGCGGGCGACTGACAACATCTGATTTGCGGTGCTCGTGCGACGGCTGCGACCCGCTATCTGTGTCACCTAGGGAGGGGCGGCTTGCGGTCCACGAGCACCACTGACGTTGCGATCTGTTCGTCTGGCACCGCCCAATATGCTCTTAGGAGGCGATCCTTTTCTTCGGGCGCGACCAGTTCGAACCCGTGTTTCTCGTAAAACCGAATCGCCCATGAGGCATCGGCCCACGTTCCGATCAGCACGGGACCGGCCGCAAGGCTGCGCAGATGAGCCAGTAATCGAGTCCCGATTCCAGCTTTCTGTCGCTGTGTTCGAACATACGCGTGGCGAATCAGCGTAACGTCTTTCACCGGCTGAATGCCCATCACGCCGTTTAGCTCGCCATTCTCCTCAAAACCCCAGAACTCCACGCCATCGCGCATCTCGGCGCGTAATTGGTCCCGCGACATGTACGGTTCTTTCCAGCGATCGTGTGGAATTACACCGCTATACGCTTGGGCGCCGTCGTTGATGATCTGCCAGATCGCCTCGAAATCGTTTTCATCGCATCGCCGGATCATGTGCACTCGGTCAGCGCTCTGGGTGCGTCATCGCGTCCAAGCTGCACGAATCGGTTGACCTACCAAGTACGCTGGGTCGACGCCCTTGCGCGGGACGAACTTCTGCGGACGGCCGCCCCACACCTCCGCCGTGTAAAGGTCGCCGTCCTGGTCCACGCTGAACTGGTGCGTTCCCCACAATCCGCCGGCTTCTGGGGTCATCGTGCCCCATGAATACAGGAGCTTTCCGTTCAGGTCGTATTTATAGAACTTGAAGTTCCCGTGGCCGTCTGACATCCACAGGTGCTGGTCCGCGGTCATGAAGATGTGATACGTCGCGGTGGGTCCGTCGCCGAGGTACCACTGATCGAGGAACTTGCCGTTTTCATCGAAGATCTGGATACGCCGGTTGCTTCGGTCGTTGATGTAGATCCGGCGCTGGTTGTCGATGGCGATGCCGTGCACAGTATTGAAGTAGCCTGGCCGCCTCTCCTTGCCGTTGACCTCGCCCCTCTCGCCCCACGCCATCAGGAATTTTCCATCTTTGTCGAATTTCACGACGCGCGTTTCTTCGTAACCGTCGGTCACGAAGAAGGTGCCGTCCGGCAGCCACGCGATGTCGGTCTGCCGGCCGAAGGTCTCGCTCGGCGGACCGGTCTTCTGGATGAACGACGGGCGGCCGGTATTGCCGGTCATCTTTGCGTTTCTCTCGGTCGTCGTGTTCAACGTGCCGATCGTCTGGAGAAGTTTTTTGCCATCATTGCTGAAGATCCGGATCACCTCGTGGCCGTCGTCTATGGCCCAGACGCGCTTTTCCGGGTCATAGGGGTTGATCAGAATCTTGTGAACGCGGCCCTGGGATAATTTGTTCGGGTCGTCAGGCTTGAACAGCGAATCCCACTGAGTCCAGGCTTCTTTCACATTCCCCTGGCTGTCATAAACCGTAATCACGTGCTTCCACTGATAGTCTCTTTCTTCCATGCCCTTGTAAGTCTCCGTAGCCTCGCCTGGGCTGGCGTAGTCACCGACGGACGCGTTCCGCCCATACATTCCGCGTCCAGGGACCTCAAGGTGCGTATGGATTCCAAAAGCGGTCACGAAGTCGACATATTGCTTCTCGGCCTTGGCTAGGTCGGGCAGCTCACCGCGCATAGCCACGAAGATCCGGTCCGGGTTCTGCGCGAAAATCCCTTGGACCGCGCCCCACGTCCAGCCTTTGTCCTCGGGAAACAAAGTAGCCAGCGGCTTGGGCCAGTTCGGGTCGACTCGATACGGGCCGTCGACCAATTCGTCGCTCGGATTTGCTGGATCGACCGACTGACCCGCCTGCTGCGGTGCCGCGTTCACCTTGCCGTTATTCCAGAAACCTACCGACGCCATCACGCCGATTAGGACACAGATCATCACTCCCACAAGAATCGCTCGACCAACCACTTTCATGGTGGTTCCTCCTCTGTTTTCTGCTCATCCCAGGAGCCCGCCCCAAACTGTAATTCCACCCTGCGCGGTAACATACACCCGAGCAGGCAACGCTCGCTCCAGGTTTTTAAGGCAGAGCCTTCCCAAATCCGCTGTGGTCGCCTACTGCCATGAATATTCGCAGGAGCAAACTTGCTCCAGTTCGAAGTGACCAAAGCGGCGGAACCTGGAGGATCAAAATTTCACGAGGGCAATCCAAACCGCGAGGACGCCACTAGCCGGCGAGTTGTTTTGGGGTGGATCTGGATGAGCTCAAATGCAGAAAGAGGAAGGCCCCGGATTCGTCAGGGGAAGTCGAATCCGGGGCCGGAGGATTGAGACAGAGGAAGGGCCGGAAAAAATGTCGAACAAAAGCGTACGCGCTCAAACATCACTTGTCGGGCGCGCCGGAGCTAGTTCACCAAAATGCTGACCGAGTGATCTTCTTCAACAGCGAGGATCAAGGTCTTGTAAATGTCGAGGTCCTCGCGGCTCTCTTCTACTCGAAAGAGCACCGAAGATTCCGACTCTCCAACAATCATGCCGCGGAGCGGAACACACAAATCATCGGCCGCGACTTGCAAAATAACTGGTTGCCCTACCCACAGCGCAAAAGCACTTGTCATGGAATCCCCCCAGTCTTCACCCTGTATGGTGCACTTCGATGACCAGTCGCAGACGGCTCTGAAGGATTCTCGCTTCGCTCCGTATGTCCTTTCAGATTAGGGGCTTAGCTTGCCTTGTGTTTTCTTCCACACGTCAGATCTTGTTCTCAAAGGGATAACCAGTGCCAAAGGATGTCACGAATTCATGTCGCAAAGTGTCAGCATGTCGTCAAATCGTGATCGGAAGTGTCAGGACGAGGCGAAACCTCATGACGGGTTTGGCGTAATTGCATAGGCCTCGTGTGAGGATGGAGTTGCTTACACGGGGTCAATCGGATGCTTCCTGTCGTTTCAACCGTTACGGAACTAGCGTGAACACCGAGCCTGCATCCAGTGCCCCGAGATAGCTGGTCGTTCCGTACAGCAAGCCATTGTGGAACACCACAATGCTGGAATTTGGGTTTTGTCCGCTGTTCCCCAACTCGTGAAGGACGGTCTCGGTCCACTTAGCCCCGCTTGATGCCGGAGACAACTTGAAGATGGTCCCGCAACCCTCGTAACAGGCGTTCGAACCGCCGAAATCGGTCGTGCCGTACAGGTCGCCATTTGGGTCGATCGCGAGTGTTGACGCAGGAGTTGTGCCGTCTCCTTTGAAGGCGGGAAACGCGTGCAGGACAGTTTCGGTCCACGAACCGCCAGACCCTGCCGGAGGCGTTAACTGGAATACCACACCAGACGCGTTCGCTACTCCACTGTAGGAGCCGGTGCCGTACAACACGCCGTTCGCACCGACCGTAACAGTTCCTCCCGGATAGCCGCCGTCGCTCCCCCCGGTGAAATTGTGGAGTATGGTTTCCTTCCAAGCGCCGCTTCCGCTCGGGGGCGCCAACTGCCACGCCGTGCCGTAGCCTCCAGTCCCACCGTTGGCCACGCCATACAAATTCCCCTGGCTGTCAAACGTAATCTCGGAGCCTGGAACCGTTCCGTCGTGCAAGAATCCAGGAAAGGTGTAGATGACCGTCTTGGTCGAACTGCCGCCCTTCTGTACCGGTGGAGTCAGCTCAAAGACGGTGCCACAACCCCACGTGATTCTTCTGTTTGAGTGGCATGGAACGCCAGGATTAACACCGCCCGAAGTGGTCGTGCCGTAGAGTGCGCCGTTCGAACCGAACAGCACTTGTGACGGATATTGTCCGTCGACGCCGCCTTGGAAGGTGTAGAGCACAGTGTGGGTCACTCTCCGCCCGCCTGCGCGGGAGGTGACAGCTCGAAGATTGTGCCGCAGCCGCCGCCGCACATCTGTTCGTTGCCGCCGAATTGAGTCGTACCGAAAAGGTTGCCGTCCTGATCAAACACCACGCCCATACTGGGCTGGCGTCCATCGGCACCCCCTGCAAAGCGGTAGAGCACATGCTCAGTCCAGGCACCGCCCTGCGTCGCGGGCGGAACCAGTTGGTAGACCGTCCCATTGTAGTTAGTGCCGCCACCCGCAGTGGTGCCGTACAACGCGCCATTGCTGTCAAATGGCAGATGTCCGTAGGGAAACGGGTACTCTCCTTCGCCGTTATTTCCGGTGAAGGAGTGGAGGGTGGTAAACGTCTGTGCCTGCGCCACGATGTTGCCGCTCGATATCGCCATTGTCAGCAGCACAGCTACACGCAAGAATATCTTTGCACAGTGAGTTCTCATCATGTCTCCATCGCTGAGTCTTTTAGACCGGGTGCTGGCAGGTGGGGGCCCCCGCCGGGGGCAGACTATAGTTGAAACGTCGGCAACACTTGTTTGTGAGAGGTCAAGGATGTTGTCAACAGTTTGTAAACATCCGAGCTCGATTGGCTGGATGAGGAACCGAGCATTCCGGACGGTTACTACGCCGTCGTGAGCTTACGGTCGACCCTTCAAGTCGTGCTAGCATCAAGGCTACAAGGCTATAGGTCTGGTGGCGGTTTTCAAGCAGACTGAGTTTTTGCCTGTTCTGTTCTCTATTGAGTTAGCCTCGATGCGAATCCGAGCGAGTGCAATTGCCGTCGTGCTGCTGGCTTCTAGCCTGGGTGGCTCAACCGGAGTTTTGTGGTCACAGGCAAGCCAGCGACTCGGTGGCCTTTCGAATTTCGGCTACGTAACCGACACGCTGTATCGAGGTGCGCAGCCCTCGACCGCCGGTTTCGAAACTCTGCGACGCATCGGTGTATCGATTATCGTGAACTTTCGCGAAGAAGCAGGCGAAACGGCAAGAGAAAAACGCGAGGTCGAGGCTCTCGGAATGCGGTATGTCGGAATCCCGTGGAGCGGAAGACACTCCCCGACGGATTCACAGGTCACAGAATTCCTGGACTTAGTTCGCAGCAACCCTCACGCAAAAATCTTCGTGCATTGCCAGCGTGGAGCCGACAGAACGGGCACCATGATCGCGGTTTACCGGATTGCTGTCCAACACAAATCGGTGCCGGAGGCCGTTTCCGAAATGCACCAATTTCACTATGCTCACTTTTGGCTTCCGGGCTTGGAGAAATACGTCACGGCCTTCCCAAATCTTTTGCAAACTGACACGGGATTCGCGGCCTATTCGATTGATTCCAATCCTCGCACCTTCCAGCCACTTTCCACGACTGGTGCAGCTGTGCCCTCGATTCAGTGAGACTCAGAGAAAATCTGATCCTCAAAAGAGAGCCCGGGTATTGCTGAACAGAAGACAAAACTTCTCCAGTTCGATTCATATTGATTATGTGTAGTAAAAGATTATTATTTGCAGGAAGGTTATCTGTTGTAGACCCGGAATCCCTCGTCGGGTGAAATGATGCCCAAGCCGAACAGCCCCCCACCGAATCTAGATCGCCAGAAATTTTCCCTGATACCGAGCTGGAAGCAGGCGGCTCTTTGTGCTTTGGCGATGGCTTTATCGCCCCTAGCATCTCACGCGCAACTAAAAGTCAGACGGGAGGTTGGTCCGAGTGGTGGCCCAATGTGTGGCGACAGGGGTGCCTGCACAACGGTGATGGGGGATGTGCCACCGCTGATGAAGCCTGCCATTCCCGACGACGAGAAGTGTCTTCCCTGGAGCGTTTCTGCGGCACCCACTACTGCTTTGAGTGTTACGACGCTGAAGGTTCCGTCGAAGGCCCGGGGCGAGTATGAAAAGGCATGTGATGCGTCTCTCAAGAAGAAGTTCGGAGATGCCGAGCGGTACTCGCGGCGCGCGATTGATAAGTTTCAGGACTATGCGGCGGCATGGGTGATGTTAGGAGTGGTTCTCGATGAGCAACACAAAGAGCAGGAAGCCCGCGACGCTTGTTCTCATGCCGCGACCATCGACGGGAACTATTTGCAGGCATATCTTTGCATGGCAGAGTTTTCAGCCCGTCACCGAGAATGGGAGCGGCTTCTGACGTTGGCGAACGCCGCCCTCGGCCTCAGCGTGGAGAATAAAGGATACGCGTATTACTACCGGGCGATGGCGTACTTGTACCTGCACGATCCAGTGGACGCCCAGAAGAATGCTATACAGGCCGAACAAAACGACGTAAATCACAATTACTTGCCTCTTTATCTCCTGTTGGCGCAAATCTACGAGGCCGAAGGCGACAAACCTGCCGCGGTAAACCAGTTGCGGGAAATCCTGAAACACCACATGACTCGAGAACAACAAGATGCAGTGAAGGAATATTTGGCGAAGCTTGAGGCGAAGCAAACCAGCGCACCGGCAGAGAAATCAGTCGTATCAAGCAAAGACGCGGCTGCCGAAGCGCCCCCGGGCGAGCCGGACGACTGGACCGTTGTCACAATGGCTGATCTTCGAAAGGCAAATGGGAGCTGGATCCCGGAAGACGTTGATGTTGACGTGCCGCCCGTCGCTTCTGGAGTGGCCTGCTCCCTGCCGGTCGTGCTCGACGGAGCGGGCAAGAGAATCGCAGAACTCGTTCGCAACGTAGACCGATTTACCGCGACAGAGACCCTGACGCATCAGGCGATCGATCATTCCGGCCGCATGGAGTCTCCCATCACAGCTGAATTTAACTATCTAGTGTCCTACACCGAAGATCGAACCGGCTTTCTACAAGTGGACGAGTTCCGGAACGGGAGTGTTTCACTCGAACCATTCCCGAGCCACATCGCAACCACCGGCACGCCGAGCCTCGTTTTGATCTTTCATCCGCTGTACATCAACAACTTCAAGATGCAGTGCGAAGGTCTGGGGCAATGGCATGGAGAGCCGGCTTGGCAAGTTCGGTTTGAGCAACGCGCGGACCGTCCCAACCTTAACTACTCGTTTACTGTGGATCGCGTAGGATACAGTGTGAACCTGCGGGGCAGGGCCTGGATTCTTGCGAATTCATATCAGGTCGCGCGGCTGGAGACAGACCTCCAAGAATCCATCCCTAAGATTCGCCTTCGCCTGGACCACCAAAGTGTCGAATATCGTCCCGTCGAAGCGCCCACGAGTCATCTGCAGCTCTGGCTCCCCTCAAGCACGGAGCTGTATATGGATTTTCTGGGCCGCCGTTTCTACAGAAAACACTCCTTCAGCGATTTCAAACTCTTTTCCGTGGACACGCAATATCAAATTACCGTTCCCAAGGAAGCCGCTACAGAGAAGTAGAGCCGTGGAAGTGACATTTCTAATAGTCTCTGGCATAACCCCTGATAAACGCGCCGGAACAAATTAATGGCGCGATCAGGAACGCTGCTGTCGTTCTGACGTGATGCATAGAGTCCTGCGACGATGCATTCGGCGGGCCACCGCACAGCAGTCCCGCAAACTAACCCACAACCTAAACTCGGCAATGGAGCTTACTTTTGCGAGACCGGCTCCATCAGGATGCGCGAATCGACTATGCCGATCTCGACTCGCCGATTGGCCGCACGCGCTTTGGCGGTATCGCCCTTCACTCGCGGGTCGGACTTGCCAAAGCCCTTGGCAGTCATGACGCCCGGTTTGATTCCCGCTTGGACCAGGGCACTGCGGACGGCTTCGGCGCGGCGCGCAGACAGTTTCATGTTGTAGTCCGCTGTGCCGACGTCATCCGTGTATCCGTAGACGTAAATGGAATACTGCTTGAGCGTCATCAGAATGCCCGCGATGCGGTTCAACAGGTCGCGGTACTGAGGTTTGATTTCCGCCTTGTCAAAGTCGAAGCGTATCGATTTCTCGCCCAGTGTCATCACGAGTCCCACCGCCGTGCGGTGCGTTTCGGCAATCTGGCCGAGCGCGGTTTGCAGCTGCTGAAGCTCCTCCTCGCGCTGCTTGCGATATTCTTCGGCCTTCTTCTCGGCTTCGGTGGCTTTCTGCTCGGCCTGATTGGCCTGCTGTTTCGCGGTAGCCGCGTCCTGAAGTGCCGATTGCGCCTGCGCGGCCGAATTTTCCTCTGCCTGTTTCGCGTCATCGCGCTGCTGCGCGGCCGCCTTCGCGCTGGCCGCCGCCTGCAAAGCCTGCTGGGCGAGAGTCTGTGATTGCTGCTCTGTGCCTCCGACGCGGTGGTTCAGCCGCTCCATCTGCTGGCCGAGCTGCGCCACCCGCCGGTCGAGTCGCCTGACCGACCGGAAAAGCCAAAGACCCAAGACACCAAGGCCGCAGATTAAGATTAGCGCGAAGACTCCGAGACCGACCCCGGCGCCGCTTTGACTCTTAACAGGCCTGTCGTGCTGCTCATGAGCCCTCGGGCTCGGCCGGCCGTGATGCAATTCCTCTTCGTGAGCCGCTTGCTCGTCAACTTCCGACGGTATGATCGACATGGACTCAACCTCCTTGTGAGCGGGCTCCAAACTTTTAAACCGGGCTGCAATTGCGGTCCGGACCGGCAGAGCCCGCGCCCGCTTGATCAATATTTCTACGAGGGCTCCCCTTCGAAACTCGGCGTAGCAAGCGCATCCCTACTGCCGGGGAGCCGCACCCCGTTCTTTTGGGCCCTGGATATTAGATTCATTCTACGAGAGACCGGGCCAAAGCGTCGGATGCCGGGCAGCAAATTGCGGAAGAATTATCTGTCCCTCCGTACAGGCCGAGATCTCAATGTTTTCCCCCGAACAGACTACAGGACTCGCGGGATTGCGCAGGCAGTTGAGGCCTTGTAGCTTGCCAACCGCTTAGCCCGCCCAGCTTTCACTGTTCGGTCCGTGAATCCGAACGGTGAGCCCACAAGAGCAACCAGTCGAGAGCAACTTTCGCATCGCATCGCATCGCATCGCAGCGAAGCATGAGCGGATTTGTGTGTCAACGGGTTAACGGCTTTAGAGACCTTATGACCACGAGATAGACAAACGGAGTCACGCAAAAGAGGAGGAATGTATGCACCGGAATCAGCACGGACGAGCTATGGCAACAGTCGCCATGTTGCTGGCCGCATTGGTGTCATGGCCTACAGCCGGGCTGGCACAGCCAGGCAGGCCGTCCCCGCCCCCGGCCTCGCCTAGCACGAGCACCCTTACTGGACAGGCGACGGCAGTGCAATCGACGGTTCTCGGAATTCTCGGAACGGCAACAACAACCACGCTCTGTGCCACCGGAACTCTGGCAGGTCCAAATGACGCCCGGGATGCCTCTCAGTTGACCGGGAACGTGCTGCTTTTGCTGGGAGCGGAAACGCTCCAAGCAGACACGATCGGTTGGCCCGATGAAGTTGACTCAGAAGCCTCCCTCGCGGGCTTGAACTTGACTGTCGCGGGAATCCCCATCTCAACTGGCTTTGTCAGGTCAAGTGCGGTTGCGGTAGCTGGCGCGCCGGGCTCTGGAAGTTCGGAAATCGACGGTCTTACGATTGGTGGAGTTCCCGTCGCCGTAACCGGCGCTCCGAACCAAACCATAGCGATTCCCGGCGGCCAGCTGGTCATCAACGAGCAAACCATTTCGTCCACCGGCACTGTAGTGGTGAATGCTCTCCACATGACAGTAAACGGCATTGCGGACGTTGTAGTCGCCTCCGCGACCGCCGGTATTTCCTAGGCTGGCTTGAACGGCATGATTCATAGCACCGGAGGAGACTCATGAGCGACATGACGATTGCAAAGACCAAGCTAGTGTCCGCCCTCATGGCGGGAGGATTTCTAGTAGCAGTGGCAATGATGTTGTAATCGGTGGGGCTCGCTCCGATAGGAGCCCAGGGGATGCCATGCGACTTCCTGACCGGTGGTGGATGGATTGTGCATTCGGGCTCGCAAGCAAACTTTGCGGTCGGTGGCGGATGCAAACACGGTTCGCCAACCTGGGGACATTTGGAATACACCGATCACGGCACAAACTTGAAGGTTCATGGAACCAGAATCACCGCATACATCGAACAGGGAACGGGAGTTGACCCCAAGACGCACCAGCCGACCGGTACCCGGGAGATTTGTGGAACGGCCTCAACAAACTTGTACGGTGACGTCGACTTTGCCGTTGAGGCAGAAGATCAGGGCGAGCCGGGCGTCAATGACCACTTTGATATCCGGCTTATAGACGGGCTGGGGAATCCCCTCTACGATACAACCAACGAGTGCCACCCTCATTTCTTGGGCTCGTCTGCTCCATGCGCTCCAGGCAGCGGAGGGGGCGGGAACGTCCAACTCCACAAGCCCAACCCGTCGAATACGGGCAACTTCGGCGGTTCATGTCCAGCGGCCTTCGGCGGGACAATCGTTTTCTGACCAATAACGGGTCATCCGCGGCTGCACCTGGAACCAAGAATTATCTGTCCGTTAGTTTATTGATCATGAAATTAAACTGCACGGCGTTGACAGTGAGGAGGAAGTCGAAAGAAATGTCTGGAGGCGATACGGGCCCAGAGCCACAGCAAAATGCAAAATTAGCTACCAAGAATGGCGCCCGAGCAACCAGATCGCGCGGAATGACGTCGGTCGATAGTTCGACCTATTCTTCTCCCGGCGATTGAACCGGAAAGCGATTCCTCAAGCTGCGCTATTTGCCAGCGAGCTGCTGCACGATCGCCAGCGATTTCTCTACGTGCTGATCGGGCGTGAGATTGTCGTCCTTGGACGAGAAGGTGGCAATGATTTTGTGGTCTTTGCCGACGACGAACGTTACGCGCTCGATGAAATCATGATCGATCGCGACGCCGCGCACATCCATCTGCCCAGGTTTTACGGCTCCGGCGTTCAGGTTGTAGGAGGTGGCGATTTTCTTGTCGGCATCGGAGGCCACCGGGAACTTTCCCGCGCAATACTCCGGGTCCGCTGAAAACTGATTGAGTCGGTCGATGCTGTCAGCCGACACGCCAATGATGCTGGCGCCGGCGGCATCAAACTTATCTTTCTCCATTGAAAATGTGTGCGCTTCGAGATCGCAGCCTTTCGTGTACGCAGACGGATAGAAGTAGACCACCACCGGTCCTTTTTTCAGCGCCGCTTCCAGAGAAAAGCTAAATTCCTTTCCCGCTAGCGAAGCGCGAGCCGAGAAATCAGGTGCCTTATCGCCTACTTTGAGCGCAGCCAAAACGGGCAAACTAATCAACAAGGAAATCCCAAGAACCAAAAACAATTTCTTCATGACGGATGCCTCCTGGCCATTGAAGTAGCGGGAAGCATATCACAAGTCGATGACGCACGGATTTTCTAGCGCCGTTTTGGCAATGCGCGGTTCGTATCGATAGGGGAATTTGCGCTTTCAAACCAGGGAGCGCGGAGTCGATCCCGTTCGGGTGTATAACTATAAATGGAAGGAATTTGGTGGGCGCAGGCCCAAATCCCAAGGAGTGTTTCCCATGGCCGATAACTTACTTCCTTATCTTCTCGCCCTTGGCTTCTCGATACCGCTCAGCGTGCTATCCGCGCACGCAGCGGCGAAGCTGCCAATCCCTCCACCGAAAGTGGATACTTCCCTCGCAACCGCCACGGGACAAGAGACGGCCGTCTTCGCGGGAGGCTGCTTCTGGGGCGTTCAAGCAGTGTTCGAACGAGTTAAAGGCGTGGTGAAGACAGCCGCGGGATACGCGGGAGGCTCGGCGTCAACTGCCACGTACAAGCAGGTGATCACGGAAACGACGGGGCACGCGGAGTCGGTGGAGATTGTGTTCGATCCTTCGCGGATCACGTACGGGCAACTGCTGCGCGTTTTCTTTTCCGCGGTCCACGATCCAACGGAGCTCAATCGCCAGGGACCGGACGTTGGCACCTCGTACCGTTCAGCCATCTTCTACACGAGTGACGAGCAAAAACGCATTGCGACCGGCTATATTGAGCAACTGGACTCCGAAAAAATCTTCCCAAAGAAAATCGTCACCGAAGTCACCCCGCTGAAGGGCTTCTATCGAGCCGAAGACTACCACCAGGATTTTGCGCTGAAGAACCCAAGCAACTCCTACATACAAGTCTGCGATCTGCCAAAGATCGCGGCTCTCAAGCAGCAGTTCCCTGAGCTGTTCGTGGACTACAAGGGTGCGCGCTAGACGGCACCGAAATTCCGAGCATCGTTAAATTCCTGCTCCCTGAAGTGTGTGCGCGCCTTTTTCCACATCTTTGAGTGTGGTTAAATGCTGCCTCACGGAGGTGCATATTTCTCAACAAGGCCAGCTACGCGTGGGGACGTCAGGGTACTCCTACAAACAGTGGAAGGGTAGTTTCTACCCAGCGAAGCTCCCGGATCGCGAGATGCTTTCGTACTATGCGCAGCAGTTGCAGACAGTCGAAATCAATCACAGCTTCTATCGCATGCCGACCGAGAAGTTGCTCGTCCAGTGGGCCAAAAGCGTCCCGGAGGGTTTTCGCTTCGCCCTCAAAGCCAATCAGCAAATCACACACATTCTGAGGCTCCGCAACTGCGAAAGCACTTTGAAGCGCTTCCTGGAGGTCGCCAGTGTGCTCAGCGAGGGCGACCACCTGGGGCCGATCCTTGTCCAGCTTCCTCCTACATTCAAATTCGACCAGCCACTGCTCGAAGAATTCTTGTCGCTGCGACCTCCGGCGTTTTCCTTTGCTTTCGAGGTGCGTCACGCATCCTGGTACACCGAGGAAACCTACTCGGCCCTCCGCAAGAATAACGTCGCGCTTTGCCTGGCCGAGACGGACGAGCAGACGCCTCCTGAAATTCTGACCGCGAATTTCGCTTACTTGCGCCTTCGGAAAGAGGAATATACGCCAAAGGAGTTGGGCGCCTGGCGGAAGCGCTTCGACGCGTGGCTCGACCAGGGCATCGACGTTTACGCCTATTGCAAGCACGAAGACGCCGGAAAAGGTCCCGCCTACGCACGCCAACTGCTTGGAAAGGCGTCCTCTGCGAGTTAGGTCCCGCTGTTCCCCGCCAAATGGCAAATGCCTCGCAAACCACCAATTGACAATGGTTTCTAGCAGGACTACGATCTCTCGGGACTCGCTATTCTGGCGGTTCGTACACCCCTGCTCGATCGAAGTTGGCCTGGCCCACGCCGGGCAAAGAAGGAGATCAGCCGTCATGACGAAGAAAATTTCTCTTCTCGCAACCGTGGCCATCGGCCTCACGGTGTTGCTGGGGCTTGTCGGTCCTGCGCGCACGGCTCGGAAGCCCGCACCCGATATCAAAATCGATGAAGACGATATCGGCGGCGTGGTGACCAGTTCCAAAGGCCCGGAAGCAGGCGTGTGGGTCATCGCCGAAACGAAAGATCTGCCTACGGGCTATCGCAAGATTGTCGTGACCGACGATCAGGGCCGCTACGTGGTCCCCGATCTCCCTAAGGCGAACTACGACGTGTGGGTGCGCGGATACGGCTTGGTCGACTCGGCAAAAGTGAAAACGATGACAGGCAAGCTGCTCAACTTAACTGCTGTCATCGCGCCGGACGCGCATGAAGCCGCGAAATATTACCCCGCTGCTTATTGGTATTCCTTGCTCCACATTCCGCCAAAGAGTGATTTTCCCGGCACGGGCGACAAGGGAAATGGGATCTCCGAGCGGATCACGGATCAAGGTCAGTGGATTGAGAATGTCAAGACGGATGGCTGCGAGTCCTGCCATCAGCTCGGCGACAAGGCTACGCGCGAAATTGAATCCTCGCTCGGCGCTTTCGATACGACCTACGCCGCGTGGGATCGCCGCATTCAATCCGCGCAAGTTGGCAGCCAGATGAGCAGCGTCGCGACGCGCATCGGCCGCAAGCGCCTCCTCGGCGAGTATGCCGACTGGACCGATCGCATCAAGGCCGGCGAATTGCCGAGCCAAACTCCGCCGCGCCCGCAAGGCATGGAGCGCAACGTGGTGATCACCGAGTGGGACTGGGCGACGCCGAAGGAATATTTCCACGATGAAATTTCAGTAGATCGCAGAAATGTGAATGCCAATCCCAACGGTTTGGTCTACGGCGTTCACGAAGACGGCTCGGACTACATGACGGTGCTTGATCCGATCAAGAACTCGTTCACCCAGGTCCAGATTCCCTATAAGCCCGGCACGCCGATGGCTGAGCCTGAGGAGTTGCTCGAGCCCTCGCCGTACTGGGGCAACGAGCCCGTCGCTATTTCCCACGCGACGGCACACAGCTTGATGATGGACACGAAAGGCCGCATCTGGACCGCAGCCGCCACGCGCGAGCGTGCCAATCCCGACTATTGCAAGAAAGGCTCCAGCCTCGAAGCAGCCATGGTGCTCCCGCTCGCAAATAGCTCCCGCCAGACCAATGTGTACGATCCGAAGACCGGAAAGTGGGAACTCGTCGATTTGTGCACCGGCACCCAGCACCTCATGTTCGCTGAGGATGCCAATAGCACTCTCTGGTTCAGCAATCCCGGGGGCGACAACGTCGGCTGGCTGAACACCAAAATGTGGGATGAGACTCACGACGCGCAGAAATCGCAGGGCTGGACGCCCTTCGTGGTGGACACCAACGGTAACGGCAAGCGAGACGAGTACACCGAACCCGGCCAGCCCATGGATCCCACGAAAGACATGAGAATCAAAGTGGGCTTCTACGGCGTGAGTCCGAGCCCGGTGGACAGCTCAATTTGGGGTACTGTGCTCGGCTTCCCCGGGTCAATCGTACGCTTGGTTCCAGGCTCCGATCCCGCCCGCACCGCACTTGCCGAAATTTATGAGCTGCCGTGGAACAATCCGAAGGCGTCTGTGCAGGGTTATTCACCGCGGGGAATGGACATCGATCGAGAAGGCGTCGTGTGGACGGTGCTAGCCAGCGGACACTTCGCCAGCTTTGACCGCCGCAAGTGCAAGGGCCCGCTAAATGGCCCAACCGCAACGGGACAGCAATGCCCCGAGGGCTGGACACTCTATCGCACACCCGGCCCAAGCTTCAATGGCGTGGCGAACATGGGCAGCGCCGACACGAACTACTACAACTGGGTCGATCAGTACAACACCTTCGGTTTGGGCAACAACATTCCGATCGCGACTGGGAACGACAACGACGCGCTCGAAGCGCTCAATCCGAAGACCGGCAACTGGCTCGTGATGCGAGTTCCCTACCCCATGGGCTTCTTCGCGAAGAGCCTGGACGGCCGCATCGACGACCCCAAGGCGGGCTGGAAGGGCAAGGGCCTCTGGTCCACGTATGCAACGCGGACGCCGTGGCACCTCGAAGGCGGGAAGGGCACGACCAGCAAGGCCGTCCATTTCCAACTGCGGCCCGATCCGCTGGCCAACTAGGAACGACAGATCCGTATTCGACCGCGCCAGGAGGTTCGAACGAACCTCCTGGCGCTTTTTTGTTCCCATTGCTAGAGAAGAAGATCGCGGTGTTGTCCCGCTGATTCCTTGTTACAATCTTGGTGTTGTATCGAGAAGATTAAATGCAAAGCGCCGTTATCAAAGACCAAGATATTCTCGGCGGAGAGCCGGTCTTCCGAGGTACTCGTGTTCCTTTCAAAATCTTGATCGAGTACTTGGAAGGAGGCGACACGTTGAATGCCTTTCTGGAGCAATATCCGAGCGTCGGCCGCGAACTTGCCGTTTCAGCACTCGAAGAAGCACGGCACAGCCTAGTCTCCCAACTCAAGTGAGGGTTTTAATCGACGAGTGCGCGCCCAGGGCGCTGAAGCGTGTCCTCGCTGCGGGCGGTCACAACTGCGAAACGGTTCAAGAGCGTGGTTGGAGTGGAAAGAAGAACGGAGAATTGCTAAATCTAGCGGAGAACCAGTTCGACGTACTGGTCACATTGGACACAAATCTGCGCTATCAACAGAATCTAGCGGTTCGGAGGATCGCGATCGTTGTGCTCGTTGTCCACTCGAGTCGTATGGATGATCTTATCCCGCTCTTCCCCGGATGCTTGGATACTGTTACCAGGATTAAGCCTGGGCAAATCATCGGCGTCGGCGAAAAATTGAAGGATAACGAAGCTTAGTCTTCGCTCTGGCCCCACCTGGCAGTTGGGCTAAACCATGTGCCCCGGATCAACTTGTGCTAACTTTTAGTAGACACTCCGGGAGGATCTATGGCCGAACAGTCGACGATGCTCGCGCTCGGAACGCTCGCACCGGAGTTCCGTTTGCCGACGCCGGATGGAAAGACGGTTTCATCCGCGGACTTTGCTGGCGCACCGGCGCTGCTCGTGGTCTTCATATGCAACCATTGCCCGTACGTAAAGCACGTGCAGTCGAAATTCACTGAGCTTGCCAAGAAATATCAGGGACGAGGCGTTGCGATTGTGGGAATCAATTCGAACGACGTGGAAAATTATCCGGACGATGCGCCTGAGAAGATGGCCGAGGAGATTCAGAGCGCTGGGTATACGTTCCCTTACCTTTACGATGAAAATCAGGAGGTCGCGCAAGCCTACCGTGCCGCATGCACTCCCGACTTTTTCCTATTCGATCGCGACCGGCGGCTCGTCTATCGCGGCCAATTCGATGACAGCCGACCCAAGAATGGCCTTCCCGTGACGGGCGAAGATTTGCGCGCGGCGCTCGACGATGTTTTGACGGGACATCCTGTCGCGGGGACCCAAAAGCCAAGCGTGGGTTGCAGCATCAAGTGGAAGCCGCAGAACGTGGGGAAATCGGCGAGCTAACGAAGCGCAGGAAGTTAGGGAGGTAAAGGAAGTGAAGGAAGTAAAGGAACCGCAACCCTCTATAGGGTCGCAGTTCCTTTACTTCCTCACCTTCCCAAGTCCCTTTACCTCTTTTCTAGAAAAAGCGTTGGATAATACTTCCGCAGATTCTCTACCTTGGGCAAGTCGTTCATCACAATGTACATATTCTCGGGATGCGTCTCCGCGTATCCCTGGTGATAGTCTTCCGCTGCGTGAAACGCTTCAAGCGGAACAATCTGCGTAACGATTGGTGAAGGAAACACCTTGCCCGCATCGAGTTGCTTCACATAGGCCTCGCTGATCCGCTTCTGGTCTTCAGTTGAATAAAAAATTGCGGAGCGATACTGCGTTCCCACGTCTACTCCTTGCCGGTTGAGTTGTGTGGGATCATGGGCGACCGAGAAGAATACCTTCAGGACTTGCCCAAATGTAATTTGAGAGGGATCGAAAACCACCTCGACCGACTCCGCGTGACCTGTGCGGCCCGAGCAGACTTTCTCATATTGCGCCGTGTTCGCCGCTCCCCCTGAATAGCCTGAAGTGGCGCGCAAGACTCCCTTTAATCGCACGAATACTGCCTGAATCCCCCAAAAGCAACCGCCCGCAATGACGGCCGTCTCCGCGCCTTTCGACGCAGTAAGCGGATTGTCGACCCTCGGATCCGGCAGCGCCACGACATCGCTTGCTGAACTGCAACTTGCCCCAATGACTGGCTTCATATCAGTACCCCAATTCGAAGAGACGTAGCCTTCCTCATCAGGCTTCGAAAAATACCATTGGTTGGGACAAAAATGTGCTGGAATTACTGCGCGATCGATTTTGCGCCCTTCGCCGTGGGCGTTCGAACCGGCTTGTCGCCGCCGCTAGCCTCTTTCACAATCGCGGCGGCGCGGTCCTGGCTGACCGGGCATCCCGTGTCGTTCACACGGCACTGTGAAATCGTCAGCTTGCACCCGCAGGTACAACCCTCCGAATTCATCTGGCGGAGCGCTTTCTTCTTCTGCTCAGGAGTCAACCCTGTGAAATCAACGCCCGGCAATTCCGTCGCGTTCGCGGCGTTCCTGAGGAAAAGCTGTCCCGTGTCGACGAAGGTTTCCACGCGTGCGTCGTTGGGAAGGCCAAGCAGCGCACGAATTTCGCGATGATAGTACTCGATGGGATACAGCCCGCTGTGCTTCGTGACGACTCGCCCCTGCGTGTCGATCAAAAACGTCGTGGGCAGCGCGGGCACGCCTCCATAGGAAGCGACCAATTCCGGCGTCGCCATCACGATCGGGTAGTTCATTCCCTTTTGTCTGGCGAACTTGAGGACCGTCTCAGGCCCATCGTCATCTTCAGAAATCCCGACGATCTCCACGCGACCCTGGTAGTCTCTCTTCAGCGCCAGCAATTCAGGAATTTCCTCACGGCAAGGCGGGCACCACGTCGCCCAAAAATTGACCATGACAACCTTGCCCGGCCAGTTGTCCTTCGTGACTGTCCGCCCCAATATATCCGTAGCCTCCAGCGCAGGGGCCATTTCCGGATCCTTCACAAAGCGAATCACGGGCTGATTCGGATCCTGGGCGGCCGGAGCGTGGGCGCGGACTGCAGCGGCGACACGCGGAAGCGTGATGCGCGCGGCGCCCGCAAGTACAAGCCCGGCACCGACAAATATAGATAAGGTCCTGACCTTCGTCCTTAGCATGATCCTTGATTCATTATGAGGTTCAGGAACGCGCAAAACAAGCATCGGTTAGGTCTTGACTACTGGAAGCCGGCATGAGGTTCGACGCGATTCGTGCTAGACGGCATCGCAGACTTACCGCGCGAGTCCTTCCTGGCGAAGCCGGTCTACTTTCCCGGCGCAGGCTGAGGCATGATGAATTGAGCAGCGTGGTGGAGCGCGACTAGCCAGCGCCCGCCTTGCCGGACCAGAATCCAGGTGTAATAACCCTCGCGGCGCGGCCGGTCCGTGCCCGGAACGTTGAGCACCCAATAATCGTCAAGAGAGACGATATCCCGAGTCAGGAAGCGCATGCGCCGGATGGAATCGGTCCTTGTACTGTTCTTGAGATTGCTGTTGAAGTTCCTGGCGAACATGGTTTCTAGCGCTTCGCGGCCGTGCGTATTGCCTCCACCCACGACGACATAGTCACAGTCCTCGGTGAATAGCATGGCCAATGCGTGCGAATCGTAGCGGTTCCAGGCCTCGGTATAGGTGTCGAGCACCTGTTTGATGGCAGCGTCCGCCGCGTCGTCTGATCTTATTGTTGCATTCGCTTCGGTGGAATTCTGCTGCGCCAGAGCTGCTGCAGAATGAGCGAAGAATAGCGCCAATACCAGGGAGGCCCGCATCAGAGAGTTCCCGCCGTTCAAGCCGCGAAAAGTCATGCAGCGCTCCTTGCCCTGAGATACCAATTCAGAACCCGCTCGCCGTTTCCTGTCGAGCACTCCGCCGACCTTAGCGATGTAATTGTACATCGTATCGAGGTACTTGATTGGGAGCGGCTGACCACTGACATCTGCTGCTCCGAAGCCACGTCGTTGCTGACAATTAGAGCGCCAAATGGCTTGCACAACGCACGGAACCCGCCACCAGGCTGCATTTCGGTGGTCTCGGGTGCGATCTTCTCACCACTCTTAGCCCACGGGCACTGGTTTGATACAATCGCGGCTCATGCAACTGATTCGCGATTCGGAGAAATTATGCGTCATTCTCTGCTTAGCATAAACAAGCGGCAAAGTTCACTCATCGCTTGCGCGCGCTCCCTCAGCTTCGTCCTGTGTGTCGCAGTTTGTAGCGGAAGCGGTGACGCGCTTCGTGAACGCTCGGGACAAGCGCCTCCAGCACGCACCGATCAGACCCGGGAGCTCACCGTCGAGCGCATATACGCGGAACCGAGCTTAGGCGCCAGCACCACGACGGGGATCGAATGGAGCCCCGATTCCAAACGCATTTCGTATCTAATGCGCAACCCGCAGGGCAACAATGGAGAAACTGAAATATGGACTATGGACGCGGCGACTGGAGAACGCAAGGTTCTCGTGAATTCGGAAACACTCAGGGCCATTGCACAACCGCAAAAGGCGAAGTCGACCCAGGCGACGGGTCTGGGCCGCATCGAGCCCGGGAGCTATTTTTGGTCTCCGAGTGGCGATTCTCTGCTTTTCGCGGGCAGCACTGCTCTCGTGTTGCTAGACCTGAAGACGATGGTGCACAGGCCACTTGTCAACGGAGAGGGCGACATCGAGGATCCCAAATTTTCTCCCGACGGCAAGTGGATCAGTTTCGTCCGTGATTGGAATCTTTGGGTCGTGAACGTGGCCAGCGGCGAAACGAAGGCAATCAGCACCGGGGGCAGCGAGGAAATTCTCAAGGGCAAGCTCGACTGGGTCTACCCTGAGGAACTCGATTTGACGACGGCCTATTGGTGGTCGCCGGATTCGTCGAAGATTGCGTTCCTGGAAACGGACGAGCGGCCCGTCACACGATATCCGATCATGAATATGATCTCACCGGTGGGCGCACTGGACTACACGCGCTTCCCCCAAGCCGGAGAGCCGAACCCGATCGTGCGCGTGGGAGTGTCGCCTGTAGCGGGCGGCCAGACGAAATGGATGGACACGGGCGCCGATACCGATGTCTACGTCGCGCGCGTCGTTTGGCTCCACGACAGCGGACGCGTCGCGATTGAGCGCCTCAACCGGGCGCAAAACCGGCTCGACCTTCTTTTCTGCGACACTGCGACGGGCGCATCGCAAACCATCTTGACGGACACCGACAAGTATTGGATCAACACCAGCGATGACCTCTACTTTTTCTCCGATGACAAGCGGTTCCTTTGGTCCAGCGAGCGGAGCGGGTTTCGCCACTATTATCTTTACGATCTTTCCGGCAAGCAGCTGGATCAGTTGACGAGCGGAAGTTGGGGGATCACGGGCAGCAGCGGATTCGGTCCCGGCGCCGTCAAGCATCCGGAAGTGGACGAAGCGAACGGCGAAATTTATTTTCTCTCAAACAAGGATAATGTCACTGAAACCCAACTGTACCGGCTTTCACTGCGCGACAAAAAGATGACCCGGATCACTCGCGAGGCTGGCACGCACCGCGTCTTGTTCGCGCTCGATCACTCCGGATTCGAGGACACTTACTCGAACGAGATGAGTCCTCCGCGTCAGGACCTCTATCGCGCAAATGGAACGAGCGTTGGGTCGATCAACGCAAACGTTGTTGCCGAACTGGCCGAGTACCGCCTCACTCCTCCTGAATTCCTGAGCATTTCGGCGCAAGACGGCACAAAGCTTTACGCCATGATGATCAAGCCGCCGGGATTCGATTCCTCTCGAAAATATCCCGTCCTGATCGATGTGTATGGCGGTCCTCAGGTCCAGTATGTGAGAAACGCGTGGGAAGGCCGGGAGTTCCTATGGCTCGAGATGATGGCCGACAAAGGTTATGTTGTATTCCGGCTCGACAATCGCGGCTCCTATAACCGGGGCCATGCGTTTGAGAGCTCTGTTTATCATCAGTTAGGCAAGGTCGAGCTTGGAGACCAACTCGCGGGCGTCAACTATCTGAAATCGCTCGCGTATATCGACGGCTCGCGCATTGGGATTTGGGGCTGGAGCTATGGCGGATACATGACGCTGGAAGCTATGGTCCATGCGCCGGAGGTATTCAAAGCCGGGGTCTCGGTTGCCCCCGTGAGCGACTGGAAGCTATATGACACGATTTATACCGAGCGCTACATGGGCCGCCCGCAAGATGAGTCCGAGGCTTACAAGAGTTCGTCTCCCGTGAACCAGGTTGCAAGTTTGAAAGGGAAACTCATGCTGGCGCACGGCACCGGCGACGATAACGTTCACTTCGCGAATACCTCGGCGCTGCTGAACGAGCTAATCGCTCACGGAAGCTATCCCGCCGACGTCATGATTTTTCCTGGGCGAGGCCACTCGATTGGCGACTCGCCTGCGCGTATCGAGCTTTTCCAGCGGATCACAGAGTTCTTTCTCAAGAATCTCTAAGATGTGTCTATGAGCTGGAGGGACTTGGCTCCAATCCCGTGAACACAATCTCTTAAACATCACAGGTCAGGCATGAATCATCGTGCTTAGACGAAAGCTCCGCCATTCTTTATCTGGAATAGACAAACGGCATGAAGCGTTTGTTTTCGCCCACGCCGTTTGTGCCAAACGAAGGTGCTATCGGACCGTGCTTACTGCTTATCGTAAACCAACACATTATTTAAGGGCATGGCCGCTCGCGGTCTTTTTTTCTCGCGTGCCACGGGTCATTTCACTTCGACTTCCGTGCGCATCCAAGGATGGATGCAACACTGAAAAAGATGCTTACCTTTCGGCAGATCCGTGATTAGGCGTTGGCTCCCTTGAAGGATTCGGGTCTTGGCCACCGCGACACTCGAAAAGCCGCCGGCACATTCGGGAACCACGTCCTCTCCTGGCGCATTCAGCCCTGCTATGAAGCCGCCACCGAACTGCGCCACCTCGGTGAAGGTGTGAGGCTCGCCGCCCTGCTCGGCTACGATAAGATCGGTTCCTTCCTTGATTTTGAGGGTGTCAGGTTCGAAGTCCCAGCCGGCGTCCGGGGTTCCAGCGGCGGCCTCTGCAAATAAGTCGGACAACTTCGTGGATGCTCCAAGTGCGACGTTTCGGCAGAAGTCAGGCCCAAGTGCGGTATTGAAGGTGACCGGATCGCATTCGTCCAAGGCCACGACCGGTGCGAGACTTGGTGGATTTTCTTCGTGCATAGCGCCAGCGCCAGCGAGCATCAAACAGCTAGTAGCGAGTAAACCGAACTTCGCGATGGTATTCATTGTGGCTTCCTCCGTTAGGCCGGAGTTTTCATTTTGCCCGGCCCTGTTGCGCGGAATCTACCACAAATCCGCTCCGGGGTTCATTCGGCGCGAACTGCCGAGGAAGGTGGGAGGGTTCTCTGGTCGAAGCCGCCGCAAGCACCATCAGCGACGTCAGTGCGTCATGTCGTAGAGGATGTAGTTGATGCCAATGCGATACGCGAGCGAAGTTTCCCTCTCCGGATAGTGGGGGCTGTCGGCCCACTCCCAGGCGTCGCCCACGTCCGAATTGTGGCAGATGGCCACCATGATTCGCCCCTGGTCGTCGCGGATGGCTCGCCACTTTGGCTGACGCATATCCATGCTATACGGGCGCCCTCCCCAGATGAACCGCGTGCCATGGATCTGAAATCGGTCGTCCAGGTCGTACATCACGTGAAGAATTTCATCATTGTCCTTCAGATCCTCGACCGCCCGGTCGGGGAAAATCATTGCCAAGCCGCGAACCAGCGGTTGCCACTCGTAGTCCCCATGCGTGTCATCAGAGAGAAGGAATCCGCCCCGCAAGAGGTACCGCCGCAGCCTCGCGGCCTCGGCCTCGTTGAGGGTCCAGCCTCCCCCGTGTTCCATATAAATCCAGGGCCAGTTGTATAAATCGTCGGAGTCCGCGTCCACAACCTGTTCCATGCCTCGCGCGTGGAGCCGCGTAAGGCGCTGGACGCCCATTGTGAATTGCCTGTCTGCCTTCGGGTAGTCTGCCTTCCAGAGTTGGAAGTATCGATACCCGCCCGCGTCGCTGTCCGAGGGGAAATGGAACCGAGCGAATGTCCATTCCGCGTTGTTACGAGCATCAGCGGAAAGCGGAGGCGCCTGCTCATTTTCCTCGAACGAGCTTCTCTGGAGCGCGGCCAGGCTGAAACTCAATCCCGACAGGAGCACTGCCGTCGCGATCATGGGAAGGAGTTTCATAAGCTGATATGTGCAGTTCCCATAATACAAGAAATGGAACAACCGCGCGGGCTGAACTTGCTCGCCCTGAGCCGCGAAGGGTTTACCCTGATCCCGCCTTGGCGGGAGAAGGACAGCCCGCAATTGGAAAAAGACAGCGCTGGTCTTAGGGATGCCGGACGGGCTGGACTGCGCCGGGAAGCGCGTGCGCCTGCTTGCGACGGCGGAATCGCAGTTGCAACCGATCCATGTACAGGTAGATGACCGGCGTCGTGTAAAGCGTCAGCACCTGGCTCACCATCAACCCGCCCACGATGCTGATCCCCAGCGGGCGCCGCAGCTCCGCGCCCGTCCCCGTCATCACTGCCAACGGCAATCCACCAAAGAGAGCCGCCATCGTTGTCATCATGATGGGCCGGAAGCGCAGCAAACACGCCTCGTAGATGGACTCCTCGGGCGTTTTTCCAGTTCTTTCTGCCCCCACCGCGAAGTCAATCATCATGATTGCGTTCTTCTTCACGATGCCGATCAGCAGGATGATGCCAATCAGCGCAATAACGCTCAGCTCCGTGTGAAACGCCAACAGCGCCAGCAGAGCGCCAACGCCAGCCGAAGGCAGGGTGGAAAGAATTGTGATCGGATGGATGTAACTCTCGTACAGCATCCCCAGCACAATATAGACGGCAACGAGAGCCGCTAGGATTAACCAGGGCTGGTTCGACAATGACGACTGGAAGGCCTGCGCCGTCCCCGCAAAACTGGCCCGAATATCAGACGGAACGCCCATCTGCAGGACCGCCACTTCTATCTCGTTAACGGCGTCCCCGAGGGACACGCCTTCCGCGAGGTTGAAGGAAATCGTCACCGCCGGAAATTGTCCCTGGTGATTGACGGCCAGAGCCGTGGTTTTGTTCTCAAAATGGGTGAAAGCACTAAGCGGCACCTGAGCTCCGCTGTTCGATCGCACATAAAGATTTTGCAAGGCGTCCGTGCTGTTGCGGAACTCAGAAGCGACTTCCATAACCACGTGGTACTGATTCAGCTGAGTGAAAATCGTGGACACTTGCCGCTGCCCAAACGCGTCGTAAAGCGTGTTGTCGATCACCTGTGGGGCAATTCCCAAACGCGAAGCCGTATCCCGATCAATTACGAGCGATGCTTCGAGCCCCCGGGTCTGCTGGTCGGTGGAAATGTCGCGCAATTGCTTAAGCTGCCTCATTCTCGCTTCGACGCGGGGCGCCCAGGTTTGCAAGTCCTGTAGGTTTTCACTCTCGAGCGTGTATTGATACAAGGCGTTCGAGAACCGACCCCCGACGCCGATGTCCTGGTTCGCGCGAAAATATAGTGTAGCGCCGGGAACTACGGCCATTTTGCGCCGGAGCCGCGCAATGACCTGGTCCACCGTCACTTTTCGTTCCGCAAGCGGTTTCAGATCGACGTTCATGCGCCCCGTGTTCTCAGCGCCGCCTCCCGTGTTGCTCGACATGCTGTAGACGGCGGGATCGTTCATCACGATGTCGGTGTATTCCTTCAATTTCTGTTGCATGGCCGGGAAGGAAAGATCCTGGGAGCCAACGATCGAGCCGCTCATCCTCCCGGTGTCCTGCTGAGGGAAAAAGCCCTTGGGAATTACGATATACAGATAGACGCTCAGACAAATCGTTCCTAGCGTAACAACCAGCATGAACGCCTGCCGCCGCAGAACCCAGCGCAAGCCGGCCGCGTAGGTGTCTAAGGACCACTGAAACACTCGTTCCGTTGCCTTGTAGAGTCTCCCGTGCTCGCTCTCTGTCTTGAGGAAAAGCGCGCACATCATCGGCGTCGTGGACAGGGACACGCAGAGGGAAACGACAATCGCCACGCTCAAGGTAACCGCGAATTCCCGGAAGAGCCTCCCCACGACCCCGCCCATCAGCAGGAGGGGAATGAATACCGCGATCAGGGACAGGCTCATCGACAATACGGTGAATCCAATTTCGTGCGAGCCCTTCATCGCTGCTTCCAGCGGCGAATCTCCCGCCTCGAGGTAGCGCGTAATGTTTTCGATCACGACGATCGCGTCGTCGACCACGAATCCCGTGCAGATCGCCAGCGCCATCAGGGAGAGATTGTCAATGCTGTAGTGGCACAGGTACATCACGCCAAATGTGCCGATGATCGAGAGCGGCACGGAAATACTGGGAATCAGAGTCGCCCACACGTTTCGCAGAAACAGGAAAATCACCATAACGACCAAGATGACCGTCAGCAGGAGGGTAAACTCAATGTCGTTCACCGAGGCGCGGATCGTAATGGTGCGGTCGGATGTGATATCCAGCGTGGCGGTAGGCGGAATCGAAGACCGCAATTCCGGCAGCATAGCCTTGATGTTGTCTACTGTCTTGATAATGTTGGCCCCAGGTTGCCGGCTGATGGACATGACGACCGCGGTCTTGCCGTTCGCATACCCTGAGTTCCGTAAGTCTTCGATTCCTTCGGTCACTCGCGCGATGTCGCTGAGCCGCACAGGCGCGCCATTCCGGTAGGCAACAATCAGGGGCGTGTACTGATCCGGTTGAAGGAGTTGGTCCGTGTCGGCAAGCAGCCAGCGGTTGCCCGGGTTCTCGATAAGCCCCTTGGGAGAATTCGCATTCGCTGAGCGCAGCGCGGTGCGCACTTCCTCTAATCCAATTCCGTAGTGAGCGAGCGCGTTGGGATTCAAGTCCACGCGAACAGCGGGCTTCGCTCCACCCGAAATGTTGACTTGGCCTACGCCTTCCACCTGGGCGAGCTTTTGACCCAGGATCGAATCGCAGATATCGTAAAGTTTGCTCCTCGGAATCGTGTCGGAATAGATCGCCAAATCCATGATGGGTGAGTCTGTGGGATTGATTCTCCGGTACGACGGCAGGCTCGGCAGCCCAGCCGGCAACTGTCCCGCCGCGGCGTTGATGGCCGCTTGCACGTCGCGAGACGCTGCGTTGATGTCGCGGTCCAGGTCAAATTGCAGTGTGACGTAGGCGGAGCCCAACTGGCTCGTCGAGGTCATTTCCGTGACGCCGGCAATTCGGCCGAATTGGCGTTCAAGCGGCGTCGCGACTGCTGACGCCATCGTCTCGGGACTTGCACCCGGCAGTTGTGCGCGGACATAAATCGTCGGGAAGTCCACCGAAGGCAGAGCCGCCACAGGGAGAAAATAGAACGCGGCCGCTCCGGCGAGAAGGATCGCGATGCTTAGGAGCGAGGTTGCGACGGGCCGGCGTATGAAGAGCGCGGATATGTGCATTTTCTAGCCAGGAAGAGCTGGTCTTCGCTTCGCCGCCCACCAAAATCTAATATCTTAGAGGCCGTCAAGCGACCATTTGGTTTCAGGAATTTCCCGCTAATTTCCCGTTAACCGATGAAAATGTCCCTGCTTGATTCCACTGGAGATATATTACATCTGCTGGCGCGAAGGCAGACCCTTTTCGTCATGAGCCTTCAAGGATTCCGGAGCGGCTGCGCTTCGCCGGGAACCGCTTGCGCCCGCTTGCGTCGCCTGAACCACAACTGCACCCGGTCCATGTACAGGTAGATCACCGGCGTCGTGTACAGAGTCAGCATCTGGCTCACCATCAATCCTCCAACGATGCTGATACCTAGCGGCCGCCGCAGTTCAGAGCCTGTGCCGCTCATCAACGCCAAGGGTAAGCCACCAAACAGAGCTGCCATCGTCGTCATCATGATGGGGCGAAACCGCCGTTGGCACGCCTCATAGATGGACTCTTCTGAGGTTTTCCCGGTGCGCTCTGTTTCCACAGCATAGTCAATCATCATGATCGCGTTCTTCTTCACGATGCCAATGAGCAACACAATGCCGATGAGAGCAATGACGGTCAATTCGGCATGGAACGCGAGCAGCGCCAGCAATGCGCCGACGCCGGCCGACGGCAAGGTTGAGAGAATTGTGATCGGGTGGATGTAGCTTTCGTACAGCATTCCCAGGACGATATACACCGCAACCAGGGCCGCGAGGATCAGCCAGGGCTGATTCGATAGCGAATTCTGAAAGGCTTGCGCATTTCCTTGGAACGTTGGATGGATATCGGAAGGAAGGCCCATATGCAGAACGGCTGCCTCGATCTCGGCCACAGCGTCACCTAGGGCCACGCCATCTCGAAGGTTGAACGAAATTGTGACGGCCGGAAATTGGCCCTGATGGTTCACGGCAAGGGCCGTGCTTTTCGTCTCATAATGGGTGAATGCACTCAAAGGTACCTGGGTCCCTTTTGACGACCGCACGTAAAGGTTGCGGATCGCATCCGTGCTGTTTCGGAAGGCCGAATCGACTTCCATCACCACGTGGTATTGGTTCAGTTGCGTATAAATCGTGGAGACTTGCCGCTGCCCGAACGCGTCATAGAGCGTGTTGTCGATTGCCTGCGATGAAACACCCAAACGTGACGCCGTGTCACGATCAATGACAAGGGTCGCCTGCAGGCCATGAGTTTGTTGATCGCTGGCGATATCTTGCAGCTGAGGCAATTCCTTCATCCTGGCCTCAACGCGCGGCGCCCATTCCTCGAGGTCTGAGAGATTTTCGCTGGATAAAGTGTATTGGTATTGCGAGCTGCTCACTCGCCCGCCAACTGTGATGTCCTGATACGACCGCAAGTACAACGTCGCTCCAGGAACCACAGCAGCTCTTTTCCTTAGGCGGGCGATGACCTGATCAACGCTGGCGTTCCTTTGATCGATGGGCTTTAACTCAGCCTCTAGCCCGCCCGTGTTCTCCGCTCCGCCCCCGGTTTGCGCTATCATGCCCTTCACCGCCGGGTCGCTCATCACGATGTCTGTGTACTCCTTAAGTTTCTCCTGCATCGCGGGGAAGGACGTATCCTGAGCGCCCAAGATGTTTCCGACGATCAGCGAGGTATCCTGTTGCGGGAAGAAACCCTTCGGAATGACGATGTACAGGTAGATGCTCAGACAAATCGTCGCGAGCGTAAGGATGACCATAAGAGGCTGATGGCGCAGGACCCAGCGTAAGCCTCTGGCATACGTCCCCAGGCCCCATTCGAAGACCCGTTCACCGGCCCGGTACAGTCTTCCATGAACCTTGTCCTTTTCCGATCTCAGGAACTTCGCGCACATCATAGGGGTAGTGGAAAGCGAAACGCAGAGCGAAACTCCAATGGCCACGCTCAATGTGACGGCGAACTCACGGAACAGTCTGCCGATGACTCCCCCCATCAGCAGAAGCGGAATAAACACGGCAACCAGCGAAATGCTCATCGACAAGACCGTAAAACTGATCTCGCGGGAGCCCTTCATTGCCGCCTCGAGCGGGGAGTACCCTTCCTCCAAGTAGCGCGTGATGTTCTCGATCACGACAATGGCGTCATCCACGACGAAACCGGTGCAAATCGCAAGCGCCATCAGCGAAAGATTGTTGAGGCTGTAGTGCAGCAGAAACATCACGCCGAACGTCCCCACGATAGACAGCGGCACGGAAATGCTGGGAATGACCGTGGCCCAGAGGTTGCGCAGGAATAGGAAAATCACCATTACGACGAGCGCGACTGTGAGCAGCAACGTAAATTCAATCTCTCTGACCGACGCGCGTATGGTTATCGTCCGGTCAAAATTTGTATCCAAATTGGCGGTGGGCGGAAGTGAGGCGCGCAGCTCAGGCAGCAGCGCTTTAATTCGATTCACGGTTTCGATGATGTTTGCGCCGGGCTGACGGCCAATACCAATCCCCACCGCGACTTTCCCGTCGGCATAACCCGTGTTTCGGACGTCCTCAATTCCTTCCGTCACCTTCGCAATATCGCTGAGGCGGACGGGCGCGCCGTTCCGGTAAGCCACGATCAGAGGCGTGTATTGCTCGGGATTTAGAAGCTGATCGGTCGCAAATATGACCCATCGATCGCCTCTGTTCTCCAACATTCCTTTTGGCGAATTGGCGTTGGCTGACTGAAGCGCCGCCCGCACCACATCGAGTCCGATCCCGTACTGCGCAAGAGCATTGGGATTCACATCCACGCGAACGGCTGGCTTCGCGCCGCCTTGAACCCGGACCAGTCCGACTCCGCTTACCTGCGAAAGCTTCTGAGCCAGAATCGAATCGCACAGGTCATAGAGGTGTCCCCGGGGAACTGTGTCTGACGACACGGCCAGGTCCACAATGTCTGTCTCGGAGGGATTGATCATGCGGTAGGTGGGCAGCGTGGGCAGGTTCGGAGGCAGCTGCCCGGCAGCCGCGTTGATGGCCGCGTGAACATCGCGGGCCGCGGCGTTAATGTCTCGATCCAAGTCGAATTGCAGGGTGATTCCAGTCGAGCCTAGCTGGCTCGAAGAAGTCATCTGCGTGACGCCGGCAATCCGGCCGAACTGGCGCTCGAGAGGCGTCGCGACAGACGAAGCCATGGTCTCGGGGCTGGCGCCCGGCAAACCTGCTCGGACGTAGATCGTAGGAAAGTCTATGTACGGAAGCGCGGCGACCGGGAGAAAGTAAAACGCAACGGCGCCAGCGAGCAAAATCGCAATGCTCAAAAGAGAAGTCGCGACTGGCCGCCGTATGAATATTGCGGAGATGTGCATCGTCTACTGGGAGATTCAGCCCTCGTTCCCCGACCAGGCAGATAACTATTCCTTAGAAGCAGTTAAGCCAGTCTTCGGTTTCAGAATTCGTGACCTTGCCATTGGCGAACTCCCGTCGCAGGGATCCCGCTGTTTTCGCCTTCGTTCATTGTCCCACGCCTCCACGCGCCCTTCAAATCTGCCCTTCGATCATTGGGCAGCCAGTTGAAATTTATCAGAATTGCAATCTGTATTTCATGTTTCCGGCGGCACAATTTCTCGGAAGTGTCACGAGCGGGGCGATTCAAATTGTCGGTGGAAGGGATGAGTGGAGACGCCGCAACAGGCTCAGATCGACTGTGCCCTGAGCACTTATGCGGACGCTTGGCGCTGGCGGGATGAGCGCGCCGGCTTGGCTCGCTTCACGCGGGATTGCTTCTGATCCCGCGCTCTCTTACACTGTGCGCTCCTGAATTCCCTGGCGCCTTGACATGAGGGCATGTCGTGCAAACCGAAACCCTGCGCGAACCTAGCCGACGAGGGTTGATGCAGCCCACCCAGTACGACCTCGTCATCATCGGAAGCGGCCCGGCCGGCCAAAAGGGCGCGATCGCGGCCGCGAAGCTGGGGAAGCGCGTCGCCATTGTCGACCGGAACGACATGGTCGGCGGCGTCTGCATTCATGGCGGTACCGTTCCCAGCAAAACTTTGCGCGAGGCGATCCTACACCTGACGGGCTTCCGCCACCGGTCCTTCTACGGGACCGACTACGTCGTGAAGGACCGGATTTCAATTCGCGATTTGGCCAATCGCGTCTCGCAAGTAGTGGAACGGGAAACAGGAGTTGTTCGGGACCAGTTGCGCCGCAACGGAATCGACTTGTTCTGCGGCGACGCCCAATTCTTCGACGCGAACACCATTGAAGTGCAGGGGGCCACGGAAGCGCATCTTCTGCACGCCGACCACGTTTTGATCGCCTGCGGCACGCGGCCCGCTCATCCGGGCGACATTCCCTTCGACGGCAAGAAAATCATCGCCAGCGATCAATTTTTCGATCTCGAGGAGATTCCGCGCGAACTCATCATTGTGGGCGGCGGCGTGATTGGCCTCGAGTACGCATCGATGCTCGTCGCTATGGGCGTCGAAGTCACAGTGATCGAGGCACGGCCCACGCTCCTCGATTTCGTCGATTCCGAAATTGTGGAAGCGTTGCGCTACCACATGCGCCGGCAAGGCGCAATTTTCCGGCTCGGCGAAAAAGTTACGTCGATTCAGCTAGACGATCGCGGTCGCGTCGTCGCCAGTCTCGAAAGCGGCAAGCACATCCACGCAACGTGCCTGATGTATGCCGTCGGTCGCCAGGCCAACACGGACCTGTTGAACCTCGAGGCCACGGGCCTGAAGTCTGGTCCGCGCGGCAAATTGGAAGTGAACGATTGCTTCCAAACGGCAATTCCGAATATTTACGCCGCTGGAGACGTCATCGGCTTCCCTTCCCTTGCCTCCACCTCCATGGAACAAGGACGCCTCGCCAGTTGCCACATTTTTGGCGCGCCCGCGGTGTCGAGCGCAGCTCTTCTCCCTTACGGGGTCTATACCATTCCGGAAATTTCCGTGGTGGGCAAAACAGAAGCGGCGCTCACCGAGGCCTGCGTCCCGTTCGAAGTTGGCATTTCGAAATACGAGGAACTCGCCAAAGCGCAAATCGTCGGCGATCACACCGGCATGTTGAAAATTCTATTCCATCCTGACACGCGCAAAGTTCTCGGCGTCCACGTCATCGGCGAAAATGCTGCCGAGATTGTGCACATCGGGCAGGCCGTACTCTCCCTCGGCGGTACCATGGACTACTTCCGCGACACCGTCTTCAACTACCCCACCTTTGCTGAAGCGTACAAAGTCGCCGGCCTTGACGGCTTAAATAAACTTTAATTCATGCCGCCGTCAAAAATGTTCCACGTGGAACAATTGTGATTCGTGGGTTTGACGAAAATGTTTCACGTGGAACATTTTTGCGAATGTTCGAACTGTGGAAATCCGTTCGAAACAAGGAGTCCTCTGACGACCCTGAATAAGCTGCAGGTTTGGTGGTGGGAGAGGGTGCATCAACTTCCCACTAACGTGCGAGTTGAGGTTTGACGTGCGGGTTCGCGGCCTGATAGGTTTCCAGCTTATGTCGGCCTGCCCGGACGTTCACAAAGTAATCCTTGGACCAGCGCAATGAAGGTTCCGGTTTCGTCTCGAATTGCGTTTCAGGGGGAGCGAGGCGCGTTCAGCGAAGAAGCTGCCGTCAAACTTCTTGGGGAAGAAATCGAGCTTGTGCCGCGGCCTACGTTTGAGGCGCTCTACTCGAGCATGCAAGAAGGGATCGCGGATTACGCACTTGCTCCGATCGAAAATAGCCTGGCGGGGTCTGTGCACCGCTCCTATGATTTGCTGGTTTCGAGTGGCCTGCACATTCAAGCGGAAGTTGTCATTCCAATCGTCCACAACCTGATCGGAATTCCTGGAGCGACATTCGAGCGAATCACGCAGGTTTCGTCACATCCCGTAGCGCTGGCACAGTGCGAGCGATTTTTTGCGAGTCACCCGTCGATCAAGCGTGTGGCGACGGACGACACGGCTGGAAGCGTTCGAGAAGTTGTGAGCGCGGGTGATCCCACCAGAGCCGGAATTGCCAGCCGGCGCGCGGCGAAGGTCAACGGCGGAGTGATTTTGCGCGAGCATCTCGAAGATCATCCCGAGAATTACACGCGATTCCTGCTCCTGGCCACGTCCGCTGAGGTTCCGCAAAATGCGGACAAGCTTTCGCTCGTCCTGCATCTGGCGCACAAACCTGGATCGCTGTGCTCGGCGCTGGGCGTATTCGCGCGGCGCAATCTGAATCTGATGAAGATTGAAAGCCGGCCCATTCCCGGCTCGCCGTGGAGCTATTGCTTCTATCTCGACCTGCAGGCGTCGCTGAAGGACCGGGCCACGCGCGAAGCCCTTGATGAACTGAAGCAATTCACGGATTCGGTGAGAGTCCTCGGCTGCTACCCGCAGGCGAGGGGATAAGTGGGCTTCAAGGCCGGGACCATCAAGCCACGAGGGCTACTTTTCGGGCGGCGAACTGCAACGTCCCGGACGTCGCGATCAATCGTGGCCCGCTTCGGCCCGTCGGGTGAAGGCATCGGCTTGCCGCGTCGTTCCCACCCATTGGCGCCCCACGCTACCAGCCAACTTTTTGCGGTAGTAGCGGTTATATATAGCGATGCCGATCTTACTGATAGCTCGCGTCACCATCCCCAGACGGCGCCTGCGCACGCCGTCGGCGGCCATTCCTTGCCCGCCATAAATCCTCCGAAACGCCAGGCAGAATAGCAGGTACGTCAGCTTCGCCACTACGGGCCAGTTCTTCGCCCGCCCCCGCTTCATACGTTTGAGGACTTCTCGCATCGAGTAGAACACGTCCCAGCATTTCTTATTCTCGTCGAGCAACTCTTGCCGGGTCATCCTGGGATGGATGATTAGGTCAACCTCATTGGCCGGCTTGAGCCAGAACCGTTTCTCTGGAATCTGCGTTTGGTGCTTCAGTGCGGCGCCCGGTGTGGCCCGATTGTCGATGTCGGTGACCATTTCGTGGAAGTCTTTGGTTCCCGGATACGGGTGGTAAAAAGTGAACTGCGCCAGAATTGTGCCCGACTCCAGCGCAAACTTGCGCATGGTGCGAATGGTCTGCACAGAGTCGGGCTCGAGGCCGCAGATGATCGAGCTTAGAACGAGGATGCCCGCGTCCTGTATCTCCTGGATGGTCTCCACCATTTTCTGACCGGTAGGATTCCAGAGCTTGTTGGCGCTTCGCAGGCTCTCTTCCGAAAACGACTCGACGCCGATCAGGGCCGCACGGATGCGCATCTTCTCGTACATGGCCGAAAGGTATTCGGGGTCGCTGGTGGCCTCGACGGTCATTTGCGTGAACGCGAAAAGATTTTTGGGCACCGATCGGTCGTACTCCTCGAAGAACCGGAGGCGGTCTTCGCGGATGCGCTCGAGCTCTTTTCTCTTTTGCGGGCTTGGCTCGCGCGCGATACGTCCCAGCGTCGCGGGATTGAAATTGTCATCGGCGAAAATGATGTACCGGAAGCCCCGTTCGTAGAGCTCGTTTGCCTCTTCGATGATCTTGGCGGACAGGCGCTGCCGGGGCTGTCGCCCGTCGGTCACCCACACTGAACAGAAGCTGCAGTTCTCCGGGCATCCGGCCACCGTCTGCACCGTCGCAAACATGTACTGCCTCGGGTCAAGCAAATCCCAGCGAGCCTTCAGCAAACCTTCGCCGGGCACGCGCCCGCCGACGTACCGCTTCTGCAACCGCCCGCGCAACGCATCCCGAATCACCTGCGGCCAGACCAGGTCGCCGTTCCCCGTCACCACCGAGTCCGCCCCCATCTCCAGCGGCTCATCCGGAAAAATCGTGGCGTGGATACCTCCCATGATCACAGTCGCGCCTCGCGCCTTTGCTTCCCGCATGGCCCGGTATCCGGGCAGGCAATTCCCCGTGCTGATCCCGATGCCCACGATATCCCCGGAGCTCACGATCGACGGATCAAACGGCGCGAGGGCTTCGTCGACGATCACCGGATCGCCGACTTCGTCGGTTGGAGTTGCCTGGGCGATCACGAAAAGCCAGCGTGGCGTGATGACGCTGTACCCTACAGTACACATCGAGGGGTTTAGCAGGATGACTTTGGGCAGGATATGCTCCCTTTGTGCGCGATTGGGGCTTCGGGAGTCATATCATAATGATGGCAACATATCTCTGAGTGGCTCCGTGCCGCGAATCATAGTTGCCGCGCTCCGGCACCGTCAACTCTTTCCTCGGCATTTTGTGTGACATCGTCAACATCTCGTGATCTGCTAGTCGTCGTAACGGCCGTGCCAGATCGGTACAGTGGTTCGCTGAATCCACCCTACAAAGAAGGCGTTCGGGCCGGAAGCTCAACCGCGAGCTTCCGGCCCAATACTTCGTTGCGAATCAGCGTTGCAGCTCAGCCTTAGCGGCCGCGCGTTAAAAGAGTCTCAATTCTTGGTGAAATACCTGTGAAAGCCGGAGCCATCGGAGGTTAGAGACACGTCTCAAGTCTTAGAGATACAGAAAAACCTGTAATTCTCTTGGAATACACGCAAACATCAGACTCGAAATTCGGGGCGGGTCTCGAAACACCAGAGGGCTGGAAGCAAACGGCCTGAGCGGGCATAATGTGTGCGGTTCGAACGAGAATCAGCGCAAACCGTTAAGGGTCGAGTTCCAGTACTTGCCTGCGGACGGGCAGGGCAGGCAGGGAGCCCGCATCCGCAAATTGAAACAAATGAGCTGTCACAGGAGGAATCGTGCAGGTTTACTACGATAAAGACGCGGATTTGAAATACATTCAGAACCGGAAAATTGCAGTGATCGGTTTCGGATCGCAAGGGCACGCCCAGGCGATGAATCTGGCCGATTCCGGCTGCGACGTGGTGGTCGGGCTGAAGAGCACGAGCGCGTCGGTCCCAAAGGCGCAGAAAGCGGGATTGCGGGTGCTGTCGGTGCGCGACGCGGCTGCGCAGTCCGAGATTGTCATGATTCTTGTGCCGGACGAGATCGCGCCGGGGCTATATGCTGCGGAAATCGCGCCCGTTTTGCGCGCCGGGCAGTACGTTGCGCTCTCTCACGGCTTCGGGATTCACTTCGGATTCATCAAGCCGCCCAAGGACGTGAATGTCTTCATGGTCGCGCCGAAGGGACCGGGCCATCTAGTGCGGCATCAGTTCTTGCAGGGCGCGGGCGTGCCTTGTCTGCTTGCGGTGCATCAGGACCCGACCGGCGACACGAAGAAAATTGGCTTGGCCTACGCCAGCGCGATCGGTGGAGCGCGGGCTGGAGTGATCGAAACGAATTTTCGTGAGGAAACCGAGACGGATCTTTTCGGCGAACAATCCGTGCTCTGTGGCGGGCTGACTGCGCTCATCCAGGCGGGTTATGAGACGCTGGTCGAAGCGGGCTACGCGCCAGAGATGGCTTACTTCGAGTGCTGCCATGAGATGAAGCTGATCGTAGACCTGATCTACGAAGGCGGGATCTCGGAGATGCGCTACTCGATTTCGAACACGGCCGAATATGGCGACCTGACGCGCGGACCCATCGTGATCGACAAAGCGACGAAGGAGCGCATGAAGACTATTTTGAAGGACATTCAATCCGGGGCGTTCGCGAAGGAATGGATGAACGAAGCTGCCGGCGGACTTACGCGGTTCAAGCAGCTCCGCGCAACAGGCCAGAAGCACCCCATCGAAACCGTGGGCGCGCAGTTGCGCTCGATGATGCCGTGGATGAAGAAGAATCGCGTCATCGCCGAGGGAGCGTAAATGGATTCGCGTTTCAGGGAACATAGCCGCGTCATTCTCGACGGGCCGTCGAGGGCGCCGGCGCGCGCCTACTTTTACGCGATTGGGCTGACCGACGATGACCTGGCAAAGCCCTTGGTTGGAGTTGCGAATACCTGGATCGAGGCGATGCCGTGCAATTCGCACTTGCGGCATCTTGCCGAAAAAGTGAAGGAAGGAATTCGCGCCGCCGGCGGCACCCCGCTCGAGTTCAATACGATCGCCATCAGTGACGGCGAGTCGATGGGTACGGAGGGAATGAAGGCGTCGCTCGTGAGCCGCGAGTTGATTGCCGACTCGATCGAGTTGGTTGGAAATGGCTACATGTTTGACGCGATCGTGGCCCTCGCCGGATGCGACAAAACAATCCCTGGAACCGCTATGGGACTCACGCGGCTGAATCTGCCAGGACTCGTTCTTTATGGCGGGTCGATTCAGCCGGGGCGTTTCCGTGGGCGCGACATTACGATCCAGGACGTGTTTGAGGCGGTCGGGGCTCACTCCGCGGGAAAAATGAGCGACGCCGACCTCAAGGAAATTGAAAGCGTCGCCTGCCCGGGCGCGGGCGCGTGCGGGGGGCAGTTCACTGCCAACACTATGGCCATGGCTTTGGATTTTGTCGGGCTTACGCCCATCGGCTTGGGAAATGTGCCCGCTACTGACGCGCGCAAGGACGATGCGGCCTATCGTGCGGGGACGCTCGTCATGGAACTCTTGCGCCAGGGAGTGACGCCTCGCAAGATTCTCACACGGCAAGCGTTCGAAAACGCGATATCGGCTGTGGTCGCGACAGGAGGCTCGACTAATGCTGTGCTGCACCTGCTGGCGATGGCGCGAGAAGCCGAAATCGGGCTCGAACTCGATGATTTCGGCCGCATCAGCGAGAAAACGCCTCTGCTTGCCGACATGAAGCCCTGGGGAAAATACACCGCAGTGGATCTGTACAAGGCGGGCGGCAGTGCACTCCTTGCGAAGCGCCTGCTGGACGCGGGTCTGCTGCATCGCGGGCAAATGACGACGAGTCTCAAGACGCTGGACGGGGAAGCTCTCGCGGCGAAAGAGTGCCCTGGACAGGACGTCGTCAGCCCGCTGTCGAAGCCGCTCAAAAGTACCGGCGGTCTGATGATACTCAAGGGAAATCTCGTTCCCGACGGGTGCGTGGTGAAAACGTCGGGACACGAGAAGCCTTACCACCGCGGCCCGGCGCGGGTCTTCGATCGCGAGGAAGACGCGATGGATGCCGCGGTGAAGGGACAAATCAAAAAAGGCGACGTCGTTGTCGTGCGCTACGAAGGCCCCCGCGGAGGGCCGGGCATGCGCGAGATGCTCGGCTTGACTGCGGCACTTGTCGGGCAGGGTCTCGGCGAGGACGTGGCACTGCTGACCGACGGCCGATTCAGTGGCGCGACTCGCGGATTGATGGCCGGGCATGCCGCGCCGGAAGCTGCCCGAGGCGGGCCTATCGCAATTGTCGCCGAGGGAGACGCAATCGTTTTCGATCTCGCCAAGAAGAGTTTGCAGGTCGAATTGAGCGAGGCGGAAATTCAATCGCGCCTGGCAAAATGGAAGGCTCCAGCGCCACGGTACAGGACCGGTGTCTTTGCGAAATATGCTGCGCTGGTGAGTTCGGCTTCGCTCGGCGCGATTACGAGGGCTGAGATCTAAACCAGGATTTGCTTTTGTCAACTTGTGAGGGCGTGATCCTCGAAGGAGAGGCTGGTGAAAAACAATCGTCGATTTGTAAAATTGCTGCGGACGCCGGTTCTGCTCGGCGCGATGGCGGCCTTGATTCTTGTGGCTGCGGCCGTGACGATGGCGGACACTCTGATACTCAAAGAGCAAGGCAGCTTCTTCGTCGGCGGCCGGACTATTTATACGGACGCGCTCACGGGATCAACGACTGGGTTTCTGGGCACGGGGCTCAACTCCGGCCACATCACTGTCGAGCAGATGTACGTGCAATACCAAATTCCGGAAGGAGCCGATGCGCATCTGCCGGTTGTGATGGTCCACGGATGCTGCCTCAGCTCGAAGAGCTACGAGACAACTCCTGACGGGCGGATGGGCTGGAACGAATATTTTCTTCGCAAGCATCGCGCCGTATTTCTGCCAGACCAGGTTTCCCGCGCGCGCTCCGGATTCGATGCGACGATCCTGAACGAGATCAAGCTGGGCAAACGGCCTGCGAGCGACATGCCGGAGATTCGCACCGCGACGCATGAGATCGCTTGGCTGCTATTCCGGTTCGGCCCCACGATGGGCACTGCGTTTTCGAACGAGCAATTCCCTGTTGAGGCGTTCGACGAATTCGGGAAGCAGGTAATTCCCGATCTCAACGGCGAACTGCCGCCTGTGAATCCGACGTGGACAAATCTTTCTGGTCTAGCGATCAAGTTGAAGGGCGCTGTTTTGATGGGGCACTCGGAATCGGGCTTTTTTCCAGAGCAGGCCGCGCTCATCGATCCGAGCGACATCAAAGCAATGATCACGATTGAAACTGCGTGCCCGGCTCTGAACTCCGAGCAGATTTCAAAACTGGCCAAGATTCCGACGCTTGTCGTGTTTGGCGACCACCTGGAAGATGTTCCTTCCTATCCGAAGATGTGGAAGGAGAGATTCGAAACCTGCGATCAATTCGTGCAGCAGGTCAGCGCTGCAGGTGGCGACGCGACCATGATGCACCTGCCGAAGTACGGGCAATTCGGCAACAGTCACATGCTCATGCAGGACAAGAATAACCAGCAGGTGGCCGATCTCATCCTGAAGTGGATTGACGAGCACGCGGAGAACAAGAAGGCGCCCGCCAGCATGCATAAATAGGCCTGGGAGCTGTAGAAGTCCGACTGCGCCGTCTACTTCGCGGCGGCTCTCTGCTTCTCTAGTTCCGTCTGAAAGGCCTGCTCGCGTTCGGCGACATAACTCTTGTAGCCTTCGGGATCGATGAATGGATTCGGGCCGCCCTCTTTCATGCGGGCGTACTTTGCTTCCATCCCGTAGTAATTTCCGTGCGCGCCGAGGAACACGTCGGCGGGCAACGATTTCAGGACACGGAACATTTTCTCGTAATCGTCGGCGATTTGCGGATAGAGCGGATTGTTCACCAGCTTGTAGCCTGCGTTGACGTTGGGGCTACCGATGATCACCGCGTTGTACGTCTTGCCTCCGTCGGTTACCTTCATTGTCCACGTCGTCGTGCCTTTCGTGTGCCCAGGAGTCAGGTGCGCGACGAGCACTGTGCCGCCGAGCCGCACTTCGTCGCCGTCGTGGAGTACGCGGTCCACCTTGGTGGGTTGATAACGGCTCCCTAGATTGTCCCCATACTGAAAATTGCCCTTGCCGCCCGCTTCGATTTCGGGCACGTCGGCGTCCATCACCATGTATTTCGCGCCGGTCAGTTCTTTGACTGAGGCGCTGCCCGCGCAGTGGTCCCAGTGCGCATGGCTGATGAGCAGAATCTTGGTGTCGCTGAAATGAAATCCCAGTTTCTCAACGCTCTCTCGAATCATCGGAACGGATTTTTCGAGATTCGCGTTGATGAGGATGTTTCCTTCCGGGGTCGTGATCAGGTAGGAGGCAAGCCCTTGGCTCCCCACGTAATAAATGTTGGCGATGATTCGATAAGGCGGGAACGGATTCATCCAATCGGAGGTCTGTTGCGCGAACGCCACGCCAGCAAATGCGCAAAGAAATAGGGGCATCAGAACGCGGACCGTTTTTACCATAGTGCGATCCTCCTGCGTCTACCATCGGATTAAGGTCTCCCGCCGCGGTAGTTTACAACGGATGTTGATGATCCAGGTCGCCCGCGGCTGACTCTTCTGTTACGGAAGGTTGCCTGGGATGTGGTGTCGCTGCTGCCGCACAGGTAGCATGATTTCATGGCCCAATCGAAAAAGCTGAGCCAAGGCGACGCACAAGCGAGCCAGCGCCAGGCCGTCATCTTTTTGATTCTCTTCCTCCTGGCGTTTTTGCCGTACGTGAACACGCTATTCAATGATTTCGTGTACGACGACAGCTTTCAGGTTGTCGGCAATCCCTACGCTCACTCGTTCCGTTATCTTCGCCCGATTTTCACAACCACCGTTTGGTCCTTCCAGGGCGCGCAAGGTGTTTCAAATTATTACCGTCCGATGATGACACTCGGCTACCTGCTGACGTATCAGATCGCTGGCCTCGTACCGTTCAGCTTCCACCTCGCCAACATCGTGCTGAACGGGATCGTTGTCTGGCTCGTCTTCCGCATTCTGAGCCGGATGAGTGGCGAGCGTGTCGCGCTGGTGGCCGCAGGCCTTTTCGCTCTGCACCCGATTCACACCGAATCTGTCGCATGGATCGCAGCCGTCACAGACCTCGAGCTCGCCGTATTTTACTTAGCGGCTTTTCTGCTGTACTTGCGGCTGCCGAACGCCACAGACAAGTTCTGGACACGTAGAGCGATGTGCGTGTCGTTCGCACTCGCGCTTCTTTCCAAAGAACAGGCTATGACGCTGCCTGTCCTGACAGTGATCTTCGAGCACTTCTACCGGGGCGATCGCTCAACGACCACTCAAAAGGAAAAATTCTCGCGTTACGCACCGTTGTGGGTCGTGGCGGCGCTCTATCTCGCTGTTCGCGCAACTGTCATCGGAGGGTTCGCGAGCGTCATCACGCGTCCGAAGCTTTCCTGGTACGAAATCTTTCTTTCGGCGGTTTCCCTTGCGGGCGGATACCTCGAAAAGCTCGCGTGGCCCGTTCATCTCTCTGCGTTCTACGTTTTTCACCCGAGCCACTCGCTCGCGGACCACGATGTTCTTTTCGGCTTAGCGGGCCTCGCTCTGTGCGCGGTTCTATTTCTGACACTTTGGCGGCGCGCCCACACGCTTTCGTTTGCGCTGTTTTGGATTTTTCTGCCGTTGGGGCCTACGCTCAACGCACGTTGGATGCCTGCCAGCGTCTTTGCAGAGCGATACTTGTACCTCTCCTCGATTGGATTCTGCTGGCTCGTCGGATGGGCCGCCGTAAAACTTTGGACTCGCGACGCCGCCTCAATTCCGCAATTTCTTGCGCGCGCGGTGCCGGCGGTGATTGTTGTTGTTGCACTGCTCTACGCTGTGAGAACCGTTTCACGAAATACGGACTGGCGCTCCGATGACCGCCTGTTCCGCCAAGCCGTGGCCGTGCAAGGCGAAACGAGCATGATTCGGTCGAACCTGGGGGCAGGCGAATTTAACAGGGGCGACACGGCAGGCGCCGAGCACGATTGGCTCCTGGCGCTTTCGCTTGGCCCATCGAATGTCTTCGCGCTGGACAACCTGGCGCTGCTTCGACGGGAGCAGCACAGGTATCTCGAGGCGATCGACTACTCGCGCCGCGCCCTGCGCTTGCGCCCCATGTACACGATTGCCCACGTAAATCTGGCTCAGACCCTCGCTGCCATGGGACGTTCTACGGAAGCGGATTGCGAATTTCGCGTCGCTACCGCGCTTTCGCCGCTCTCAACGCACGCGCACAACGAATACGGCAAATTCCTTCTCGCTGAGGCGCGCGTGACGGAGGCGCGCGCGGAATACGAGCGCTCCGCCGGAGCCGATTTCTCCTCGGATGCTTACGACCAATTGGGCGACATTTACCGCAACGCGCAAGAACTTCCACGCGCGGAACAAACATATCGCCACGCCCTCACCGTCAATGCATTTGACTCGCACGCGCACTTCGGGCTCGGCGCGGTGCTGGAAGCGACGGGCCGCTCGACTGAAGCCCTGCGCGAGTTGCAAAGCGGCCTTGCGATGGACCCCAGCGACGCGCTCGCGAAAGCGGCTGTCGCGCGTTTGAAAGGCGGCGCCGCTACACAAACCGATTCCCGCTGAGACCGGTTCGTGCGGAGAATCTTACGCCGTCACGCTCCAACTGGAATAAACTGTCATTGAGGGCCGGCACTTCTCTCCCCGCCTCGGTGTATGTATTCCGGAAGAAGAATTTCTGCGACCGTTATTCGCATGGATCGTGACAACAAAATCTCGGCGGATCTACGAACCCTTCGCGCGCTCTGCGATGAGGTGACTCCGCACGGAGAGCGGCTCGCTCTCCTCAAATCTCTCGGCCACCGCGACTTTCTCGAACCTGAGCACCAAGTCGTTTTTGAGTCAATCTCGATCCTCTTGAAGGGCGGTGGCTTTTCCCTTTCGCAGCTGCGCGTTCATTTGAACAATCGCGGATTCCCTGATGTCGATGCCGAGAACTATTTTCCGCAAGCGCGAACTCGCCGCGGCGGCGATGAGAGTCCGGACAAGGCGGCCCTTTGACACACCGCTCAAAGTCGGAGCGCGGAATCAGCAGGAGTCTCGCAATCGTGACGCTTGCCATCTCAGCAATTCTCGGCGGAATACTCTTGGTTGGCCGGCCGGTCATTCGGTTTGTCCGCGAATCTTTCTTGCAGCGCGTCGCATCGTCACACTACGAAATCCTGTGGCCCAAGGGCGCGGCTTCGCTGGACGTCATGTCGCAGTTTGCACCGCGCAGGGAACCGCTGTTCGCGGACCTCGACAAGAAACTTGCAGCCGCTGGGCGCAACGCGAAAATCCGAATCGTCTTTGAGCCCCGATTAACGGCCCAAATGGGAAGCGAGCACGGCGAGGCGCCTTACGCTGTCGATGGAACGACGATACGCACACAGTTGACGAACGCTCAGTCCCCACAGCTTTCCTCTGCCGCCGACGCGGAGGCGCTCCTCTACGCCGCGTGGGGAAGGCCGGGGAACCGGGAAATCGGCGGATGGACCGCTGTTGCGCTTGCAGGCGAATGGCATGGCGCGGAAATAGGAATGGCGGCCGCAGAGGTGGAGCAGCGGCTCGGCCACGAGAGGCTTGCAAATCTGTTTGCCGGTCCATCCGACGGAATCTCCGCAGAGGACGAATCGCTGCTCGGCGCCGCGTGGATCAGCGAAGTCGGCGAATTTGGCGGCCGGGACGCTGTGCGAGAGCTCTACGCCGCCAAGATGTCCCATCCCAGCGCTGCTGAAATCACAAAAGTGCTGGGCACAAGCCCTCTGGAGCTGGAGCGCAAATGGGAATTGTGGATGGATGCTTATCTGGCCGGCATGCCTTCGATGCAAGGCAATTCTGGAATGCATATGGATATGCCCATGGGAGGCGCACGTTAGAGAAATAAGATATTTTGGGATGTCGGATAAATTTTAAATTTCAGATTTGATATTTCAAACAGCAGCGCACAAAACCCCCGAGCGCTCATCACCTCGAGAGGGAAGACTCTAGAGATTCAATTCGTCGTACTTTTGGGCGGCTCGCGATTCGTTCGCGGATCGCCCGATCGCGGAACGCGCGGAGGAATCAGAATCCGTCCACCGGCCTGGAATTTTCAGGCCGCATGACGGACAGGCGCCATCCCGCAGCAAATTCTCCTGAACGTCGTGCCACGAGCGGCGAATCAAAATGTTGCCGCAGCCGGGACAACTCGTGTGGGCACCATCGCTGTAAATGTTTCCTTCGTAGACGTAGTGTAATCCGGCATCCCGGGCGATTTTGCGGGCGGCGTGCAGCGTTTCCGGTGGCGTGTTTGGCTTGTCGCGCAGCTTGAAGTCGGGATGAAATGCGGTGAAATGCAGCGGAACGTCCGGCCCCAGGTGCTCTAAAACCCAATCGGAAAGCTCACGCACTTCGCGCGGGTCGTCGTTCAGTGTCGGAATCATCAGATTCGTAATCTCAAACCAAACATCTGTTTCCTGCTTCAGCCAAGTGAGTGTGTCGAGCACCGGCTGCAGATGCGTGAGCGTCGTGCGGCCATAAAATTCTTCGGTGAATGCCTTCAGGTCCACATTCGCGGCGTCTACGTGGTCGTAGATATCGTGAAACGCGTCGCGCGTGACGTAGCCATTCGTGACCATAACCGTGCGGATTCCCGCCTCTCGCGCGGCATGGCAAATATCAATCACGTACTCCGCCCAAATCGTGGGCTCGTTATACGTAAAGGCAATCGAGGGGCAGCCGTAACGAATTGCAAGGGCGACGATGTCCTCCGGAGGAATATGCGTCGAGCGGACCTGATCGGCCTTTGATTTGGAAATGTCCCAATTCTGGCAAAAGAAGCAGCCCATGTTGCAGCCCGCTGTGCCGAGCGAAAACACGCGCGTGCCTGGCAGAAAATGATTCAGCGGTTTTTTTTCGATGGGATCGATTTGCAACGCTGCGGGCGAGGCGTATCCCAAGCTATAGAGCTTTCCGCCCTGGTTGACTCGTATGAAGCAAAAACCGGACTGGCCTTCGCCGATATGGCAGTGCCGCGGGCACAGGTAGCAATGCACGCGGCCATTCGGCAGCGGCTCCCACCAGCGTCCCTCGTAAAGGGCCTGCGTCTTCTGGAAAATTTTTAGTTCCTGCATGATGGCCTGCGGAAGGGAAAATCTGTTCCGGCGCCGAATCCTCTGCAATCAGTATACACCCGGTCAAGAAAGGCAAGTCAGCGGGGGTCGCCGCTTTGGGCACGCCAGCGCTCCGCAGTCCAGGCGAGAAACCGCCTGAGTTGTTTGCGCTCGCGCCACAGAAGGCGGATGAATTCGCTGCGGCCCAGCCCGTGCATGTCTCCGCCAAAAAAAGTTTCGAGACGCCACCGGATGTAAGGACTGGCCCAAGGCCGCAATCGATAACCTTTTGTAGTAATCCAGTAGTAGCGAAGAGCGGTGACCATCACGCCGGTCAGGTCCAGCCTTCGCGCTGCCGCAAAGCAGTGATGTGCGCGACGTGGTGCCGCCCGTGCCACGCGTAGTGGTGGACCAGGTTGTCCACCGTCATCGGCCCCGCTTCCGGATGGCGCAAACGACGCGCAAAATCCGCAGGCGGCACAGTGCGCAGCAGAACGTCCCAGCGACGGTGCAGCGCTTCAAGCAACCACAGAGAAGTCTCGATGGGCGTTTCGTGCACGTCCGGCAGTTGCGACCAAAGATTCTCATCGTACGGTTTGACGGTCGGCTCGTTCTCGGTCAGCGCCAGCTTCAATCGCACGTACGCGTTCATGTGACTTTCGGGCACGTGATGGACAACCTGGCGCACCGTCCAGCCGCCGGGGCGGTACGGCGTGTCGACCTGGGCATCGGAGAGACCGCTCACGGCTTCGCGCAATCGTTTCGGCGCCTCGCTAATCTGCGAAATGGCCTCCGTGCGCTCCGCAGGAGTTAGCGACGACTTCCGCTCGTACTGCCCGATTGGGTAACGGAAATCCATGCTATCCCTTCCTCAATTCCTCGGCGGCAGCCGCAAAAAACTGGTCCACGATTTTTTTCGCTGCACCCTCGACCATCCGCTGCCCCACCGACGCAATCATGCCACCCACTTGAGCATCGCCAGTGTAATGCAGGAGCGTCCCGCCGTCTTTTCCCTTCAGTTCAACGTGTCCGGAGCCGTCGACAAAACCAGGCATGCCTTTGCCTGAAATTTTCATACGCATGGATTTGGGCGGCAGCTTGTCCGAGAATTCCAATGTGCCGGCATATTTTCCGCTAATGGCCGCGATCCCGAATTTTATTGCGGCCTTGAAGCGGTCCGGGCCATCGGGATCGAGGCGTTCGCATCCCGGGAGCAGCTTGGCAAGGCGATTGGGATCGGTCAGCAACTCCCACACTTTCTCGGGCGGGGCCGGCAGACTGTATTCTCCCGCTAACTTCATACCTTCCCTTGCGCTCGGGAAAACGCCTTTTGAAGCGCGCGATTCGCGTAGACTGCGGCCATCTCGCGTCGGTACTCTGCCGAGGCGTGCAGGTCCGAAAGCGGCTCGACGCCTTCCGATGCGAGGCGCGCTGCATCGGCGAATGATTTCTCCGAGGCCTTCTTGCCCAGCAGCGCTTTCTCGACGGCTAATGCCCGGAACGCTTTTGGCCCGAGGCCTGTAATTCCAACGGCGGCCTGCTCGATCGTTCCAGTCTTTCCGAGCGTCACCCGCCCTGCCGCTCCGACAATCGCGAAGCCTGACGCTGGCTGGTGCATCTTTTCGTAAGCTGTGCCGGTTTGAGCGGCGAGTGGCGCAACTCTCACCTGGCTCAGAATTTCTCCCGGCCGCAGAGCCGTCGTGAGCATGTCCACGAAAAACTCCTTCGCCGGGATCGTCCGAGTGCCTGACGTGGACGCAGCGACAATCTCAGCATCGAGCGCGAGGATCGAGGCGGGATAATCCGCAGCGGGATCGGCGTGCGCGAGGCTCCCGCCGAGCGTGCCGCGATTGCGCACCTGGACATCGCCAATCGTCGCGGCAGTCTCTACAAGCAACGGGCACTTCGATCGCAGGAGGCTCGATGTCTCGATGTCAGCATGACTAGTGAGCGCTCCGATGACGATCTGCCCATTTTCCTCGCGGATGTAACTCATGCCCCGCAAGCGCCCGATGTCGATGACATATCTCGGCTGCGCGAGCCGCAGCTTGATCAGCGGGAGCAGGCTATGCCCGCCCGCGAGGATCTTTGCTTCGTCGCCGTGACGCTCCAGAAGACGCAGCGCGTCCTCCAGCGTTTTTGGCGCTGAGTACTCAAACGGCGCGGGGATCATTTTGCCCTCCTGCTGCCCTTCTGCATGAGCTTCCAGATACGTTCCCGTTTGAAGGGCATGTCCACATGGCGCACTCCGAAGGGAGACAGCGCATCGACAACTGCGTTCGCAAGCGCGGGAGTCGCTCCAATCGTGCCTGCTTCGCCGACGCCCTTGACGCCCATCGGATTTACCGGCGACGGCGTCACGGTACGGTCGGTCTCCATCCAGGGCATGTCAGCAGCGCGAGGAATCGCGTAGTCGGTGAGTTCGCCCGTGATGAGCTGGCCCTGCTCATCGTAGACGGCTTCCTCCATCATCGCCTGGCCGAAGGACTGCACAATGCCTCCGTGCACCTGGCCATCGACAAGCAGCGGATTGAGAACATTTCCGCAATCGTCCACGGCAACGTACTTCGTGAGGTGAACATCGCCGGTGTCCTTGTCGATTTCCACCACGCAGATGTGCGCGCCAAAGGGAAACGTAAAATTCGTCGGCTCGAAGAATGTTGTGGCGTCGAGGCCCGGCTCCATGTTTGGCGGAAGTTTCTTCGCGGTGTATGCGGCGGCCACGACCTCGCCAAAGCCGATCGACTTTTTGGGTTGTGATTTCGAGTAAATCTTCATGTTCTCGAAAACGAGTTTCGAGGGATTTTCCTCGAGCAAGAAACCAGCAAACGTGGCGAGTTTTTCCCGGAGCTTCATCAACGATTTGTACACGGCCGTGCCGCCAACGGCCGTTGCGCGGCTGCCGAACGTGCCGATTCCGTAGGGTACGATGGACGTATCGCCGTGAATCACGTTGACGTCATCGGGTTCGAGGCCGAGGATTTCTGCGCCTATTTGCGCGAAGCTCGTCTCCTGTCCCTGCCCGTGCGGGGACGAACCGGTCATGATGTTGACCATGCCGCTCGGCTCAATGCGAACAGTTGCGGACTCCCAGCCGCCGGCCGGCATTGCGCTCGAGGGACCCATCGCGCAAATTTCCACGTAAGTCGAGAGTCCAATGCCCATCACGCGCCCCTCCTTGCGCGCTTTCGCCTGCTCCTGGCGCAACTTCTTGTAGTCGGCAAGCTTCAGAGCGAGATCGAGGCTGCGCGGATAGTTTGCGCTGTCATAGATCACGCCAGTTGGAGTGGCGTAGGGGAATTCGCTAAGCTTCGGGAAATTTTTACGGCGCACGTCTGCGGGATCTTTTTTCAGTTCCGCGGCGACGAGGTCAAGCGTGCGTTCGACAAGGTACGTGGCCTCCGGGCGACCTGCTCCGCGATAGGCGTCAGTGGACATCTTGTTGGTCAGCACGCCTACGATTTCCACGCGGATGGCTGGAATTTTGTAACAACCGGAAGCCATGAGGCCGGTAAGTGTAGGAATCAATGGAGTCAGCAACTGGTAGTAGGCGCCAAGATCGGCAATCACGTGAACGCGCAGCCCCAGGATCGTTCCGTCTTTCTTGAAGGCCACCTCGACGTCGTCGATCTGATCGCGCCCGTGGATGGTCGTCTGAAAATTCTCGCGGCGCGATTCAATCCACTTCACCGGCGTCCCAAGCCGCATCGCAAGGTACCCGATGAGACCCTCTTCCGCGTACACATTCAACTTACTGCCGAAGCCGCCGCCGACTTCAGGGGTGATCACCCGCACCGAAAACTCCGGCACATCGAGCATTGCCGCAATCTGCGTGCGCAGGAGGTGCGGAATCTGGGTCGAAGACCACACGGTGAGCAGCCGTTCTCCCGGCTTATACTCCGCCACCACGCCGCGGGGTTCCATCGCCGCCGGAATCAGGCGCTGATTCACCAGGCGTTGTTTCACCACTTTGTCTGCTTTCTTGAACGCCGCTTTTACGTCGCCGCCCTCGAGTTCCCAGCGGTAGGCGACGTTGTCCTTGTGTTCGTCGTAGAGGACCGGCGAGCCCTTTTCCATCGCCTTCTCGGGATCGACGACCGGCGTTAGCGGTTCATAGTCCACCTCGATCAAGTCCACCGCGTCCCGCGCGGCGTAGCGGCCCGTAGCTACAACTAAGGCAACCCCTTCTCCGACAAATCGAACGCGATCTTGCGCCAGTGCCGGGCGCGGCGCGGACTTCATGTCTGGAATCTGCGCGGCGCAAGGCACGATTCCCAGAGAACCGCGGACATCTGCGCCGGTGATCACTAGCGAAACGCCAGGAGCAGCCTGCGCCTTCGAAACATCAATCGAGCGAATCTTGGCGTGGGCATAAGGGCTGCGCAGTATTGCGGCGTACTGCATGCCTGGCAGAACGATGTCGTCTACATAGTGCGCCAAGCCCTGGATGAGGCGAGGATCTTCCTTGCGCTTGAGCGGCTTTCCAATTTGATGCGTGCTCGGTTTTGCAACCTGGCGCGTGGCAGTAGCCATAAATCCTCCAACTGCTAACTTAGCGCTTCTTCGACTTCATTTTCTTGGCCGCATACTCAACAGCCTGGACGATGTGCTGGTAGCCTGTGCAGCGGCACAAATTCCCCGAAATGGCGTGCCGAATGTCGGTCTGGGTCGGGTTCGGATTTCGTTGCAACAATTCAACGGAAGTCAGAATCATCCCAGGCGTGCAGTATCCGCACTGAAGACCGTGCTTTTCCCAGAATCCTTCCTGCACCGGGTGGAGGCCGTTGCCGTTCGAGGTGCCCAGCGCGGACAATCCCTCGATTGTCGTAATTTCCGAACCGGACGCCTGCACCGCCAACAGGGTGCAGGACTTGACAGCCTTGCCGTCCAGGAGCACCGTGCAGGCGCCGCAGATCGATGTCTCGCAGCCCACGTGGGTGCCAGTCAGGCCCAACACGTCGCGCAGATAATGGACCAGCAGAAGCCGCGGCTCGACCTCGCTATCGTGCGATTTTCCGTTCACCTGGACTTGAATTTGGGCAGACATGAAGCCTCCAGAAGCGGCGGCACAGTGCAGACAAGCATGGCTGAGCGAGGAAGGAACCTTACTCCCCTGCTGGGGAAATTTCAAGGGCAGCGCGACGGGGCACCATGGTCATCAAAGCCAACTCAGGAGAAGCATTTCTGCGCCGTTCTCTAACTGAAAAGGGACGTGCGAGAATTCTATATTGAATAACTTTATTTGCGCGTACACAGACAACTCTGATATACCACACGCGTTAGAAAGCAGGGGCGGTAGTTACCACAAATCACCGGTAAACTAGCCCAACCGCCCCTGCCTACTCCGACGGCAGACTGTGACGATTCACCGTCTGACGGTCGGAGATGAACGTTTAGTGCTTCCCGGCCGAGCGGGCCTTTGAAAAATCATGCGAAACAACTTTTGTAACCCACGATAGGGTTTTTCTTCTAAGATTGTGGGGGAGTAGTCCGTTGACTCAGGCAAGACGGAGGGAACATGTCAGCCAAGTTGCTCATGACGGGTGCCGTTAGCGTTTTACTGACTCTTGTTCTGCCCTTGCGGGCTCAGGAGCAACGGCAGAGTCGGGCGCCCGTCCAACTGCCCGACGGCGATGCCAAGGAACTTGTCCAGAGCGCATGCGCCGCCTGCCACAGCCTCTCCAACATTACCAACTCGATTGGCTATACGGCTGCCGGCTGGAAAAATACGGTCGCGATGATGCGGAATGCGGGCGCGGCGATCCCGGATGACAAGGTTGACATGATCGTGGATTACCTCGCCAAGAATTTCCCGGAGAAGCCGGCACCGGCGCCTGTACTGATTCCGGGAAGCGTCGAGGTTTCTTTCCAGGAATGGAAGGTGCCCACGCCAGGCGCGCGGCCCCATGACCCGCTTGCCGCGCCGGACGGCACGATCTGGTTCACTGGACACATGGCTAACCTGCTTGGCCACATCGATCCGAAAACGGGAGAGGTCAAGGAGTATCGCACTGATGTTCCGCAGTCTGGACCGCACGGCCTCGTAATGGACAAGCAGGGCAACATCTGGTTCACCGGAAATTTCAAGGGCTATATCGGCAAGTTCGATCCGAAGACCGGCAAGTTCACTGAGTACGACCTCGATCCAGAGGCCCACGATCCGCACACGCCAATCTTCGATCAGAACGGAATGCTGTGGTTCAGCGTGCAGGGCGCAAACATGGTGGGGCGGCTTAATCCGCAAACGGGCGAATCGAAGGTCGTGACCTCGCCGACGCCGAAGTCCAACCCGTACGGAATGGTCGTTACATCAAAGGGGATTCCGTACTACGTCGAGTTTGGAGCGAACAAGGTCGCTAGCATCGATCCAGAGACGATGCAAATTCACGAATACGTGCTGCCAAACGAAGCTTCGCGCCCGCGGCGGGTGGCCATTACCACGGACGACGTTTTGTATTACACCGATTACTCGCGAGGCTACCTCGGCCGGTTTGACACCAAGACGGGAAAAATGGCGGCAGAATGGGCTTCGCCGGGCGGCCCGCAATCGCGTCCCTACGCAATCACAATCGTCAATGGAATCGTGTGGTACTGCGAAGCCGGTGTGAAGCCTAACGCCCTGGTACGCTTCGATCCCAAGACCGAGAAATTCCAGACGTGGACAATTCCCTCCGGCGGCGGCGTCGTGCGCAACATGATGCACTTCGCGGACGGCAAGCTCGTGCTCACCGAGAGCGGCGTGAACGTGGTCGCGCTCGTCACCATAAAGGACGGCAGCAAGATGGCGATGAGCGCCAAATAGATCGATTCCTGCTGCAAACGAATCGTTACCTTTTCGTCTTCCCAAATTTTGTACGTCTGCTTGAGCGCCTCCTCATTCGGCTAGGATGTAACCAGGGGGCACTTCGCTCCAAAAACCTGTGTGCCTGACACAGAAAGCCAAAGTTTTGCCACCCATTCTTCATTCGAACCTCACGCGAAGCCTGCGACGAGCATGCCTCCTGCTCGCCTTGTTGCTCGCCTGCCACGGCCTGGGTTGGTCGCAACAGTGCTCGGATACGCAGTTCATCCAGCGCGCGTATTCTGACCTGTTGCTGCGGCAGCCGAATGCCGGCGAAATCGCGTTCTATCTAGCGGCCGTGCAGTCGGTGGGCCGGCAGGCGGTAGCCGCTTCGCTGAGGGGTAGCCAGGAATACTCGCTCAATCTGATTGGGGGAAATCCCGGCGTGGTCGCCGGCTTTTATCAGGATTTCTTGGGCAGGAACCCATCCCCCAGCGAAGCTGCTGCCACACTGGCATTGGAGCCCACGACGAGTGACAGCACAATTATCGCAAGCCTGTTGGGAAGTTCTGAGTATCACTCGCGAGCAACAGCCCTGAACCCAGCCATCGCAGACAGCAATGCGGAGCTCGTCAATCAAATGTTTCTCGATCTGCTGGGTCGCAACGCGACCGCCAGTGAACTAATTCTCTATGACGCGCAACTAGCGTCTAGCGTAACTCCGGCGGCCGTGGCGAATACGATTTTGAGCAGCGACGAATATTCCACGAAGTTGATCCAGCAAGCATACCTCCGCCTTTTGCACCGGCCACCGACACAGACCGAAATAAGCGCCTTTCTCACGCCGCTGAAATCTGATTCGCGTCCCGAGGAGGACCTGCTGGACGTTGTTGCGGGAGCGCCGGAATACTGCAATGAGACGGTGAAACCTCCCCCAGTTTTCGTCCTGGTGGCGCCGGCAGAGACAATAGACGGGCTGAATTCCGTGACCGTCCCTCAGAACCTCGGGCAACTGCCGGCCGTGCAGTTCGGCCCTGTGCAAGCCGCCGCCGACGCTTCTGTCTTGGGGCTGCAGGTCAGTGTCACCAGCGATGAATCAACGATCACTTCGCTGAACTCGGAAGTTACGCGGCTCAGCGATCAGATTTCAGCGCTGCAAGCCATGTTGGCCAGCCAAACGCAGTTGGTTACGGATCTAACCAACGCTTTATTCGGCGCGCCTGCGGCGCTCGATGTTGCCGAAGCGGCACAAAAGGACGCACAGAAACGAGTCAGCCAAGCTGCGGCCGATTCCGGGGCGTGCACGCAACTCGTTCTGAGAGCCCAAAGAAATTTGGCTTTGGGTAACGCCGCAGTCGCGGCAGGTCAATACTCTCCGGCTGTGAAGCGTTACCGATTTGCCTACCTGCTGGCAAGCGACGCGCTGAAAAAGGAAGATTGCGATGAAAGTGACTAATTCTTAGCGTGTACATCGCGATCGCCGTCGGGGTCTTGATTGCATCATTTCTGGTCCAGGTGCTGCTATTTGGTCCACGGCGATTTCGAAAGCGAGCCAGGCTCCTAACAGAGTACACCGCCAGGAAGGGCTATCGTTTGGGGAACCCCGCCATCGCACAGATAACGGGCGCTTCTTCCGCCAGAGCCATCCTGACGGATGCAGCTTTGAAGTCGTATGCCAAGGGCTCCGAAGGTATCGGGGATATCGACGGTCTCGAGGGAGGAACAGACGATCCCTTCGCCTTCACCTGCAGGATTCGGTCGAAGGACGCGATGGTCTTCGAGCTCACGGTTCCGTCTCGAAGGACGGACGATAAGGGACAGGCTCTCCACTACAAGGTGGCCAAAATCGCGAATGCGGGCTTGCCGCGATTTTCACTAGGAAAGCGGTCTATCGCCAACACGCTGGTGAATGTCGTAGAGAAAATGGCAGGCAAACCGGCGGCAGCTATCGCAGTCGATACGCAGAATTTTCCTGAATTTGCAAAGCATTACTGGCTGAAGGGCTCGGATAACGGTGCGGTCTTATCGTTCTTGTCGCCGGAAAAAATAAAGTTCCTTGAGAACATCAACCTTCCCGGCGCGATTGCCACGAACTCACAGTATCTTGTGTATTTTGAACGCGGGAGTCTGCGAAGCGCACAAGATTACGATTCTTTTATCGAAACTCTGGATCAACTCGCCGCGAACATGCTGTAAACGGCACGCGCTTTGTCTCGCAGCCCTGTTGCAGGGCAACTTTTTTTTCAGGGCTGCAAGTTCATGCGGCGGAGCAAGTCCGCGAAACGCGGGTCCGACCGCAGCGGATCCCAAAGCGGGTCAACTTTGAGATCAACGCCTGCGAGACCTAGAGAGTGTCTCTCATAGCCCTTTTCCAACCACTCAAAGGCCTTGCCCTTCTCTCCGCGGCCCACATAGATATGGGCCATGGCGTCAGCCGGCACAAACTCTTGCCTCGAAAGCTGGTTCACCTGATCGAGCATCCTCTGCGCCTCGGGTCCTCTACCCGTTGTCGCGTAGGCGTATCCGAGGTCCGCCAGTGCCCACACGCGACTATGGGAGATCACCACCTGCTTTTCGAACTCCGCGATCGCTTCCTCATTCATGGACTTTTGGAGATACGCAAGGGCGAGAAATGCACGCGCAACAAAGAGGTTGGGATCCAACTCTAGAGTCCTCTGCTGTTGCTCGATCGCTTGGTCGTACTGCCGTGTGTAATAGAATGCCTCTCCCAAAGCCGCATTAATGATAGGCGAGAGCGGATCAAGTTCCAGGGCTCGTCTGTAATTCGCAATGGCTTCTTCAGGACGTCCCATAGTCGCCAAAACACTGCCATGCCATTGGTAGGCGGTCGCATAGGTAGGATTGAGCTCGATGGCTCGCTGGAATTCTCTCTCGGCGCCGGACCAATCCCAGTCATACTCGGCTTTGATGCGCGCTAGCGAGGTATGGGCTTCGGCAAGCGTACCGTCTATTTCCAGTGATTTCAGAGCGGCCTCCTTGGCCTTCGGATAAGCCTCCGTCGGAGAAGAAAAACCAAAAACTGCAAGATAAATGTAGCAATCAGCTAGGCCATCGTAAGCTTGTGCGTACCTGGGATCTTTGGAAATTGCCTGCTGAAAGTATTCGGCGCCTTTGTTCAATCCGAGGCCTGTCTTTTGCCAGAAGTAGCGCCCTCTCAGATAGTCCTGATAAGCTTCGGCGTTCGGGGTGTAGCTTCTTACCAGGCGTTTCTGTTCTTCGTCTGTGAGGCGCAGCCGCAGCGCAGTGGTCATCTCCCTGGCGATCTCGTCCTGAAGCCCGAAAATGTCGGTTGGCTTGCGGTTGTATTGTTGGCCCCAGACGTGGCTATTGTCGCGGGCATCTATCAGTTCAACACTGATGGCTATACCGTCTCCACGCTGGGCAACTCTGCCCTTAAAAACGGCTCGAACCCCCAGATCGCGCCCCACGGCTTGAGCAGCGGTTTCTTTGCCCTTGTAGCGAAAGGAAGCGTCGCGCGACATCACTTTCAAATGGGGCAACTGGGACAGGCTATTGATGAGGTTCTCAGTGATTCCGTCGCTCAGGTATTCCGTATTCGGATCGGCACTGGCGTTCACGAAGGGCAAAACCGCCACCGAGTCTATCGCTTCGCCTCCTCGCCCGGCCACTCTGTAGAACCAGGCCGCTGCCCCCAGCGAGGCCAGCACGGCGGCCGCAACGATCCCTAGCGCGGCCCGACTGCGCCATCGCGCTTTCGCAAGGGAAGTGCTACCAGGGGCGCCCGCCTCGGGTGCCTTTTCTGGGAGTGTAGTCGTCGTGGCACCCGGGAACTGCCGCACGGCGCCAACGAAACGGTAACCTCGCCGAGGAACCGTTTCAATGAACGCCGGGTCTTCGCCCAAAGCCTTTCGCAAGAGAAAGATGTTGTTGGATAGGCTGCCCTCTTCGACGAATGAATCGGGCCAAAGCATCCTGATGAGATCGTCCTTCTCCATGAGGTGTCCACTATTTCGTACCAGCAGGTGCAGGGTGTCGAACGCTTTCGGTGTAAGCGCCACTATCTCGTTACCGCGCAATAACTTGCGTTCGGAGGGATCCAGACGGAAAGGGCCAAATTCGTAGAGCCGCGGCGTCTCCCGGCTGGGCGTCGCTTTCGGAACCGAGGGCGAATCAAGGATACCTTCAGGAGCAGCTCGCCAGGGCGTTTCCTCGGTCACGGTTCCAACTCGCAATCCTTGTGAGAATTCTTTGAGAATTCTGTGAGTGTGCCCAGAGGACTTCCGGATTAGCCGCAGGCTACATGTGCGCAAACAAACAGGCGGAAGACTGGGCAATTTACCAAATATACCAGCGGCTTCCGTTTGGTTCAACGTCCGTCTCAGGAGAGTGAAAAATGTTGCGGAACCCAGTCTCCAATATGAAGAGAGTTCTAACGAACTGGAAATTGATCGCGTTGCTCCTAGTGGCCGTCGGCCTAGCGACAATCGGTAGGGGGAGCGCACGCCCCCTTCCTGACACACAGAACGAGGTGTGCACAAACGCAATTCTGGATGGCGCGTATCAGTGGAGCGTTGCGGGGTACGTCCAGATGACCAACGTGAACGGAAATATCGGTGACTTCGCGCCTATCGCGGAGGCCTCTTTCGCCGTCTTCGACGGGCACGGGACAATAACGAACCTCGTCAGCACGGATAATCTCTCGAACGGAGGGTCTTTTACCGTAACGGGGACTGGCACGTATAGCGTGAACCCGGATTGTTCGGGCGACTTAACGTTCAATACCGTCTTTAACGGAAGCCCGAACGGGGCGGTGAATCGCCATCTGGTGATCTACCGAGACGGTGTGAGTGCCGATTTCGTGCATACGGACCCCGGTTTGATCATTGCCGGCACCATGAAGAAGCGATCTCAAAAAGGAGAATAAAAAATGTTGCGAAACCCAGTCTCAAAGAGAAATGTTATCTCGGGTTGCCTGATCCTGCTGGCGCTGGCAGCCCTGACCGTTGTTCTGAAGCCCAGATCGGCCAAAGCGAACGAGGAAGCGCCCTTCAAAGGAACCCTTACGGTCCAGGTCGAGGGTATTTCAGCGATTGGAGGTTGCGCCCCCGGCGATGTTAATTGCACCACTTGTCTCGGCAACTCCAGCTTTTATATTGAGGCACAGGGCATCGGCGACACATCGCTGGGTACAATGTTCGGTGAGGTCCTAAAATGTTTCAACCCTACGGCAGGCTCGTTTGGGACTTACGCAGGGACTCTAACGACGACCGCGCCTAACGGAAAAGATTCCTTGACTTGGGCCTATTCTGGACAGAACGACAATGCGGGAGACTCCTACGGCTTCGGCCCGTTCAGTGGCGTGCTAACGGTTACTGGCGGAACGGGCAAATTTGACGGCGCATCGGGAAGTGCCACGTTCACGGCCGCGTCAGGCCCCTCCTCGCCCGGACCGAGCGCCAACAGTGTAGTGGGGATGGCGTTCTATTCAGTCCAGGGAAACCTAGCATTGCGCGACAACGACAACTAGCACCGAGCACCGCCCCATGCGGCTGAAGTCACAAGTAAGGCAATCCGTTGGTGGAAGGCGTTCCTGCTATCTGCCCAGGTGGAGATAGATGCCCTACAACACCTTTCCGCTAAGGGAGCGCTGGCTTTTATATCGTCGAGAAATCGATTTCGAAGGTCCCCAAAAGCGCGATTGGCAACTCATGCGCGTTAAAATCCAGTAGTAGTCGAGTCTCGATTACTTGACCCCCTTCTGGGCATCAACTGCGGCGCGCTGACTTGCACCTGATCCAGCTAGATAAAAATAACCGACGCGGTTATTGGCCTGCGAGCCCCACCACATACGGCCTTCGGCATCCTGGAAGAAATCGCGCATGCCGTTTTCAGCATATAGAAACGGATAGGTGATGACCTTGCTAGTCGCAGGATCGAGTTCGGAAACGGTGTCCATTTCCAGGGACGAAAACCAGATGTGGCCGGTGTTCTTGTCAATCGCGAGGGCGTAAGGGCTCGGCCTCCCGCCGGGAAGCGCAAATTCCTTGAACGTCTCGGTCTTTGGATCGAAGCGTCCGATCTTTCCTCCTTCATATTCGCAGAACCAAATGTTGCCCTGCGCGTCGATCTTCAAGCGGCGCGGCCACGATTTGGGTGTTGGCTGCTGATATTTGGTGACCTTACCCGTCTTGGCGTCAATCTTGCCGATCTTCCCGTCCTCTGTGAATTCCGAGAACCACACGTTTTCGTCTTTATCGAGTGCGATTCCGTATGCGTTCGGAATTTCGGCGAAGTCGTGGAACATCTCCGTCTCGGGATCAAAGCGCGTCAGCGGCTGCCCGGTGGCCCAGACCATGCCTTTCGAATCGACCACGACGGTGTGTTTCGTGCCGCGGCTCGGCTCCTTGTACCGCGTGATTTTGTGCGTCGCGGGATCCATCTTGCCGACCGTGTCGGTCGCCTGCTCCGAAAACCAGATCATTCCATCGGGACCGATGACCACGGAGTGGTTCGATGCCTGATCGACGCCGGGAATCGCGTACTCCGTGATTTGGCCCGTCTTAGGGTCCAGCTTTCCAAACCAGTGCCCGCGGTATTCCCAGATCCACACATTCCCGTCGCGCTCGGGTTTGGACGCGCCCGGGAAGCGGTTCGAACCCGGCATCTCGTACGACACGTAGACAATCTTCATTGCGTCGTCGCTGAACGGAGGCGTCTTGGCTTCTTCGTAGCCAGGCAAATCGGCTGGAGAATGCGCGAGCGGCGAATCCGGACCAAAGTATTTCGTTAGATAAGCTACGACATCATCGCGGTCCTTCTCTGAAAAATTGCCGAGCAAGTATCCGAAACTCGTCCGCATATAATTTACTCGGTCGCGCCATCCAGTCTCGTCGCGGACCTGCGCCGCCATGCGACTTTGGAAACCGTGGCAGCCAGCGCAAGTGCTGGTGATCCGGCTCCTGCCGCGCCCCTCGGGCAGCAACTGTTTCCCCTGGTAAATGGACAGATCAGTCCAGCGCACAGTTCCCTTTTCAAGCGCGATTCCGTAGGTCGCATTCTGCCCCGCAGCCAAGTGAATGCCGGTGATCGGCTCGAAGCGATATCCGACGGCGCGCACGATCAACTGGTACTCGCCATCAGCCAGGTTCTCAACCTGATAGCGGCCGTCCCGGTCAGACAGCACATTCGTCGTAATTCGGGAGTCGACATCCTGGGCTTCGACAAACGCGCCCTTGAACGGCTTGCCGTCCGGCCCTTTCACCGTGCCGGAAATCGTCCCGCCGTACGTAACTGACGCGAGCGAGAACATCAGCGCCACCAAAGCCGCATTCTTCCATGCTGGACGCATAGACTCCTCCTTACCGATTGAACCGCTGTACAATTTCTCCGCAGAACCGTGCGAGTGGCATCAGGCAAATCCGTGCCGATGTTTTTCTTAGGCGAGAATTTAGCAGGAACGATGAAGGGTTGCAAGAAAGCTAGTACGCTCGTTGACACCGCGCCAACTCGCGGACTAGACTCCGTCCGCTTGCCCTCGGAAGCAACATCAGTTGACACGGAAGGAGTGTTCCATGCTTGGGGATCGGGTTGTACGGGCATTTGTCGGCCTGCTTGGCCTCGGCTTGCTGGTTTTAGGTGTGGCATTCCTTTTGACCGCGCAAAGCGCTGCGCCAAAGTACAAGTTCGATCCTTCCTGGCCTAAGCCCTTGCCGAACAAATGGAAGATGGGCGGCGTCACCGGACTCGCCGTGGACAAGGACGACAACGTCTGGGTGCTCGATCGTCCAAACGACTTGACCGACATTGAGCTGGAGGCCGAGTTGACTCCTCCGATTGCCGATTGCTGCGTTCGGCCTCCTGCGATGATCCACCTCGACAAAGAAGGCACCGTCATCGGCTCGTTCGATCCCCCGCAGGGTCACGGCATGACAGTGGACAGTAAGGGTTTCGTCTACATCGGGAACAGCGACAAGGGGATGAACACCGTCCGCAAGTATGATCCGAAAACGGGCAGCCTCGTGGCCGAGGTGCCTCGCGCCCCGGAGTCGCAACCGGGCGGCGGTGGCGGCGATGCTGGCGGCGGCATGACGACCGCGACGCATGTGCCGGGCCATGGCAGCGCCGGCCCGGTGGCAGGATTTCTGCCGACCGGGCGCACTCCGCTAGATCCCACAGCCAAGGCAGCTCGCGACGCAGCCATCGCTGCATTCAAAACCAAATATCCGCCGACAACCCGGATGATCGTAGGGCAGATTGAAGAAGTTCGTCTGGATGAGCCAGCTCACGAACTCTACGCCGCGGACAGTTATCTCGGCGGCCGAGTCATGGTCTTCGACATGGATACGTTTAAGTTCAAGCGCGGCTGGGGCGCTTACGGCCACACGCTGTCGGAAATCACGACTGACGACAAGGACCGCGCATACACTCCAGGCGGACCGATGCCGAAGGAGTTCCGCGGGCACCTTACGCTGAACGTTTCGAATGACGGATTTGTCTACGCCGCCGATCGCATGGCGAACCGCATCCACGTCTTTACGAAGGAAGGAAAGTTCGTGAAGGAATTCAAGATGGCGGAATGGACCGGCGTAGGCGGTTCCACCGGCGGCGTGATGTTCTCACCGGACAAAGAACAGCACTTCTTGTTTATTTCCGATCTCACCAACAACCACATCTGGTTCCTCAATCGCGCCGACGGCGAAATCGTCGGGCAGATGGGCGGCATGGGCGAAAACGGCGGGCAGTTCTTCGGCCTGCACATGATCGCCGTCGACTCCGAGGGCGACATCTATACCGGCGAAGTGTTCCAGGGCGAGCGCGTGCAGAGATTTTTGCCGGTGAAGTGAGGGTGGGGAGACTTCAAGCACTTCCCAAGTGGCTTGGAAAGTTCAACCTTCGATCGCGCCGATCATTGCCAGGGGCCAAAGCAAAATGACCAGAACTTTGCGCCAGAGCGGAGGCTCCTTTGCCCCCTGAAGCTGCGCGCCCACACCTCCGATCGACGAATACTGCAGAAGCCCAAAGGCAATGTAAATTCCAGCTAAGATGTAGCGTAGATGCATGACTGAAAAACGCAACAGCGGATTCCTCGCACTCCCCTGCCGCGCTGATCCCCCCTTTTCTTTCTTGTTTCGAGCAAAAGCGGAGCGCCCGCCCCTTGAAGATCGGTTGCACAAGCGCGCCGATTGCACATGTGCAATCCATGTGCCAACGAAAAATTAGCACCCAGTTCAAAATTACATGGCTCCTCGGGCGGAGAGCGGCGGGAAACATCTAAAGCCAACCGTTCCGGGCAGTAGCACACTCTCGCATCGCTGGACCGCTACCGATCCGTTTAGGAGTTTTTCGCTCTCCGGGCATCATCACGATTTTCTTGGGAGTTAGCGGAGGTGTGAAAATGTTCTCCTACAGGGAAAAATTTACTTCTAAAGGGGACAATCATGCAGCGGGTTGGTTCGGCCTGGGGGCAAGAGCTAGCCTGGATGGGCGACGTTACGTTACGTTTCGTTTGCGGGCGTGTCGACGAAAGTTACCCAAAAACGCAAAACGGCAGATGCGACGTACTTCTCAAGCGCAATCAATTTAGCTCGTGAGCGCAGCCTTAACTCGTTCCGCCGTGAACGGCACCTGGCGGATGCGCGCGCCGGTTGCGTCGAAAATCGCGTTGCCGATTGCGCCCGCGACGACTGTAATCGCGGTTTCGCCCGCACCCGTCGCTTCCTCATCCGGGCGATTCAGCAGCACGACTTCGACTTTCGGCACGTCGAAGCCGAGCGGCAGCGAGTGATAGCTTGTCCAGTCGATCGAGGTCACATTGTGGTCGTCCCACGTGACTTCCTCGCCGAGCGCGCGGCTCATGCCCTGTAGAGCGCCGCCTTCGCACTGATTGCGCAGGCCATCGGGATTGGAAATGGGACCCGCATCGTTGGCGATCATCAATCGCTTCACGCTGACCTTTCCAGTCGCAAGTTCGACCTCGACTTCCGCGACCATGGCCGCGTAGCCGTTGTTGCCTTCATACGCGACGCACGAAATGCCTCGGCCCCTCGCGATGCCGCCTTGGCGCACGCGCGGATTGGGCGATGGGCGCGTCTCCCAGTTCGCCGCCTTGGCCGCAGCTTTCACGCAATCGCTCAAGCGCGAGTCCGTCAAATGACGCAGCCGGAATTCAACGGGATCGGCCTTAACGTGCGCCGCAATCTCATCCATAAACGATTCGTGCGCAAATGTGTTCTGCAGCCGCTGCGGCGACCGCAACGGCCCCGTCCAAAATGGAGACACAACGTTATGCAGCAGCGCGCGCTCCGACTTGATCCTGCCTGCGCCGTGGTCTGCTCCACCGACGTGCCCCGCCACATAGGACGGAATCGCGTTGCTGTTATTTGAAAAATTTCTCGGCTCGGGCGCTGGAGAGCGCGGCCTGAACTCCTCCGGCTCAAAACCCGCCAAAAATCCAGTGATCACGTTTCCGGGATTCTTGTAGCCAGGACGATTACCAAGCACCGGAGACCATCCCTCATGGTCCCAGGCGATGATGTTTCCCTGCGCGTCGACTCCAGTTCGCTCATCAATCACAAACGCAAATCCGTAATTCTCCCAGGCCATCTCGTCTTGCCGGGTGAGTTGCACGCGCACCGGCTTCCCCACAGCCTGGGAAAGCAGCGCAGCGTCAAACGTGACCGCATCCGCGCCGTTCAGTCCGTAGCATCCGGAACCGCGCCGGAAAATCACGCGCACATTTTCCGGCTTCAATCCAAGCAGCAAGACCAGCGAGTCGCGCTGGTGCCAAACCCCCTGCGTCGGCGACCACACGGTGGCCTTGTCGCCTTGCACGTCGGCGACGGCGCACGAACTGCCAACCGAGCCGTGCATCTGGTACGGATGGTAGTACGTCGCCTTCACGACGCTCGCTGCCTCGCCGAGTTTCTCGTCGACGTCCTTGGAATCCACCAGCATCGTGTCGCGCGTGGGCTTCTGGTTCCGCAAATGGTCGTAGAACGTGTCGAATTTCGGAAGTTCGGGCGCCGGAGACCACGTGACCTTCAGCTTCCTGGCAATTTGCGCCGCCTGCCACGGTTTTTCTGCAACGACTCCGACAAAATCTTTTTTCACTACAACTTTCACGAGTCCCGGCATTCCCGCGACTGAACTCTCATCCACACTCATAACATGCGCGCCCACGGCTCCCGGCCGCACGACCATGCCATGCAGCATTCCCGGCACGCGCACGTTGTGCGCAAACTCGAACTGACCCGTGACCATCGCCGGCATGTCCGGGCGCGGCATGGGTTTGCCGAGAACCGTCCATTCGCTTGCAGGCTTCCGTTTCGCGTTGGGATCGACTTTGAGAGCAAACTTCTTCCCCGCCACAAGCTCGCCGTAAGTCACTTTCTTGGATGCGTCCGCTTTTGAGCGAATCGTCCCATCGACGGCGACGAGGTCGCTTGCAGGAATGCTCAGGTGGTTCGACCCAAGCTGCAAAAGCGCTTCTCGCGCAGTTGCGCAAGCTCCAGCCAAATTAGCGTGGTTGAAATTCGCGGGGCTCGATTGGCTGCCCGAGGTAACGCCTTGATCCGGCGTTATAGACGTGTCGGCAGCGATCAAATTGACTCGATGAAATGGCACGCACAGTTCCTCGGCTACGAGCTGAATCTGCGCCGTGGACATGCCTTGCCCAAGCTCTTCTTTTCCGGTGTACGCCGTAACGCTGCTGTCCGATGCAATCGCAATCCAGGAGTCAACTTCGCCAGCCGGCGGAGAATCCGGCGGAGCCTCTGCCCCGCCGAACTGCGCCCGAATTTCAGGCGAAAGCAAAACGCCGCCCATGCTGAAACCAACAATAAGTGCGCCGGTCCCCTTGATGAAGGACCGGCGCGAAAAACCAGCCCGCTCCAGAGCATCGGCGGCGCTCGGCGTGACAGACAGATTGCTTGCGACATGAGATGAATTTTTCATCGCGCCATCTCCTGTCTCGCCTTCTCAACGGCTCGCAGCATCCGCACGTGCGTGAAGCACCGGCACAGAACGCGCGACATTCCTTGCTGGATCTGCTTCTCGTCCGCTTTGGGACTCTTATCGAGCAGCGCCTTGGCAGTGAGGATGACAGCGTTCAGGCAAAACCCACATTGCGCCGCCTGCTCGTCGATAAATGCTTTTTGAAGCGGATGCGGCTTCTCGATCGTGCCGATTCCTTCGAGAGTCGTAATGTCCACCCCCTGCACAGTTTCCACCGGAGTGATGCAGGAGCGGACCGCCTGCCCTTTAACGAGCACGGTGCAGGAGCCGCACTGTCCGAGGCCACAACCGAATTTCGGGCCTCGCAAGGCAAGCTCGCCGCTCAGCACATAGAGCAGCGGTGTAGTGGGATCGATATCCGCAAAATTGTGTACCTTCCCGTTTACCTTCAATGTAAGGGCGCTCATATGAATATGAAGGTATGGCGCAGGCGTGCTTTCGTCAAGCCTGAGCTTTTCTGCACGCCGCTGAATGAAGCCCTTCGACCCTTGTCAGGATCTCGTCAATGCACAGCGCGCGATGGAGATAGAAGGAAAAGCCGGGCCGTTGCAATCCGGCTCCAACGGCTGACCTCCGAGGAGTTGGAAAAACCTGCGTCTTCGTGCAGACTACGGTGTCGAACATCGCGCAGCCGGACAGACGCAACATCGCAATGAAACTCGACAAGATTTACACACGCACAGGTGATGACGGCAAAACGTCGCTCGGTGACGGCACGCGACGTCCGAAATTCGATCTTCGTGTAGCGGCTTACGGCACCATCGACGAAGCAAATTCAGCCATCGGTGTGGCAAACCTTCATGTGAACGACGCTGAGGTTCTCAAAATCCTCAAGCACATTCAGAATGATCTCTTCGACGTGGGCGCTGATTTGTGTCGTCCTCAAAAAGCAAATCCGGCGTCGCCACCGTCTTCTCAACCGGCTGCAAGCGAAACCCGCGCCCTGCGCGTCACGGAAGATCAAGTCACGTGGCTTGAAAATCAGATCGACCACTTCAACGCCGAACTCGCGCCACTCGACAGCTTTGTGCTGCCGGGCGGAAGCCCGGCTGCCGCGTATCTGCATCACGCGAGAACTGTCACGCGGCGCGCGGAGCGCGAGGTCGTGCGGCTTTCCGCTGACGAGCCTGTGAATTCTGTTGTCCTGCATTATGTTAATCGCCTCTCCGATCTTCTATTCGTCCTCGCGCGGTTTCTGAACGGCAAAGGAAAAGAAGACATTCGCTGGGAGCCCGGTTTGCACCGCTGATTCGCTGATCACGGTTGCAAATTCTGCTCGTTTACCGTAAGTTCGCGAAGAGTTCACGCTGAGCTTCGAAGGAGAAGCTAGCGAGAATAAATTCGTTTGGACTCGTTTTGGTTCTCTGCGATTTCCGCGATTCAGAGGGTCTTTCGCATTTTCTGTCCCTTGGTACAGGTTTCCTGCTCTGAAGTACAGTTCTAGTACTGACCCTCCGTACAGTTATCTGAGAGGACTGCCGTGGTTAAGCTAGGGGAGTGCGGCACCCGGTCCGATCTGTGAGATGGGGGCAAGACCGAGACCGACGCCGCAGTGGCTCGGAGCGACGGGTGCGGGCTGCACTTGTAGCCTGCCGGAGTGTGGTTCGGAGGTGGTGGTGTTCAGCTGCGAGCCGGGCGGGGACGGTTCCCGCCGCGTGGTTTCCGTAGTTAGATGTTGCAGCATTGCGTTGGCCTTGCTCGCGGGAGTGTTCGCGGGGGCTTGCAGCGTGAATGCGCAGATTTCACCGGGGCCTCTTTCCAAGGCTCACGAATCGCTCAACGGAACGA
>Ga0307478_10000094_pt1 | contig 104248 bp, 94 predicted proteins | sample atmos_gasesECM4C_2_FD_203713 | JGI IMG/M metagenome (GOLD analysis project Ga0307478, IMG submission 203713) | Hardwood forest soil microbial communities from Morgan-Monroe State Forest, Indiana, United States - atmos_gasesECM4C_05 | ecosystem: Environmental > Terrestrial > Soil > Temperate...
GCTCGGTCGCATGGGGCAGCCGGACGAAATTGCCAAAGTGGCGGTCTTTCTCGCTTCCGAAGATTCAAGCTTCGTGACCGGCATCGAGCTCTTCGCCGATGGCGGCATCGCGCAGGTATAGGGAGGAGTACATCATACAAACCTTCACGAAAGTCGGTCTCGACGCTCTTCTGACACCGGAGAATTGTGCCTTGCTCCTCATTGACCACCAACCTTTCCAGTTGGCAAACGTAAACAGTCACGACCCCACAATCGTGATCAACAACGTCACAGCTCTAGCCAAAACCGCGAAGGCATACGGTATACCGACGATTCTCACCACAGTCAATGAGGAACGCGGGGGACTACTTTTCAAGCAGGTCCAGGCAGTTTTTCCCGATCAGAAGACTATTAACCGAACTTTCATCAACTGTTGGGAGGACCGCCGAGTCGTCGAGGCGGTGAAGAAGACGGGCCGGAAGAAGCTGGTCATGGCCGCACTCTGGACGGAGATGTGTCTTGCAATGCCCGCTATCCATGCGATGGGTGACGGCTACGACGTGTACGTCGTCACCGACGCCTCGGGCGGCGTTTCTCCTGAAGCACACGATATGGCAATCCGCCGCATGGTGGCTGCGGGAGCCCAACCCATTACCTGGCTTGGCTTGGCGGGAGAACTTCAGCGTGATTGGGCGCGCACAGAGCACCTTGGAGAAGTCGCTCAGCTTTTTATCGACCATGCCGGCGCTACTGGTTCAGTGTTCTTGTGGGAGACGCAGCTGCTAGGTGCGCCACAACTCAAGGGCGCCTAGCAGCTTCCTGGCAGACGAGGCTAACCTCGTCTGTCGTCGGCCTGTGGTTCAAAAGAAGGAGGTTTTCATGGGTACAACATTTCGAAAGGAAGCGCTATGACACTGAGGGCTACGACCTCACTGAGCCTCCATTACCAGGTCAAACCCGGTCCGAGGGAGCAGGTTCTTGTCGAGATAAAAGGAATGCTTGACCGTTGTGCAAAGGAACCTGAATTCATCATGGCTATCATTCACGAAACTCCAGAACGGCCGAATGAAATCGTGTTCTACGAGCTATGGAAAGGAACACGCGCGGAATTCGATGCGATCCAGGGGCCAAAACTCTACCGTAAGGCCTATTTGGAGAACGTCAAAAACTTTATCGAAAAGGTAGAGGTTGAGTGGAACTCGCCGATTCTGGAATGGGGCACAAACCTGACAGGTCTTAACCAGTCGCGAGGCGGGGGCGACGCCGGAGCGTTCTAGAAGGAAGCACCACCATGTCAAAAGCACCTGAATCGCTGATACCCGAGGCTACCGAACAAGTCCGTCTGTTTCATATTTCGGTTCCGCAGGAGGCCATTGACGATCTTCGAGCGCGCCTGCGAGCTATCCGGTTTCCCAACGAACAGCCGGTGAAGGACTGGTCTCAGGGAGTTCCCCTCGCTCAGGCAAAGGCGCTGGTCGAGTATTGGGAATCTCGCTATGACTGGCGACGCTTCGAGACAGAGCTGAACTCGCTTCCAAACTTTCGGACATCGCTTGACGGATTGGGTATTCATTTCATCCACGTACGCTCACCACATCCCGATGCGTTACCAATCGTTCTGACTCACGGTTGGCCTGGATCGATTGTGGAGTTCATGAAGGTCATTCGACCCCTTACTAACCCGACAGAGTATGGTGGTCACGCACAGGATGCGTTCCATGTAGTCGTTCCGTCTCTTCCGGGATTTGGATTTTCTGACAAGCCATCTGAAATCGGGTGGAACCTCTCCCGCATCGCTTCCGCATGGAGCCTGCTGATGCAGCGGCTCGGCTACAGGCGGTGGGTTGCACAAGGGGGAGATTGGGGTGCGGGAGTAACGACCGCACTGGGACATCTTCTTCCCCTTGGACTTGCTGGAATACATCTCAATTGGCAATTCGTGTTTCCAGCAGAAATCCCAGAGCACCTCAGTTTCGAAGAGCGGAGAGCGGTCGATGGTGCCAAACGCTTCCTTGGCGACGCCAACGGCTACTCCCGCCAACAAGCGACTCGGCCGCAGACGATCGGATATGCGCTGTCGGATTCGCCAGCGGGCCAGGCTATGTGGATCTACGAAAAGTTTTACAGTTGGACTGACAACAACGGCTCTCCCGAAGACGCGCTGTCGCGGGATCAAATGCTCGACAACATTTCACTCTATTGGTTCACAAACACCGCGGCATCGTCAGCACGGATCTACTGGGAGAATAAGGGCGCCTCATTTTCGGGGGACAAGCTTAGCTTGCCTGTCGCCGCGACCGTCTTCCCCGGCGAGATATATCGCGCTCCAAAGAGCTGGGCCGAGCAGACCTATTCCAATCTCATCTACTGGAACGAGGCTGAACACGGCGGCCATTTCGCCGCTTTCGAGGAGCCGGACATTTTTGTCGAGGAAATGCGTTCCGCGTTTCGAAAATTAAGGGACCAGTAACAAAATGTCATCGGCCCAGTCGGCGAGTCTTTGACACCTAACTTCCTGCGATACCCTAAGTCATCGCCTTTCCATTTCTTCGGTACGCCGGCTTGCCGTCTCGGTTACTTCCCGGTTGCTCGTTATACGTCCGTGTGAAAAAGGCCTGCGGCCGGACCGCACATAGAGCCAACGGTTGGAAATCCCCTCAAGGAGATCTATCACGATCACGATATTGAGCACTACCAAGCCCGGTGTGGAGCGCCGAGACGATTGTGGGGCGATGTCCCGCCCATGGTCGGATACGCCGGCTAGCTGGTTTTGAGCTTGTCGTGGGGTGGCGGTACGTGTGCGTGCCGATAGTTGGGTGCGATAGGTCTGCGGGGTGATGCCGAGGAGGCGGAGGAAGGCGCGGCGCATGGAGTCCGCGCTGCCGAAGCCAGTGGCGGCAGCGACCTGTTTGAATCCCTTGCCGGTCTGCTGGAGTGCACGGCGCACAGCTTCAACGCGCACATGCAAGACGTAATGCGCCGGCGTGATCCCGACCTCGCGCGTAAAGACGCGCTCGAAATTACGCACGCTCATGGCGACGTGGCCGGCGAGCTGTTCGACCGAGAGCCGCTTCTGCAGATTCTCTGCAATCCAGAGCCGGAGCTCTTGCAGCGCGCGCATTTCCGAGGCCTGGGCGGCTAGCGAGATGCTGAGCTGGGGCTGGCCGGCCGGGGCGGGGAGGAAGAGTACCAGCTCGCGCGTAACGGCGTGGGCGGTGGCGCTACCGCAATCTCTTCGACCCAGGCGAGCGCGAGAGCAATGCCAGCGGTGATGCCGGCCGATGTGTAGATGTTCCCGTCCTTCACCCAAAGCTGTGGCGGGGCGACCTTGATGCCGGGTAGCGCTTGCCGAGCTCGCTGGCGAAGCGCCAATGTGAGGTCACACGGCGACCACTGAGTAAGCCAGCCTCGGCAAGGAGGAAGACGCCGACGCAGACTGCACCAAGGCGACGCAGGCGATTCCTCGCGTGCTTGAGCCAGGGGAAGAGAGCGGCGTCGCGCGCGTGGCGGCTGGCGAGACCGCAGACCAGCAGTACAGAGTCGTACTCCTGCGTGACATCCTGCAGATGTCGATGCGCGAGGAACGTCAAGACCCCGCCTCGCCGGCTACTTGCAGATTTTCGGCGGTGGCGACGATTTTCAATGGCGTAGACCGGCCGACCGGCGTGGCGATTCACCGCGCTGAAGACTTGCAGTGGGCCGACGAGGTCGAGCTCATCGACAGGCGGCACGACGACGACTAGGACGCGTCTGGCGGCGGCTTGGGCAGCTTTACCACAAGCACCAAGGATGCCGTAACCAACGAAGCGGGCAAGAGACAAGCGACGGATTTGGCGGAAAGTGCCGTGCACTTGGCATAATCTGCTTCGGAATAGCCGGTAGCCTACGAGCATGAACACAGACCTGAAACAGCGAGTAGCAGTGGTGACAGGTGCCGGGCGCGGGATCGGACGTGCGGTTGGGCTGGCCCTCGCGCAGGCGGGGCGAAGGTCGCGGCACTGGCGCGCACGCAGTCGGAGATCGAGGAGACCGCCGCGCTGATGAAGAAATCTGGTGATGCTGAGGCGTTCGTAGTGGACGTGACTGACACGTCCGGCGTGCGCCGTGCGATGGACAAGATCGAAGCGGCACTTGGGCCGGTCGATGTGTTGGTCAATAATGCCGGGCAGCTCGGGCGGATCGGGCCGTTCGTCGATAGCAATCCACGCGAGTGGTGGCGCGTGCTCGACGTCAACATGCGCGGTCCGATGTTGTGCACACACGCGGTGCTGCCGGGAATGATGGCGCGGGGCCGCGGACGCATTGTCAACATTTCTTCGGGTGTGCTGCCGTACCCGTATCTGTCCGCCTACGTGACCAGCAAGACGGCGCTGGTGCGGTTCACTGAGATATTGGCCGCGGAGACGCGGGCGCGGGGGGTACATGTCTTCGCCATCGGCCCCGGCACAACCCGCACGGCGATGTCGGAGCACTCGCTCACCTCGGACGAGGGCCGGCGGTGGATCCCGTGGTTCGGGCGCATCTTCAAAGAGAAGCTGGACGTTCCGATGGAGCGACCCGTGCGACTCGTCGTCGACCTCGCATCCGGGCGTGCCGACGCGCTGTCAGGATTGTATGTGACGGTTTTCGATGACCTAGACGCACTGCTGTTGCGGGCCGCGGAGATCGAGCGCGAAGGGCTCTATTCCCTTCGTGTCCGGAAGCTCGACGGCGACCGGATGCCAGTGGCGCTGGCCACGCTGCTGAGCACGGGCGAGCAGGGTGGAGGCTGAATCTCCACTCGCGCTATCACAAAGAAAATCGCTGCCACTCGGTGGTGTCTCATCGAAAGGTCGATGAAGCGTGGCAGAACATATTTCGCGCAGACGCTGCGGGTCGATCTGTGAATCCCTATCGACTGACGAAGGGACTCGTGAGGAACTGGGAACGACACGTCGCCATTGTTTAGGTTTAACTATGTGCTTTGTCTATTAGTTATACGCATATTGTAAACCTTCACTTCATGTACAGAAAATCGAGAGGACCTCGACGTTCAACCCCTGACATTCGGAGTAGAGGATTAACTTCCGAGGTTTTTCCCGAGCGATGTCGACGTCCTAAGCCGGCACAGACGAAGGCCGGACCTGTGCCTCGTCGAAGGGGAATACGACTTCCCTGTCTATTGTAGGCGAGGCCTTTTCCTTGTCCTAGACATCTGGCGCAACTTCAGCAGAGCCATTTCCAGACCAGACCGGGCTATATCGGAAAGATCCAGATCGAACTCCTTTGCCAGGCATCGAAACTCCCTGTCCATACTAATGGGAATGCGAAATGTGTAGGGTAGCCCGCGTTCCTTTTCAGCGGCAGTCACCAGCCTGGTTAAAGGATCAGCGTCAAGACCAGCCGTGATTTCGGGAGCTACCGCTTCCCTGCTTTCGGGCTGGCTAACCGGTTGCGGCTCCTCTACCCGGAGGGCAACCTCAATCGGCGTTGGCAGATCGAGATCAGCGCCTTTCAGAATTGGACGTTCGCGGAGCTCGCTGAAGTCTGCTCCGAAATCAATACCGCCGCCGCCCTCTCGCTTGTTGCTGCTAGACATTGCAGAATCTCCTCTCTCAGAGATATGTACTCGATTGCCCCTTTACTTCCCCGTGCAATCTCAAAGACCGTAAGCCCTGCGTCCCCTGTGCGTCGGATGTCCTCACGGTGCACAATCTCGCTCTCGAGAACTCGGATCGGCAGGCCGGCGAGGCTCAGGACGAGTTGCACCCTGGCCCCCTTTGCGGAGTTAGTTCGGACATCGCGATTGTTGATGAACGCGAGAAGGTCGAGATCTGGTTTTGTACTCGCGCGGATAGCCAGGAGCCACTGTAAGAACCCAACAAGTGCTCGCAAATCGTGTCCGGAAGGCATCACCGGTATCAGAACGGCGTTCGCGACCAAGATCGCGTTGCGGAGCACTTCTCCATCCTTTTCTCCAGGATCTCGCGGCGGGCAATCAATGAGGACGACATCGTAAGGATCCACCGCCAATGCGGCTTTCAAGAAATTCCGCACGTTAGTAGACTGCAAGCCCAGAACTTCGTAGGAACAGCCGGCACCTTCCCCGGTTCTTCGCCATGAGAAAGCGCTCGCTTGGCTACCATCGGCATCTACGATCAATGTACGATAACCTCTAGCCACGAACGCACCCGCCAGATTAGTGGCGGTAGTGGTTTTCCCGCTGCCACCCTTCTTGTTTGCAACCGCTATGATCGTCGCCATACTTCTCAGCCTAACCCTTTCTAGTGCCCGAGCGGAGTAACTATTATGATTCTGGATAGCGAGGCGACAAGCGCAACAATTGCCCACACGACAGCACCTTGTCGCAAGCGCTTAATTCAACAGAGGCAGTGTGTATTACGCTCTGTCTGACAGACGGTCTGACAGACCGTCTGACGGAACTACCAATCGACACAGCCTCGTACGCGTTGCCGACGCTCAAGGAATCAAACGGATTCACGGATCCGTTGAACCGGCCGAGGGAGCCTACTGCTGTGCGTCGGATAGCGGGCGAGATACCATCTGGTCTACAGCTCGGGAACAACCACGGACCTGCCCGATGTACGTCCAGACAGCTTCTCTTGTTCCCTATCCAACCTCGGAACCCGTTTCCGACCCGTGTGATTCAGCCGTGCGCGCTCTTCTGAAAGCCTTACCGAGCCTCTGCGCTAGCCCACAAAATAGCAGCGATGCCTCACCTATCGAGCACCGCAAGGGCGGATATCCCCGTTCCCTTCAAGAAACGCTTGAGCTATTCACTAAATGACCATCAACGTTCCGAGCAGCGGACCATAGAGCCTGTCTGACGATTGCCTCGGAAAGCTGGCGCCATCGTTACTCAATGTCCGGTTCAGTTACTTAAAGTAAAGATGGGACGCCGCAACAGGCAGCAGAAAATGATTAAGTTAAGTTTTATCAGTCAGATAGAGCCAGTCCTTAAAGGACCGGCGGGCGCCGAAAACAACATATGGTGTTTACTGATATGTTACTAGTGGATGAGTGTTAACTTAATCGTTAACGTCATGGAAAACAGCTGCGCCTACATATTGCGGTTTCCGGGACCACTAGATATTGGGGCGGGCGCAGTCGGAGGCGCAGGAGTTTAAGGGTCACTTGAACCGCGCAGCGAACGATCAAAAGGTGAAGTGTTGGTTGAGGAAACCCGAGAGTTAAACCATTACTTAACCAGTTGATCGGCGGGGGTAAGCAGGGTTGTCCTAATTCCCTCAGCGCGCGCGTGCACTGTGTTGAAAGCTCAAATCGGCTACGGGCGCTCCCGCTAAAGTGGCACCGATCATACGGCGGGCGATTTTCCCGACTCGCTCCCCCGCTCTAAGACTTGAATTCATTCACGGGTAGAGTTCCTGTGGCTCCTTCTGCAACTCGAGCCCTTTCGCCGGTCCATCCGTTGCACCTCGACAACGCCACGCGAGCTATAGTCCTAGCGTGAACTTTGCCTCGAAGTGAGAGGCGACCGAGAAGGCGCAGAGTGCGATCAAGCAAGCGAACCAAGATGCCTGACGAAGGCTGAGAGATGCATCTCTGGTTGCTTTCGGGCCCATGCCTGGTGCTGCTCGCTTCTGGTTTTCTTACTGAATTGCTAACAGAATCTAAAGCAGGATAGACAGATCCAATCAACCAGACTCGTTTCAAGGGCGCGAGCACAGGTCAAAATTGGCTGGGAAGCCAGCCTGTCGAAGAGGCCCGTCCCTTACCAGAAGGTTCTTTGGGGAGAATGCTGCCAACCGACCAACGTGTCGAACCTGGCTGCACTGAGGGGAGAACGAGACGTGGGCGCACAACCCTTTTTCGGTTCGAGCCCTTCCACTGAGGCACGATCAGGTAGAGATCGTTGCGTTGGGTGCCGGGACGTTCTCAGGAAGTCGGCTGGAAGACCGCGCGTGGCGCAGTCAAGAATGGTCGAGAGCTGTGCCAACGTAATGGATGCCTCCTATCGAATACTCGGGTAGAACCGCGACGCAGGAATCATGTGCTCGATGGTGTCTTTCGATTGTTCTTCTTCCGGCAGGCACTGCAGTTGAACTCCCTCGAGCGTCGTCCGTTTTCCGGCACCACGGCAATACCATTCCCCTTTCGCGGTGAGTTCGGCTGCCTTGCGCTGGCGCGCAGCGGCTGCGTCTTGTGCGTCCGCGCCGACTGACCGCGGACTCGCTTCGAGCCTTCCGTCCAATCGAGATAATAGCCGCCTTCTGGGTGCTTCTCTTCGTTGCCGTTGCCGATCACGACATCAGGTTTTACGCGCCCATTTTCAGACAGAGCTACAGGACAGTAGCGGAGACCCCGGGGAGTTTTGACGCGCTTGGTGAGATTGACGACACGATTCATGGTGATCCTCTCCTGATAGTTTTGGTATCAGTTTCGTATCACCCATGATGCAAGTGCTCGACGAAAGTAATGGCGGAGAGAGAGGGATTCGAACCCCCGATACCCGTAAAGGTATACACGCTTTCGAGGCGCGCGCCTTCAGCCACTCGGCCATCTCTCCGTGCCGCTAGTTTTCCTTTTTATTTTATCAGGGAAGCTGTTGGCCTCGAATCTTCCGCGTCCGTCTCACTGAATTGATCCCGGCTCAACCTCCTCACCCAAACCGAAGATGCGGTTTGTGACCCGGTTCACCATTCTGGCCACTTCCGGATCTGTAATCTGCGTATAGATGTCCAACGTGGTACGAATGTCGCTATGTCCGAGTTGGGCCCGCATCTCGGTTGGGTGGGCTTCTTTCTTGACGTACGTGGAGAAGCTCCTCCCGAGCACCCTGGAAGGTGGGATGAAATGCCATTCCGAGTCTCTTCGCGACCGGATACAGGCGTAGGCGTAGCCAATTGTCCGGATGAATCGGCGTCACCAGTACCTTTCGCGCACGCGCTTGCATTCCTGGGAACATGAGGGCGTTTGCATTGTGTTCGGGCATCTGGCAGTCCACAAGTCAATCGCATGGCCGACGGCTTGGGGGATGGCGACCAGGCGGTACTTGGTCCCTCGTAACGATTCTTGCGTTTGATTTTCTTGCGCAGCAGCCGGCCACGCCACGCGGTATTCACGATCGTGAATACATTGCTGGTGTAGCATCCCCAAGCCAGGCCGAAAAGCTCGCTCGGTCGCAGCGCGCAGAAACACGCCATCAGGAGGATGGCGCGGTCACGGATGTCGTCAAGGCCCGCCAGTGCGGGCTGAAATATTCAGTTATTCATGCGCACGCGGCTTGTTTGCAGGCATTTCGCTAGACGGTTCGACCATCCGACCTGATAACGACGCAAACAAGAGAATCTACGGCGAGAAAATTTCTGCGAAGGATATTGTAATTGCTCACGAGACGCATGTTCCTCCCGGAGCTGAGGCCCTGATCTCAACTCTTAACGGAAAAACGCCGAAGCACAAATCGTCATAGCAGTTCTCAGGAAGCAACATCAGTTCCCTGCTTGGGCGATTGAGTCTGCGATTACCAGCGGTGTGGCTTGGTTTCCTGCGGCTTCGACATCAGCCCTGGCTTAAAATACTGGTGGAGAGGAAGGGATTCTGTTACCGCGGTTTCCAGTCTAGCAAGTCGGGGTGAATCTTACACGTAGCGATAATGCCCTGTATTTATGAGGGTTTCAAGCACATTCTCGACTTAGTCGGTTGTCTGAGACGACCCCTAACGACCTTCAAAATGCATCGGGCTACCCCGTTCCCAGCTCGTGCATAATCTCCTCTTCTTGCCCCAAACCGACCGCGACGAGCACAGTTTTCCGGATTCTCAATTGGCTCGGTCGGGCCCGAGTGGGCGCGCGACGAACAGCACTGGTCTCTTAGGCCTTAGTCTTTCGCCTTTTCCACCCGATGAACGGTGGCGAACAATCGCCACAGAGGGTCGCGCTCAAAGCCTTAACGCTTGACGGTTCCCAAGCCTTCTCTGACCAGCAGAATGTGATCAGCCGGAAGGCCTTCAAACTTTTCTACCGCCCCGCTGGGCCATCGGATCTCCAGCACCTCGACCTTAGTTGCGGGACCGAGTCCGAAGTGCAAACGGAAATCACTTTGGGAGATATAGCCGCCGCCGCTGCGGACTTCTTGCAATTGCTGATGGCCGCCTGCCCGCACCGTCACCCTGGCGCCGATCGCGTCGCGATTGGACTTCGTCCCAACGAGCTTGATCAGAATCCAATTACCCCGCTGACCATAGTTCTTGAGCAGGCTTGGCGGGTCGTGGCTGTTGTTCAGCAGGAGCTCCACCATACCGTCATTGTCGAAATCGGCTGCAGCGACACCGTGGCTGTTAAAAGGCCTGGTGATCCCCGGGCCGGCGACCAGCGAGATATCTTTGAACTTACCATTGTGCTGGTTCCAGTAGAGCAGCTTGCGCTCCCGGAAGGTGCTGCCCACATTTTGTCGGTCCAATTCGGGATAGACATGGCCATTGGCCATGAACAGGTCAGGCCATCCGTCGTTGTCCACATCCACGAAGAGAGTACCCCAGCCCAGGAATTGGGTGTTGGTTCCAAGGCCAGCTTCGAAAGTAGCGTCAGTGAAAGTCCCGTCTTGATTGTTGCGATACAGGCTGGAGGTTTGTTCGGAAAAGTTCGTCTTGACGATATCTAACCAGCCATCGCCGTCATAGTCCGCGGCATCGGCGCCCATGCCGGCCTGCTCATGGCCGTCCTCGTTGTACGCGACGCCTGCGCGAACACCGATCTCGCTGAACGTCCCGTCGTGATTGTTGTGGAACAGCATGCTGGGAGTGGAATCGCAGGCGACATAGATATCGGGCCATCCGTCGCTGTCGAAATCTCCGGTAAGGGCCGTGAGGCAATAATATGGCCCGGCTTTTGACACTCCCGACTTCTCACTGACGTCAGTAAATGTTCCATCTCCATTGTTGTGATAAAGCTCGCTGGTTGTGCCCTTCAAACCGCGCGGGCCGCACATCACGGGAACCCCTTTCCAGTGGCAATACTTGCTCTGCCCGGGGAGGGGTGTCTGGGCGGGGTCGAAATCGACGTAATGGGACACGAACAGGTCCAAGCGGCCGTCGCGGTCATAGTCAACGAAGGAGCATCCTGTGCTCCAGCGCACATCGTCGTGCCAGAGTCCTGCCTTCCGGGTGACATCGGTGAAGGTTCCGTCCCCGTTGTTATGCAGCAGCACGTTGTGGCCCCAGAAAGTGATGAACAAGTCCACCCAGCCGTCGTTGTCGTAATCACCGGCGCAGACACCCTGGCCCCAGCCCGTCAGCGCGACGTGAGCCTTTTGCGTCATGTCGGTGAAGGTGCCGTCGCGGTTGTTGTGGTAGAGGTGGCTGGTGGGCTCTTTGCCCTTGGGAAAGCCCTCCAACGTAGTTCCGTTGACCAGAAAGATGTCGGGCCACCCGTCGTTGTCGTAGTCGAAGAACGCTGCACCGCTGCCGGTTGTTTCGATGATGTATTTCTTCGAGTGCTCACCGCCATCCTCCGTTCTGGCTGTCAATCCGGCGCGAGCGGCGATATCGACAAAATGGACTTTGGGCGGCGCAGCAGGCGGCTTAGGTGGACGGACAGGCACGCCAACTAGGAGCAGAAAGCATCCGGAAACGAATCCTGCGAGAGACAAATGCGCCGGCTTTGGCATCGTGGCGTCAATGGATAGAATGTATGATTACTGAGCAGCTTGAGCGATGTCTATGGATTGCAGAAAATTATCGCGCAGCATCTGAACTTCCCGCCCCTCCTTATCAGCCTCGAGTGATTGGAACCGGTCTTGTGCCCGCGATGCGTCTGAGTTGCGGCCTACGCGACGATACAGGGCAGTCAGCCGATACCAGGCCTCCGGAAAGCTCGAGTCCAGCTGGGTTGCGGTCTCAAGGTCCACAATAGCCGCTTCCAAGTTCCCCTGCGCTTGATGCGCTTTGCTCTGGGTCAAATAGCACAGACTGCAGGAGGGCATCTGACGTTCGGCAATGCTGAGTTCCTCGAAGATCTGTTTGTACCGTCGTGATTGCAGTTTCAGCAAAACAGAAGCGTCAAGGTAGTACAAATATGGAGACGGATGAGGAGAGCTGAGGCCTTGATGTGCCACCTTCTCGGCGTCGCCGAGCTTTCCTTCCGCGGAAAGAGCATAAGCCAGGAGTAGCTGGGCCGGAGCGAAATCCGGCTGCCGAGCAAGAAGCTTTCGCAATATCACTACAGATTGTTCATGTTGTCCTGCGAGGAATCGCGAGAGGGACAGCCCGAGAAGGAGAAAGGGCGAACTGGAATTGAATGTCAGAGAGCGTTCGAAGACGGTGGCTGCTTGGATGTACGCCCGTTCGTGAATGTAGAACAGGCCGAGGTCCATGGCGTAAGTCGGATTTTGCGGCGCACCTGCGAACGCGTCTGAAAGGTCGTGTTCGGCTTCGTGGGTCTTTCGCTGCGATTCTTCGACCTTACCCCGCAGATACGAACATGCCAAGACTTCAGCTTTAGATGGCCGCGGGGCTTGCTGCAAGACCGCAAGTGCTGCTTCCCAGTTTTGCTGCGCAATGTCCGCCAATGCGAGGTTGTAATAAGCCTCGAAAACCTCAGGATGCTCCTGAATACAGCGGTGGAAGGTCTCGGCTGCGTCTTCATAGAGCTCGCGCTGCGCGAGTTCGATCCCCACTCGCAATAGAAAGTCTGAAGTGAGATGAGGGCGCTTCAAGATTTGGAGTAAGAGATCATGGGCTTTTTCGTTGCTGCCCTCCGACACAGCTCTTTCCAGTGAATCGACCAGCGCATCGGACGATTGCACTGTTCGACCGCTTTGTGCCGGGGCCGATGCTTGGGTGGTTACATTGCCCAAACTGGCAAAAATGAGAAGCGTCACCGCCCGGAAAAACTTTCCCAGTCTCACGCCCGTCAGCATAGCGACCATCCAGCACGTCACGGCATTGCAGCGGTCAAGTCTGTTTTTGATCCTCGCGCACCTTGTCCGTTCTCTCCGGTGGCCCATCCTCGTCGGGATATTTGCGTGCCAGGGCCCGAACGTCATAACTGAATTTCAAGAAACGCTGTTCCCAGCGCCTCGCCTGTGCCGGAGTGTATCGGTAAAAGCCCTTGGCGTTCCCAACACCCTGCGCTCCAGACTCGACCAGCCGCATCATCAGTGCTGGAACCTCCGTGCTGCAGTCGAGGTCTGGCAAAAGGTCGCGCATGACCGCGCAATAGGCAGGAATTCCGGTGAGATCCATGAAGCGGAATGGCCCAGCAAAAGTGATCCAGTATCCCAAATCGTTCCGTAAGGAGCGATCGACGTCGGCGATCGAGGCCACGCCCGATTCCACCAAATGGAATGCCTCCCGCAACATTGCATACATAACTCGATTGGTAATGAAGCCGCGGGCATCCTTGCGCAGGAGGGAAGGCTCCTTGCCCAGTTGCCGCGTCAACGCCAAGGCGCGTTCAGCATAGAGTGGCAGCGTGTCCCTTCCGCAAATGATTTCCATGAAGCGCGTGATGTGAGCAGGTTCCGCCCAATGAGTTCCCAGAATCCGCTCAGGATGGAGTGCACCCTCCTGAAGCACGGTAGGTGGAATCGCAGAAGTATTACTTCCGATGATGGTGTTGGGAGATACCACCGCCTCGATTCTGCCGATCACATCCTTTTTGACGTTGACATCCTCGGTGACGCATTCGACGACAATTTCGCTGTGCTGCAGGACAGAGTAGTTACCTGAAACCATCAGCTTACGCAGAATCCTCCGAGGGTCTGATCTCACTAAACCCTCTTTTCGTAAACCTTCAAGCAGTGACTGCACTTGACGGGGGGCTTTTCTCCGTTTTACCAGGTCTGCCTCCACTGCAGCCACGGCGTGTCCGGCGGCGAGAAGGCAGGCCGCGATGCTACTCCCCATAAGCCCCATTCCGACAATGCCGGCATTGACACAAATAGGGGCTCGTGGTCTGCTCGGTTTACGTTCAACGCCGACTTTTCCTTGATGCCTGGTTTTTCGCCTACGCGTCATTTGTCTTGTCCGAAGCAGGATCCTGAAACACTCCTACTGTGGCTCTGGTACCGCGGCATATCTTCCTGAGCTTTGTCTGCTTTCCCAAAGCGTGATTAGGAGCGTGCTGCCCAAAATCAAGACCCCGCCGACAATCGCCAGTAAAGTCAGCCTCTCCTTCAGCCAAATCGCCGCGATGGGAATCCCAAAGACCGTAATCAAGTAGTTGGACAGTGCTGCCTGAATCGCATCGAGCTGTTTGAGGGCCTTCAGGAAAAGAACCATCGACAGATAATTGTGGAAGAATGTGAGCAGGGCCAGCCCGATCCAGGTTTGGAGTATGAAGTGCGGGATTGCGGCAAACACTTTGGGTTCCTGGGCAAGGGTCAATGGCGTCATGATGACGAACATTGCCAGATACGTGAAAAACAACATTTCTGTCGGTGAGTAGCGTTCCAGAATTTTCTTGCCGTACGAGTTGTAGAACGCACTGCCCAGAGTGCCAGTGAAAATCAGCGCATTCCCGAAGAGATAACCTTTGCCAAAGTTCAAACCTCGAAAATTGATACCGGAGCACATAAGAACGCCGATTATCGCCAGGGTAAAACTGACCCACCGCACTGGTGTCATCTTTTCATGAAGAAATAGAAACGCCAGGAACGCAGTGGAAATCGGCAAGGTCAACATGAGCAGGGCGGCATTGCTGGCAAGCGACATGCGGGTGCCCCAGGTCATAATCACCTGTCCGGGAAAGACCCCCACCAAGGAAAGCAAAAGAAAAATCAGAATGTCGCTGGCTCGTCGCTCCCGGCTGGCGGCACTTCTCGACTCCAGCCTCACCAGCGGATAGAGCATTATGGTGGCCAAAGTCATGGGCCCCCAGACGGTAAACAGGGACCCGACCTGATCCTGTACCAACTTGATACAGGTAAACTGAAGTGCCCACATGAAATTGCAGCTGAATAGAAGCAGCCAGGAGCGCATGGGGATTCCTCACCTCGGTTTCTTATTCAGCTGGCCTTGAACTCGTTCCAACGTGATTTCAATATCCTCCTCGGTGTGGGCGAAGGAAATGGAGCATTGCTTTGTGGCAAGGGGGAAGAAGTAAATGCCAGCCTTGACCAGCCTCCTGCGGAACTGCTCATCAAAAGCAAAATCGTGATGACCCGCCAGGTCATGCCAATCTTGCGGGCAATGCTCCATGAAATAAATGCAAAAGGCTGATCCTTGCCGGGCGACGACTGCCTCGAAGTCAAGAGAGCGGAACACCGCTTCCAGGCCCTTCTGCATTTTTTGTCCCAGCCCCTCGACGTGCCGATAGACTTCCCCATCGTTCATAAGCAAGCGTTCAATGGTGGCGATCGCAGCTGCCGTCGGGACCGGATGGGCATTGTAAGTTCCCGCCAAGAGTACTCGCTGTGAAGGGTCGGGATGAACGAACCAGTCCATCAAGTTCTTCTTACCCCCGAGTGCCGCAATCGGGTAGCCGTTAGCCAGAGCCTTGCCAAAAACGACCAAGTCAGGAAGCACGCCCGCAATCTTTGCATAGCCGCCGATCCCGTGGCGAAAGCCGGTTTTCACCTCATCGAATATGAGAATGAATCCGTATCGATCGGCCAGCCGGCGCAACCCTTCCAGATACCCGGCCTTAGGCTTGATAATCCCGACATTTTGGAGAATAGGTTCTGTGATCAGGGCTGCGATTGAATACTTTTGACAGGCGTATTCTACGGACTCCAAATCATTGAAGTTGATAGGGTGAACGAGTTCTCGATGCTCGCGCGGAATCCCCGCGCTAATCGGAATATACGGGTATTCACCTGCAGAAACTTTGGGCCCGACCACACTCAGGGGCGTCATCAAATTGCAGGAGACGTCGTCGTGCCACCCATTGTAGCCACCCTGCATAACGATAGTGTGATCCCGGCGAGTGACCGCCCGAGCCAAGCGAATTGCCTGGTATGTAGCTTCGCTGCCGGTGTTTAAGAATTGTACCGACTCCACGGCTGGTACATGCCGGCAGACAAGTTCAGCCAGCTGTCCCTCCAGTTCGGTTGTTCCAGAGCCGTAAAGACTAGCCCCATTCCGCAGAACCGAGATGACCGCGTCAGTAACGTATGGATCGTTGTGGCCTAGGAAGTGCGGTGCAAATGCAGCATGATAATCGATGTACTGATTTCCGTCTGCGTCCCAGATATGTGCGCCTTGACCTTTTACGAAGGCGATCTCGGGTTGAACGGCCCGGTTTACCGAAACGACGCCGCCGGGAATAAAGCGCCGGTTACGATTGAGAATTTCTGCGGATTTCGGATAGGCAGCAGAAGCATCAGTGCCCATCGAGGCCGGATGATTAACTTCATCCGGTTTTGGTGGACTTGCGGCTTGGGTGTCAATCACTTTGTTCCTACTCTGCATAGTCATCGTTAGGGCTCCTGGGCAAGCTTCTCCAGCGCAGGCAGGGGGTCTCCTTCGTGGGAGCCGTCCGAGAACTGCTGCAGTCGCTGCTGGAATCTGCGCCAATATTCGTATTCGGCGTCCCATCTTCCCAGTGCCGAGGCAAGCCGGTAGGGAGAATACTCCTCCAGCCACTCCGAACGGTAAAGTGGGCGCAGTTCATTAATCGCGTCCATTAAATCCACGATGCGTGAATGATCCTGGTACACGACCTGGGATTCCCACTCATTCCACCACTTGTCCGCGTCTGGACGAGTCTTTCCGATTCGTCCCCAGAGGTCGATAAGTTCCGGTGGCGTCTGGAACTTCTGCCCCGCATAGTCGAGCAGTCGGGCCCCGACCAACAGGCTGTTCAGTGTTGCCGGATCTGCCCCAGAAGCCAACGCATGAAAGAGATGAGTCTCGGCCTCTTCCGCCAGGAGACGGGTTTGCCGCAAATGTGCTTGGTTCTGTGCGAGGGTTTTGAGATAGGGCGGGGCAAAAGGATCCTCCCACAGGGCAGATTGAGTGGGCTCTCCCAAAACCTTTTGCAATTCGGTTTCAGCTTGAGACAGTTTTTCAAGCGATGTGGCAACATCCCCGGAAACACTGGTCGGATACATGATCCACGCATAACCCTCGAAAAAATGCTGGCGCTCTATCGGCTCAGATTGCCACGCCGCCGCCGCCCCGTAAGCCATCCCTGGCAGCGACATCCGCAGCAGGAGTTGGCCGTCGTCCGCCCAAAGTGAGTTAATGACCCCCAATGCGTTCGATTTTCGCCCCGCCGCGATGAAGGTGTCGATATTCTCGAAGCTGGTGTCGAAGTCGGGGGCAATCTGGGCCCAGCTCGTCACAGCGGGCTGGACAAAATGCTGTACGGACTTCGCCACGAGAGGTCCCAACCAGCGTTTGTACTCTCGGTCGGTCGCATCCGCAGTGTAGTACCAAGCGACCGCGATGAGGCCAGGCGGCAGTTCGGCGACGATATTCGGATACTTGACCATGATGTCCGCCCAAGCCATTACGTGCTTACCGCGTTGCTGAAAGAGCCGTGTAACGTCGGTGAGCTGTTTTACGAACAATCGGGTTGCAGTGGCAGAAGCACCCTGCTGCTTGACCGACATCTCGATTTGGAACGTCTCGTCGAATCCGATGCTGACGAAAGGACTCGGAAACAGATCCGTCAACTGAGAGATCCAGTCGCTCAGTAGAGGCATCACGCCCGGGTTGCTCGGGTTGAACTCGACTCCGTGCGGCAAATCAGAAAGTTGCGAATATTCCTCGACTCGGAAAAGGTCATGCAGATGAGCATAGAGCTCGAGATTAGGAATGACATCAATATGCCGCTCACGGCCGTAAGCTATGATTCGCCGCACTTCATCCTTAGAGAGCCGACCTTCGGGATTCAGCAGCGGATATCCATCCAGCTCAATAGCCGCTTCGCTATAGAGGTAGTACTGGTTGGCCTTCCAACGGGCGAGGAAGTCCAGTTGGCGCTTGATCTCACCTTCTGTGGGCAGAGGCCCGTGGCTCATATCCACCATGGTTCCGCGGTACGCCAACGAAGGCCAGTCATGAATTTCCACTTCCGGAAGCACCGCCTCGGCCGCGACGCCTTTGACCGACTGGCAGAGAGTTTGCACTGCATAGAACATGCCGGCAGATGACGTCGCCTGAACTTCGCCTTTATCGGGCGTGACCTTCAATGCATAAGCCTCACGGGACGCGGGCCCGGGGTGTTCGCCGGGAAGGGGCAATGCGCCGACCTCTCCAGTCCGTTTCAGTGCAATCTGTGCGCTCCCCGTCTCCCCTTGGGAAACCCGAACCGGTTCCTGTGCTGCATCGGAGAGGCAGCTCGACAACTGCAGGGCAGCGAAGCGATCCTCCACGGTGGGATCCGGCATCAACCGGATGCCGAGGCCTCGGACTCGAAGGTGACCTGGTCCGTACTGTATCTGCTGGGGTTGAGGCAGGAGCACATTGTGTCCCTCGATTGCCCATGCGGTAACCAGGAGGCCCTGAACCAACAGAGAACAAAGCAACCAGCGCACCAGGTCTGGTTTGCCGAAGCCAGCCCATGCCTTGCGCAGTCTTGTCTGAACGGCATCCATAAGCTAAGCGCCCCGCTTCACTTTGATCATCACGACTCCATGCTGGGGCACAATCGCGGTGTATGTCTCCTGAAAGTGCCCCAGATCCTTTTTAGCCCAGAGATCGCGAATATCCGCTGCATTGCCGAAGCCGGCGTCCCGAAAATCTACTGTTACGTTCATGGCTCCCCAACCGCGGTTAAACAGGCCGACGGCGGCGCCACCATCCTTCAGGGGCTTCATCCACACTTCTACTGGTCCTTCCTGCTTGATGCGATGGCCCTGAACGCCCAGCGGATCCTGGTCTATCGCAATGACTTCTGGGTTGGTGAGGAGGTCGCGCGTCGCGTCATCCATGGCCGCGAGATTGTTCCCGGTAATGAGTGGAGCTGAGAGGATGCACCACAGACTCATGTGCGTCCGATACTCATCGGTAGTCATCCCTCCGTTACCGATTTCGAGCATGTCGGGATCATTCCAGCGCCCCGGCCCGGCGAACTGCTCCAGACCGTTCTGCCCGAATCCCAGTTCAGCCATCGTGTAGTAGTCGTCGCGGATATCGTCATCGGTACGCCACAGGTTGCCACCGACCGAGGCTGCCCACTGCCAGCCTTTCTGCATTCCGTACTGGCAGAGAGCATAGACCATGGGCCGGCCAGTCTTCTTCAGGGCGTCACCCATTTTCTTGTAGGCGGCCACCTGATCGCCCATTCCGTCATAGCTGCACAGGTCGTACTTGAGGTAATCCATTCCCCAGTCAGCAAATGTCTGAGCATCCGGTTCTTCGTGCCCATAACTTCCCGTATAACCACCGCAGGTTTTCGGGCCGGGAGAGGAATAAATCCCAATCTTCAAGCCTTTGCCATGTACATATTCGGCCAGCGCTTTCATGTTTGGAAACTTTGCATTGGGGCGAATATATCCTGCGGCGTCGCGAGTTCCTTGCCAGCAATCGTCAATAAGGATGTACGTGTATCCAACGAATTCCATTCCGCTGGCGACGAGCGCATCCGCCTGAGCTCGCACCACCGCGTCGCTCACTTCACAAGCAAAATGATTCCAGCTGTTCCAACCCATCGGCGGCGTGCGCGCCAGCATAGAATCCTGTGCCCGGGCGATCCCGCTGGACAACAGGATCAAAGCGCCGATCAGGGTGCAAGAACAGGAATGCATGCTCATGTTGACTCCTCGCGCGAATTCATGCGGCGGGCTCTCTCAAGCCCTGAGCATAATTTTCCGCCTGTACATCCAGAACAGGATGAGCCATTCGACCGCAAGGACCGCGACCTGCTGAAAAAGCAGTTCTGAACTTGGCCAAACTCTCGCTATCTCCCGAGTAAAAGGGTCGACAATTGGGTCAAGGTGGATCAGGCTCGTGAACATGTAAATGAAGATTGCGTTCATCCCAATGACGGTTAGGGGAAACGCCCATCTTTTATACCCGCGGATGTCAACGAGCCAATAGAAGAACAGGAACATGAGGCATGCCCAACCCGCAGACATGAGACCGTAAGAAGTCGTCCACATTTTCATGACCACCGGAACAACGAAGCTGGTTGCATAACCAGCCGCTATGCAGCCCAGTCCTAACCCTCCAATGACCTTGGCCTTGTTTTCCTTCGAGCGGTCGGTCATGAGCAATTCGCCGATCAGCAGGCCAATGAGGGTGGTTGCGATGGTCGGAATCGTGCTCAATACTGTTCCCCAGCCCTCTTTTGCATAAGGCCAGCGATCCCAGTGGATTTGGCCGAGCAGAGCGATATCGACGGAGTGCACGAGGTTGTGATTGTACTGATAGCTGCCCCCTGACACACCCGGAGCCGGGATGAATGCCACAACAAGCCCGTAGCCCGCGAGGATTACCGCAGCCAGCACGGCCTGGAAATGCCAGGTCTTGCGGACTACCAGAAACGCAACAAAATATGCCATCGCAATAGGCTGCAAGGCGCTGCTCAATTCGACCAGGTACGGTGAACCGACCAACACCGATTCGCGAAGCGAACCGAGCAAGAAAAGGACAAGCGCACGCTGTGCGGCGTGCACCAGTTGCTGATGGTGGCTCTGAGTAAGGGAACGCTTTGCAAATGAAAGAGGCACCGAGACTCCTACCATCAGCATGAACGATGGCCAGATGCAGTCATAAAAGCGCAGCCCCTGCCAGGGAGTGTGGCTCAATTCGTAAACGATCGCGTCAATGACTCGATTGTGTCCGAGAGCCGCCAAGCCCAACATCAGTCCCTCGCCGCCGATGATCCAAAGCATCACGAAACCGCGGAAGGCGTCGAGCGAACCCAGGCGCTCTGTGGCGGCAGAAACAGGGATTCGCTTAGCCTCTGACCGGGCGCCTGGGTTCTCAGCATCTACAACAGGTGGCGACACGAGATTTGCCATTGTCCTATCCAGTCAGGGAGCGCAATTGCTGGAAGCGATGTGATTCCCCAATGTCTCGCGAACTGATTCCAACAGCTTGTCGTTTCGCGTCCAATGGGTCCAATCGGGGCCTACTTTCTTGGCCTCAGTCAATGCAATTGCAGTCTGCCCACAATTCTTCAGCAGCTGCACATATTCGTAGTCCTCGACTCCGTCTCGCAACTATTTGAGCCGCATGGACGGGACGACACTTTTGAGGCCAGCGGGCTCACACGGATAGACCAGCACTCCTTCTCCATAGTCAGGATTCTGCCTGCCTTGAGGGTTTTCCCACGGTCTAGTGGACCAGTCATCGACAATGCTCCCGCTTGCTTAATGGCGCCCAGTGGATCGCTGGGGGTCGAACACCCAGACCATCACCACAGCGCAAACTACTGTTCTCCTTCTTCACATTCTTGATCATCTTCTCTGAAAAAGTCGCTTAGGTCCTTGGTTGAAGGGTCTCCCGCAGCCCTCAGTAGCGGAAAGACGTGGAAGATTTCCTGCAACGTTTTCAGCGTCGAGCTGTGGTCGTAATGAATGAAATTGGCGTAAGCGCTCTTCCCGCACCCCTTGGCGAATGGCGAAAGCAGGAAAAAGCCAACCGGGCCATCGCTGAAGGCGCCGCTATCTTCGGCTTCATCCCAAACGATGAACAAGGCGCCACCCTCTTTGTATTCCCGTGACTCAGTAATCAGCGGCACATTTTGCTTGAGCCAGGTATCCGCACGCAGCGTATTGTCCGAGGGTTCAGTTCTGGCGCAAGGAGAAACTCCCTCGTGTCCATCGTGACACAAATTTGGTGTGATGAAGTTGTATTGCGCCGAGGTGTGGTCGGCCAAGTCAGTCGCCAACTGGTAATACGGCCTGACGTGCGCTATACATTCGGCCGAGTTTGGATTTAACCCACGGTTAACATCGTTGAAATAAACAAACGCGAGATGCTCAACGTCGAAGTAGGTAAAATCAAGCGGGCAGACGTCGAACACCGGGCTACCAAAGTCGGGCTCCGCGTACGCCCTCCAGGAAATGCCTGCCTCCTCGAGAAGTCTCACCAGGTGCTTGTGTGTGTACAGTTGGGGCTGGCCAGGCTGGGTATCGGCAAGGACACCGAAGTTGGTCCCGGCTTCCAGCCACAAATAATTCGGCTGGCTGGGATGGTTGTTTGGAGGATTGAAATACCGCTCGGCGTGCGCCGAGGTGTTCAGCAATGCCCCGTTGGCATACGGGGCCAGCGGATTGCCCTTGATATCTGGATCGCCAAAGGCGGCGCCAGCGTTATTGCCCGTCCAGTTGTGGTTTTCCATCAGGATGACCCAGACGGTCTGGACCCTGTTCATTTGCGCATGGGAAGCTGGCGGCAAGACCAGCAGTGCTAGAGCAACTAGACCAAATGTTGAAACCTTTCTGATGTGTCTCATGGTCCCCTCCATAAGTCTTGTAGCCGCCACGGCCTGATCTCTGTCCATGACTTCTGTCTGACTGTCGTTCAAGCCTGGACAATTATTGAGCGAGAACGAATGCGCGATGTCCACCGCAATCACCAGAAGAACTTGACCGCGAACGTCATGTTCCGTGGATCGGTCTGGACACCCGTAATCCTGCCGAACGTGCATCCGGCTTGATGCACCAGGTCAGTCGAGCCGTCCGGGTTGGGCGGTAGGCAAAATGTCGTATTGGGAAGTGCCAAATTTTGATGGTTCAGAGCATTAAACACTTCCCACCGGAATTCGACGTACCTGGCCTCGGTAAGGTGGAACTCTTTCATTAGCGATGAATCGAGGTTCCAGAAACCAGGACCACGAATGGCATCGGTCCGCGACTTCATACTCCCGAACGTCCACGCGCGCGGATCGAGATCGGAATAGTTCGCCCAGAAAGTCGGATCGCTTCCAAAAGCTGGCGCAAAGGCGGCGGGATTAATCCAATCTGCAATCTGCTCGGATTTGGAGCGATGCCCGCGGAAATGGGGATCACCGATCATGTTGCACCGGCCTCCCGACTCCTGGAATGAGGTACCTGGGGTGCTTAGCTGCTGGAGCGTGCTCGAGGGACATGAAATGGCCAGAGGCAGACCCTTCTGGGCGTTGAAACTGCCACTTAGCTTCCAGCCGCCGAGGATGCGACCCGCAATGCCTCTTAGGTTCAAAAGTGCCTTGCCAGTACCTACGGGGAGTTCGTAGGTAGCACCGATGTTGAACTGCTGAGGTATGTCATCGACCGCGATGGTACGATCCGCGTTCCTGTTGTCCGGATCCTGAAAGGTGAACGGACCACCGAAAGCGCTCTCCAATTGGCCGCCTCGCCCTCCGATGATACCCGTGCGGCCAAAATGAATCGGATCCACGGCCTCTACGCTCGCCCCTCCCACAGACCAGTTATCCATCTGCTTGGAGACTGTGTAAGCCGCAATAAAGTCCAAGCCATGGGAATGCCGCTTTTCGATCCTCATGTTCATTCCGTTGTAGGTGGTTCCACCGTCGAACGTGCCGCTTGTTGGAACGGTCGGGAAAAATGGATAAGGCGATAACAAGATCGATAGCGGTGCCGGATCTCCGTAGAGTGAGGCCAGTTCGGTTGCCGTCTGACCCGAATAGAACTGTGAAATTGGGTAATTATTAAAAAGTTGGGCCTGATACTTCAGCTTTTGTGCCGTGGGCACATTGTTATAGAGGTAACTGTTCGGCCCGCTCCCGGAAAGGTGAGTTCCATGAGTACCTACATAAGCTAGCGAGACGGACAAACCAGCTGGGAACTCATGTTGCAGCTCCAGTGTGTAGCTTTGCACCATCGGATCATGAGTCGGTTTGACAAAGGCGTAGGTGCCGCCAAGGAGGTTTTCACGAGTCTGAGCCGGGAAAGGCCCGGTGATGGGTGGGAACAAGAGATTTGTCTTGTTTGTGGTGGTGTCGCTCAGGGGAAAGGCTTCGCAAGGTCCGCCGAATGCCTGGCACTGCGGGTAAAAGCTGTTGAACCACGCTGCACTCTGACCCCAGCCGGCGCCATTGACCACTGATTGACCGGGGGCATTTAAGGCTTCAATGCCGTCGGTATAAAAGATGTCGTAACCGCCGCGGATCACCGTTGTGCGGCTAGGCGCCCAGGAAAAGTTGAAGCGCGGGGCGAAGTCGGTGTGGTTGGCGGGAAAGACATCACCCCTCGGGAATCGAGGATCACCTTCATAAATGTTTTGACCCGGCAGTCCGGTCAGGGGATTCACGCAGGTAAAGCAGAAGTTCGACATCGGATAATAACGGGCCTTGAAGTAACCGTTGAGGTCGTAGCGCAGGCCGAAATTCAAGGTGAAATTGGGCTTGATGTGGAAGTCATCCTGCACAAACGCTCCCCAAGAGCGCCAGCGTATATAGGGCGACTTCAGGTGGCCCGCGAAGCTGCCGCTACCTCCGCCATCGCCGGGAACGGCTCCCATCATGAATTGCGCGAGACCATTCCCCCCGAGGCCGGAAATCGGGTCCTGGGCCAAGGAAGCGTTAAAGTCGAGGATGGTCGGATCGTCGCTGTTATAACTTGCGTGGTCCAGGCGATAAATAAAGCCCATCTTCATCGTATGCTTGCCAATGATCCGGGTTACGTTGTCGAGAATCGTATAAGCTTCCGATCCCGTCGCCATGTTGACCCAAGCCTGCGGACCGAAGGCGATGAACCCGCCACCGGGCGTATTGTCGACGTGAAAATCCGGCGAGGGAAAGATGGCATTCGTAGGCAGAAGGCTCGGTGCCAGAGCCTGCTCTACTTGCGGCAAAGCTGTAACGCTATTGGGGTAAGGGTGGGAGAGGGTCGACAGGAACTGACGAGTGAAGTTGAAGCGAAATTCATTGATGAGCTTGGGGCTGAAAGTGTAGGTATGGCCCAATGCGACAACCTGGCTGCGAACTCCGAAATTGTAGGGTGACCCGAAACCGATGAGCTCCTGAGGAAACGTGGGGCCAGTCCAGGGCACCTCATAGTTGCGGTACTGGGTAGGGCTGAACAACCATTCAAAGAAGTACTGACCCTTGCCGGTTTGGTGATCAAGCTTGATCGATAAGTTAATCGGATCCTGACTGCTTCCAGTTCTCCCCTTAAAGTTGTTACAGATGCTGTAGGTACCGCTTTCTGCCAAGGGGCACCCACCTAACGTGTCGATGTGGTTGGGCGAGGGAAATGAATTCACGAAGAACATCGCCCTAGGATCCAGGCTGGTGGATGGAATCTGGGTGCTGAAATTGCACGTGGTCACTCCCGCTGCCGCGCCTGCCTCTACCGATGTGTTCAAGCAACCCGGCCCGTAAGTATTGTTGACGGGAGTTCCAAACGCTGTGCGCTGGAAGGTGCCATCCGACTGCGGTCCGGCCGTGGAGGTGGGATCCCAGATTCCGTTACTCACGACGTTGGGATCTTCGCTGAAGTCCCCGGCGCGCATCCGAGGGGTCGGAACTGTGTAAGCGTTGTTGCCACTCTGGTGAAGAACCGTGGCGTCGAGAGAAAAGTAGAAGAAAGTCTTGTTCCTGCCGTCGTAAACGTGAGGAATCCTGACCGGGCCACCCAATGTCCCGCCAAAATTATTAAACTGCACCACATTCTTGCCAAACCCTGCCTGGATGCTGAAAGGGTTGGTGGCGTTGGTTGCGCTGTTGCGAAGATACTCGTAGATGTCTCCGTGGAATGCGTTCGTACCCGACTTCAGAACGACGTTAAACACCCCGCCCCCGGTGTGCGAGTATTCAGCCGAGAACGCGTTGGTGATGGCCTGAAATTCGGAAACCGAGTCGGGAGAAGGGTTGACCACTATGTTTTCCCCGAAGCTGGAAATGTTAAGGTTGCCGTCCAGGTACCAGGCGTTGGCCCCGCTTTGCCCGCCGTTAACGGCGATCGCCGAACCCAGCATGTGGGTCGGATCGGGAAAGGTGCCGAATGAGCTGTCAAAACCAAAATTGGTTCCCGGCGGGCCGCCAACGTTGTTAATTCCAGGAAGCAGAAAGGTCAACTGCTGCAAGTCACGGCCGGCCAGAGGAACATTCTGGATGATGTCAGGTTGCAAGGTGCTGCTGAAGTTGCTCGCATCCGTTTGCAGCATTGGCAACTCGGCCTTGACTTCGATTTTCTCGTTGAACGAGCCCACCTTCAACCTGGCGTCAACGCGAATCACCTGGGCGGCCGGCACCCCGATCGCTGTGATCTCCAGCGTAGCGAATCCCTTGGCTGCGAAATGTGTCCGGTAGGTTCCCGGTACTAGAGCCTCGGCTCGATAGTAGCCAGCACTGTTCGTCTTGGTGTTGGCCTCGACATTGGTCTCGACGTTGGTGATCGCGACCTCCGCACCTGGCACTGCCGCCCCTTGCGGATCAGTCACCGTGCCCTCGATCGCGCCTCGATTCAATTGTGCGGATAGAAGTGGGGTGCAAGCCAAGACCAAACCGAACTGCACCGAAAAGAAAGACAGCCGCCGGAGAGTCATGCCGACCTCTGTTCATCCAGGCGAGGATCAGCGCCTGTTTCTTCGAGTTATGGGTTCGAACACAGAACGGATGCGGAATAAACAACTAGTGCTCCTTAGCCTCAGCTGTCAACCGATTTCGCCGCTGAAGGGGCTTTTTCGTACAATCGGCTGGACGATTCTTGGTCCTATCCGATGTTATCCGCGGGGGGCGGGCATTTCATGGCAGCCGCGGAGGCATTCGTCGATACTCCTCAACCTTGTCTAGTCGCCTTCGGTCTAGCTGAGTTCCAAGATGCGGAATCTTGCTCGCATTCATCCAACTATGGTTATGTTTCGGGCCGTTTCGGCCCAAAAACGATTGATCCGTCAACCGCATTTCTGCTAACGTTCTCATTCTGTCCAACTGGTTGGACGCAATTGCCTTGCTCACAATCGAGGTGTGCCATGCCCCAACCTAAGGAGTATTCCGTTCCGTCGATCGAACGGGCACTGTCGGTACTTCAGTGTCTGGGCTACTCGAAGCGCGGCTTCTCTATTTCCGAAATTGGACGAAGGCTCAAAATTCCGAAGAGCTCGGCTCACCTGATCCTATCCACTTTGGAACGGAGGGGATTCCTTCAGAAGAACTCGCAAACGGGCAAATACCACTTCGGTCTGCAACTGGTTAGCCTGAGCAGGAGCGCGCTGGAGAACCTCGATCTGCGCGAAGAAGCCAGGCCTTTCCTGCGCGATCTGATGCAAGAAAGTGGTCTGACCGTACACATGGCGGTGCTGGAACGCGATGAAGCAGTAATCATCGAGAAGGTCGAGGCGCCGGGCTTGGTCAGACTGGCTTCCTGGATCGGGCGCAGGCTTGATGTCAATTGCACTGGAGTCGGCAAGGTGCTCATGGCATTTCTTCCCGGTGACGAACTCGACTATCTGCTCCGGTCCAAGGCGTTCGCACGGCACAATAGCCGCACCATCATTTCAGCCAGCGCTTTGAGGCGCGAGTTCATGCAGGTGAGGCACTCAGGGTACGCTCTCGACAATGAAGAGGATGAACCAGGGGTGTGCTGTATTGGAGCCCCCGTGTTCGACGAGAACGGGAAGGCGGTGGCAGCCATCAGTGTGGCGGGAACGACGAGCCAAATTGGAATCGATCGCGTTCCAACACTGGCACGGCAGGTAAAGCGAGCGGCGCTGGGAATTTCGGCACGTCTAGGTTATGTGGAGAAACAATCTGGTGTCGCCTAGCCCCGATGCTTGAGCGCATGGTCGATTCTGCCGCGGGGGAAACTCTGCAGCCTTTGACGTGTGACCGCGCTCAGCGGTTAGCGAATCTTCCCTCGCGCCGCCACGCTCCAAGTACCGACCCACTCTCGGTTGCGGAGCACGAACACCTCGTCGTGCATGTTCACGCAGGTACACACGTGGTTCGGAATTACGGTCAAGACTTCTCCCACCCGAAAGAGATGGTTTGACCCACGGATGTCGAGATATCCGTGCTCCTCGTTCAGCTTGATGAGCTTGGCATCTTGGGCCTCGACCACGTATCCGTAGCCTTCTCGAGAGCCGGAGCCTAGAAGGTCTGAGGACAGCGTCTTGGATCCGGCATCGATTATGGCTCGACCTGGCACGGCCGTGCTGACGACGGTGACCGCCACTCGCGCCGCACAGTCTTCAAGCCCACAGACACCCTGGTAGTAGGTATTCAGGTCATTGTAGACATAAGTGCCAGGCCGCACTTCCGTCAATCCCGCAATTTGATGAGAAAGAAATGCGCCGGGCGTGGAACCACCCGACACGATCTCGACCTGCATGCGCGCTTCGGCAAATGCCTGCAAGACTTGTCGTACTCGCTCCGACACCTGAGAGGCGATCCCCTGCCGCTCTGCTTCGCTGCCCCAGATGTTCCCCGAATACAGCATCAAACCGCGAAACCTGAGCCCTGGCATTTGCTGGATCTTAGTAGCAAGTGCGACGCAGGCTGCGCCCGAGTCGAGGCCGCAGCGTCCAAGGCCAACATCGAATTCCACAAGCACGCCCACAGTGGATTGTTGCGCACCGGCGGCACGCGAAGCCTCCCACGCTGTCGCCTCATCATCCAGCGCCATTAGGATTGTGCGTGTCCTGGCAAGGCCGGCGAGCCGGCGCAACTTCTCCACCCCAAAGATTGGATATGCCACCAGAATTTCTGCATTGCTGGCCGCACCCATCACCTCCGCCTCGCCCACCTTGGCCACGGTTAGGCCGCACGCTCCGCGATCGAGCTGCATCTGCGCGACTTCCGGAGTTTTGTGGGTTTTTGTATGGGGACGTAAAGCGAGTCCGCGTTCCCGGCAGTAGGCTGCCATTCGCTGAAGGTTGCGTTCGAGGACGTCCAGGTCTATGGTCAAAGCAGGCGTGGAAATCTCACCGCGTTTCACCAGAGCTTCCAGCCCGCGGGAGCGCTCACACACTCAACCACGTGCCCTCCTCGATCGGCTAATGCTACGCTTTCGACCTCGCCCCGGGCTGGTCGAGTTCAGCCGCGCCATGCAGTCGATCTCTACTTTGATGTCCGGCAGCGAGCAGCCCACCGTTGTTCGCGCGGGAGGATGGTTAGGAAAGAACTCTCGGAAGACTTCGTTCATTCCGTCAAAATCCTTCATGTCAGCGAGGAAGACCCCCATGCGCACGGCGTTGTTTAGGGAACTGCCACCTTGTTCCAGGATGGCCGCGATATTGTGCAGGACTCTTCGGGTCTCCGATCGAATGTCCCCCGGTTCAAGTTGATTGTTCTCAGGGTTGATTGGTCCCTGTCCCGCAACGAATACGAAATCACCTGAAGCGATTCCTTGTGAATAAACCCCGGACGGTTTCGGCGCCTTGCATGTCTTAATGACCCTACGCATGTCGCGCCCTCAAAAAAGCTAAGATCAACACCGCAAGCAACTCAGCCTACAACCCCAAGCTCTTGGCTTCAACACTCGTCTATTGGTACTTCTTGGTGTCTCCTTTTCCGGGAACGGCCTCACCGCCGATTCGCTTTACTTCGGTTGGAACGGCCATTAACGAAAGGCGGTCTAAGTCGAAGTCCTTGAAAAGATCGAGGCAGAAAAGCTCCGGCGCGGAACGGAAAGGTACCGAGTTCTTGAGCAGATAATCCAGACTTCCCATCCACTGGCGGCTTTCAATCCGCGCAAAAGCAGTGGGTTCCAGCGCGGCGGAGGTCACTGCAATCACCTGGTTGCGAATCCCCTCGGTAACCACACTAACGCTGCGACCCGCGTTCGGCCGCAGCCAACTGGCCACTGCGAGCAATTGCGCTGCCTGCAGGCCAAGCGGACGGTCTCCGGTCGTGGTAGCAAGCATCTCCCAGTCCGCGGGATGTTCTGGCGCCGTAGATCCATTGAAAAGCAAATCGAGGGCAAGCACCTGTTCGCCACGATTTACGTGTTCGGAAACCACATCCCCTGCCGCTGTGTACCCCTCATCCGCGAGCACGATGGTAATCGGGGCGTCTGACGGCGCCGAAATGGCTTTCAGCCAGATTCCGGTGGCGCCGAGCCCGTTCGAGAAATGAAAACGGTACGACAGTGTTTCTAATCCCAGATGCTTGCTGTTGTTTGTCCTCCAGGTACGCTCAACGGAAACCGGAGCATAGCGAACCACATCGTTCAGGTGTTCTCGCTGAGACTTGATCCATGACGCCCTTTCGCTCGTGGCTGGAATTTCTGGACGGGCTATTTGACCGGCCAATTTTCTAGCGAGTCCGGCGATCGTGAGGTTCTGCTGCGGCAAGCTGACCGCCAGTTGATCGGGTGACCTGATCTCATCATCGCTGGGGATTTCATCTGAAGTAGCGGGCAAGCTGAAATGTTTGGTGAAGAAACGGTAAGCTTGCTCGCGATTGTCAAGCTGATAGTTGTGGGTACCTGGATCGCGGTTCTCGTGCCACGCCAGATCGTCCTCTTTGCCAAACAGGCGGAAGAAGGACCGAACTTGATCATAGATGTAGGGCTTGACCAACGCGGCACGAAAGCAGCAGTCATCCTCGGCGTTGTGAATAAGCAAGGTGGGACGGGGTGCTCTGATGGCCACAAAGAGGGGGTAGTCTTCATTTTGTGTGAGGTCGGTTGCGGTTTCCTCTATTTCGTCGAGGTCGAGAGGGCGGATGAGGTTTGCCTCCAACGCCCCAATGCCGGCTACTTCCACAGCTACAGCCACACGTTCGTCGAGGGCACTCAGCAGCGTGGTCTGCCAGCCGCCGCCGGACAACCCGGTAACCCCAAGCCGACTTGCATCGACCTGCGGCAGACTTGCCAGATAGTCAAGGCCCCGTCGCATCGAAAGATAAAAAAAGCCCAGCGCATTGGCGCCTACGAGGTCGAGGTGCGCCGCATAATCGTGGCCATTTTCCGGTTGTGCCAGTTCGCCAAATCCCGCCCAGGAGAGGCTTAGCGCAAAAATCCCGCGCTTGGCGAAGTTGATGCAACGCTTTTGCTCATACTCCACCGCATTCCCGGCAATTTCATGGCCTATCACATTGAGAATGGCTGGCGCCTTTCCGGTGACGTTTTGCGGTTCATACAAAATTGCCGCAGATTCAAAACCCGGGACGATCTCATACCTGAACTTGCGTAACCGGTACCCCTTGCCGCTTTCGATAACACCTGTCTCCTGAAAGCGGGGCGCGGCTTCGATCCATTCCCGAGGCCAGCCATGAAAGGCCAAATCTTCCAGGACATGGCGTCGAATCTTTGCTTCTTCCGATGACCATTTGTCCGAACTGGAAGGAAGGGGCAGCTTCGGAATACATTTGGCCAGGTAATTCTGCAGCTGAAACTCGGTTACAGCACTGAGCTGGATGCGCTCTCGAACCACACTCTCCACGGAATGAGCTGTAGTCTGGGAGCTGGCCCCGCCATGCATGGCGAGAGGTATTACGCAGCCCGCAATGAATGGCATCCTTCGTAACATGCTCACGCAATCTCCTTGTCTGAGGGCGGCAGCATTAAATACGCTTTACCACGGCTCTTTCCGATGCGCCATCTGTAAACGCGACTTCTTGGGCTGGTGCTGAAACTCGATTCAAGGCAAGGGTGATGTCCTGATTGCCTTCTCCCTTGAGTTGAACCAGCGCGGGGCTGCTCTCGGGAGCGGAGCAGGACTGCACCATCGCCCCGCGCACATCCTCCAGTGCAATGACAGGCACATTGGGTTGTGTTTTGGGGGGACGGATACGAACCAATTCGAGATCGAGGACCTTCTTGCACTCTACCGAGGGCCCGCTCGTAGAATTCACGACTGCGTTGTTGACGCTGAGTCCGCGTACCTGATAGCACGAAATGCCTCGGTCGGCGGCCTTCACGAACAGATTGTTCAGTGACAGGTCTTGAATCGGGCTTTCCGGCAGACCTTCCACGACGACCGAGGTTTGAGCTCCGTCCAAAAGAATTTCGCTGCATTGGAAATTGCGAAAGATTGGAGTGCGCACGTCCACTGGATGCAAAGTGGCTCGATCTTCATCCTCATAGAACATGCTGACGACGATTCCCGTCTCTTCCAGGTTTCGCATCACGACATTAACGGCGGACACATTCTCCACCACATTGCCACGTCCGCGCGCAGTCCTGAAATACAGCCCGCAGGTCGTTCCGTCGCATGCGCAATTGCTGATGGAGACGTTACGCACGCCCCCGGCGGTTTCGCTGCCGATGCCCACCCCGCACCCCCCGGCGTTGAACGTGCAGTTCGTCACGGCAATATTCTCCGAGGGCTGAAACGGTCTCCCGGGAATGTGCTTGTAGCCGGACTTGATCATGACGCAGTCATCCCCGGTGCTGATGTAGCAGCCAGAAATGCGAACGTTACGGCAGGATTCCGGGTCAATGCCATCCGTGTTCCACGAGTGCGGTGGATTGAGAATCGTTAGGCCTTCGATGTAGACGTCTTCACACGAAACCGGGTGAACCGTCCACGACGGAGAACCCTGGATAGTGAGGCCTCGTATCAGCACTTTGCGGCTGCGATAGAGATTGATCATTCGCGGGCGCGGCCAAGGCAATGGAGAACCAGGAGGATTCTCGGGCTCTCTCCCGACTATTCCCAGTTTCTTGCGCAACTCCTGGGTTCTGCCCCACGCGTCTAGCCACACCGTTCCCTGACCGTCGAGAGATCCTTGGCCAGTGATCGCTACATTCTCCAGATCGAGGCCCGTGATCAGGGAAGCATAGACCGTGCGATCCAGGCCCTCCCAGCGCCCCGGAATCGTGCGATAGTCGGCGAAATTCGTGCTCCCGAGCAGAGTAGCGCCCGCCAAAACTTCAAACTCGAGATTGCTTTTCAGAAATATTGGGCCGGTGAGGTATTTTCCGGGTGGAACGAAGACCTTGCCGCCACCGGCGGCGGCACATGCCTCGATCGCGGCTTGAATACCGGCCGTGCAGAGCGTGCGGCCATCGCTCACTGCACCAAAATCGAGCACGTTTACGGCATATTTCGAAATTGCTTTCAAAGGAGCATTCCCGTCTGTTGCGTGTCCGGCCGAAAGCCAGGACTCGGCTGCCCCGCTGCCAGACAACACGACGGAGCTGCCCGCAAGACGCCGAAGGAATGCGCGTCGCCCAGGATCTTCAGCAGCCATTTTGTCCTTTCCCAGGCAGGTGTGAACTGCTACACACCTACCTGGCCGATGGTAAGTGATTTTTGCTGCTCTTCCTAGCGGTGTCCAGTTAGATGGACGCTTTGTGTGGACGCTCGGAAAAACAGCCCTGATTGTCTTGACTTCATGCGGCATAAAGACGAGCATGTCATGCGTCTCAGGCTGGAGAAACCTCTCCTCTGTGGTTGGATCGGAGTGGGGCTTACGTGAATACGATTGTCCTCAAGGGCGGAACGGCAATCGACGGCACGGGGTCGCCGCCCAGTCTGGGTGACGTGTTGATCTCCGGCCCGACGATTGAGAGGGTCGGTATTGTCGAGCCATCCGAAGCGCAGGTTATCGACTGCCACGGTCTAGCCATTGCGCCAGGCTTCATCGATTCGCACAGCCATTCGGATCTTCAGGTGCTCGAGAGCCGTCCCGAGAAAGTTGCGCAGGGAGTCACAGCTGAAGTGGTTGGCAACTGTGGCTTCTCGCCGTACCCGCTGCCCTCCGATCGGCGGTTGCTCCACGATTTCGCCAACGGTCTTTTTCGCGGTGGCACGGACTGGGGTTGGACGAGCGCCAGAGCGTACCTCGAACAGGCGTCCCACTCGACGACGACAACAGTGTTCTCTCTGGTTGGACACGGAAGCCTTCGCATCGCTCGCGTCGGACATCGACTCGGGCAGCTTGCGGAACGCGATCTGGATTGGATGGAGCAGAAACTTTCAGAGTCACTCCAAGAAGGAGCATGCGGCTTCTCCACTGGGCTCATGTATTCACCAGGTGCAAGCGCTCCGTTCGCCGAACTGGAGCGTTTGTGTCGCGTCGTCGCACGCCATGGGAAAGCGTATACCACCCACATGCGTGGTTATGGCGATCTCTTGATCGAAGCGGTGGAAGAGCAGCTGCAATTGGCTCGCCGGACTGGATGCCGTCTGCAGATCTCTCATTTCCAGGCGGTTGGTCGGCGCAATTGGAACAAACAGGCACTGGCGCTGGAGAAAATCGAGAGAGCCGCCGCCGAGGGTCTTGATGTCGGCTTTGACTGTTATCCGTACATCGCCGGCAGCACAGTTTTGACACAACTGCTTCCGCAGTGGTCGCTCGAAGGCGGAATTGACGGTCTTCTTGCCAGGCTTGCCGATGAAAGAGAAAGGCAGCGAATCGCAACCGAAACAGATGCGAGCCTGGAGCAGGGCTGGAACAATATTTTGATTGCCGCGCTCGAAACTCAGGCCAATCGAGGCCTGATCGGCAAATCCATTGCGGCTATTGCAACCACCCGTGGGCGCGCGCCAGTCGAAGTCGTGCTCGATCTGATCCTCGAAGAGCAGGGGCGAGTCAACATGCTCGAAATGAATCAAAGTGAAGCGAATCTGCGCCAGACACTGTCGCACCCGTTATCTTGTGTGATTAGCGACGGGTTTTACGTGAAGGGCCGGGCTCATCCCCGCCTTTATGGAACATTTCCCCTGCTGCTGGGCGAAATGGCTCGAGAACGGGGATGGCTCACGCTGGCTGCTGCGGTTCATAAGATTACGGATAAACCAGCGCGTCGTTTCTCGATTCCCCGGCGCGGACGCCTCGAGCGCGGCTATTATGCCGATGTTGTGGTTTTCGATCCCGCAACCGTGAACAGCCCGGCCTCCTACGAGATGCCCGCTCTTCCCCCGCGCGGCATCCGCCACGTATTCCGCAGCGGAATCGAGATTCTGTCAGAAGGAGTACTGTCTTCGTCTGTGGCGAATTCATAGTTGTTCTATTGCCCGGAAGTGGGCTTGAGCATGAAGCGGCCGGTTATCTTAAGCGTGGTGATCTTGTCGAGCTAGAAATTCAACACCTGGGGATGCAACGACAAAGCTGTCAGAGCGTAACTCTCTTCGTACCGCGTAAATGGATCGTTATGGCCTCATTCCAGATAGACGGCATTCTTCCAATCATTCCGACTGCATTTCTTCCTGCCGGGGCGCTGGACTGTGGTGCGCTGGGCCGCCTGCTCGAGTTTGCAGTCTCGGCTCGTGTCTGTGGAGTATGCCTTCCTGCCTACGCCAGCGAATTCTACAAACTTCGCGATGCTGAACGACGCGAACTGGTATTTCAGGCGATCAGCATTATGAACGGTCGTCTCCCCGTCGTAGCGCAAGCAAATCATGTTTCCACGGATTACGTAGCCGAAACAGCGCGCGACTTCGAACATGCAGGCGCCGCCGCAATTTCGGTCGCCGTTCCGCGGGTCTTCGGTTTGCCCGAACGTGATCTGCTCCGGTATTTTGATCGAATCCTACGGGCGATCACGATTCCGTTAATCATCCAGGATTTCAACCCTGGCGGCGCAAGCGTGAGTCTTGAGTTCGTGAAGACTCTCTCACGTCAACATCCGCACTTTCGGTTTTTGAAGCTTGAAGAACCTTTGATGGCTGGCCAGGTTCGTTCAATCAGCCAAGCGACGAACGGTGGAGTCGGCGTCATCGAGGGATGGGGTGGCGCTTACCTGCTTGAGCTTGTTGATGCCGGCATTTGCGGAGTGATGCCTGGATTGGCCGTCTCAGATTTGCTTCAGATGGTCTGGAGCCGAGCCCGCGCCGGAAATAAAGATGCAGCCTATGAATTATTCCAAGGCATCCTGCCCTACATTACTTATAGTTTGCAGAACCTTGAGTTTTTTCATCATGCGGAAAAGGCATTGCTCGTGGCTCGCGGAGTCCTCCCAAACCCTGGTGTTCGCGACGCAACACTTACTGTCCACGAGGTCGATCGCGCGCACATTGATTTTCTCAATCAGAAGATCCTGGATCTTGTGAAAAAATCCACTAATCCCGTCACGTGACTAAGCGACAGCAGTGAACCGCTGCTAGAAACTTACCTTCAACCCAAACTGGATGATTCTGGGCTGGGCTGTTCCGTAGGATGTTGGGCCACCGTATGCACCCGATCCTGCGGTGCCCAAGATCTGGCCAAATCCGCTACTGACGCCAGCCGCCACTTGGTTGCCCGGCAACCCGAAATTGACGTTGTTGAACGCGTTGAAAAACTCGGAGCGGAACGCGACTGAGACATGCTCGCCCACATGTGTGTTCTTAATGATCGCCAAATCAGTATTGAAAAACCTTGGCCCGCGCAGACCGTTCTTGGGCGTATTTCCGAAAGTTCCAGCCGCATTCACAGTGAAATCATTGACATTGAACCACTCCTGGATGCTCTGTCGATGAGATCGGCCTGCAAGGACAGCTTGGCCAATGTTCGACACGTTCATCAGGTCAGCCCGATCATTTCCTATCGCACTCTGAGAATTGTCAACCCCGCTGTATATGGTGAATGGAAGGCCGGTTTGCCAATCGGCAATTGCCGTAAGCTGCCATCCGTTCAGCAGCTTATCGACAATTCTCGGAGCATGAACATGCGGAATAGCGTAAGCCCCATTGATTTTGAAAACCTTGTTCAGGTCATCGGCCGACGGACCATAATCGAAATGACGGCCACAGGTGCAGCTATTGGTGAACAGGAAGTTAAGCGACCCTTGCGGTTGTGGGGCATAATCATCCAGCGCCTTCGCCCAGGCGAAGCTGGAGAGCAGCGATAATCCGTGCCCCAACCGCTTTTCCGCGGTCAGTTGAAGGGCGTTGTAGTTGCTGTTCACTCCGCTGTTAATCGAAGCGACCGAGCCAAAATTCGGATACAGTCGTTGTCCCTGAATCTCAGGATTCAGTTGCAGCAGACCGCTCTCCTGGTCACCTGTACCATAGAGACGGCGTCCCTCATTCCCCACATAGGCGACCCGCAGCATCCAGTTCGAGCCAAAGCCATGCTCGACAGTCATGTTCCATCCCAGAATCATCGGCAAGCGAAGATGCGGATCTTGTATTTGCGAAAACGAGTAGGGAGGGGAGAAGGTTACGCTGGAAGGAGGATTCCGTGGACCGAAGCCTGCCGGGAAGGGGTCGGGCACGGGCGGGTTTGCCGTACCGTAGGGATCAGAGAGGCTTACACCGTTCAGATTGTAAATTGGCGCGAAGGGGGGAACACCGACTATCTGTTGATAGATCAGGGAGTTCGGCGGTTCGTAGTAATAACCTGCGCCGCCCCGTATGCTGGTCTTGCCATCCTTTGTGGCCTGATAAGCAAATCCAAACCTTGGCCCAAAATTAGAGAGATTATTAAAGATGCCGGCCTCCGGGCATCCGGGATCGTGGTTGCTCCCGCCGTACAGCAACCCCAGAGGGGCGTTGGGATACCGCACGGACGGCTGCGTTGTGCCCAGCTCTAAGCACGCGACTCTTCCCAGGCTGTCCTTGGAAGGAATGTAAGGATCCCACCGGAGTCCGGCGCTTAACGTGAGCCGTCGGGTAACCTTCCAGTCGTCGTTCACGAAAGCGCTCCAGTTGATACCGGTGAAATTGAGATAGAGCCCCCCGCCCTGGATGAAACTTGTGACGTAGCCATATTCAAAATCTGCCAGATTGTAGCCCGTTGCACTGCCGAAATCGAAAGTCCCGCCCTCCTGGAATGTGTTTCCCATGGGTTGCGTTAGGCGCACCATCTCACCGCCAAGTTGAAGTACGTGCTTGCCCCTGATCAGCGTGGCAATTTCACGTAAAGATTGATTTCCTCGATTCCAAACGCCATAGACGCCGCCCGAGATACCAAAGCCGCCGGCGCCGATATTCACCGAGGCGATAGCCCCGCGGCTATGGGTCGGCGGGACCGCATAGTTCTTCAATCCGGCGTCCACCATGGTGAATGGATTCGACGCGTACGTCGTGCCGTCAATCTTGGTGTATCCGTAATAGCTGGCCAGCAGGAAGTGCGGAGAGATGGTGTAGGTATCGTCAACGCTGACGTTGTGGTCAACCAGGGTTTCTGCGCTGCCCGTCATTTGCAGGTAGTCCGTGGTGGGGATGACCAGGGGCTGAGTGTAACTCTGTCGGAAATAGTGGCCACTGAGATGGTGCTTTCTGAAGTTGTAGTCGAGCTTTGCCAGATACTCATTCGTGCTTTGTTTAGTCGGCAGGCTGCTGAAATTGAAGGCGTTACTCGGCTGACCCGGAGTTGGATTGGGAAGCGGAACCCCATGCAGAATGTAGGCCGCGACCGGATTGACGGGAATCTGATTATTTGTAAAATTCGCTCCTGTATAAGGATTGAGCAGTTGAATGGAAGATGGCCCCGACATCAGTTCGGAAAAGTCGCCTTGACGCTCGGCAGCATCGGGCACGAACGCAATCTGCCCGGCATTGGTTTGGTTGTATCTGGTTCCCTGATAGCTGCCGAAAAAGAAGAGACGATTCTTAAGAAGCGGGCCGCCAACATCGCCCCCGAATTGATTCTGCTTCAACGGGCTTACCCCGGTAATCGAGAAGTAGTTTGCCGCGTCCAACGCACTGTTTCGAAGAAATTCGAAGACATCGCCGTGGATTGAATTGGTCCCCGACTTCAAGGTCACATTGACCACTCCGCCGAGCGCATTACCGTAGACGGCGCTCATGTTGCCGGTCACGAGACTGAACTCCTGGATGGCGTCGGGATTGGGAAAAGGGAGATTGGTGTTGATGTAGGTATCGTTAAAGTCAGATCCGCCGAGCTGATAGCTCACGCCGTTGGCGCCTGCGCCGTTGACCTTGGCGTACTGTTCGCTTGGGAAGACTCCGCCCTCGCAGTTTGCGGCGCAGTAATTAGCGGTGGCATTCTCAGCGCCGGGAACCAGGAACACCAACTGCTGCGTGTAGCGGGTGTTCAGCGGCAAATCAACAAGGTCTTTCTGATTAATCACCTGCTCGAGAGTCGCAGAATCTGTCGTCACCATCGAAGCATCCGCGGTAACCGTAACTCGCTCCGAAACCGCGCCTAGTTTCAGGTGAACCGGCAGATTCACAGACTGGTCAACCTGCAATGCGATCCCGTTCTGTATATAGGAAGTGAACCCGGTCATTGTGACGGCAATTTGGTAGGTGCCCACTGGGAGACCGGTAAATAAATACTCGCCTGAGCTGTTCGTCATGGTATCTCGTGTGTAGGCCGTCAGCTCATCTTTCACCGTCACTTTGGCGCCTGCCAACCCCAGCCCAGAAGGATCGAGAACAGTGCCACTGAGCCGCGCAGTCGTAAACTGTGCCAACATCGGCATCGCCGATCCACAAACCAGGAGCATCCCCAAAAACAAGATCGCCCGATGCGCCATTCTGTTCCGAGACGCGTTTTTCATGGAGAAGAACCCCCTAATCAGAACCTGTAGCTGGACATTTCCCCATTGACTGGCCTTCGATTGTCGGTTCAATTCATACCGCGACAGCAGTTACCATCGTGAAGGTGAGGAGCAAATCGAAACACTAGAGCGGAAAAACAAGTGCCGGAGAGCCAGGTCAACCTCGATTCACCCAATGCAGGTCGATCCTTTTCCTTTGAAGCGTCGGCTCCGGCACACAGCCGACGTTAAACCCACACAGAACTAGCCCCGCTTAGTTTGAACTGTCAACCAATTTCGCTGCCGCGGTGGTTTTTTCGTACAGTCGGTTGGACGACGAATAATCGTGCGTTTTCGCTTGGGATTGAGTCCATCAGGGCTGTTTGCTCTCTTTCGCCGGTACTAATTTCCAGGAGTGGCCCAACCCGGGGAGAAAATCGATTGTCAGAGTTTCGCGACTGAAATCTGCCGGTTTCATGCTGACACGTGTTCCGTCGATCCAGACCTCCGGATGTGAAGCCGCCAACTGCTGCCGAAAAGGATCGGAAAGCCACAGCCGCCACGAAGAGGGATGATTGGCAAAGTACGCGCAATAGTGGCCATCTTGAGCAAATGTAAGTTGAAAGCCGTCGCCGTCTGGCGATGAATTGACTTGGGTGTGGAGAATTCCTATGTAATGGTTAGCGCCCAAAGTTCGGTGGTTGGACGGCAGCGCAGTGAACAGCCGTTCCATGAAATTATGATCCAGCGCGATATCTCTGTCGTGAAAGCCGAGGATTACAGGTCCATCCGGATGATCGGGCCATCGTTCGGGATTGAGAGCGTCCAGCTGGTCGTAGCCGGTATTGAAGTCGGGAATTACGTTCGCCATATCCAACACGATTTCGTGATCGAGATAGTGTGTGGCTTTGTCGCCATGAAAGAGGCCGAAGCCCACACGTGCCGCCAGGCCGGCGGTGTTATTGAATTGGGATGTCGACCATGAATTATTACCCGGTTTCAGCTCGAGGGCTTGTTGTCCAAAATCTTCTTGCAATTCGGCCAGTGAGCGCTCCATGTGGTAAATCTGTGTGACCGCCGGAGTTTCCTCACCGCGACGCTGGTCTGCAAACTCCGCGTACCAGCCGACCATCGAGGCTTCTCCTGCCAGATCCGCTGTCCACCACGGGCCCGGAGGCGATTCCAGGTCCGGCTCCATGTGTGTCCATCCATGGCTCTCGATGTCCAGCACGCCTGCCTCAACAGCGGTCCTAAGGCCTCGGCGGGTTGAGGTGTAGTCCTGATTCAACCCGTACAGATCGGTGAACTTCTGAGTCCAGGGCGAGACGACCCGTTTCGACCGCCGATCCACGTATCCGGTGTCAACTTCGGCGCTTGCAATTCCATGATGTCGTAGCAATGGCTCAATCAGGTGCTGGCGAATTGTTTCCTCATTCGGCTCGAGGTAGCGCCAATAGGAGAGAAAGCCCTTGTCTGCGGTCCCCCAATCGTCGAGCTCAAAGATGATGCTGTGGTCATAATCCACATTGGGCAGGACTGCATACCCCAGGCTCCAAACCAGAGAACGAAAGAAGAGGTTCTTCCAAAAGGGAGACTCACACAGCAGTGACAGATCAGGAGAGCCCAGCCACATGGCAGCACCCAATCCTGGTTGATTCACGGTGAGGACCGGGTGTTGGCCCTGCGCAATCAGAACTTCTGCGTTATTCGGCTGAACCCATAGATGCTTGGAATAGTCATGACTCTGCGCAGGTGGGGCATCTTTGCCGGCTGCGACGTCGCGCGTGATGAAATGCTCCTTTGTAACCTGCAGAATGTCCGTGGACGTGTAGAAGTCCTTGAACTTGAGACCCAGCAACTTGCCAAGCGCAGAGTCAAGGGCCCGAGAATCGACTACGATCAATCCGGTCCCGGCGCGCGTTGCTTCCTCGAGCGACGCCACATCCTGGTCACCATATGACGCAGGATCGGCGAGCCAGACGACAGCACCATAGCGAATTCCTCCAGAGCGACGAAACAGGTATGTCGCATCGAGATGCTGCTGATCTAACCGCAGAATGTCAAAGGGAATCGACCAGGCTTTGAGGAGTGCTGCGACGGGTTGGAATTTGTCGACTTCGCTACTTACCACCAGCCCATAAGGATCGCTCCAGTGCTCGACAACGAGCAAGACTCGATAAGGCTTCGTGGGAATAGGCGGAGCTGCGATGCTGACGGCCCGCGAACTTCGGGTGCCGACGCTAACGCATAACAGAAGTAAGGCACAAGTAGCAACGGTTCTTTTCTCCCTGCAGTGTATGTGCCAACATTTTGTGGAGGCGTGTGTTCCCCCAGCTTTTCTGCTGCAGCCGCATCCTTCCTCTACTTGCCCATCGCTCTGAAGACTCGACTCAGTGCGCAGCATAAGATCTTTATTACAATACCCGTAAACGATGAGGCAAGCTCGAACGTGACTCCTCATCCAAGCCCAGGATGCGGTTTGTGACCTGGTTCACCATTCTGGCCACGTCCGGGTCCGCAATCTAGGTATAGATGTCCAGGGTTGTGCGAATCTCGCTCTGTCCGAGTTGGGCCTGCATCAGGGTCGGGTGTGCTTCTTTCTTGCCATGCGGGGAGAAGGTCCTCCGGAGCACCTGAAATGTAGGATGAAATGCAATCCTCAGTTTGTTCGCGACCGGGTACAGGCGTAGCCAATTGTCGGGGTGAATCGGCGCCGTCAGTGGCTTTCGCGCACGACATTTGCCACTCGGTGTTTGTGGGCTGGCATGGATTTGCGAACGGTGCAGCAATGGCTCGGGCACTCCGACACGGAATCGACGATGCGACATCTGAAGCCTTCACGCAACCAGGCTGTGCACGAAAAAGCCCTTGCTGGATTTCTTAAGGCCGAAACAGCGTCAGCTCGATGTTTCGTATTGAAGCTGCTCTTCCAATTACCCTTCGACCGCAGCAAGCTGTATCGGACCAACTATGCGGAGGATTCAGTGGACGCAATACTTAAATCCAAAGGCGGCGCTGCCAGCTCTTGTTACGACGCCAACTACGGGAATTTCGAGACTCAGCTCTACTCGGAGATTCGTCGCGAAGCTTTCGGAGACGATATTGGACAGAACAGTTGGCTGACCGCTGAAGAGCAAGACCTGTTTATTAGCTGGCTTAATCTTTCTACCGGGAAAACGCTCCTCGATGTCGCCTGTGGTTCGGGCGGGCCAGCCCTGCGGATAGCCGGAACCACCGGTTGTTCCCTTGTAGGCGTCGACCTCCACGAGCTGGCCATCGCCACCGCAAAGTCATTGGCATCTCAGCGGAACCTCAAGGACCGTGTTGAATTTTACGTGGTGAACGCCGGCGAACAATTACCCTTCCCGGATGCCCGCTTCGATGCGATTACCTGTATCGATGCCATCAACCATCTTCCCAATCGGCCGCTGGTGATTGCCCAGTGGGCGCGTTTGCTAAAGCCCGGCGGTCGTCTGCTCTTCACCGATCCGGTCACACTAACTGGCCCCCTGACAAATAAAGAAATTGCCGTGCGCAGCTCGGCGGGCTTCTTCCTGTTTGTTCCTAAGGACTATGACACAGATGTGATTGCCCAATCCGGTCTGCGGTTGCTTGTATGCAAAGACGTCACCGCGAACATGGCGATAGTTGCTGAGAACCGGCGCGCAGCGCGCGAATCGAGGAGCGCGGCCGTGCGCGAAATCGAAGGTGACCAGACATACGAGGCGCAGCAGAATTTCCTCGCAATGACTGCCCGCCTTGCTAGAGAAGCCCGGCTCTCCCGCTTTGCATACTTGACTGAGAAAATAGCCTAGCGATCAAGCCTCTTCCCAATTCCGCGCCGCTCTTCTATCTGGCTGCCGGAGGCTCACGCGCTGGCCTGTGGCTTTCCATTCCCCCCGAGCCACGGGCTGTGCGGAGGTCATTCCAGTAAACCGGCCGCACCATTATTTCCGGTTGCCCGACCAACGATCCAGTGGCGAGCCGATTCCAGGGTTTTGCTATCGCGAGGTTTCGCCAGTTACCTGAATTGCGACCGGCCCGGTATTACTGCGAGAGCATGATCTTTCACGTGATTTCCTTGTCGCTGGTGTTCCGCCGCTTCGCAGTAGCGAGCACGTACGCGACCGGCCAACTTACCAGCACCAATGGCAGCAGCCGCATGGGCCATGAAACTCCCTGCCATGCTCCGCCGCTCCACACCTCGTGCGCGGTTTCATACCAGCCGCTCATCCAAGTTGTAAGTATCGTGAGGATTGTGATGGCCGAGGCCAGCACGTAGGCAGCGCGCAACGCTAGCACCCGCCGCCGTACTCCGAGAAACGCTCCACAGAGACCCGCGAGCAAGAATAAAAGGGTCGCGATGTTGAGAGGGACTGTGACGGCCATAAACCGTCGAAGGGGTCCGGCGTTACGCACGATGATATTGCCGGATAGCACGAATCTTACCCAAGCGGAATCCAAGACCATGAGGTAAAACACGGACCACGTGAGCCATATCGCACCACCCGAAAGTGAGCCCAGGACGAATCCGCACGTCCACAACCATACGAGCAATGCGACCGCCAGGCTCAGCAAGAACGCCATATCTTGCTGAGGGGTCAAGAGGGTTCCGAAGTGCACTCCATATTGCTGGTACGCCACCAGCTGTTGCGAGAGATCGACGTTGAAGCGGAACAGGATTCGACTCAACAGTACTCCTGCCATAGAAGCAACGGCGAGCAGGGCCAGCCAGGGCTGCCAATCCGTCCACAAGCCAATTTGTCGGCGGACGATCAAGCCAAGAACGTCGCGTAGCGCCATGCCGATAGACTCCCCGGATTCCGCGAGATCCCCACGCACCGCCTGGCGCTCGTCGGCATCTAGCATTCGAGACAAAATGTCGACCAACCGCCAGCAGATTTGCGTCATCATCGGACCGCGATTCGGTTCGCCTCCCATGAGACACCTCGGCTTACTCGCCTCATTACGAGATAAAAATCGCTCGCTGCACGGATGCCAGTTGCCGTAACACGCACCATACGCTTCGGTCGGCCACCTCGTTGCGGGGTAGGATCGCCCATCCAGGTTTTAATGAGGCCCTTTGTTTCCAAACGATCCAGCGTCGTATAGAGGGCTCCTATGGAGCAACGGTGCCTCGTTGCTTCCTCAATTTCTTGGCGGATAGCGGCCCCGTAAGCGCCTTCGTGCAAGCGCGTAGCCGCGCTGAGTATAAGGTATTCGAACTCGCCAAGCATGATTAGTCCTACATTGTGATGCTACTGGAATGCGGTGTCAAGACTCGTAAACTACGCCATGGATGGATCCAAGCCCCGAGTGCAACCAGCTCGTCCGGCGGTCCTAAACAGCCGAATGGGTTCTCGCTGGCCCTAACTGGTGAGATCTGCTAAGTGTCTAGCATGAACAGTCTTAAATTCGCTTGTGTTTCAGTCTCGCTCGGTTTGTTTTGGCCGCAGTGCGCATTCGCTCAGAATCGAGCAGTGGCGGTCACCGTAGACGATCTTCCTTACGCCAGCGCCAGCGCGGTGTCTCCCTCGGATTCGGCGGTGGCCCAAGAGATCAATCGGAAGCTTTTGGCGGCACTGAAGCGTCATCATACCCCGGCCACAGGCTTCGTGATCCAAAGGCGAGTTGAAGAACTCGGTATTGCAGCGGGAACCAAGATACTCAGGGAATGGACGAGCGGCGAATTCGATCTGGGCAATCACACCTATTCGCACCCGGACATCAATCAACTCTCGCCTGCGCAGATCGAAGACGAGATCGTCCGGGGAGAGATCAGCTTCGTGCCGTTGATGAAACAGGTGGGCAAGAAACCCGAGTTTTTTCGTTTTCCCATGAACCACACTGGCGATACACAACAGAAGCAGGGGCAGGTCATGGCTTTCCTCACTCAGCGTGGCTATCGCTTGGCAACGTGCACCATCGATAACTCCGATTACCTTTTCAACGAGGTCTACGTCCGAATGCTCGCCGAGCACGACTCCTCCGCTCGGAGGCTGCGCATTGAATACCTCTCGTATACGAGTGCTGAAATCGACTACTACGCAGGGTTGAATAAACAGGTTTTTGGCTACGAGCCTCCCGCAGTCATGCTCTTGCACGATAACCGGCTTAACGCTGACGTGATCGAGCAACTCCTCGCGCTGTTCGAAAAGAAACAGTACGAGTTCGTATCGCTCGATGGAGCACAGTCAGATCCTGCGTATCAGATTCCCGACACATACATTACGAAGTACGGACCCATGTGGGGATATCGCTGGGCCGCAGAGCGAAGCGTGAAGGTTAACGGCAGACTTGAGCCCGAGCCGCCAGATTGGGTTCTCCGGTACAGTGAGCAGCATGAGCACAGGCGTTAGGGTATCCAAGGGGAATGCACCAGTGCGGACCGCAAACGCACGGACATCTCGACGATTGCGCGCCGGATCATGAACAGCGTGAGGATTACCCGGAGTGAATAGTTGACGTAACCAGGCCATAGCGCTCACGACCTGGACGGTTTCGGATTCTGGGCAGATGACGTTGAAACAGGAAGTTATGCGCCTGCCTGTAGCGGGCTCGCAGAATTCTAGAATCAACTGTTGAGGTAAGCAGCGACTACACTCACTGAGGATTGCCGGCAGACTGGAGGCTTTCCTTTATTTGTCCTGTTTGTCCAACAAGGGCCAGATCGTAGGTCTAGCGGCTTCACACCGGGATGTTCTAGGTCGCTTTTGCCCTTCCAGCCGTGTGCCGTGTAGCACAGCGTAGAATGTCCTTCCCAACAGAAGAGCCTCGTTTTCATAGGCGGGGATCCCTCCTTCTCCGCCATATCTTTTGTTATCTGACACTTGCAGCTCCAGCTTACCCGGGCCAATCAATGGCACGCAAGGGCCATTCCCCGCTGCCCACAGTAGGGGTAGTCTCGTAGTTGAGCAGCACTTGGGGGAGGGCTGATCAACAGACGTCCCAAGACTCAAATCGAGTCTGGGGCGTTTTGTTTTGCGTGCAGAACAAGACTCCGAGTTCACTATTCGTGCCATGTCTTTGCACCGGAGAGCCATTCCACCCGATGGGGCACGGAGTTAGATTGTTCTTGAGCAGCACTTGGGGGAGGGCTGATCAACATTGCGTCCCAGACTCAAACTGAGTCTGGGACGTTTTGTTCTTACGGCTGGAGCTCGGGACGGGCTCTTCGATCTCAGCGATCCATCGCAGCGTTCGGCATCCTACGTCTCGCCAAAACGAACCAAGAGCAGGGAGAATCGTGTTCCCGCCGATCGTCGCGTGGCACGCAACGACGGAAAGGCTCCGGCGTGATTTCCATCCATAGCCCGTGGTTTCCGCAAAGACTACGCTCGAGCCCAAGAGTAATATGGTTCACTGGGTTCGTGACCACCGATGAGTGAGTCAGCGTTGAAACCAGAATTGGTTGAGACCTCTACGCGAGACGGCAGTCCGCTCTTGAGGGTTTGGGCTGCGCGCTTTGGATTATCTCTGCTCCTGCTTGCGCTCGTCGGCTTCTTGTCGGCTGCTCCCATCGTTCGTGACTCTGAGCTACGGGTTGTAGACACATTCTTTCGTCTGGCGCCGCCGCCAGTGCAGCGCTCCACGGTGATAGTAGTCCTGATCGACGACGAGAGTCTGTGGCAATACGGTCGCTGGCCCTGGTCGCGTGCAGTCCTAGCCAAGCTGGTGCGCAATATCGCCAACGATGGAGCGGGCGTGATTGGTCTTGACGTTCTTCTGTCGGAACCGCAATCGCCCGAAGCTGATGCGGCGTTACAGCAAGCTCTGAAAACCAGTGGACGTGCGGTGATCGTGGGCAAGGTCAGCGCCCATCAAGACGGACCGCACTGGGCAGAGCCGCAGCCTGCATTCTCGCAGGCTGCGGTTGCAGTGGGACACGCCCACGCCGTCCTCGATGAGGACAGCATCTGCCGGCGGTTCCCTCCGCTCGAGCTCACCGCTGACGGGCCACGATGGGCCTTCGCGGTGGAAGTTGCGCGTCTGACCGATGCTCGACGAGCCTCTGCGTTCCTGGATTCGTACGGCATTCCGCGCGGAGAAGACTCGTCCAGTGTCGTTTCGGCGAAACCGGTTCTCGTCCGGATACCATTCCGGCGTGACGAGTTCGAGACCATTTCTGCCGCTGAGGTACTTCAGGGGCAGGATCTGCGGGCAAAGATGGTTGGGCATGTGGTGTTAGTCGGATTCGGCGGGGTAGAACTGAGCGATCGTCTGAGCACACCCCTGGCCACCGAATTACCTGCGCCCGGAATTGAGGTGCACGCGCAGATCCTGGACGGCATTTTGACTGGCCGATTGCTCCACGAGGTACCCGCTGGCTTGGGCGTAGTGTTCTTGACGGTCACTTGCCTTGCCGTGGTGGTTGCGTTTCGTAAATGGCGTGGCTGGGCCGCGATTGGCCTGGTCGTCGGGCTCGCCATTGCAGTGTATGCGATCGCATTTCTGACTTTCTTGTGGGCTTCGCGTGTCTTACCCGCCGGACCGATGATGTTGGCCGTGATTGCAGGACCGATCGTCGTATACGCGGCCGACTTCGCGTTGGTGGAGCGTAGCTTGACGCGGCAGTTGCTTGGTCTTCGCGCCTGGTTGACCAAACAGGGTCAGGACGCGGGTCCACCGGGAAACTCCGACCTTTCCTGGAAGCTCGCGCTGCTCCAGAAGCTGGAGACCGAACTGGGCTCGCTCTACGAACTGCATCAGACTCTTCTTGAATCGACGCAGGATCTCGTCGCTATCTTCGACGAAACGGGGCGCGTGTTGTTGAAGAATCAAGCCTTCGAGGCCGCTCTCGCTCTGACTGGATCTACAATGACTCTGGAACAACTTCGGACCCGATGGATTGCGGAACCGGATGCGCCTCTGGTCCGCAGCGGCGCAGGCCAAGAAGGAGAGGTCTATCTCAACGGAACGCTGTACTCGATCCGAATCGTGCCTCTACCGCCAACCCGACTCTCGCCGGGTGGAGGGACGGTAGTCACGTTTACGAATCTGCAGACTCGGGTTGAGCGCGACCGAGCTCGTTCTGAGGCCCTGGCTTTCATTACGCATGAACTCCGTACTCCGTTGGCCTCGATCCAGGGCTTTGCCGACCTGATGATTCGCTATCCCGGTTCGCCCGATTGTGAGGGTGCTCCCGAGACCATTCTCTGGGAATCGAAAAGGCTCCTGGCTCTCATCAACAGCTATCTCGACGTGCTCCGCCTCGATGCTGGCGCGAAACCGCTCCGAGCCGATGCGGTGGAACTCAACGGAACGGTTCGCCAAGTCTTCGACATCTTGCGCCCTCTGGCGACCGCGACAAACATGCAACTCGCTCAGGCAAACGACGACGCGATCTTTGTAACCGGCGATTCGAATCTGATCAGTGGAGCCGTTCTCAACCTGGTAAGCAACGCGATCAAATACGGCAAGCCTGGAACCGAGATCGAGGTCTGCTGTTCCAGCTCGGCCGATGAAGTGGCTATAAGCGTGCGGAATCAAGGTCATGCCATCGCTACGGGAGACATTCCGCATTTGTTTGATCCATACTACCGAGCGAGAGATGTGGAGCAGGCCAAGCCCGGTTGGGGGCTCGGCCTGGCATTCGTGAAGCGTATTGCTGAAAAGCACGGTGGTTCGGTTGAGGTAAAGAGCGAACCATCCAGCACGACGTTCGAGATTCACCTGCCGGCGAAGACCGGCGTGAATGCTCCATCTGAGGTGATGGGATGAAAACTTCAAAATGCATCCGTACCGCGTTTTTGCTGGCGATCTCTCTTCCCTTGCTGGCTCAGAATGCTCCGCTGGAGCCGACGGCGCTACCGATTGGCTCCGCAGTCGTGAGCGAGGTCAAGGGCGAATTGGTGATCACTTCCCCACAAGGCACTCCCGTGGTCGCGCAACGGGGAGCAACCTTGAGTGCGGACAGCCGGATTGAAACCGCCAAAGGGACCCTGCTGCTGGAACTCCAGGATGGTTCGCAGGTGTTGATCAAAGCCAACAGCAACGTCGTGCTGAAGGCTCCTAACGAGGGAAATGGCTACTCGCTGGAGCTCTTTATCGGGAAGATTATGGCCAAAGTGCAGAAGCGGCTGGGCGGTGCCCCGTCTTTTCGAATGGGCACCCCATCTGCCGTGATCACGGTTCGAGGTACTCGCTTTGGGGTGGAAGTGAACAAGAAGCACAAGACGTTCGTTGACGTTTTCGAGGGCCTGGTCGATGTGTCAGGGGTCATGGAAGGATCTCCGCACATACTGCTTAGGCCCGGGTTTTATACGGGAGTCGACGTGGACCGGAATCCCGAGGGACCCCGTGAAATGAGTCCCGGCGACGGAAGCGGACGTGAACGATCTGAGGGACGTGAAGGATCTGACGGACGTGAAGATGGTCGCGAAAGGCAAGGCTCTGGTAGGGACCAAAGTCGAGATGAGCAGCAACGCAACCAAACGCAGCCACGGACTCAAAGCTCGGACGGCAAACCGGATTAGCTAGTCAGCAGTGACTGGCGTGCCGGTGTCGGTTTGTACAGAAATCTTTCAGGCGACGTTAAAATTTCTTTACAGCCTTAGGGCCTTCACGCCCTGAACGACGACCACTTCCCGGTGGTCCCGTATCGAAGTGGGATTGTCAGTTCGCTTCCAGGGCAGAGCACCTACCATTTGTGGGGCTGTCTGACTCGTGAACTAGTCCTTTAAGCATTAGCCCCATCTTTTAAGCATTAGCTCGATCTTTGGCCATACGCCCAGTTACTTGGGCCGAGAATTGCAGTGTCTAGTCGCTATTGCTGGGAGGAGTAGAACGCAGGGGCGAGCCAATGTTGAAGTCTGGGGGCGTGCTCAATCTGATTGCAGCACTGCTCGTGATGCTCGTAGTAAATACCGGGCCCGCGCAGGCGCAAGCGACCGGTACGCACAGTCCGCACGGAAATCTCAACGTTCCGTGCCAGAACTGCCATACCGCCAACGCGTGGAGGCCGATCCGCGCGGTTCCCGAATTCGATCACAGTCAGACGCGGTACCCACTCCGGGGCATGCATCAGTCCGTGACCTGCACCCAATGTCACGTCAAACCAGTTTTCACAAACGTGGGACAACGATGCCAGGACTGCCATGCCGATATTCATCGGCGCCAGTTAGGGGCAAACTGCGAACAATGCCACACGGTGCGGGGATGGCAGGTCTCGATTCAGCAGGTGCAGGAGCACAACAATCGTTTTCCGCTCACGGGAGCGCACGCGGCCGTGGACTGCGATTCTTGCCACAAAGGCGCGGCCAACAGCAAGTTCACGACGATGTCGACGCAGTGTTATTCCTGCCACCAATCGGAGTTCCAGAGAACCACATTTCCCAACCACGTGACCGCGATGTTCCCTACCACTTGCGATAGCTGCCACACCACGGATAACTGGCTGAATGCGAAGTTCGATCACGCTGCAGTGGGGTTTCCTTTAACCAATGCGCATGCCGTGCCGCCCCGCCAGTGCGCCGACTGCCATACCAACAATAACTACGGCCTGTCCAGTGTGGCGTGCGTTAGCTGCCACTTGCCAGACTTCCAGAGAACGGCGAACCCGAATCACGTCGCGGCGAATTTCCCATCGAACTGCGCGCAATGCCATTCAACCGCCGCATGGTCCCCGGCGAGCTTCGACCACTCCATGGTGAACTTCGTTTTAACCGGCGCCCACACCGTCCCGCCCCGGCAGTGTAGCGATTGCCACAGCAACAACAACTACAACTTGACTAGCAAGACTTGCGTATCGTGTCACCTGAAGGATTTTGAGAACACCACGAACCCGAACCACGTCGCCAGCGGATTTGCCCAGACCTGCGACACCTGCCACAACACTTCGGCGTGGCAACCTGCGACGTTCGATCATTCGAAATCCGGATTCCCTCTGACCGGCTCGCACACCGTACCGCCGCGGCAATGCAGCGACTGTCACGTCAACAACAACTACAGCATTACAACCACGGCGTGCGTCAGTTGCCACCAGACCGCTTACAACAATGCCACGACGCCAGTACCCCATGCCGGCTTCCCAACCACATGCCAGCAATGCCACGACACCGTGCAGTGGACCGACGGCAAATTTGATCATTCCGCAACCGGATTCCCGTTAACAGGCCTGCACACCGTGCCGCCGCGCCAGTGCAGCGATTGTCACCTCAACGACAACTACACCTTGAGCAGCGCGGCGTGCGTGACCTGCCACCTGAAGGATTATCAGGGCACTACGAACCCGAGCCACGTCACCGGCAACTTTCCTCAGGCATGCGCTTCATGTCACAGCACCTCGACGTGGCTGAATGCGACGTTCAACCACAACAGCACCGGCTTCCCCTTGACCGGCAATCACACCGTGCCACCGCGGCAGTGCAGCGATTGCCACGTCAACAACAATTACAACATCACAACGACGGCTTGCCTGTCGTGCCACCAGCGGGATTACAACGGCGCGACCACGCCTGTGAACCACATTGCGGCGGGATTGCCGACCACATGCGAGACCTGCCACGATACCGTGCTCTGGACCGACGGCAAGTTCAACCATGCGTCCACCGGTTTTCCGCTGACCGGTGCTCACACGGTGCCGCCGCGGCTGTGTGCTGATTGCCATGTCAACAACAACTATGCCCTGAACAGCGTTCTGTGCTATTCGTGCCATCAGAAGGATTACGCCGGCACCAACAATCCGGCGCATGCTGCGGCGGGTTTCCCCACCACCTGCGAGGTCTGTCATGACACGAGCGTCTGGACCGACTCCACGTTCAATCACAACAACACTGCGTTTCCTCTGACTGGCTCGCATACCGTGCCGCCGCGACAGTGCAGCGACTGCCACGTCAACAATAACTACACGACTCTGCCCACGACTTGCATCGGCTGTCACCAGACGGACTACAACAACACGGCCAACCCAGGCCACTCGGCGCAGCCGCAGTTCTTCCCGACCACGTGCCAGACCTGCCACAACACGACGGCATGGACCGGAGCCACTTTCAATCACACGCAGTACACCCAGTTTTCAACGAACCACGGGGGCGCCGCCAACGTTTGCTCCACCTGCCATATCAACTCGAATAACTACGCCGTGTTCCAGTGCACGGGCTGTCATGGCGGCAACAACCCGAATAACTTCCACCACGACAACGTGCCGGGATATGTCTACAACAGCATCAACTGTTATCAGTGTCACTCCAGCGGCGGAGGTGGCGGATAGCCGGTTCGGGCCTTTACTTGCACCTTCAAGAGCACATGGCGGAGACGCCACATCTCAGGCGGCCGGTGGAGCGCCGTCGAGTGTCAGCAGAGAATGAAAGCAGTTCAAAGACATCTTGGAATCGTGATGCTCTCGTTGTCTTGTGCCGCGGCACAGAACACAGAGGGCACCGCGACCCTGGACGGCCTGACCCAGGCACGACAGGGGACCGATTTGCGCCTGGAAATTACGCTCAGCGCTCCGGTCAAACCCCTGGTTGAAACGGCGGAGAAGCCCGACAGGATTTTTCTCGACTTCCCCGATACCGTCTGCCACCACACTGAGGACATCGCCCTCCACATGAATGGCGTGCGCTGGGTCCGAAGCCGCCAGTTCGGGGACAGTCCACTGATGACGCGAGTGGTTCTGGAACTTGATCGGCTCCATTCGTACAACGTGACGATTGAGGGGAATCGCGTCATTGTTACGGTTGGAGCGGCGGAGAGAGTGCGCGCGGATTCCCATGGAGCTCCCGCATCGGCGACGTCGGGTAATCTGATTGGAGTTTTCCGGAAACATCGAGAGACTGCGCCTCCCGTGCCGCAAGACGAGCGCACTGGTGTTCCGCAACCGCCGGCGACCGCACAGGGGCCTTCGTTTGAACCTGGTTCTGATACTCCGACTGCGTCCCTGTCCGTTCCTCAAGCACCCGCAGCTGCGCCGCAGACGCAACCGGCCGTATTCGCCTCCGCGAAACCGAACCCTGCCACGTCCGGCTCAGAGGCGACAGCATTAGGATCGCCCGAACGTGCGCAGGCAGCAGTTCCGGCCCGCGCACCCGAAAGCGTTGCGACTGACGAAGCCGCAGCGCCTGCTTCCCCAACGACACCCGCGCCAAGCACTGCGCTAGAGACACTCGCGCTGATCGCTCGCCCCGATGATCCGAGTTTGCACACTGTCTTCAGGGTCAAGTATGTAGCCGAGGGCGTTGCGTATCTCGAAGGTGGCCGCGCTCAGGGTTTGGCCGAAGGCATGAAGCTGGAAGTCCAGGACTCGAGCCTGCCCGCTAAAGAAGGAGACAGCGCGAACGCCGCCGATCCGAGAGTGGTCGCCGAGTTGGAGGTGTCTGCTGTGGCGGAAACGTCGTCGGTTACGGACATTCATGTCCCCAAGCGTCCTGTCAAAGTCGGCGATCTGGCGTATCTTTCGAGCGGCGATGCCGAAGCCTTGGTGCAGAAGCGGGCGCTAAGCGCAACCCGCCAATACCCGGCAGTCGTCTCTTTCACCGAAGGCGACACGCTCGACGAAGAGGTGCGCGAGGAACTCCCGCGACCTCCGCTCCCCTCGGTGAACCGGGCGCGCGGGCGCATCGGTTTTGACACCATAGAGACGATCAGCCACGGCACCAGCAGCGTCAGCAGCACGGACGTAGGCATGGTCTTCCGCGGCGATATCACCCGAATTGGCGGTACTTACTGGAATCTCAGTGGCTACTGGCGCGGGCGCATCACCAAAGAATCGGCCGCGGCCCAGCAAACGCTGCAGAGCCTCATCAACCGCACCTACCACCTGAACATGACTTACGACAATCCCAATTCGACGTTGGTTGCGGGATTTGGCCGCCTGTATCTTCCCTGGGCCCCCAGCCTCGACACCATTGACGGCGGTTATTTCGGCAAGAGGCTTTCCAAGGGAACAACGCTGGGGATTTTCGGCGGCTCCACCCCCGACCCGTCTTCCTGGGACTACAGCCCGAACCGCGCGATTGGCGGGGCATTCATCAATTTCGAAGGCGGCGAATACGACGGCCTCCACTACAGCGCAACCACGGGCGCCGGTGTCAGCATGGTGAACTGGGCGATCGACCGGCCGTTCGTCTTCTTCGAAGATTCCGTTTCCTACAAGCGTGACATTGCGATTTACGAGTCGGCACAAATGGATAGTCCCAGGGGAAATTCCCAAGTACCCTCCCCTGGGCCGGGGCTGGGCCGCAACTTCTTCACACTGCGGGTGAATCCGCATCCCCGGCTGGAACTGGACTTCAACTACAACTATTTTCGCGATGTCCCAACCTTTAATCCGAATCTCGTAGGCACCACATTGCTGGACAAGTATCTGTTCCAGGGATTCAGCGCAGGGGGACGGCTGGAAGTTCGGAGGCAGGTTTGGCTCTCCGCGAATCTGGGGCGGAGCAGCGGCACCGGAGACGCCAAGGCTTCGCTCAATCAAATGTACGGCATCACTTACGGTCGGGTCCCGTGGTTGAATATGCGCGCCGATCTTCACTATGCCCGATTCAACAGCTCGTTCGGCAAAGGTTCGTACCAGGCATTCTCCCTTTCGCGCCAAATGAGCGACCGGCTGCGCCTTGAGGTTTTGATGGGGCAGCAGAACTTCGCTTCCGCATTGACGACCAATACTCGAGGCCGGTTTGTCACCGGCACGGTCGAAACCACGCTTGGACCTCACTACTACTTGCAAGGAAACTTCACCACCAATCGCGGGAGTATGAGCTACGACCAGTTCATGTTTTCGCTCGGCTACCGCTTCGATTCGAAGAGGAAGGGCGAATGAAGCGCCGCTCTCAAGCAGCTACCACTTGTGCGGCTGGATATGAACCCTTGTTCTGTAGCTATACTGGACTTGGAAAGTACCGGGGCGTGCTCAGAAGATTACTGCCGTCTCGATCTCTGTTGGCGTCGGATCGCGCCATTCGCGGGCGCCAGGAATCGCTCTTGGTTGTCAGGAATATTCTTGGTATAGGACCTGCCTTTCTCTCTAGACCCTTGTTTTCTGCTTGCCGGCGCGGTTTCTCACCGACCCTGCCATCCGCGACCGAGAAGTCGAGGTGTAAGAAACGAGGAAGCTAATCATGGGACGAATTCTCCTAGTCGACGATGAACCTAACATGCGGCGAATTCTTGCCTCCAATCTGCGTCAGGACCAGCACCAGATCTCGGAAGCGAGTGGGGTCGCGGAGGCCCAGCGGATTCTTGCCGCCAACGATTTCGATGTCGTCATCACCGACCAGAAAATGCCGGATGGAGATGGCTTGACGGTTCTGGCCTCGGCCCACGAGAACGATCCCACGCTGCCCGTGATCCTTCTGACGGCAGTGGCCAGCATTGAACTGGCGGTCGAGAGCATGCGCAAAGGCGCTTTCGATTTCCTCACGAAACCTTTTCAGCCCGAGGTCGTCAGCGCCACGGTACAGCGGGCTTGCGAGCGGACGCGACTCCTCCGCGAAAATATCCTGCTGAAAGATGCGGTTGTCCGTTTGGAAGGCGCCTCGGAGATTTATGGCGATAGTTCTGCGATGCAAGACGTGCGAGAGCGCATTGCCCGCGTCGCCCCCACGCACGCCACTGTTTTGATTACCGGGGAAACCGGAACTGGCAAGGAGGTGGTGGCACGCGCCATCCACCGCAACAGCCCTCGGGCCGCCAAACCTTTCGTTGCAGTCAACTGCGCGGCCTTCACCGAGACCCTATTGGAAACCGAACTCTTTGGCCACGAAAAAGGCGCCTTTACAGGAGCCGATCGCCAGCGGCAGGGACTGTTCGAGGCGGCGCACGAAGGAACGCTGTTTCTCGATGAGGCTGGAGAGATGTCCCTGCCAGCGCAAGCCAAGCTGCTGCGCGTTCTCACCGACGGCCAATTGTTGCGGGTTGGTTCCACGCGGCCGCGGCGAGTCGACGTCCGGGTTCTGGTGGCGACTCACCGTAATCTCGAACAACGGGTCAAAGAAGGTCTTTTCCGTGAAGATTTGTTCTACCGACTGGCGGTGGTACCCATTCACCTTCCGCCGTTACGTGAACGGCGCGACGACATCGCTGGATTGACCGCCATTTTTTGCCACCAGGTGGCCACCGAACTGAAGATTCCGCAAAGGGACATGACCCGTGAGGCGGTAGAAAAGCTCCAACAATACCACTTCCCCGGAAACCTGCGCGAACTGAAGAATTTACTCGAGCGCGCTTATATCCTTAGCAGTAATCCGCAAATCGGCGCCGACGATCTTCCTCTGGGGCCACAAGCGGAAGTCAAGAATGGAAATGGTAGTGCCCCCGCAAGCCAACTTGCGATTCCGTTAACCGACTCATTTGATCTGACTGGAGTACTGGAAAAAGCGGAGAAGGAACTGATACTGCGCACCCTGAATTCCACACGCGGAGCCCAAGCCGAAGCCGCCCGCCGCATGGGGTTGTCCCGCAGCGCCCTTGCCTACAAGCTCAACAAGTACGGAATCCGCGCCGCCGAGTGAGCTGGCCACGAAAGGATCGGTGAAGTCGTCTTGCCCGTGTTGAAGCTTGGGACAACGCCACGAAAAACCAGATCGCCCAACCTCAGAACGATGATCACCAGCATCGCAGCCCGGATTCATATTAGCCCCCAACGCGATCTGTCTTAGATCGGTAGTGCGCCCGGAGGAGGTCACTCGACCGTCCCGATTCGAGCCGGTGTCGTTGCGGTTCCAGAGGATGCATTCTACGCTGTTCGACAGACTCAAGAAAACGGGCGATGGCAGTCGACTGGGTGATGCAATGCGCAGATGCGCCCATTCCCGATTTGGATGGTCGGGCGGTCCGCTCGCCAGCGTGCTTGCGTTAAGCTTTCTCCCTTTTTACCTGGCTGTGGCGTCGCGGAAGCAATCCGTATGACGTCGCGCAAGCAACTGTCGCGGGCAAAGCTCTCACCGAATCGCGCATGCGCGTAGTCCCGATCTATCCACCGACGACCTACATGCTGGTTGCGCCGCTTACCCTCCTGTCCTGGCAATGGGCAAATCTTGTCCTGGCCATCCTGGAAACGCTCGCGGTCTGGATCATGTCTCTGAGTGTTGTGGCCATCGGCCGGCACGACCTGCGTTTCGACGAGGCGTGGCTGATCGTTGCGCTGGTACTGGCCTTCGCGTCCTTTCACACCGCCGTCCATGGAGCGAATATTTCAGTCATCAGCACGGTACTCTGCGCTCTCGCGGTTTATCTGGCGAGCCACGATAGTGATCTTCGGGCGGGAATCCTGCTCGGGGTGGCCACGTGTTTGCAGCCGCATCCTGGCATTTGGCTATTCGCATTTTATCTGCTCAGACGCAAGTGGCAACTGGTGGTGGCCGGCAGTGTGAGCGGCTGGCTTTTGCCGGGAGGTTCATTCGCCGGGATCGGGTTGCCCCTGAACGCCGTGCTTTCGAACTACTCTGCGAACCTTCATGACTGGATTCGGCCCGGCGGGCAAAATGACTTTGGTTTGGCCAATCCGAATCCGCGCCCAGTCGTATCGTTCGCCGCAAGCGGCGCAACCCTGGTGGTGGAACTCAGCGATCGGGCCATACACGTCGTGGACGCCGTTGGCCTTCGGCGCGGTCCTACCCTATGCGCTTCTTGTTTCGGCTAAAACACACGAACTCGCGCCGACGCCATCTTAAGGTTGTGACCGAGGACTGAAACGCCAATAAAATAGTGTCGCTTTCTTCGGGTTCCGATTTACATCCTGGCTTCCGTTCGCCGGTTCGAGACGTCAAAGACACAGGAGGATTTGAACTCTTGAACATTCGGGAAGTTCTGCGGCAAACCGTCGCCTCGATCGCGGCCCACAAGCTACGCAGCTTCCTCACAATGTTTGGAATCATTTGGGGAATCACCTCCGTCATTCTCCTCGTCGGACTGGGCAAGGGATTCAGCCGCGATCAGAAGGAGCGCCTGAAGACTATCGGTGTCGATCTTGCCATCGTCTGGGGCGGGCGCACCAGCGCACAGGCCGGCGGCTACGCCGCCGGACGGCAGGTCCGCCTATCTATTCTGGATGCCTACACGATTAAAACCGAGGCTTACTTGATCAAAACCGTCAGCCCCGAACTGCGGCGCAGCGTCGCCGAAGTCAGCCGCTACAATGCCGCATCCCGAGCCGTGCGCGGGGTGTGGCCGGACTATCAGCGCTTCCGTTCCCTCAAAGTGCAGGAGGGCCGCCTGATGACCGACGATGACGAGAAGGAAGGCCGGCGAGTTGTAGTACTCGGCGTGGAATCGCGCGACCAGCTATTTCCCGGCCAGCCCGCCATCGGCGAGATTCTTACCATGAATGGCTCGCCCTACACCGTCATTGGAGTACTGGAGAAGAAAAAACAGAACGGCAGTTACGGCAGCGGACCCGACAACACGCAACTCTTCGTGCCCTATGCGTCGATGGCTCGCGACTTCCCGCCGCCCGAGCGGCCTGGCATTTCCAAAGGCTGGATCAACAATCTTGTTGTCGAAGTGGCCGATCCCGATCATCACGAAGAGGCTATGCACCAGATCTATGAGATTCTCGGGCGCGACCACCACTTCGATCCTAGCGACAAAGACGCACTGTTCATCTGGGACACGCTCGACGGTTCCAAGCTGGTCGAGCGGATTTTCGATATCATGACGATCTTTTTCGGAGCGGTTGCCTTGATGACGCTGTCGCTGGGCGGCATTGGAGTCATGAACATCATGCTGGTCGCAGTCACCGAGCGCACTCGCGAAATCGGCGTGCGCAAGTCCCTGGGCGCGACGGCGCGCGATATCCGCAACCAGTTTTTTGCCGAGTCGGCTACGCTCATGCTCATTAGTGGGGCGATCGGACTTGGCATCGGCCTGGGAATTTGCCTGCTGGTGAGTAGCGTGGAGTTGCCCGATATCGTGCCGCACCCTGTGATCTCGCCGTTGGCGGTCATTACGTCGTTGTTGACCCTGGGCCTGATCACAGTTGCCGCCGGAATGTACCCCGCGCAGCGAGCGGCCGCACTGAGCCCGATCGAATGCTTGCGTCAGGAGTAGAGAACGTCGGAATATGCGCATCAAGGAACTCATCCTGCAGAGTTGGGACGCGCTGGCACGCAACCGCTTGCGCTCCATCCTGACAATGATGGGGATCGTCTGGGGACTCACTACGGTCGTGCTTCTGCTCGGCTATGGCGAAAGCGTGAGCCAAGGCGTGCTCACAGCGTTTATCGGGATCGGCAACAACGTCATCATCATATGGCAGGGCCAGACCAGCATGCAGGCAGGCGGACAGCGCGCCGGCAAGCGCATTTTCTTCAAGTATGAGGACATCCAGGCCATCCGCGACGAAGCGCCTCTGGTTCGCCTTGTCAGCGCGGAATGGGACGATGGTGTCGCTTACAAATATGGCGACAAGGTCATCACCGTTCAGAGCAAAGCCATCCAATATCCCTATGGCGAGATGCGCAAGCTGAACATCGCTGAAGGCCGCTATTTCGAGGAGAGCGACTTTACCGAACACCGCCATGTTCTGATTTTCGGGCCCAACGCCGCCAAGAAAGTATTTGGCGGTCGCGATCCGGTTGGCGACCAGGTCACCATCAACGGCGAAACCTGGGACGTGATCGGCCTGCTCAAACTCAAGATTCAGGATTCCTCCAATAACGGTCCCGACAATGAGAACGTGTTCATGCCCTTCGAAAGCATGAGCGACATCAACAACCAGCGCGATCCCAGCATGTTTGTGTTTCAACCGGTCACGGCGCTCCAGCACAAAGCGGCTTTGGCGTAGGTTCGGGAAGTGCTCGCCCGGCGCCACAATTTCAATCCCAAGGACGACAAATCAAGCCCCGAGTGGGACACCGTCGAGGATGCGAAAGATATTCAGCAGTTCGGAATAGCCCTGCGCCTCATCCTCGGGTTCATTGGCTTTCTGACGCTGGGAGTCGGCGGGGTCGGGGTGATGAATATCATGCTGGTCAGCGTCACCGAGCGCACCAAGGAAGTCGGCCTGCGCAAGGCGCTGGGCGCGCGCAATCGCGACATTGCTCTTCAATTTCTGGTGGAGGCTCTCGTATTGACTTTTGTTGCCGGCATGGTGGGGATGATGGTTTCAGTTCTGCTGGCGCATGCGATTCCGCCCATGCCGCTCTACTCAGAGCTGTACAAGACGGCGAATCATGACGGCGATATTTTCTTGAGGACTTCGGGCAACGTGATGCTCACCGCTTTCTTGATTCTAGCTTTCGTCGGAGTCACCGCGGGAATGTGGCCCGCACTGAAAGCGTCGCGCATGGAACCGGTCGAGGCGTTACGTTACGAATAGTCACGCATAACATTACTGCTGCTGTTGTTGCTCTTGCTCAGTTCGCCGGGCAGGAGTCCGCACCAGGACCGGTCTGGAACGAACCACAAACGGCGGCGCGATCGGCTCGGGAGCCACCGCGTCGGCGGGGCTTACCGACACCGACACGATCAGTTCACTCTGCGATTCTCCCTTGTAGACGCCGCGCGTCGGCGGAACGTCCGAATAGTCTCGGCCGATCGCTACGCGAATGTGCCGGTCGGCTCCGACCAGGTTGTTCGTGGGATCAAACGCTACCCATCCAATGCCGGGCACCAGCGCTTCCACCCAGGCGTGTGATGCCCCGTCGAGCGAGCGATCTTTTTTGTCCTCGCCTTCTTCATCGCGGTGAAACATGTATCCGCTGACGTAGCGACATGGAATGTTCAACCGCCGCACGAGGGCGATCATGATATGCGCGAAGTCCTGGCACACTCCCTGCCGAGCCTCGAGAGCCTCTTCGATCGGGGAATCCACCTTGGTGCTGTTCGGCACGTAGGAGAACAAACGGTAGATGGCCTCGTTGAGTTCGATCAGCAGTGCAAACGGACTTCCCCTCCGTTCGCACTCCAGTTCTTCGGCAAGATGTTCCAGCGGATCGCTCGAGTGCGCGAAGTGGCTAGGCAGCAGCATCTCCCAATGGTCACCGGCCGCTACGAGTGCATCCAGGTCAGCCCATTCGCCGGCATCGGCGGCGCGGGAAGCGGGCACGTTCTGCACCTCGACCGCCGATTGCGCGCTGACTTTGACCAGAGTGTGGCGGCCAGCGATGTCGAAGTGATGCACCGTGTTCCCGGCGAAATCGTGATACTGCAGAATGTTCGCTGCCGGTTCGACGTCGAGCGTGAAGCTCAGGCAGCGCTGCTCGCCGTCGCTGCGCGGCTGCAAGCGCACCTCCATGACACTTTCCCGCACGGCGGGCTCGTAGCGAAACGTAGTCGTGTGTCGGACGGAGTAGATCACCGAGTTCCCTCAGGGGCTAAAGCCCGTGTTCTTGGCTGCTGCTAACGGCACGGCTGAAGCCGTGCCCTTCCCGACAAAGTCTACGAACCAGCTCAAGTCGGCCCTCACGAGACCAGCGCCGTCTCCACCGGGTAGTCGAAATAGACCTGCTGGATCGCGGTATGTGCCTGGGCGCACTGGCAGCGCACGCTGTCCACATATGCGCTGGCGCCCGAGGCGATGACTTCGTCGATTTGGCTGAAGCTCAGCGTCGCTCGCAGGCGCCCCGCCAAACGCACGGGTTGCTCCGCCTTGCGCTCCGTCATCTCGCCGATGGCGGTCAGGGCCGCGTGAACCATGTCGACGGAGAATCGCACCGAGTGCGGGAATTCCCAGTTCAGCAGCAAAAACTCCGCCACCCGCAGCGGGCGCAACTCCGCCGTGTAGGCTTTGCAGTACGCCTCAAACGCCGAGCACGACTTCAACAGGCCTACCCACTCGAGATACTCTTCGCTCTCCACCGCCAGATCCAGCGGATGCGCCAGACTGCCGAAGTGCGCGCCGATCAGGCGGGCCAGTGCATCGGTGCGCTCCACGAACCGGCCGAGCTGGATGTATTGCCAGCCTTCGCCATGCGACATGGTCGAGTCGGTCACACCCTGAAACAGATGTGCGCCCTCCTGCACCGCTCGAAAGAAGACGTGCGAGTTCAGCAACCAGGCCTCGCTCGCGGCCGTGCTCGTGACCTGCAGATACAACCGGTTGAGCTGCTCCCACATTTCTGTGCTGCATTGCTCGCGCACCTGGCGCAGGTTCTCCCGTGCCGCCGCCACGCAAGAAAGAATGGACGAGGGATTGGTCCGGTCGAGGGTAAGAATCTGCGACAGAGAGCTGGCGTCGATCTTGCCATCTTCGGGTACCGGGGCCTGCAACGCTTCCATTAACCGGCTCCAACGACCCACGCCAGCTTCCGGGGACTGATCAAGTCGAAGTTGCAGATCCACATCGATCAGACGCGCCGTGTGTTCGGCACGCTCCAGGTACCGGCTCATCCAGTACAAACTGTCCGCCACGCGCGATAACATGACCGTTCGCCTCCGTTCACTCAAGCCCGCAGAACCCAGGTATCCTTGCTTCCTCCGCCTTGCGATGAATTCACCACCAGCGACCCACGGCGCAGTGCTACCCGCGTCAAGCCGCCGGGTACTAGCGTGACGTTCTCCCCATACAAAATGTAAGGGCGCAAATCGACATGCCGCGCCTGCACCTCGCCCTCAAGGAAGCACGGTGCTCGAGAAAGACTGAGCGTCGGCTGAGCGATGTAGTTCCGAGGCTCGGCTTCGATCCTCCGCCGGAACTCTTCCCTTTCCTCGGCCGTGCTGTGCGTGCCGATCAGCATGCCATACCCGCCAGATTCACCCACGGCCTTCACAACCAACTCATCGAGATGCTCGAGCACGTAGCTTCTCTGGGAAGATTCATGGAGCAGGTAGGTCTCTACGTTGGCGAGTATCGGTTCCTCTCCCAGATAGTAGCGGATGATTTTCGGAACATAGGCGTAGAGGGCCTTATCGTCGGCAACACCGGTGCCGATCGCGTTGGCCAGGACCACATTCCCGGCACGATACGCGTTGAACAATCCCGGCACGCCGAGGCTCGAGTCTCGCCGGAAGCACAGCGGATCAAGGAAGTCATCGTCGACCCGCCGATAGATCACATCCACGCGGCGCAGGCCCGCCGTAGTCCGCATGTAGACGATATTGTCGTGCACCAGCAAATCGCGGCCTTCGACCAGTTCAATGCCCATCTGCTGCGCGAGAAACGTGTGCTCGAAATAGGCGGAATTGAAGACGCCGGGCGTCAGCAGAACCACCTTGGGCTCGTGTCGCGTCGAAGAATTCGCTGGCGCCAGCGCCCGCAACGTAGCCAGCAGAGCCTGCGCGTAGTGATCGACCGGGCACACGCCGTAATCGCGGAACAGCGTGGGGAACACTTTCTTGAGCACCTTGCGGTTCGCCAGCATGTAGGAGACGCCGCTGGGCACCCGGAGATTGTCTTCCAGCACGGCAAAACTTCCATCCGGCAGCCGCACCAGGTCGGTTCCGCAGATGCTGACATAAATACCGCGAGGCACGGTGAGCCCGCGCATCTCGCGCCGGAAATGCCGGCAGCTGTAGACCAGTTCACGGGGAACGACGCCGTCCGCCAGAATTCTTCCGTTGTGATAAACGTCTTCGAGAAAAAGGTTCAGGGCGGCGATGCGCTGGGTGAGGCCGTTCTCGATTTGGCGCCATTCGTCATGCGGAATGATCCGCGGCAGCAAGTCATTGGGGAAAACGCGCTCTGTCCCCTCGTCGTTGCCGTAGACAGTAAAGGTGATTCCCTGGTGCAAAAACGAGAGGTCGGCGGCCTGCTGACGCTTCCGTAGCTCCTCGGGGGGAAGCTCCAGCAGGTTCTGGAACAGGCCCTGGTAGTGTGGCCGCGGCGTACCCGGGGTCGCAAACATTTCATCGTAAGCGCCGCCAAACTGGTAGTTACGAAACGGAGGACGAAACAGGGTCAGGGGTGCTTCTGGAGGGTTAATCCGGTGCACAAGTCCGCGAGTTCGGGTACGGCCAGTCAGCACGTGTAAGACTCTAGGGGGTGGTCCCCGACCTCGTCCAATCAAAATTGTTTATCGGAGGGATTCAGTTTTCGCTTGTGCGTCGCCAAGCAGTTTGTCATTCCGAGCGGAGCGAGGAATCTGCTTTCCTGGCCGCGGGCACTGGCTAGTTTCCTTTCTGTCCCGCCGTAAACACCGTCCACGGCCCGGCCTTCATATCCCGCAGCAAGGGCTTTTGCCAGGCGTATTCCGGATGGTGCTCCAGGAACTCCGCCGCCAGAAAATCGGCGCCGCACGGATGTCCCGCCCGCGCCACAAAGCGCATCTTGGCGGCCATCGTGCTGTCGGTGGCTTTCCCCTGTACGGCGCCGCCAGGATTGTAAGCATTCCACTGCCATTCCTTCACGCCCCGAGGAGACGCGTCCACATGCCCGCAGAGCGCCCGTTCGTTGGCTTGCTCTTTTTTCTCGAAGCTGTCGACATGATCGGAGAGGAACTGCTCCGCCATTGAGACATCAATCTTCCCTTTGGCCTCCTTCATGATCTCTTCCCACCGTACATGACGAGCATTCGGCGAGGACGAAGTGTCCTTGGGGTCGAACGTCGTCTCCTCGCCAATCACCTTCGGGTCACGGGCAAAATTCGAGCTCACGAAATAGCCGTCCTTCGTGCGCCACAGCGGCGTGTTCTTCAGCCCCAGTTCGAGGTAAGCGATCTCACCGGTCTTGCGATCGCCAATGAGCCAGTCGTTGGCGTAGCCGCCGTTGTTGCCTTCTTTGATGATGCGCACGTAGTCATCAATGCTGCTGGCATACTGCAGGGCCTTGCGCGAGCGCACGAACTCGGGCTTGCCCTTCGGATCCCATCCTTCAAACTGCGTGATGGTGGTCTCGGTAATCATGATGCCAGCCGCGTTGACGCCAAAATCGTCGTCGCTCGTGATCACGCCGGGGAATCCATCCATCAGAATGCGGTTTCCATGCTCCGGCACAATATCGAAGATCATCACCCAGCGCTCGCCCGAAAGATAGCTCGTCCAATTGTTGTGAGCGATCACGATCTGGTGATCCTTTGTCATGCTGCCGGTGGCGATGAACGCACTGCAGTTGCCGGGCGCGGATAATTTCGGTGCCTTCGCGGATTTCTGCTGCTTGTCCAGCCATGGCACGTAATAGTCCGGCACTTCTTCGAAGGCGTTGAGAGCGACAACGTCGTACAAGTCGAGATCCACACCGTGCGTTTTCACCCCGTCGGCAATGCCCTGCAATTCCTGCTGGTATTCGGCGTCGATGTGCGGCCAGAGCATCTCGCGGGCGGTGGTGCGGAAAAACTCCCAGTCGCGCTGGGTCTGATGCGTGTCGAAGAGCTTGATGGCTTCGAGCGCGTCGGCGATTTCAGGCGCGAGAAGATAGCCGTGCTGAAAGCCGATATCGGAGGGCGAGCCTTCCAGATGAACGTAAGTCCATCCGCCCTGCTGGAAGCGATAAGCCTTCTGCAACCGGGCATCGGACGGACCTGAGCCGGCCTGTGCCACGCACGTCCAAACCAAGGCGAAGGCCAGCACGCACGCGCTTTGAAGAACTTTGATGAGCATGTTCCCCTCGTCCAGCAGGAAGTTGAATCCGAGGCAACATTCTAGCCCATCGTCAAGTGCTACGTTCTCGGGCTCTCCGTCCTGGCGCGTGCGGGATCTTATTACTCCGACGTTCGGGCAATTAAATGTCCGTGCGCTGCTCCGGGTGACGGCTCAAGTACCAGCATGGCAGCCACCCCGAGTGGGGAAACAGAGCGTGCACGCAAGTCTGGGGTGCGGGCGGGTCGAAAATGAACTGGGTCTTCCCGCTCTTCTGCTGCACGGCGTAATAGTGATCCACGGTCACAACTCCGAACGGATTCCAGTTCGCGGCCACGCGCAAGTGAAAGACTGCATAGTCCAGGCCAAACGCTAGCGCCGCCACACCGACCAACGTCAGAATGATAGCGAGGAACCCTCGTTTTAAACGCGCTCTAAGGTTTGGCCGACGGATCTCAGGCACGGCGCAGATTATATTCCCCGAAACATCGCCAGCAATGGGAGCAGATGCAATGCCCGGCTTTAGCAGGCCGTTTGCGGGCCGTTTGCGCCGTTTGCGTGCGCTCGTTGACAATTCCCTGTGGTACAGGCAAACTACCGCATTCGCTGGGAAACGCTTCTGGCGAGCGCCTGTGGGCGGTGTGCGGGCGTACCCGCCGTCCCCTGGTCTGTTGAGTTTTCGTCCATGGCCATGACCGAGCAACGGGTCTCTTATACGCTCGACTCCTCCTTGGAGACGATCGACAGTGCGGAGGAGAAAGCTACCCGCATCGCGACCGAACTCGGTTTTCCCGAAGACGAAATCATGCAGATTTCCATGGCGGTACGCGAAGGCGCGGTCAACGCCGTTCTGCATGGCAATGCTTATGCCCCGGACAAGAAGGTGACTCTCGCCTTTGAGCGAACCGCCGGTGCCCTGGTCATCACCATTCGCGACCAGGGCTCGGGGATGGACCTGAGTAAGATCCCAAACCCTCTGGCGCCGGAGAACCTGCTCAAGACGTCAGGGCGCGGAATTTTTCTTATGCGCTCGTTCATGGATGTGGTAGAAATTCGCCCTTCTAAAACGGGCACCGAACTTAAATTGATCAAGCACGTCCACGGGCCAACCGCGGGCGGCAAGGAGGCTTCCCAGTGAGCATGAAGGTTGGTAGTCGGCAAGTGGATGGAGTCACGATAGTGGATTGCAGCGGCCGCATTACCTTGGGCGAGGGCAGCGTCATTCTCCGCGACACGGTACGCGACCTGCTTTCCAAGGGCAACAAAAAGATTGTTCTGAACCTCCAGGACGTCAACTACATTGACAGCTCCGGGATTGGTGAACTGGTAAGCGCGTTTACCACGACCAAGAATCAGGGCGGCGAACTGAAGCTGCTGAATCTGACCAAAAAGGTTAACGACTTGCTTCAGATCACCAAGCTCTACACCGTCTTCGACGTCAAAGACGACGAAGCGTCCGCGGTCAAGTCGTTCAAGTAAAGCCCTCCAACCGCGTGCCCCATTTCTCGCGCGTCTTGTGCGCGAGAAGTGGGGATTTCGCCCCAGTTTCACTTCGGAACAACACACTCCCTTATTCCGCTCCAATCACAGACGTTGCTCGCCCGTCTTTCCTAAAGTTAGGGTATGTTTGGAGCTAGTACTTCGCATGTGACAGACTGGGTGGCGCTCGTCGCAGCCCTTTTCGCAGCGCCCCCTCCTTGCCGGCCTCCGACTGCATCCCTATCCACGAAGCCAGCCAGCATGTGGGAGAAACGAAGTGCGTGAGCGGAATGGTTGTCAGGGTCAAGGTCGGCGTCAAGGGGCGTGCACTTCCTCGACTTCTGCGAGGATCAGATGGCTTGCCCGTTTACAGTAGTCATCTTTCCTCACGACCTGAAAGATGTAAGCAGGTCCGCCCCCTCGCCGGCCGCATGCTTGAGATTCACGGTCCAGTGAAACTCTATGACGGATGCGCGGAGATCATTCTCAACCGCATCAGCCAGATCACTGGAGGAGCCTCCCTGATTCCTCCCATCCCCAAGAACTACGACCTAGAGAACCGTGGCCACTACAGCGCCGGCCGCCTGCGTCCCAGCAAAAAGCCGAAGAAGACGAAAGCCAAGCCGAACACGACCCAAACCTTCGGCAACGATGTCGAAGGCCAGGAACCACCGGAGTGATTGTGTGGTGTCGGATGGCCGCCGTGGCAGACGACGTCCCGTATGGCTCGCCTCCTTGGCTCGCTATGGCCGTGTGGCTTGCGCAATTTTCGCTCGAGCAGACCTCTTCTGATTGGCTTGCTTCGCCTGGATGATCTCAGTCGTAGGCCAGGATTTCTCTGCCACAATTTACATCCTATGAGGTTCGAGCGCCGTATCCCTGCCGAAGTGGTTGGTCTCCATCACACCATCCCCTTACGCAATTCTTCCAGCCGATACTTAGTTCCTCGCCATTCGATCCCGTCATTCCAAAGCGTCAGCACCGTGGAGCGCAGCAGCGTGTAAATGAACATCGTCGTGCTCACCGGATGCAGCAGGAAATAATATGACGGCACCGACGACCGCCACGACATCCCGATGTAAATCAGAAACATCGATCCCAGGGCCACCGCATAAGGCACGCGCGCCCAGCCATGCGCCAGCCACACGCCCAAAAAAGGCCCGAAGTTGAGAAACGCCAGTCCGAACGCCGAGATCACAGTCCGCCACCACTGAAACGACAACACGGCAAAGAAATTCTTGGTCAGATTGTTCACGACTCCCATCGCGCCGTGCGCCCAGCGGATGGAAATCAAGTCACCGCCGAAGACGTTACGCTGGGCGAAGCCTGCATTCTTCACCACCTTGCCCAGTTTCATGTCGTCGAGCACTTCCATGCGGAGCGCCTCGTAGGTTCCCACCGCGTCATAGACTCTGCGCCGCACCAGGTTGAAAGCGCCCACGCCCATGTGATCGTCGGTGCTGGGATCGGCCACTTTCCACGGCCGGTGTCCGAACATGAACATGGTCTGGAAGAACGCGATCATCATGTACTCGCCCGGCCGCTTCATGATCATCTGCGGAAACAGCACAACGTGGTCTGCGGGCACGCTTTCCGCGTAAGCCAGCGCTCTCCGCAGCGAATCGGGCTTGAACAAAACGTCGGCATCGGTGAAAAGCAGCCAGTCGCCCGTCGCCTGATTCGCAGCGGTCCACATGGCATGAGTCTTGCCCAGCCAGCCGTCAGGAAGTTCGCGATGATGCAGCACCCGAAGACTTGGGAAATTCGGGTGCCCGATTTCTGGCGACTTCGGCGAGAAGTGGGGATTTTTCTCAATCGTGTCCAAAATCTCGCCCGTCCGATCGGTCGACCGGTCGTTGACGGCGATGACTTCATAATTGTTGTAATCAAGCGCGAGCAGTGTGCGTAGGGCTTGTTCAATTATGTCTTCTTCGTTCCGGGCCGGAACGATAATGGAGACGCGAGGATTTCCCGCAGGCGAAACGGGATTGCGATCCCACTGTGGCCGGGAAACATCAGCAACGGATGGCATCCCGAGAGCCGCATCCACAATGCGGGAAAACCAGGCGAGCGCCAGAATTGTTCCCGCAATCCAATAGAGATAAGCCATCCTGCTTCGGTCTTTCCTAACCGGGGGTGGCGCCGTCGAGCGCAACCGGCGGCGCGAATTTCGTCCCATAAAACAGTATGGCAGAAGAGATCCCCATCGCGATGATCGGCAGAATGAACGCCGCCTGCAGCGACCGCTTATCAGCGACCCAGCCCATCATCGTTGGCGAAGGCACATCCCCCAGGATGTGGATGATAAAAATATTCACCGCCAGGGCCGTCGCGCGAATGTGTGCTCCCACCGAGTTGATTACAGCCGCATTCAGGGGCGCTGTATTCAACAGGAGAAAGAAAGCCGCCACCCCGATCGCCGGGATCATGATCGCTCCCTTGGCAAATAATGCAACGATCATGACCGGCACGCCGAGCAACATGCTCGCCGCCGAAACCAGGTAATAGGAACTCTTCATCCGAGGCAGCAGGTAGTCGCCCAGCCATCCGCCCGCAAGGGCGGCCACGATGCCATCCACAACGATGATGATCCCGAAGGCAAGATTCGCCGCCTCCAGCGTGTAGCCGCGCTCGCTGAATAGAAACTTCGGCATCCACACCTGGATGCCGCCGAGCGAAAATGTCATGGCCGCCATCCCCAGCGTCGACGTCAGAAATGCCGGATTTCGGGCCAAGCCGAGAATGGTCCCCCGCTCCGGAGTCTCCTTTAGCGAATCGAACTGCCCACGCTCCGGCTCCTTCAGGAACAAGACAACCAACGCAAGCACGAAGCCCGGGGCCGCCGCCACGTAAAACGGAAATCTCCACCCGTGATGCGGCGCCAGATATCCTCCCAGCAGATATCCCGCAGCTGACCCCACCGGAATCGCGAGATAAAATACTCCCAGAATCCGCCCACGCATTTTCTCCGCGAAAAGATCCGCCACAAACGTCGGCGCAATGGTCACAAACGTCGCCTCGCCTACCCCCACCAGCGTATGGCGGACCAGCAACTCTGTGTACGTATGCGTGACGGCAGTGAGCAGCGTGAGCCCGCTCCAAAACGACGCACCGAGCACGATGATTAGTTTGCGCGAGTAACGGTCGGCCAGCGGTCCCACAAACGGCGCCGCAATCATGTAGAAACCAAGAAATGCGCTGGTCAGATATCCGATTTGCGCATTTGTGAGGTGAAACTCATCCTGCACCAGTGGCTGCACCGCGAACAGCACGTTGCGATCTACATAGTTGAGCAGGTTCAGCGCCGTCAGAATGATCAGCGCGGTGCGAGGTTGGAGATCAGGTTGGGCCACTGGTCCAGCGAATATAGCACGACGAACAGAATCCCTACCGCCGCCGCTTCGGCCGCGGCCACTTCGCCACAATCGTCGTGGAAATCCCGCCTCGCGGACGGAATTCCCCCTTCACTTCCGCCCACACCGGCTTCGCCCACTTCACCACATGCTCGAGCACCTGGTTGACGACGTTCTCCTGAAAAATTCCCAGATTCCGATAGCTTTGCAAATACTCCTTCAACGACTTCAGTTCCAGACAACTCTTATCCGGCGTGTAGCGGATCGTCAACGCGCCAAAATCCGGCAGCCCGGTCTTCGGACAAACCGACGTGAACTCGGGGTCGTCCACCACAATCTCGTAACCGGGGAACTGGTTCGGCCAGGTCTCAATCTCCGGAAAGTCGGCATCGAGACCGGCAGCAGCATGCTCAGGCGTGTAGCGAGGCGATTTCACCATGCCTCTATTGTAGCGGGGAGGCTGGTGCAGCCGAATGCTCGGTGGCAGCATCCAAACAGATACCGCGCCGGGGAACGTCGTGTACCTATGGCAGCCTCGGGAATGGTAAATTACTGCTTACGTTGTACCTGCCTCACCCTGAAAGACAACAGGTTGGCATCGACGAACAATTCGAATACACCGTCGCGCCGCCGGTGGATATGGGCCCTGCTCGCCATATTCGCAGTGGCGGTGTTTTATTCCTATCTTCACCAGACTCCGGTGAGGGCCCGCGTTGCGACGGTGCAGCGAGGTCCGATCCGCAGCCTGGTTTCCACCAACGGCAAGATTGAGCCGATTCTAAATTTCGAGGCCCACGCCCCCATCTCGACCACGGTGAAACGCCTGTTGGTGAAGGAGGGCGACCACGTGCGCAAGGGCCAGGTCCTGCTGCAACTCGATGATGCCGACATTCGCTCCCAGGCAGCTCGCGCTCAGGCCCAGATCAAGGCGGCGCAGGCCGAACAGTCTTCGCTCACGACCGGGGGCACGCAGGAAGAACTCCTCACCTTGAATTCGCAAACCATCAAGGCACAGAGCGCTCGCGATGCGGCCCAGCGTAATCTCGAGGCACTACGCCGTCTGCAACAGGAGGGCGCTGCCTCCCCAGGGGAAGTTCGCGCGGCGGAAGACGCTCTAAAGCGGGCTCAGGCTGACCTCACGCTCGCGGAGCAGAAAAAAGCCGACCGCTACTCGCCCCCGGAAGTCGCCAAGGTCCAGGCACAGGCCTCGGAAGCTCAAGCCGCCTACGATGCGGCCGAGGACGCACTCAGCAAGTCCAGCAGGCGCGCTCCCTTTGACGGCGTAGTCTATTCCCTTCCCGTCAAGCAGGGTGCCTTCGTGCAGGCCGGCGACTTGCTCTTACAAGAGGCCGACCTCTCGCGCGTGCTGGTGCGCGCCTTCGTCGACGAACCTGACATTGGCCGACTTCAGGTTGGACAAATCGTGGAAATTACATGGGACGCTGTCCCCGGCCGAACCTGGACGGGCAGGGTCAGCACAGTCCCCTCGACCGTGAAAGTGCGACTATCCAGGAATGTCGGCGAGACCACGTGCTTGATCGACAACCATGACCTGCGTCTGCTGCCCAACGTCAATGTTGGCGTCACCATCGTGGTTGCCCAACATGACAATGTCCTGACCCTGCAGCGCGATGCGGTACACGTCGACGACAGCAAACCCTACGTCTTCCAGATCATCAACAATCGCCTGAAGCGTCAGCCGGTCGAGATTTCACTACAGAATCTCACCCGCGTCGAGATCGCGAGCGGTCTTAACGAAGGTGCCTCGGTCGCGCTGCCTTCAGAAGACTCCAAAGCGCCGCTCTCCGACGGCGCTTCGGTCAAAGTGGTTCCCTGAACCGATGCAGCGCGTTGATTTACGCCTCCGTTTTCGTTGCCAGCCTTGGCGACTTTTGTTTTCCGCTCTGGTAAGCGTGGGCGCATTTCTAGCACCGACGCATGCCGTCGCTTCCCCGAAAGAACTGCTTGCGGCGGGCCGCGTGGACGACGCCATCCAGACGCTGCAGCGCCAGCTCGAACTCTCCAGTACCGATGCCGATTCCTACAACCTGCTCTGCCGCGCTTATTTCATGCTGGAAGAATGGGATCGTGGCATTGCCAATTGCGAGCGCGCCCGCAACCTTGATCCGCACAAGGCGCTTTATCACCTCTGGTTGGGCCGCATCTACGGAGAAAAAGCGGATCGTGCCGGGTTCCTATCCGCCGCCGGGCTGGCAAAAAAAGTCCGCTCTTCCTTCGAACGCGCGGTGGAACTTGACCCTCAAAGCTGGGAAGCCCGCGCCGATCTCGCCGAGTTTTATTTGGAAGCCCCCGGTATTGTCGGCGGCGGCAAAGACAAAGCACAAGCTCAGGCCGACGCGATCGCGACACTCAATCCCGCGCTGGCGCACTGGATTGCCGCTCATATTGCAGCAAAAAACCACGACTCCGCTTCAGCAGAGCGCGAGTATCGCGCCGCTATCGCTGCCAATCAAACTCTGGGCCGTGCCTGGGTTGATCTCGCTGGCCTTCTTCTCCGCAATAATCGGCTGGACGATATGGAGCAAGTTCTGCGTAACCTCGAAGCCGCACCCGTCGAACAGCATGAGGCATTGCGCGACGGCGCCAGCATCCTGCTGCGCGCGAGCCGCGACTTGCCCCTGGCAGCGCGTCTTCTGCGCCGCTATCTCTCCGCACCGGTTGAAGAATGTCCCGCATTCAAAGCGCACGACATGCTCGGCCAATTACTCGAAAAGCAAGGGGACCGCCAGGCTGCTGCCGGCGAATACCGGGCCGCCATCGCACTCGCACATGGTTACGTGCGCGCTCAAGCCGACTTGAAGCGGATCCAGCCGTGATGATGTTGAAAAGGCGGGTGCCTCAGCCTATTCGCGTCTTTTCGGAGAGGGTGGGAGTCTTGATTGTACTCGCGCTCCCCGCTGACATTTAGAATCTCGCTGGCATCCAAATTGTTCATACAATCATTTCCAACTCACTGTGGAAGGGACGCAATGAAAAACTCGTGCCGAGGTGCGCTGCGCGCAGGATGGACACTGGCAGCCCTATTAATTCCCGCTACGTTGCTGGCAGAGCCGGTCCCTCTCAAGCGTGTCGTTCAGCTCGCGCTGACTCACGCCACCGGCGGCGCAATTGCAGCGGCCGACGAACAGCGGGCCGCCGCCGGCTATCGCGAGCTCAAGGACAACTACGTCCCACAACTGTCCACGGGCGCCGGACTGGGCTATTCCTACGGATTCCCCCTCGGGCTTGAGGGATCCGCGCCGTCGTTGTTCAACCTCAACGCGCAGTCAGCGGTGCTGAACCCGTCGTTGCGCGATTTTGTGCGCGCCGCCAAGATCGATTCCGCCGTCGCATCTTTTAAGAACAAAGACCAGCGCAATCAGATCATTCAGGACGCGGTCTTGAGCTACGCGGAACTGGCCAAGTGGGAACAGCGCCTGGCCCAACTGCAGGAAACCGAAAGCCAAGCGGAAAAAATGCAGGCTGCCATCGCCGAGCGCGTCAAAGAAGGCGTGGACAGCGAACTGGATGGCACTCGGGCGCGCCTGTCAGCCGCGCGCGTGCGCCTGCGCATTGCCGAAGCCCAGGGTGCAGCCGATGTGTTGCGCGAGCATCTCTCCAAGCTCACCGGACTTCCCGCGGCCAGCCTTCAGACCGAGCCCGACGCGCTACCCGACTTTCCGGCGATGCCAGAAGACGCAACCGCGCCAGCCCACGCCGCGGATTTGAATCCAGGTGTTCGGGCTGCTGTCGAGCACGCACGAGCCCAGTATCTGCGCGCTGAAGGAGAGCACCGGTCTCTCTGGCCCAGCTTCGACTTCGCCGCTCAGTATGCCTTGCTCTCGAAGTTCAATAACTTCCAGAACTACTACATCCCTTCGAAACCCTGCGTCGTATCCGGCATTTCGGTTCTCTGCACTACCAACAGCTTCCAGCAAAATAATGCCACGATCGGAGTTTCCATTCGCTTTCCGTTGTTCAATGCTTCGCAGCGTGCGCGCGCCCAGGCCGCCGATGCCGATGCCTTGAAAGCCACCAAGCAGGCGGAAGCCGCCCGCAACCAGGTTTCCGAAGAGACCCTTCGCCTGCAGCGCGCCGTTTCTCAAATGCAGGCCGCGCGTGAGGTTGCCCAACTGGAATACGAAATCGCACAGAAAAATCTGGCGGCGGTTCAGACCCGCATGGACGCGGGCACCTCCACGATTCAAGACCTCGACGGCGCCCGTTCCCAAGCCAGCGAGCGCTTTATCGCACTGCAGGACGTCACCTTCGAAGTCGAGCGCGCGCAACTCGGTCTCCTGCGTTCTACTGGAGATCTGGAGAAGTGGGCCCTGGGCACGCCCTAGTGAGACAACTCAGAGTCACGCCCCGTAACGGGTATGGGGGTGTGAGACAATTTCCTTAAAGTCATTCTGTAAGAATGAATGAAACTATCCCCTCCGATTCGGCAGCAGAAGACTCCTGTCCCGGCGCCGCGGCCAGGACCACCCGAATTGTTGTCACCTCTGAACTTTTTGATTGTAGCGACTGCTTTGATCATTGTTATCTTCGCGGCCTACAGCCCGGCGTTGAGTTTTCAATTCATTCTCGACGATCACCGTTTCGTGAATGATCCCCGCGTGCAATCCTCCGGTCACGTCTGGGATTACTTTACCAATTACGTATGGGCGCAATTCACTGGGGGGCCAACGAGTTTCTACCGTCCGGTCTTCGTTTTGTGGATGAGGCTCAATTTCATCCTTAACGAGATGTCTCCCTGGGGATGGCATTTCCTCAGCATCGTGAAACATGTGTTGGTCGCCGTTCTGCTGGGACTGCTGGTCTGGAAGCTGCTCCGGGATCGCAGCGCCGCATTGATGGCCAGCGCGCTGTTCGCGTTGCATCCTGCTCATACCGAGTCGGTTGCATGGGTGACGGTGCCCGATCCGCTGATGTCGGCCGCGGTATTGGGGAGCGTGCTTTGCCATCTCCGGTATGCCGACAAGTTCTCCGCCCAGAGCTCGCCGCCAGCAGGCAAATCCGGCAGAAAATTCCGCAAGCCAAGCGAGGCCGAGGCCCGATCGTCGGTGGCATGGCTGATCGCCTCCGCTGTTGTTTGTCTGGTTGCGCTCTTCGCGAAGGAAACTGCCATAGTGTTGATCCCGGTACTGTTTGCACTGGCACTCGTGATGCCCAGCCTCAACTACGACGGTGCCAACCTCGGATCGCGGCTGTTCCGCGCGTTATGCCAGATCATTCCGCTCCTCTGCGTGACGGTGATTTACCTGCTCTTGCGCCTTCATGCTTTGGGAGGACGCCTCGGGGCACGCACACAGAACTTGTCTTGGAGCACGGTCGCACGGTCGGTGCCGGCAACTCTTTGGTTCTACCTGAAAGTGCTGCTGTGGCCGGTACGGCTGCGTGCTTTTGCCGACTCCAGCGAAGTCGATACATTCTCCGCGCGTGATGTCCTGCTGCCAGGGCTAGGAGTAGGCTGCGCCTTAATGGTCATAGCAGCGGCTTTGCTCTGGGCTTGGAAAAAGACTCGCGATTTGCCTGATCGAGAGGCGGCCGGTGTCGAGTGTGCGCTGGTCTTAGGTTCTCTGTTCCTGGTGCTTCCAATTCTGCTCGCCTTGAACCTGAACGCGCTTAACCCAGGAGACTTCTTGCACGGCCGATACACCTATCTGTCCTTGACGGGCCTGATGCTTCTACTGGCCACCGGTTGGCACCTGATGGACAAGCTTCGCATCGCTTCGCTGGCCATGGCGGGCATGCTGGCGATTGTCTTCACCGGGTTTACGGTGAGACAGGAAAATGCGTGGAAGGATGACTTGACGGTGTTCACGGTGGCTCATCAAATTGCGCCTCACAACGCTCCCGTGGCGCTGAACCTTGCGCGGGCTCACGTGCAGGTCGCGTTGCAGCTCGGCGAGGCCGGCCGCTGCAACGAGGCTGTGGTCACCTTCAACGAAGTGATCAGAGAATTTCCGCAGGATTGGTATGCCTGGGCCGGTCTGGGAGAATGTCTGCTACAACTGAACGATCTGGCAAGGGCCGAGCAGTCGCTCCATCGCGCTGCCGAACTCTCACACGAGCCGCGAGTCACCGAAGAGTGGCAGGAACTCCGTGGCCAGATGGGGCTGCCTTCCGCGCCTCAATAAACGTCTCTTACAGCTTCCCGCGCAGTATCTTCACTACCTGCTGGATCGCCTTCTCATCGCGGCGGTACCAACGCCACTGCCCCTGCTTCACGGCCGCGACCAGTCCGGCCTTCGTCAGGATGGCCATGTGGTGAGAGATGGTAGGTTGCGAAAGGTGAACTCGTTCTTCGATGTCCCCTGCGCACAAGCAGCTTCCAGTACCAGCGCTCTTGCCTGCGGCTTTCGCCTCGAGTGCACCCTCTTTCAGCGCCCGCAGAATGCGGCGGCGCGTCGGGTCGGCAACGGCGTGAAGCGCGCGATCGAGCGAGGCGTCGGCAGACATGGCTGGTCTCAGGAATACCCCGAAAATCGACGGGTGTCAATGTAAGAAATGGTTGAAGTTTGGTGTCACGGTGGGCACCCGCCCACAGGAACCTTCTTCGCTATTTCGGTGTCCATTCGTCACAGACGCACGTGTTCGTCGCTGAACTGTCAGATCGAGCCAGTATCGCGCCCACCGGAAGGAAAACTATCTGGCCTATTCCCGAAAAGGAGTTTCAGCATGAACACTCTCGATCTGATTCGCGAATCGGAGCCGAGACCAATCACCCGATGGTTGCCACCAATTGCGGCACTGCTTGCCGGAGGAACTGTTGCCTCTGTTGTGTGCCGTTTGCCGCTAGTGCACTCTCTGTCTTGGACCGCGTTAGTCAGTTCATCAGTCGAGAGGGCGCTGGCGGTATTGCTAGCCAGTTCGGTAGCCGCTTGGGGCTCTTACTTGATCCAGCCAAGCACCGTGCGCCTGGCTCCTCCACGTCTCATCTTAAGAGTATCGCTCGATGCGGTTTGGCTTGCTCCGCTCGCGCTTTTCATGCGAGAGAACTCAGCATGGGCGATGGCAATGGCTGCCGTCCTGGTGGCTAGCATTGCCAAATCTTTTCACTTAATAAAAGACTGGAGCGCCCAGGCTGATGGGAACGAATCACCAGTCCTTTCCCTTGGTCGCATCGTGTTCAGCCCGCCAGAATCGTCGCCCGGGTTCTGGCGACTGCTCCGCGCCGTCGGCGCGGCGTTATGCGCTCAAACCGGAGCGTTAGCCGGTTTTGCTGGTTACCCTTTCACGGCTGCAATGCTTGTAGGCATCAGCTCGGCTGTGTGGTCGTGGTCTTTCTTCATGGACGCTTCTCAAGACAATTGGCAGAACTCCAGATCGTCGCAGTCGAGATCGCGCATTCTCCTCATCGTGGCGATGGCTACTGTTTTCACGGCGGGCGGGTTGATTCGATATCTTCAGAACGCGTACCGGATTGGCGGCTTCGGCGTCCCCTCCCGGCATCACTCGAGCCACGCTAAAACTGCGGACCGACGCGCGGAACCAGGTGGCGAGAAGGCATCGAAAGGTAACGAGGGGCGCGAGCACTCAGGCGGGAAAAAGGAGTCCGAAGGTCAGTTTCCAGCCGCGAGGGAGGCCAACTCCGGCGTCATCCTCTGGCCCAAGGAACAGACGCTTACCGAGCTGGTAGCCCCAGTCCCGGCACTGGGAAACGGCCTGCTCAAGAGCAACCGCAGTGCAAAGCCATTGATTATTCCATTCAACGGCGTCTATTGGTTTTTCAAAGCGCCCGATCTGTACCCTCCCAGCACTTCTCGTCAGGCGCACGGGAGTCCCGAGTTGCTCGACATCCACTCCACTGACCGGCGTCCGCTATCGATGGAGGCACACGAGCATTTCGGCACCATGATCAATCTGGATTGCTGTTACAAAATCCAGATCGCCATTCGAAACGCGGACCTCTACCCAGAAACGGTCTCTCTGGAACTCATCCTGGTGAACTCAAGTTTGCCTGGAAAACCCTCGCAGTCTCTTGGGACGATCACCGCCAGTTCTCGGCGGTCGCAAAATAAAGAGCGATCACCTGCCAACGAAACCTTGAACTTTCCTTTACCCAGCACTCAATCGCTCCGTCGGTTTGACGAAGTGACAATCGTGTTTCGGCTGGAGGCCTTCCGGGCGGACGACGGAGCCAAGATTGCCATCGACCACTTCGTGCTCGTTCCGCGAGGGCTGTAAGGATTTGCGCGTTAAGGGTTCAAGAGGTTCTTTTGCTGCGGTTCAGTACTCCTCACTTCTTCACGATCGGGCTGTACCCATCCCCGATCAGCCGTGCGCGCATCGCCTCGGCATCTTTAACGTCCTGGAAGGGCCCAACCTGGACACGAAACAGCTTGTCAGACGTGACTTGCGCCGCCACAAAGGCGGGATACTGCTTCTTCTTGAGCGCGTCGACCAGCGAGTCTGCATCTTCCTGCTTGCTCACGGCGGCCACCTGCACGAAATATCCTCCGGTCGGAAGAATGGTGGTTGAATCCGGAGTGCCCGCCGGCGTCGTCGGCGTTGTGTTCGCATTGGCCGGTGTCGCTGCGGCTGCCGTACCGGTTTTCGAGTCTGGCGCTGGCGTGAGCTCGGGGTTAGCATCCTTCTGCTCGACGGACTTATAGAACGTCATCTGCGCCGCCGATCCGCCGTTTGCCTTTGCGCCCGGGGTTATCGGAGCAACCGCTGCGCTGGCGGCGGCGATGGTCGGTTCCGACTTCCGTCCCAGCGAATATCCAAGCGCGAAGAAAAGCGCGCACACGCCCACCAGTCCAAAAAACAGCACCAGAAGCTTGCCGGTTCCAAGCGTTATCTCAGTATCTTCTGCCGTAGCCATAGTTCGACTCCAATTACTACGCGCAATCAACATGCACTCCACGGCTCCGAAGAACACCGCGCTCCCTACGCCGTTTTCGCCGGCGCTGAACTCGCGCTCGGCGCAGCCAACAATTTCTGGATCCCCGAGAAGAAATCCACTGGCACCGGAAACACCACCGTCGTATTCTTCTCGACACCAATTTCGGTCAAAGTCTGCAAGTAACGAAGCTGCACGCTGACGGGCTCGCTCGACAGCAGATGCGCCGCGTCCACTAGTCGCTGCGCCGCCGAGAATTCGCCCTCGGCGTGAATAATCTTTGACCTCTTCTCGCGCTCCGCTTCGGCCTGCTTGGCCATGGCACGAAGCATCGATTCCGGCATGTCGACCTGTTTGACCTCGACGTTGGTGACCTTCACGCCCCAGGGCGATGTGTGGGTATCGAGAATGCTCTGCAGCCGCAGATTGATCTTCTCCCGATGAGACAGCAGTTCGTCGAGTTCCTGCTCGCCAAGCACCGAGCGGAGTGTGGTTTGGGCAAACTGCGAAGTCTGGTAGACGTAGTTCGAAACCTCGACCACCGCCTTCCGGGGCTCAATCACGCGCAGGAAGATGACGGCGTTGACCTTCAGCGTGACGTTGTCGCGGGTAATGATGTCCTGCGGTGGCACCTCCAGCGCCTCCTGCCGCAGTGATACGCGCACCATGCGATCGATTGGCGAGAAAACCAGAATGACTCCCGGCCCCTTGGCTGCGGGCAGCAGCCTCCCCAGGCGAAAAATCACGCCGCGCTCATACTCGGCCAGAATCTTGATGGAACTCAGAAGGTAAATAACCGCGATGATGATGGCGATGGTGCCGAAGCCAAAACCGAACGCTTCCACAGGAACCTCCACGATCGAGCGCAAACTGCTCCTACCGCGGATTGTATAGCAGAGGGAAGAAGACGGGGCGCAATTCGCGAGACAGGAGGGTTGCTTGGCTTGATGCGCGAGAGGTTGTGCCGGTCTTTCCTAGCGTTGACTCGCTGTCATCCGGAGCCAGCGAAGGACCCCATGTACTCGGCAGCGCCAGCGGCCTACCAGGCGTTTCCATCACGAGAGTCGAGGACGAGGTCCGCTCCGCCCGGTAAAGGTCAACGAGGACTTACGATCCCGCCTTCGCGACCTGAATCCGGCTCGCATCCACCGGGATCGCCCGCTGAATCTCCATCTCGATCGAAGTACCCACTTCAAGCCTGACGTCAGGACCATGCTTGAGCAAGGCCCACGCCACTCCGGCAGCCGCGCCAATTCCGGCGCCAACCCGCGCCCCATTCAGGCCCCCAGTGGCCAGCCCGCCGGCGGTAGCCCCCGCCACGGTGCCGATGGCCCCGCCCTTGGCAGCGTCTTCAATCTTCTTGCCTGTAGTCTTGTCTTGCTGGATCGTCCCCTCTTTATCCTTGACCGTAGTATTTTCCGACCCAGGCATGTTCTCCACGGATGCCGGAAGCATCACGGTATACCCGCTCGGATAAATCATGGTCGTGAAGTGCATCAGGATCTCGGCACGCCCCTTCACCCGTCCGGCGCGCTCGACGTGCGAAATTTTTCCCTGGATATAGGTTCCTGCAGGCACCACGACGCGCTCGTTCACCACAAACGGAAACGCCGTTTCCGCGTAGACCGCATCGCCTTCGCGCGCATTCTTGGTGGAGATGGCCTGCTTCAGCAAAAGCGGAATCTTCGATCCCTCGGGAATCACCGCAGCATTCCGATCCGACGCCGCAGCCGGGACTGCACTTAACTCCTTAGCCCGACCCGGAGAATTCGCCTGATTCGAATCAGCCGCCTGAGCAGCAGCGTTTGCAGGCTTCGGTGCATCCGCCTGCCCCCAAGCCATACCCGAAACCAGCAGCACCGCCAAGAGTCCGCGCATCCCGCACCTCCCGAAGCAAAACCACCGCCCCAACTCAGACTGAGGTTACCACGGTTCGATAACGGCTAAGATGCGAAGTTGTTGGCAGACGCTGCTCCGTGGCCCAACCTTCCCGAATCAGCGATCCTTCTTCTCCCCTTGTCCGAAGGTGAACAGGTCGAAATCCCACGTAAGATTCACGTTGCCTTCAATGGGAGCGATCAGAGATGGTGTCGTGGCCCGGTCATTGCCCGGCCCGGGAGTTTGAACCCCCGCGTTGACATCTGCCTCGAGTTTCAGCCCCTTGGGCAGACCGAGCGTCTTGTGCAGATCCAGGTCGAACTCCACGCCGCCCTTGACCTGATCAGACTGTTTCCCGCCCTGCCATTGGTGAGAGTACTTCAAAAACGGAGAGAGCGAGACATAGTCATTCTTGAGGAGGTCGTCGGCCTGCACCTGGAGGTTACCGACGATGGTAGATTTATCGCCCAGCGTACTCCCAACAGAAGGACCGCGATGATCCTTGTCCAAAGGAACATCGTATTCAGCACCGACGGTAAGCTTGATCTTCCCATCCCCCAGCGCCCAGCCCGTCCACAGCGAGAGATCGAACTCGGTCTTTTGATCAAGTTCGAGCGTGTCGGGCCTGAGCTTCGTGCCCGTGCCCGACCTTCCGGTCCACATCGGTGCCGCCCCGCCGACTCCCACGTTCGGGGTAAAGGTCAGTGTCCAAGGCTTATCGTCATCCTCCTCATCTGTGTTCCCTTTCGGTTTATTGTCGGGAACAGCCGGCTTCACGGGGGTGTCTGACGTTTTGTTGGGCTGAGGTGAAGACGATCCTGACGAGCCATAACGTGCCCCAGAACCCCCCGGACTACCGCCCGACCAACGAAGCGGAGGACACTTGAAGCGTTTACGCAGCAAAAATCCGCGGAAGCGCAGCAAGGGAGGCAGCATCACTCGGGTCTTGGGACAGAGACAGCCACTCGACGGCAGGCTCCAACGCTGCTGAAACTCTTTCAAGGCCAGCTCGGTGTCGAACCGGAGCATCCCATCTTCCAGAAGGTACGGCCAGCGAAGGCCGCCGCTCGTCAACCATTCCGGCCCGAAGTATCCGCCAATGTAACGGTTCAAAAGACACTGCGCGCGGTAGATCTGCAAATGATTGTCGCCACGCTTGAACCAGCAGAGTCTTTCCGGATTCGGCTCCGCCTTGGCCGAGAAAAACATGCCGGAGGAATATCGCTGGCAGACCGACAAGGGCTGCGGAAATAACCAGGAACTGTCGTAGGACGCGGAATCCCAGGGTATGTCGAGAATGTCCATGCTCACCTCCCATGCCTAGGATAGTGACGCCGCCACGGCTGACGTTTCACCGGAAAGGCCAAGCTGACGCGGATAGACAGCCCCTATTTGTAGATCAAGTATTTCTCTCGCACCTTCTGAAACTTCTCCAACCCGTCCTGCCAATCCTGCGCAATCCGCCGCGGATCCTGCCCCGCCATCAGCGCGTCGTACACGCTCTGATTCACAAGCAAATCGGTCATGCGCTCAATCTTGAAGTCCGCGGCGTACAACTTGTGCAGCGCCGCCGCCAGCTCAATCCCCAACTCGGGCGCATCAAACCCGTTCCGATCCGTAACCATGATGTTCACTCCCCAGCAGGTCTGCCCGGTGTACACGGCGGAAGTCGGCGTAAAGCTTACTGGAACGAAACGCACTCCCCCAATCCCCCGCCCGTTCAAATAAGAGGACAGTTCCCTGCCTTTGATCCAGGGCGCGCCCACCAGTTCAAACGGAGTGTCGGTGCCCCGCCCCACGGAAATATTTGTGCCCTCAATCAGCGCCACAGCGGGATAGAGCGATGCCTCGTAGACGCTCCGCAGATTCGGCGACGGATTTACCCAGGCCAGCCCCGTCGCATCAAACCAGTCCCCGCGCTGCCACCCATCCATCGGCACCACGGTCAACTTTGCGTTGATGTTCCGCTCCGCGTTGAACATCTTGGCCAGTTCGCCCAGGGTCATCCCGTGCCGAGGTGGCAAGGTCCAGTAGTTCGTGAAATTCTCCCGCCCCGCATCGGAAACCGGGCCCTGCACAAACGATCCGGTAACCGGATTCGGCCGGTCCAGCACAATCAACTCCACGCCAGCCTGAGCCGCAGCTTCCAGAAAGTATCCCAGCGTCGTCTCGTAGGTATAAAACCGCGCTCCCGCATCCTGGATGTCAAACACCACCGCATCCAAATTCTTCATCACATCCGCGGGCGGACGCCGCGCCGAGTCGGTTCCGCCATAGACGCTGTACACAGGCACGCCCGTCGCGGCATCGGTCGAATTACCGACGTGGGTCGTGTCGAGTTCTCCGGTCACTCCGTGCTCAGGACTGAAGATCGCCTCCAGCGAGACTGCCGGCGCCTGCGCCAGCACATCAATCGTCCTCCGCCCCTCGGCATCGAACCCGGTCTGATTCGTCAGCACACCGATCTTTTTCTTGCGCCCGGCCACCTGCAGCACATCGAACCCGTGCTGCTCTAGCACGTCGACACCAGTTTTCACGCTGCCATTGCGGGTACTCATCCGCCGGGCCGCACTCTGCGCCTCGTTGTATCCGGTGATGCTCTTCCAGCGCAGGGCGTCCTTCTCGGTCGGGTTCAAGGCCAACGCCGCAGCCACTTCGGTCGCCACCTTAGACCGTAGCGCAATCGCATTCCCTTTGCCCCGCGGGTGGACGGCATTCGTCAGCAAAATAATGTAGGTCTCGGTCGTTGGATCGATCCACACCGACGTTCCCGTAAACCCTGTGTGCCCGAACGAACCCACGGGCAACAAATCGCCGCGATTCGACGAAAAAGGAGAATCAATATCCCATCCAAACCCGCGCAGTACAGGCGCTGCCGGTGGTTGCTCGGGCGAAGTCATTTTCTCCACTGCGACCGCTGACAGTATCCCTCCGCCACCATTCAGCAACGCCTGCGCGAACTTTGCCAGATCGTCGGCCGTGGAAAACAATCCCGCATGTCCCGCCACGCCACCCATCCGCCGCGCCGTCGGATCATGCACCACCCCGCGCAGCATGTGTTCGTTCTCGTCGTACTGCGTGGGCGCGATCTTCGCGCGCCACACTGCCGGAGGAACGAATCGCGTCTGCGCCATCTTCAGTGGCGCAAAAATATGCTTGGCCGTGTACGCTTCGAGGGTTTCGCCCGAGACTCGCTCCACAAGCGCCCCCAGCACAATAAAATTGATGTCGCTGTAGGTGAATCCAGAGCCCGGCGCCTGCGCAGGGGTCTCGGCGAACGCCATCCGGTACGCCGTCTCCTTGCCCTCCCACGGCGCTTTCAAATCCAGATCCGGCTCCAGCCCCGAGTAGTGCGTCAGTAACTGTCGCACCGTGATATCCTCTTTCTCATTCTGCGCAAACTCCGGCAGATACTTGGCCACTGGATCATTCATCCGCACCTTGCCCCGCTCCACCAGTTGCATCACCGCAGTCGTGGTCGCAATCACTTTGGTCAGCGAAGCCAGATCAAATATTGTGTCGAGCGTCATCAGTTCCCGCTTCGGCTCCAGCGCCCGGCTGCCATATGCCTTGCGATAAATTACCGCCCCGTTGTGCCCCACAACGAGCACCGCACCGGGAATGTTCCCATCTGCAATCGCCTGCTGAATGATGGAGTCGACCGTACCGAGCCGTACTGAGGTTACCGGCGTAGAGGACGAGGGTGTTGGGACAGCCGCTGGCTCTGCGTAAAGGGCCCAACCACATACCGCTGCCAGAAAGATAAAGATAAGGATGATGAACAGGCGAAATCTGGGCGCCCCATCCTTTCGCGCCTTTCGCGAAAGAGTGGGGATTTTCTCCGCCCCCGATTTGGAATGAAAGAAGAAGATGCTCTGACTCTACACAACCGGAGCACCGTGACTCAACAAACTCAAGTAATAAAACTTGATTCCTGTGTAGCTCTGTGGCTTTACGCTTCCTGCCAACTCTGCTATAAACCGCACAGAGAGCGAAATCATAACGAGCGTCCAAATCCTGAATCGCGCTGCTCCAACTCTCGTCTCAGCCTTCGACCAGCAAAGGGAGCAGTTCCCTTCCGCCTTATCCGTCCTCCGCGATGCAATCGACGAGCACGTCTTTCCGGCCGCCTCGGTCGCCGTCACCCACGAGGACCGCCTCATCGCCCTCAATGCTTTCGGCCGCTTCACATACGAGACGGCGTCAGCCGCAGTTGCGCCAGCGACCTTGTTCGATCTCGCCTCAGTCACCAAAGTCGTCGCCACCACGACAATGGCTGCACTCCTTTACGAACGAGGCCTTCTCGAACTCGACGCGCCGTTGCTGGGCACCATCCCGGAATTCCTCGTCGACTCCTGCGGCGAACCCGATCCGCGCCGCCATAACGTGACGGTGCGCATGCTCCTGGCTCACTCCTCGGGCCTGCCCGCCTACGAAAGGCTGTTCCTCGAGGCCCACTCGCGCGACGAACTCCTGCGTGCAGCCTTCACCATGCCACTCACCGCGGACCCCGGCACTCGCGCCGAATACAGCGACATCGGATTCATCATCCTCGGCGCCGCTCTTGAACGAATCGCGGAAGAATCCCTCGACCGATTCTGTCAGCGCGAGATCTTCGGCCCTCTGGCCATGACCGGCACCACGTTCAATCCGCCCGCAGCAATGCGGACGCAAATCCCTCCCACCGCCGACGAGCGGGTAGAAAAATGTGGCGCGGACACTCCCTTCGGCAAGCTCAGGGCAGGCTCTGTCGGCGAAAAGCCAGCAGCGCTTACCCAGTCAAGCGCAAGCCCACTCGGAGCCCGCAGCACCTTTCGCAGTCGAATCATCCAAGGAGAAGTTCAAGACGAGAATGCATTCGTCCTCGGCGGCGTCGCCGGACACGCGGGCCTGTTCTCCACAGCCGAAGACCTTGCCCGGTTCGCCCATGCCATGCTCAATGGCGGACGCCCCATCCTCCAGCCCGAAACCGTCGCCCTCTTCACCCGCCGGGAGTCCGCACATGCAGGTACTTCGCGTGCCCTAGGCTGGGACACGCCGTCTGTTCAGTCGCAGTCTGGAAGGTATTTCAGCACCGCATCCTTCGGCCACCTCGGCTACACCGGAATCTCACTGTGGAGCGACCCCGAGCGCCAGCTTTCGATAACCTTGTTGACGAACCGCACTTGGCCCGACTGTTCGAATCAAGCCATCAAACAAGTCCGGCCGAAATTCCACGATGCAGTAATTGAGGCTCTCGAGAAATACCGATGAGCTTGTATGCAACCCACACCAAGGTAGAAAGGCGCGCGATTTGACCCGAGTTCGCAAAGCCAAATCCGATCTTCGGATCCTCCTCACCGAACAAATCCTCACCGCTGCCGCCGATCTCGACCGCATGTCCTCGCTCGAAATCGTCCGGCTCATCAACGACGAAGACGCCACCGTCGCCGCCGCGGTCCGCCACGCGCTGCCGCAGATTGCCCGTGCTATCGACACGATCGCGGCCGGACTCCGCAGCGGCGGACGCCTGATCTATGTTGGTGCCGGAACCAGCGGCCGGCTCGGCGCGCTCGACGCCTCCGAAATTCCGCCCACGTTCAACACTGATCCGCGCACGGTGCAATTCATCATGGCCGGAGGCCCCAGAGCGCTGGGCGCCTCCACCGAAGCCAGCGAAGACGACACCGCCCTCGCGGTCGCGGAATTGAAAAAGCGCAAGCCCGGCAAGCACGACATTGTTCTCGGCATCGCCACCAGCGGACGCACTCCGTTCACCATCGCCGCGATCGAATACGCCCGCGCCCGCGGCGCCCGCACTATAGCGCTCACCTGCAATCGCGACTCGCCCCTCGAGCGCGCCGCCGATTTCGCCATCATCACCGAAGTCGGCCCCGAAGTCCTCGCCGGATCATCACGGATGAAAGCCGGCACCGCGCACAAGATGGTCCTCAACATGATCTCGACCGGCACCATGTGCCGCCTCGGCTATGTCTATGGCAACTTGATGGTGAACGTCTGGACCAAGAACGAGAAGCTCACTCAGCGCGCCATCCGCATCGTCGAGCAGGCCACCGGCGCCGACCACGACACCGCAAGTCGTGCCCTGAAAGCGGCAGGCAACCGAACCCCGGTCGCGGTCGTGATGCTGGCCGCGGGCGCGCCCCGCGCTCAAGCCACCGCCGCGCTGAAGAAATCCAAAGGCCATGTCCGCCAGGCTATCGCGCTGGCGAAGAACTAGCTGATGCCCGATTTCTCGCGCCTTTTGTCGGCGCGGGAAGTGGGGACCTTGACTTTCAACACCGCCCGCTGATCCCGTCCCCAAACGTCCGTGCCCTCCCGGTTATCTGCCCGCGCCTCATTTCCCCGCTAGAATAAAAGCGCAACTCAAGGATTCCTCTCGCTATGGACAAATTTGTGATCCGCGGTGGCGACCCGTTGCTCGGGACCGTGCGCGTCAGCGGCGCCAAGAATGCCGCCCTCCCCTGCATGGCTGCCGCCCTGCTCACCGACCAACCGGTCATCCTCGAAAACATTCCGCAGGTACGCGACATTCAGACCACGCGCAACCTGCTCGCAGCCATGGGCGCGGATGTCGAACTCGGCTACGGACGCGCCCAGCACCGCACCACGCTCCATTGCGCCAATCTCGCCTCGCCGGAGGCGTCGTATGAACTGGTCAAGACCATGCGCGCTTCCACGCTCGTTCTTGGCCCGCTGGTCGCTCGCTGCGGTCACGCCCGCGTCTCGCTCCCCGGCGGCTGCGCCATTGGAGCTCGCCCCATCGACTTGCACATCAAAGGGCTCGAGCAGCTCGGCGCCAAGATCATCCAGGACCACGGCTACGTCGAGGCCACCGCGGCACGGCTCAAGGGCGCCGAAATCGTTTTCGACAAGATCACCGTCACCGGCACCGAAGACCTGCTTATGGCCGCAACGCTTGCCGAAGGAGAGACCCTGCTGCAGAACTGCGCCCGCGAGCCCGAAGTGGCGGACTTGGCCGACCTGCTTAACAAAATGGGAGCAAAAATCGAAGGCGCAGGCACGCCAACGATCCGCGTGAAAGGCGTCAGCAAGCTGAAAGGCGCAAAGCACCGCATCATCCCCGACCGCATCGAAGCCGGCACATTCCTTGTCGCTGGCGCCATGACCGGAGGAGACCTCAACGTCGCGGGATGCGATCCCTCGCACCTGGGGGCACTGCTTGCCAAGCTGCACGCGGTCGGAGTCAAAACCAAGGCCTCCGCTGATTCGGTCCGGGTCATGGGCGACAACCCCTTCACCGCCGCCGACATGAGCACCGAAGAGTATCCCGGCTTCCCCACCGACTGCCAGGCTCAGTTCATGGCGCTCGCGACCCAGGCCGACGGGACCTCGATCGTCACGGAAAATATTTTCGAGAATCGCTTCATGCATGCGCTGGAGTTGGTCCGGATGGGCGCCAACATCAAGATTGAAGGCCGCCGCGCCATCGTTCGCGGGAAGACGCCACTGAGCGCCGCCGCCGTGCTGGCCAGCGATCTGCGCGCCTCGGCGTCGCTGGTCCTCGCCGCCCTGGTCGCCGATGGCGAGACCATCATCGACCGCGTCTACCACATCGACCGCGGCTACGAGCACATCGAAGAGAAGCTAAAGGGAGTCGGCGCGCAAATCCGCCGTATCGGAGAGATGTTCCCTAAGAGAGCCGCCGCCGTGAAATAAAAGCTTAACCAAGTCGCCAGGAGCCGGACCGGGGCCGCCTACTCGCGGGTTAACCCCTCAACCAACAGCCGGTGCTGCGGGTAAAGCCGCACCAACTCATCCCGCTTTGCCAACTCGAAATCCGCAAAATCAAACCCCGGTGACACTGTGCACCCCACCAGCGCGAACGCGCCTGGATCCCGCACGCGCGACCCGAACCAGCATCCCGCCTTCACCACTGCTTGAAATACTTGCCCCGACTCCGCATCACTGCCGAGCAGAATCTCCGAATGCTGTCCGTCCTCACCAATGACATGCACCACCAGAGGCCCGCCCGCATAGGAATGCCACATCTCGTCAGACCGCAAGCGGTGAAACGCGGAGAAGTCCGTTCCCTCCAGCAGAAAATAGATCGCCGTTGCCAGCGACCGGCTACCCCCAAACTCAGGCGGCAAAGCCGCCTCCTCCAGTGTCAACACGGCCCGGTAAGTCTGACGGTAGTAACCGCCCTCGGGGTGCGGGATCAGCTGAAGTCTGTCGATCCAGTACCTGGCATCTTTAAGAATCATCCGCCGCCCGCGAAACGTTCTGATGCGTCGTCGCACTATACCCGCGAGCGAGGAATTCGCATGTCAGACGAATAAACGACCGCACGACCAACCACCCGTCACCGCCGAATCGCAGCCTGAAAAGTGCGGTGACTTCCTGTCTCCCAGGTATACCAGCCTCGATGCGGGAAGCCCCACCCTTGCATCCTCTGCCAGGGTGGGGGCGTGTTTTTCATCTGGATCCAGGCTGGGGCGGCGGAGACAGATCGCGAAATGCAGGATCTTTTTTCAACCGCTCGGGAAATTCCTCAACGTACCCTTCCATTCCCGGACAAATTGCGCGATGCCACGTGCTGAAACCGAACGCCCTCATCTCCCGCAGCGCTTCGGACGCCGTCCAACCCTCATCCGCCATGCGGTAAGCCGCCACTGCCATTCCGGTACGGTCCTCGCCCAGCCGGCAATGCACAAAAACTTTCTTCCCCTGGTTCTCGCGGATCACCTTCAGAAAACCCGCCCACGCCGCATCGCTCGGAAACGGACAATGAGACGGAATCGAAACATATTGCATTCCCAGCTTGGTCACCAGCGCTTCCTCGACCTTGTCCGCCCTGCCGCGCAGATCGACCACCACATCGATGTCCATCTTCTTCAGCCGCTTGATCCCTTCAGGGCTGGGCAGTCCTCCGCGATACAGATTCGGCGAGACTTGGCCAAGATTCGGGACGCCCTTCACCCTCTGCCGGATCCCCATCGGGTGCTCTGTATGAGACGTTGTTTCCGTCTGCCGCGGCCACGCGTTCCCGTGCGGCATGAGCACGAGGGCCAATAGGCACCGCTTGATTGGAATTAATCGTCGCAATGTCACAGAAGATTCGATGTTCCAGTCGAGATGAAATTCCTACTGGCTAAGACGAATCGCCAGTTGCCGCTCCGGCTGCGTCATTTCGCCCCACAGTTTTTTCAAGTCAGTCTGTACCGCCTGATTCTCGGGATCCTTGCGTAACGCCAGCGCGAACCAGCGATATGCCGTTGGCAGATCCCGCGGCGTGCACAGTCCGGCCGAGTACAATGCGCCCATCTCAATCATGGCCCTGGTATTGGACTGGGCGGCCGCAGGCTTCAACAGGCGGATGCCGCGTTCACAATCCTGTCGCGCGCCACGCCCGTAAAGATACTTTTGCGCTTCCGCCACGGGATCAGCCGTCGCAGGTCTGACTGGTGCGGCGGGCTTGGGCGGCGTCTTTACCGGCACATCTTTCGGCTTCTCGGCGACAGCATCCGGCGAAGCGTCGGAGGCATCGGAGCTCGAATCTTTCGCTACGGTGGATTCCTCCGCTGCTGGAGGAGACGAGTCGGATTTCGGCGCTTCTCCCGTCGCCGATGTCTCCGGTTTTGACGCCTGGGCCGCGGGCGAACTTGCAGGATTCGCAGGAGCGGGCGCCGCCGAAGTGGCTGTACCTGAGCCTGGATTAGCCGATGCAGGTGCAGGAGACGATGGCGTCGCAGTGGAGTCAGCAGGGGCGGGTGGCGACCCTGCCGGGGCAGTTGGGTTTGCTGCGGGCGGTGAGGTGCTCGCAGTTCCGGAAGATGACGGCGGCGGCACGCTTGAGTCCGCCGGCTCCGAAGTTTGCGTGGGATGAAGAGCGTTCTTCGTGCCCGAGATGAGCCAGCCCAACCCCTGATGCTTCCAGCGCAAATATCCGAGTCCCACCGCGAGTGCGAGCGCCAGAAGAATCAAAACGAACTTCCACCCACCGCCGCCTCGTGGTTCTTCGTCCTCCAGCAGATAGTCGAGGCTGCGGGAACTTGGCGCATTCTGCGGATCAATGCTTAGACTCGACCGCCGGCGCGAGGAAGGCGCGGGCTGGTTCGACGCGGGTTGGTTCAAGCCAAGAAAAGATGGGCCGCTGATCACGGGATCGGCGGCGCCTGTCGGTGCCGCTGCCGCAGGTGTCGCCTTCACCGCTGTTGGCACCGGAGCGGCTGCAGCCACCGAGTCGGCGTTTCGAGCCGAAGCTTGACCTTGACCTACGGCCGCGGCCGCTGTCGCGGGAGCCTGCAGTAAGGTCGCCCCGCACATTCCGCAAAAGCGGTTTGCCACCGGATTTTCATTGCCGCAGCGCGGGCAGCGCACAGCCCCCTCCTTAATCTCTCCTTATAGCTTACGACACCTTTACAATTGGATGCACCGCTAACTGCGACGGAGTATCCAAAAAATGCACCCTACCGTCAGGTTCCGGTTTGACACAAATTCGAGATAACCAACAGAGATGACCCAGCGCAAGACTTCCCTAACGTTCGATATTACCGTCGCCGGCTATCGGGTCGAAGTGCACCGCATCCCGGGACGCCAGCCCCGCACGCCTGAATTGGTCTTCCTTCACGAAGGCCTGGGTTCGGTCTCGCACTGGAAGGATTTCCCGGCACAAGTCGCGGCCACGACCGGATGCCCCGTCACGGTCTACTCCCGCTACGGCTCAGGCAATTCCGATTTGCTGGTTGGACCCCGCCCACTACGATACATGCACGACGAGGCCCTCCATTCGCTGCCCGATTTGCTGGCGCAGCTCCGCATCGTAAACCCGATCCTGGTCGGCCACAGCGATGGCGCCTCCATCGCGCTGATCTATGCCGGAGCCCACGACCGAGTGCGCGGTCTCGTCTTGCTCGCCCCGCACGTCTTCGTCGAAGATCTCAGCGTCGCCAGTATCGCCGAGGCAAAAATCCAATTCGAGACGACCGACCTGGCCACAAAGCTGGCCCGCCATCATCAAGACGCCGCGCGCACATTCTGGGGATGGAACAATATCTGGCTCCATCCCGAGTTCCGCGGCTGGAACATCGAAGAATATCTCCCGCGCGTTACTTGCCCCATCGTCGCGATTCAGGGACTCGACGATCAGTACGGAACTATGGCACAGGTCGACGCCATCGCCCGGCAATCCGGCGGCGCCGTGGAAATTCTCCCACTCGCCGAGTGCCGCCACTCGCCTCAGCGCGACCAAGCCGCTGCGACATTGGAGGCGATTGCGAAGTTCGTGAACCGAGTCTGCGGGAACAAGGCCGATCGCAGCTGCGTCTAACTACCCCCCCGGCCTGCCGTCGATGGCGGTTCCGCATTCGGCGTAGAATTTTTGCAAGCATCGTGGAGGTCGCCATGACGAAGCTCGCGGCATGGAGATGTGCGTGACGTCGCGACGAGCAGCACTCTTTCTTCTTCTCCTTTGCCTCGCGATTTTCGCCAAGTCGCAGGATGCTCCTCAGACTCCAGACCGAGTGCCCGATGACACGATGCAGAATCTGCTGATTAAAAAGGTCAATCCCCTCTATCCACCTTTGGCGCGCCAGGCGCGCATTCAAGGCACCGTCATTGTAAAGATTGTGATCAATAAGTTCGGAAACGTTCAGAGCCTGGAATTGGTCAAAGGCCATCCCCTGCTGGCGCCGGCGGCATTCGAGGCTGTCAGGCAGTGGAAGTATCGACCCTACCTAGCGAACGGCGGGGCAAAGGAAGTCGAAACCAACGTACAGGTGAATTTTGTTTTAGGGCCGAAACCTGCGTCCAGGTGAACTGCAGGCCTGCAAGAGTAGGGTTGTTGCTGGCCCGCACCGATTCAGCGTCCCTCTCAAATCGTCCTCTTCCACCTTCCGTGCCGTTACCGTTACCTTCGTTCATTGAGAGTCGCGCCCGTCGAATGCAATCCTACGTTGAAGCCGTCCTCAGGGAGCAAGCCAAGCCTAGAATGAGAACGGCTTGAGGAGTTGTAGATGTTTAATCTGATTCGCAATTCAGCAATTCTGGTATGTAGCGTATTGCTGGCCGCGGTTAGTTACGGACAGTCCAATGAGGACGCGGGCAGCTTTGGCATCGGCGCAAAAGCATCCTTGCTGGGTGGGGGCATTGAAGCTGCGGCGCGTGTCACTCACCGAACCAACGTTCGCGCCGGATTCAACATGATCAGCTACAGCCGCGGGTTCAACAAGGACGGTGTACCCTACGATGGCCAGCTGAGTTTCAAGACCGTGGAAGCGCATTACGACATTTTTCCATTTGCCGGAAAATTTCACGTCAGTCCGGGAGTGCTCGCCTACATGGGCGACCCTATCACTGCGACGACAACTGTGCCCGCGGGACAGAGCTTTACCCTTGGGGGCACGACGTTTTACAGCGACAACTCTGCGCCGGTCACCGGAAAGGGGAAGATCGACTTCAACCGGGCGGCGCCCATGGCCGCGTTCGGTTGGGGTAACCTGGTGCCGCGCAAGGCCTCCAAGCACTTCAGCGTTCCCGTCGAGTTTGGCGTTGCCTTTCAGGGATCCCCCAAGGCCACGCTGAACTTGGGTGGGAACGCTTGTGTCGCCCCCGGTGTCAACTGCCGCAGCGTCGCCGACCCCGCAATTCAGGCCGCCATCCAAGCTGAGCAAACCAAGATCAACAGCAGCATGTCCTTCTTCAAGGTGTATCCAATTATTTCAGTCGGCCTCGGATACAAGTTCTAGAGGGGCACGTGGCGATGCATCGCGATGGAAACCAGCCCGGTCATGTTCTCGCTTATTTGCTCGTGTGGCGAAGACGGGCTTGATGTTAACGATTAGTTCTCCGCGCGCGTGATCGGGTCCTGACCTCAGATTCCAGGTGCGATAACCAAAGTCATTTCCAGCCTCGGCCCTCCCCGCGTTACATTCAGATGAGAACTCGTCCCGGACGGAAGATGCGCCGCAAAAATCGAAAATGGGTCGCGATTGCGGCCGTCGCGTATTTGTTGGTCATGTGGTCTGCCTACCGATGGGCGGTAGGCCAGCGCATTCCCGAGGGCAACATCTTCGTTCGCATTGAGCGCGAAGGGATTCGCCGCCACGCCGAAGAGCAGGCGCGCGCGGCACAGGAGAAGACCCCGCCTCCGCCCCCGGGCGAGACCCGGCTCAGCGCGGCCGGACCGGCGTTTGTCGCCGCGCGTTACGACGCCACCCACGTCGTATTTATGGTCGCAACCAACACGGAATCTCGATTCCCCAATTCTCCCCTCAGCCGCCAGTTCGGAAATCCAACCCGAATTTCGGCGCCGCCCAAGCCCGCGGCCCCTCTTGCCGGACTCGACGAATTGTGGGAACCAGATTCCCACTCGCTTCATTTCTTTCCCGAAATCGTGCAGAAGACCAACACCGGCGAACAGTGGAAGCTCAGCGTCGCGGCCGGTTCTACCATCCCCGTCGTGATCGATCGCGTCGTAATCGCGCCCACCGGATGTTCTCTGGCGCTGGGATTTCTGGCCTCTGTGCCTGCCGAGCATCAGGCTGAGTTTACGGCGCTTGCCAGCGAGTACTTTCTGGTGCGTCGCACCGCGGTGGAACTGGCAAGTCCTCCCGTCGTAGCGCATATCGGGGAACTTTCCGATTGGAAGTCATCGCCAGCGATTGCGAAACAGATCGAGCTGCAACTGAACGCGCGCATGAAGGAAGAACTCGCGAAGATTGATGCTCGGCTGCTTGCCAACGCCGGCAGCCCCGGCGCGACATCAGCCGCAGTGCCTGTCGGCGACGCGCGTCCGCGCCTCAAGGAGTGGCTGCACGCGGACCAGGGCCTGGCCCGCGGCGAAGGCATCCTCGACTACGACCTTCGCGCCTTTCGTCTCACGCCCGACGAGGTCCCGCGCCTCTTCGTTCGCGCCCGATGGAGGCTGGCCGGCGCCCCCGTGTTCCTGATGACCGCGTGGTTCAAGAAAGCTTCGTTTCCCGCCGACGCGCCGACCGAACTGCTCTCCGCCGATGCCAACTGGGCCCGTGCCTTGCGCGATGGACAGGCCCCTGTTTCGCTCGGCGATCGTCTTGACTTTCAAACTATCCTCAACGAATTCGACGCCGACCACGACGGCTGGGCCGAATTGCTGGTTCATTCCTACGACGCCCATTCCTACCAAGCCACGTCGTCCCAAAGCTCTTCCACCACGATCGCTGCTTACCTTTACACCGATAAGGGATTAGTCCCGCTGAAAAGCCCGCTTCGACGAGACGCCCAGTCGCCGGAAGCCTGCCTCGATCCGTAATGCTTTCATTACTCTGGCCGCGGCTCCGACCCCAACCGCAGCACATTTCCGTCCGGATCTTCGATCTGTATCTCAAGCGCCCATGAGTAATTGGTGGGCGGCATTCGGATCGGCACCCCCCGGGCTTTCAAGTCCCGATAAATGACCTCGACGTCCTCAACTCCGAGCCAGACCCAGGCTCCGCCGCGTCCTTTGCCCGCCGCGGCAAAGGTAAATTCCGGCGCAGTCGCGATTTACGCTGGTGAAGTCTTCGTTGCCCCAATTGGCATTGGCGAATCCGAGGACACCCACATAGAAGCGCAAGCTCGCCTCCATGTTCTCAACCCGCAGGATCGGTTGGCTGTTTTCATAGCGCACGCGCGCTGGATTGGTCTGGTTCATAATTTTCCCCAAAAGAAGTGGCGACCTCGAAGGTCGGCGGACGACGAAAGCAGGAATCACTCCGCCCCAGCCACGGAGAGCATCACGAGATAGGTTCAGGCGGGACCTTGGTCCTCGTTCTTGCTTTCCGGGGCAGGGATCTCAATTCGCTGGTACTTGCACCGCCCCGCTACGTGGAAACGCGGGGCAAAGGAATGGACAAAGCCGCGCCGGGCTCTGGTCACCCTTTGCAGTTCGTATCTCTCGCGAGCCTCCTCCGGGGTGGCAAAGCCGCAGCGAGGAGATAGAGTGTACTGAACTCGGACTGTGCGCTTCCCCGCTGCGTCCCACCAGCACTGCGTCTCGCGCACGAAGTATCCCAGTTGGTCGTCGACCGTTTCTTCTCCCATAGTCAGCTCGAAATATTCCTCGTGCCACGCAGTCTCGGGAGATTTCCTTCGGTAGAGAGTCTCAACCATCGTGATTCCCTTTGCCAGAGCTGAGCGATTCTACTCCTATACTCGGCCTTCATGAGTGGATCTCGGTTGGCCATGCCGTATGTCTCATGTTTTGGCATCAGATGTCGGCCTTTTCTCCACCTTCCACAGAGCTATAATGTGCGCCCTATGCGACTTCTAATAAAGTTCAATCTGATATTGATCCTTGTGTTCGGCTCTGGGATGGCCGTCGCCGGTTACTTCGCCAGCGATTTCATGCAGCAGATCGCCCATGAGCAGGTCCTGCAGCAGGCGCGCCTCATGATGGGCTCGGCCGGAGCCGTGCGCACCTACACCACCAAGCAGGTCGGCCCTTTACTCCAGGAGCACCAGAAACGGATCAACACTTTCCTGGCCCAGACCGTCCCCGCCTACGCGGCCACCGAGGCCTTCAACTATCTGCACAACGACTATCCCGATTACACCTACAAAGAGGCCACGCTGAATCCAACCAACTTACGCGACCGGGCTGTGGATTGGGAATCCGACGTCATCCAGATCTTCGGGACCCATCCCAAACAACAGGAATTCTCTGGCGAGCGCGACACTCCTGCCGGGAGAGCCCTGTTCCTGGCGAAGCCCCTCGTGGTGGCCGCACCTTGCCTTGAATGTCACAGCACCTGGCGCGAAGCGCCACCTGCCATGATCCAGATCTATGGCAAGAACAACGGTTTCGACTGGAAGTTGGGCGACACGGTTGGCGCCCAGATCATTTCGGTTCCCATGTCGGTCCCTTTGGGGATCGCAAATCGCGCCTTCCGCCGTCTCATGTTCTCGCTGGGCGGAATCTCCGTCGCAACTTTGCTTCTGCTCGACCTGGCCATTGTGCTGATCGTGATCCGCCCGGTCACCCATCTGTCTCAAGTTGCCGACCGGATCAGCAAGGGTGACCTCAACGTGCCTGAACTTCAAGTCAAGGGCTCAGACGAGATTTCGCATCTGGCTCAGTCCTTCAATCGTATGTACCTCAGCCTGGTGAAGGCGATCCGCATGCTCGAGCAATAACAGTAAGGAGAAGAAGAGGCACGTTGCAACGTCATTTAGCCGCACGGGAGACCGCACGCGAGGAGGAGTCCTTTTGGGCCCATTCTAAAGCGGCTGGGAGCGCAGGAATTTTTCCCGGTCGGCGGGAGACAGGATCTCCGTCGCCAGGGCGCGATACAGGCTTTCAAGATTGAGTATTCCGGGCTGCCCGGCTGACCAGGACCTTCGCCATCGGACCGACGTAGACGGCAAGATTCTTGCGCACGTTCTCCAGAACAGCCGGATCCCACACCTTCACTCCCACCGAGTACAGATCCGACCGCGCGTCGAGCGCTTCCGCCTTCATCTGCTCGGGAGACATGTAGTGGAGCGAACCCAAGGCAATCCCAGCTCCGGTCAGTTTCGGGTCGCCGCTTCGGCTCGCGATGCACCACTCCTCGTCGGTGGGCATACCCCAGCGCTTCCAGAACCTGTCGCGTGAAAGGTACGGCGCGCGCCGTTTCGATCCTTCCCTGCTGGAGCATTTGATGAAGAGAGTTTCCCTCCACATATTCCACAATCATCAGGATCTGATTGTCGACGCGAAGCGCCGTTCGCAGCGCAGCGATTCCGAGATGCTCCAGGCCCGCAACCACCCTGATTTCTCTAAGAAACCGCTCCACCAGTTCCGGGCTCGGATCGACACCCGGCAGCAGAACTTTCATCGCCTCGACGCGGTCGGAGAGTTGGTTGCGGACCTTGAAGACTTTCCCCATCCCGCCCCGCCCCAGAACCGACACGATCTCGTAATCGCCAATGGTTGTCCCGACTTCAAGGTTCACAGGCAGGAAACTCATGAAGCGGGTAGTATAACGGCGAGTTGTGCCCGCAATTAGCGAGATCCCCTTCGGAGGTACGTGTCGGGAGGCGGCTAGAAAAAATCCCGGTTTGCCAGAGAAGAGTTGGGGTAAGATTTCGTCCGCTGTATTCCTCCCCCCCAATCAAAAGGTGTTTCGTAATAACCGCGAAGGAGCATAGCCATGGCAACCGCTGAACAGAGACGACAAGAGATTCTCAACGTCGCTCAGGGCTTAGCCAAAGATGGCGCACATTATCTCTGGGGCGCGGAGGGGCTGAAGCCCACTCGCACGGGCGGAGGATTTGCTCCCGTTGCACTGGATCGGCCCGCGAGTGCTACTTTCTGTGCTGCGACCAACACCGTCGGCGGCCAGGTTTTCGTTTGTGCGGGACGGTGCTCCCGTCGAACCGGTGGCGGGCTCATCCCTTCGCCGGACACCGATTCTCGCCTGACGGCCTTCCTCGCCCAATGGGCAGGTAAACCGCATAGCCAGTATGGCTGGGGGGACGAGTTGACCCCCAGGCTCGTCAAAGGCGACAACATCATGGACTATGCCAGGAACATCGACTTAACTGACAAAGTCGTTTGGGGGGAAGGGTGTGACGAGACCTTGCACTTCGACTGCGGCGGACTCGTCAGGTTGGTGGTGCTACAGGTTTGCGGCGTCATCATCAAGGGCATCAGCCTCCTGCCTGACCCGGCGACCATGCTGACTCCGAAGAACACGCCCATGGCCAGGAAGGTAAAGGCCAGAGAGGCGTTGTGGCCGGCCGACATAGTGGTCTATGACGGGGGAAAGCACATCGCCTTCGCGATCGCTGACGACAAGCCCCTCTACGTCGAAGGGTCCAAAAGTTCCTTTAAGGTAGCGCAAGCCGAATGCGCAACCGACGGGGTGAACTATGGCGAGACGCACAACGCAACGGCTACCAAGTGTATCCGTTTGTCGGATGATGCCTTGACCTACAAGAACTGAGTCAACCCGGCACCTGATTGCCCCACACTTAGACGGCACTTCCCATAACCTCACCGATCCCAAGGCTGGATCTTCCCAGATCTGACCTACGCAATCTGCGCCGAATTAGCTGCCCCTAGAGTTGGATCGCTGACCCAGGCAAAAGTTTTTGGCACGTGAAACGAATCTGCTGCCACGCGCACTATCCCGCAGTAAGCAGATGGATTCTGCAGCCGGCAAGTCACCATTGGCCAGGTCAGTAAGCCGTTGGGTCCCGCTTTTCCAATTCAAATTTTGATGATGCCCGACGCGGGAGCACTGGACCCGGCGGACGAGACCTGCCGCGAGTACGAAAGAGTAGTCGACGCAAAATATCTGGATCAAATCCGGACACAAGCGAAGCAATTTTCTAATAAGCTCCTCTCTCGCCAGTCCGGGGTTGCCAGGTGCGCAATAATAAACTTCAAGAAGGGAAAAAACACCATCAAGCCGTGTACTTTGCGAAAGCTGACAAAGGCCATTCGTAATCTGCAAAACAAGAAATGAAGAATTGATAATTGAAGCTCATTTCCCCGAAACATGCTTTTGGAGACTGGAAACTAACTCGATGAGTCTAACGGCGACGCTACGCTAACTTGATGATAGTTTCCGAGTAGCGACCAACCGCCCAGAATGCGGCAGTGGCAGCTCCCGCAGACTCCTATCTATCACTCCTAGTTCAGGAGCCGTTCCAGCGCAGCGCCGGATTTCATACGCTGACCGCGCGCAAGCAGCCGTAGCGCATGAACCGACAAGTGCGGCGCCGCATCTGAGGTGAGGGCGGAATTACCAGGACTGATTTTCGACGGTTGCGGCGAGAGCAGCGCTGCGTGAATATCTCCGGTGCTTTGCTGCACAGCGCACACGGCGACCTGTCCGCGCGCGTTCACATCAAAAGCTTTAATGAGGTAATAACCGGAGTCCGGAGCAATCAGAGTGTTGAGATCAACCCATGCATTTCTCCACGAGAAGGCATCATCGCCGCCGTTCCGCCACAAAAGCGCATGATCGGGGACATAGCTCAAGATGGAACCCACACCCGAATCGCCGACGATTTGCCCCCTATCGTTTAAGGAAATCGCCTCACTGTTGTCGTCGCCGGCAGGCACGCCCAAATCGTGCATAACGCCCGCCTTCCAAACATAGGCATGCGCGACCGCGCCTTCTTTGGAGTCGGCCACAGCGATTCTGCCGACCACACCGCCCTCATTGTCGATATTGAAGGCATCACCAGCGAAGGCGTAGCTTGGTTCACCGCCAAGTTTCATGACGGTGCCCTTATCCCAAATCGTGGGGTAAAAGGGTGGGAAGCCGAGAAGGGGATTAACAATGCTGTTTTCCTGAGCGTCTCCTACAATTTGGCCGCGGTTGTTGATTCCATTACCAATGCTGTAGGTAGAAGTGTTTGGCCCTCCCAGCGTTCCTAGGTCTTCGATTGCTCCCTGATTCCACAGGACAGCATGAAATGTGCCATCCCCGGCCGCAGAAGTGCCAACCGCTTGCCCTGCATTGTTAATCTGCTGGGCCGAGCTATACCCGCTGGAGCCAACAAGGGTGCCGAGATCAGCGACCGCGCCGTTGTACCAGAGCAAGGCGTGGTTGATGTTGTACGAGTTATTGCCGACCACCGCTCCTTTGTTGTTGCCACCCAGGCCAACGCTGTCAACGTCCCCCAGCGTCCCGAGGTCTTGCATTATTCCTTTGCGCCAGCGGAATGCGTGGTCGATCGGGTTGCCGAATCTATCAAATTGACCTGTGTCGGAGACACCGATCACGTCGCCCCTGTCGGTAATCCAATATGGAATGCTGTTGTCTCCTCCCAGAGTGCCCAGATCCGTAATGCTGTATTGGGTCGTCTGTGCTGCCATGAGAGTCCTTGGCGCTTGTCCACGGACGGGATGCACAATTAGAAGAATTCCGAAGGACAGGGCCGCTGCGCTCATCAGACAATTTGTTTTGCTTCTCATCTCTTCTCTCCCTGCGCGAGATGCTGAGATAACACCGAATTTCGGATGCAGCCGGAGCAGTCGCGCAAAAACAGGGTGCACACTAGCTGTGCCAAACCAGCGCGTCAATAAATGGGATCTGGCCTTTCTCTAAATTTCTTATTAACGGGCAACCTGCTCACGTGACGCGAGTTAACGTGAGTCCTGCTGGTCTTGTTATCAGGATGGTATAATCCGCCAATTCCGCAGGAAGGATCTGGTCCGTGCCCGCTCCGGACAACAACCCGCTTCTTTCGCGGTTTGGACCGTTCCAGCTTGACCGCAAGGCCTGTGAGCTGCGCAAGGGCGATACCCTCCTTCACCTGGCTCCCCAACCCTGCAAGGTGCTCGCCTTGCTCGTCTCGCGACCGCAAAAGGTGTTCACACGGCAGGAGATCCAGCGGGAAATCTGGGGCGGTGATACGTTCGTCGACTTCGAACAAGGTCTGAACGTCGCCATCCGGCAAATTCGCGCCGCGCTTTGCGACGATGCAGAGTCGCCTCGTTACATTCAAACACTTCCCAAGCGCGGCTATCGGTTCATCGGCAAACTAAACGGAGATCCCACTGCGGCGGAAGCGCCTTCAGATCCGGCGGAATCCGCAACCCTTTCTATATTGAGCGTTCCTCGCCCTGCCTCCTACCGCCGTCCCGTGACCGTCGTGGTTGGTCTCGCCTCGGTTGTGGTTGCGGTAATTCTGGTTTGGAGAATGGAGCGCATCGCGGGGAGAACCCCGCTGACGCGTATTCGGTCGCTTGCAGTGCTTCCGCTGGAAAACCTCTCCCGTGACGCGGAGCAGGAGTATTTTGCCGATGGCATGACTGACGAGCTGATCACCGACTTGGCCAAGGTCCATGCGCTGCGAGTCATTTCGCGGACCTCCGTGATGCAGTACAAGGGCAAGCACAAACCGACGCCGCAAATTGCTCGGGAGCTAAACGTGGACGCCCTGGTTGAAGGGACCGTGATTCGTTCCGGGGACCGCGTGCGAATCACTGCGCAGTTGATTGAGGGGTCGCAGGATCGCCACCTTTGGGCCGAGACATACGAGGGCGATTTGCGCGACATCTTGACCTTACAGGACCAAGTTGCCAAAGCAGTCACTGGAGAAATCAGTGTGCAACTTACCCCTCAAGAACAAATACATCTCACTAATACGCGCCGCGTAGATCCCCTGGCGCAAGATGCCTATTTGACCGGCCGTTATTACTGGAACCGCAGAACGACGGCAGCGATGAAAGAAAGCTGTGAGTACTTCCAGGCAGCGATTGATAAAGATCCTACCTACGCCGTGGCCTATGCAGGACTTGCGGATTGCTACAACCTTCTTGGATATTACGACTATCGGCCGCCAGCAGAAACATTTGCGCTGGGCAAGGCGGCTGCGCAAAAGGCACTTCAGATCGACCAAAGCCTGGCGGAGGCTCATGCCTCCCTCGCCTACGACAAGCACTACTACGATTTCGATTGGACAGGTGCCGAGAGGGAATATAAAAAGGCCATTGAGCTGAATCCGAACTACGCCACCGCCCATCATTGGTATTCCTTGTATCTTTCTGAGGTCGGTCGTTTCGAGGAGGCCCGGGCAGAGATCCGGCGGGCACTTGAGCTCGATCCACTTTCGCCGATCATCAGCAACACTATAGGTGCCGTTTACTTTCGGAGCCGCGAATACGACCAGGCAATCCAACAATTGCGTCGACTTCTGGAGGCAGACCCAAACTTCGTCGTGGCGCACGACCTGCTTGGCCAGTGTTACATGCAAAAGGGAATGTATGATGCGGCCATTACAGAATTCCAAAAAGCGAAGACGCTCGACCCCGGTGACGCCTCTAAGATCCTGCTGGAGATTGGAGAAGCCCATGCGCTGGCAGGCAGGAAAACCGAAGCGGAGAACATGCTTAAGGAGGTTAAGAACATTTCGGAGCTAAAGTACGTGCCTCCTTACCTGATGGCGCAGTTTTACGCGTGCATGGGCGAGAAGGATATGGCGTTTGAATGGCTGCAACGCTCTTTCCTGGGCCACGACCGCACCCTGACTGCATTGGGCTTTGACCCTCAGCTTGATAATCTGCGATCCGACCCGCGCTTTGCCGACCTCCTTCGCCGCTTGAGCCTGTCCCAAATAAGCGCTCTTTCAAGATCAGGTGACGGCAACGCACCAGGCTAACAGGATGCTGAAAAAGGACTGCAAATCCACAGCCGAGTATGTTACGAGAAGGTATGCGCGGAACAGATCAGCAGCAGAATCATATATTCAGTTACCTATCTCCCGAAACCCGGGTGCGCAAGGATCATCCGCTGCGCGCCATCCGAGCCATGGTTGGCCAAGTCTGGCGCAGTTGTCGCGACGCTTTGCCGGCATGTATGCCACGGTGGGTCGCGCTTCGTTCTGCACAGTGTTCGGGAAACACGACGTTGCGCTGCCGAGCTTCAATGTCCTGCAACCATTGATCGCGCTTGTGATTATTAGCCATACTCGCGCACTTCATCGAAAATTGGCTTAGCACTTCTTGCACTGCTCGGTTGGGGGGCTTCGCCCGCCTGTTTTTTTCGACGATTCAGGAAGGGGGTAAGGTGGGCATTCGTGCTGGGAATGCTCCTACTTTGGGGGCCGATCTTCGGCGTCATCGCTTGGGCCACTCGCCGCAGTCTCCGAAATATTCACAGTGCTCGCCGTGGTCAAAAGCCGTAAAGTTCAGGCCGCTGCGGGTGCCTGTTGAGAGGCAATTGCACTCAAATCCCGGTCGGGGGGCAAGGATTAGCGTAATGGGGATATTTCAACAGGTATGCGGCGCCGGGCGCTCAGCTTTGAGGCTCTTGAACTCGGCTATTGGCCGGGTCTAATCTTTCGCTTAGTCTCGGGGTGAGGGACGGCACAGGTTTTTACCGTTTCCTCTGTCCTGGGTTCGACCGAAGGCGAACGGTTGGCAGGCCGGGCCACGTTTCTCACCCCGCGACGCAATGTCTTCCCATAGCGCTCGCAATCCTTGCGGAAGCAGAACAGATCGATGACTCAACACGATAACACGATGAAGATCAGGGAACTCGTGGACCGGCAGGTACAAGCGTGGGAGAAGCATGATTTTGGAATTGCCGCCCCTGACTGGCTTCCAAGTGGGGAATTGATTTCGCCGGGGGGGCATGTGCCCGCTGAGGAAATGCAAACCGCGATGGTCGGTTATTTCAAGCAGTTCCGCGATTTGCGAGTCACGGTAAAGAATGTCTTCATTTCGACTGACGGAGCTAAGGCGGCCATCGAGTGGGACTGGGATGTGACT
>Ga0307478_10000095_pt1 | contig 104002 bp, 86 predicted proteins | sample atmos_gasesECM4C_2_FD_203713 | JGI IMG/M metagenome (GOLD analysis project Ga0307478, IMG submission 203713) | Hardwood forest soil microbial communities from Morgan-Monroe State Forest, Indiana, United States - atmos_gasesECM4C_05 | ecosystem: Environmental > Terrestrial > Soil > Temperate...
AGGAGATTGTCGATATTGAAGAAAAGAAAATACTCTCCGTCCGCCACCCGTGATCCATAGTTTCTCGAAGTATTTCCCCAATCATTGAATTCTTCCTTGATATATATCGTCTTGATCTTTTCCAGAGCGCTCAAATCGAATTCTTCTTCATAAGGTTGCTTCTTTGAACCGTTATGAACAAAGATCACCTCAAAATCCCTGAAGGTTTGAGCCAGGATGCTATTTATTCCTCGTAGCGCCCCTTCTCTCGGGGTATGCCGGTCGCAGTCCACAACAATAATGGAGAATTTCGGTTTCAAGATGTTTGACTATCAGGCATTTGGAATTGCGTCCTCGCCTCGATGGCACGCCAGAGATTTATTGTCGCCTCGTAGCACACATATTCGTTGATTGTCTCCTGCCAGAGCGAACGGCATAGATAAGTCAGCGCCGGGACACGCGGGTCAAGCCCTTCTGTTTGGGAAACCGCATCTGTCGAAGCGAAGGGATGCGGCATATTCGCCAGGACTACATCGTCCTCCGCCCGGGAACCAGCCAGCCATTCGACGCGAAAGCTTTCAACTTCGGCCTTTGTATCGACTGTTACGTTACAGTTGGGCAAGCCCGCTCCCGCAAGACAGGCCGACCATTTTTCGATCTCGTTCGCCGAGGGTCCAGTGCTTCGCGACCAAACCACATCACGATATCCGATCTCCCCCAGGAGAGCGATAAGTTGAATCCCGTAAAATCGGAGGGCGCCGCCTCCCGAGGCATTGAAGCGCTTCCAGTTGTCCAAATCATGGCGAAAATGATGGGCGAGAAACTTCCATTCGATAAGAAGCGACCTCTTTTCTCGTGTCTCGCGGAAGGTATTCCGCAATTGCTCCCCCCACGGAGTGTATCTAAATGTGTAGCCCATCCTGATCACTTTCTGCGAACTAATCAGGTCATGCAGAAGCGTTGCTGCCGTCTCTGGAGAATCCGCAAGCGGCTTTTCCAGAAGTAGCCCACGTGTGTCGGCCCGTTTCAACAATGGCGGTATCCGTTTGCTCTGGTCGATTGGCCGCAGAGCGACAACTATCTCATCAGCACAGTCCAGTGCGCTGGCCTCGTCCGGTGCCCAATGCACGCTCCCAGCAAAGCGGACAAGCTCCGGTCGCTCGGCAAGACGGACACGATAACTCTCCGGGAGGACAACACGTTGGCCGCACCCACCGACTAATGCCGGCAGATACCCGTAAAGACCGAACCCAGAGCCAAGGATAGCTACCACAACCTTATCGCGCTCGAAAATCCTCCGGGCTAAGAACGTCGATCACGGGCCCAGTATAACGATGCTCAGTCAGATAATTGCGGATCTCGCGCGGAATATGCCAGGCCAGATTCAAGAGCGGCCGCGTCCGGTCCGGTAGGGCGAACAACTCTTCATCCGAGCAAATAGGGATCCGAGTGCCAGGGACATAATGCCCAATCTTAAGCGAACCCGGCTTTTCGTGGACGGCCGCGATTGATCGCTCATCTAATCCGAGAAGCTTGATTACAATCGCGGCCCGGGCCGGAAACGCCTTCGCCCGGATTTTGCCGAACCGCGAAACGTGCTCTTGCAGGACGCAAATCTTCGCTTCGCGCCAGGCGCCTACATTATCTCGCAGTTTTCCAAATCTCGGCAAAAACTGCTGCTCCTGCGCATTCACATCGGCGTCGTCCGCATCGGGGTCCTTTCTTTCGGCAGCATTGCCTAGGAACACGCGAATATTACCTCCGTAACGGGAAGGAAACTCCACTGCCAGGACAGCCATCCCCAGGGAACGCGCTACATGGCGAAACGAAGCATAGCTATAGGTCCGACAATGTTCATGGTAGAAAGTGTCGAACTGATTCCCATCCAGCACGGCGCCCAGGTAATGGTTTTCTATCGCAATCACGGTTTGGTCGGCAATCAGCCGTTTGAGCGAGTTGATCACATTGTCGAGATTTTCAATGTGCGCAAAAACGTTTGTAAAAGTGATGAAGTCCGGCTTCCCGTGGGCGTCCACAATCGCGTCGGCGACGTTTTCGGACAGATATTGCTGGTAGACCGGATGACCTTTTTGTTGAGCATCGCGGGCCGCGTCGCTGGGTTCGAGGCCAGCGGTGATCGCTCCTTTCCTGCTAAAGCAATCCAGAAGGCTGCCATCGTTGCATCCCACATCGAGAATCTTCTTGCCAGAAAGGCTGCCAAATCGCTCCTCACATGAGTCGACCAAGCTTGCCATTCCAGTCAGAACATCAGCCGTGAATCGCGCCCGGTAATGGTAGGAGGCCGGAAACAAATCCTCTTTGGGGACCTGGAAGCGTTGATGGGCGCTATAGCAGTTGTTACAAAACAATATCTCAATTGGAAATTCGCGGCAAATTCGCGCGTCGCCCAGGGGAACGAGGTCATCGCATATCGGATGCAAACCCAGATCGAGCACGGGCACGAGCCTTTGGCTTCCACACACCTCACAGCCATGGATTTCGCGTGCCCCGCTCTCAGCCTTGTTCTCCATGATCTGTCAGTTCTCCAGCATACGCCGCCCAATCGAGAGGTATCTGCCTGAAGTTAGATCCGAGGACCTGAACAGGTGGCGCGCATCGAACAAGACCTTCCCTTTCAGATTGCACTGTGCCACTCGCTTGTATTCTGGCCAACGCGTCGCGACAATAATGACGCTGGCCGCGTCCACGTAGTCACTCCATTCCGTTACGAAAGTAACAGAGTTAGCTCGCGCGCCCAGACCGATCCGGAACCGATCCGTCGCCACTGGATCGTGAACGAGAACGCGGGCGCTCCTGTCTAATAAAGATTCAACTATCTTGAATGAAGCCGACTCGCGGGCGTCGTCTGTGCCCGGCTTAAACGCCAGTCCGAGGACCAGAACCGTCTCGTCGGCAAGCTTCAAGCCTTCCTGTTCGATCATCTGGACCACCTGATACGGTTGAGAACTATTGACATCCAAAACAGCATTCAGAATGTGCATCGCTAAACCATGCTGCATGCCTTGAGAGCGTAAGGCCTGAATATCCTTGGGGAGACAGCTGCCGCCGAACCCGCAACCGGGTACCAAATAGCTAAGAATACCTGGAGACACCCGGCGATCGTCTATGATCGGATTCCACCGCCGATCGAGATGAACGCCTTCGACGACATCCAAAATGTCAATGCCACCGAGTGCGGCGGCCAGGTTCGCGATCTCGTTGATGGCCGAGACTTGAGTCGCTAACAACATATTGCTGGCGTATTTGATAAGTTCGGCCGAGCGGCTACTAACGCGCATCTTATCCACTTTCCAGGGGGCATAGAGCGCTTCCAGCGACTCGAGCGTCCGATTGTCTTCATAGCCAAATACGATCCGATCGGGCGCCATGAAATCGGCGACAGCCTCACCTTCGCGTAAGAATTCCGGATTCATCCCCAGGCCAAACGCCGGAATGGTCTTGCCCGAAGAACGTTCGACTTCCTCTCGCACAACCGTGTCGGTCGTCCCCGGGATGACACTGCTCTTCACAACAATTGAAAGGTACGAGTCATGCCGTCTAAGATACTCCCCAATGTTGCGTGACGCTTCGATGACGTAACTCAAGTCGATAGCACCGTCTCGGGATGGCGTGCCGACCGCTATCATTACCATCTCACTCCCATCGAGTGCGCCGTCGATTTCCGTGGCTGCCGAAAACCTGCCACAGCTAAGAACTTCCTTAAGCAGCTCTTTCAAACCTGGTTCGTAAACGTGTGGTTCACCGAGCTTCAGTTGCTCGACCAACGCACGATCCTTGTCCACGCAGGTAACCTGGTGACCCTTAGAGGCCAGGCATACGCCCGACACAAGTCCTACATGGCCGGCTCCAATAACCGCAATTTTCATGTCTCTCGCGTCTCTTCGTAGCTTAGAAATTGCAGATAGCGTCGGACGCCTTCTTCCACGCCAATACTCGGATTGTATCCCAGTTTGGTGCGCGCCTTGGTGATATCGGGGCAACGCCGGTTAGGGTTGTCCGTCAGATACTTGGGATCAGCGCTCTTCTCGTACTTAATTTGACCGCGATAGCCAAAGATCTCTGCGCCGGCCGCGCGGTAAATCTCAGCGAGCTCACTTACGGTAATTTCCGCGCCGTCGATCCCGATATTAAAATAATCGTATTCTCCGTGTAACAAGCAGAGCAGATACCCGATGACTGCGTCCGATGCATAACAGAAGGTGCGTGTGGGAGACCCATCCGAAAAAACAGTAAGGTCGCGTCCCTCGACAATAGATTTTGCCAGGTCGGCCGGCAATCGCTTATCGCCCAGACGCATTCCAGGGCCGTAGTTATTAAAGGATCTGGCTATAACAATCGGCATCTGGTAGGTCTCGGCAAAGACGTGGCAGAGAGTTTCGCCAAAACGCTTTGATTCATCATAACAAGCCCGGGGCCCAAAGCAGGCCACATTACCGCGATACTCTTCATTCGTGGGAATGAATCGCGGGTCAGGATCCCCGTAAATCTCACTCGAAGAAAAAAAGAGCAGGCCTTCCAAGCCATCGGCATCGTGGTAGAAATCCAGCAATCGGCGCAAACCCCAGACATTGGCGTCGATCGTTTCGACAGGGTACTGCCGGTAGAACATAGGCGAGGCGATACCGGCGCCGTGAATGACGTAGCGAGCCTCTCTCGCTCCCTCGACGTCCTCCAACCGATCGCGTGAGATATCGAAAACCCGAGGACAAAAGAGATCGGGGAATGCTTCAGCCAGTTGCGACAACCAGAGCGGTTTGCCGAGCAGGAAGCTATCCAGCCCAATGATCTTACGAATGCCCAACTCCGCGGCATGATAAGTAAGATAGAGCATCAGGTAATATCCTAAGAAACCGGCACAGCCGGTCATTACCAGAATGGCGTCTTCCCAACCCTGCCGATTGGCTACGGCGTTGTGAATGCGTTCCAAATCGCCTTTGGTTATTGCATTATAAGTCACTTCAAATCCCTAACTGAATTGACCTGAATGCTCAAACCTTCTCTCGGCGAATTCTGACAGACGCGGTGGAAACGCGAGCTCGAATCCTGGAATATCGAGCGAAAGATTCGGATTGTAAAAAGGATCGTGGAGCAATTCCGCGGGCCAGGTCCTTTGCATGTAGTCCGCAGCGCGAAGAAATTCGGCTTGTTCTTCTTCTGTTCGCCGATGCCCTCGGCTAGCCGATTCGTGATGAATCAGGTTCGCGTAGGGCGTCCAAATTACGCGATAGCCGCGCTGCGTCAGGCGCAGACAGAAATCAATGTCGTTGAAACTGACGCCAACATTTTCTTCATCAAAGCCTCCAAGTTCGTCGAAGACCGTCTTTCGAACAGCCATGCACGCACCAGTAACCGCCGAGCAATTTTGCTGGAGCATGGCGCGATTGAAGTAGCCGGGGTGCCCTCGCGGAACATGCGGGAAGGCATGCCCCGCTATGCCCCCAAGACCAAGCACGACACCACCATGCTGCAAGGTCCCGTCAGGATACCAGAGCCGCGCGCCGACCGCGCCCGTTTCCGCGCGCGCGACGTGGCTGACCATCTCCGTCAACCAACCGGGATCGTCGACCTCGGTGTCATTGTTCAAGAACAGAAGAATGTCGCCATCGGCTTGCCTGGCCGCGCGGTTATTCAGGCGGCTGTAATTGAACGGACCTGGCATAACCAGGACGCGAGCGAGGTTTGCGCGCGCGGCCTGGCTGAAAAAGGCAAAGGTCTCCTCCTGGGTTGATCCATTATCGACGATCAGTATCTCAAAAGGACGATAATCCGTTTGGGCGCGAATGCTCTCGATGCAGCGCTGCAACAATCCCACGCGGTCGCGCGCCGGGATGATAATTGAGACCAGCGGCGCCGGCTCTGGCAACGCGTGGATCAGACGATGCGACTCCGGGTTTTCCGGACACGGGACCACCTTTCCGGGAGCGCCGTTGCGTTTACCATGGTCCGCGATGGCACGGCGGGCCGCCTCCTTCGCGTACGGTTTCGCATCGGGAATGGCCGCCAGGCTGCCGCCGACCATGCGCCAGTGATAAAGAATCCTCGGGATGTGCCGGACCTGTTCCGGGCGAAGGCGTTCGACGCAACGCAACGCCAGATCGTAATCCTGCGAACCTTCGAACCCTTCCCGGAAGCCGCCGATCTCGGACAACAAATCGGTGCGATAACAGCCAAGATGGTTGATGTAATTCTGGCCGAGGAAAAGCTCCGGGTTCCAATCCGGTTTGAAGAATGGATTCGAGCGCGTGCCCATCTTGTCGATCTTATCTTCATCCGAATAAATGAGGCCGGCCTCGGGATGCCGATCGATCTCCAGTGCCACCAGTCCCAGCGCGTTTTCGGCGAAGGCGTCGTCCTGATCGAGCAGCGCGCACCAATCGCCCGTCGCCAGCGCCAGCGCTGAGTTCGAGCAAGCGGAGATGTGGCCGTTGCGCTCGCGAAAGGTCAGCTTGATCCGCGGGTCCGAGCCGGCGACCTGCTCGAGAAAAGGCCGCACCTCCGGATCGGTCGAAGCGTCGTCGGCGATGCAAAGCTCCCAGCGTTCGTAAATCTGATGGCGAATCGAAGCGATCGCCGCTTCGAGAAAATGGAGCTCGGGAGTGTAAACCGGCAGGATGATGGAAATCAGCGGATGGATCGGCAGGGCGCGCAGTTGGCGACGCAACGCGGCGCGAGTCGCGGACGTGGGAGTATCAAATTGCGCGATCCAACCCGGGTAAGCGTCAGTGTCGTTCGAACGCCGCCTGTATCCACCGCTTTCGAGCGAGACCAGAAGTTCGGCGAACCGCGATGCAAAACGTTCCAGGGTGAAATGACGATCAAACGTCCGGCCACCGGCCGCCTGCAATTGCCGCAGGATCTCGGGTTTGGTCGCGCACGTTGTAAGAGCCGCTGAGAGCGCATCCGAATTTTCCGTTTCGACGAGCAACCCATTCATGCCCTCGCGCAGCCATTCGCGAACTCCGCCCACGTCTGTGCTGATCACGGCTTTCCCGAGGCCCATCGCCTCCAAAATCACGATCGGCATCGTCTCATCGCGCGAAGGAAGAACGATCACATCCGTTTCATTCAGGAGCGTCAGCGCGCTTGCGTGATCGAGCGCATCGATCAGCTCGACCTGTTCCAAATCGGCGACCTCGGTTTGCAGCTCCTCATAAAACGTCTCCTCCAAGACGCGGCCGGCCATCTTGAACGAGCAGCGGGCGCGCGTTGCCGAATCCATTTTGCGAATCGCTTCGGCCAGAAGGTCCTGCCCTTTCCGCGGCTCGAACGAGCCCAGAGTAAGGAAGCGGATTCGTTCGCCGTTGCCGGATGAAAGAACCGGCGGACGCGGGATGCCGTACGGAACGACTTCGATCGGCGCCCGGGTCAGTCCTTGATAAATGCGGGCGGTCTGCCGCGTCGGCGTCACGAGTAGGTCGGCCATCGTCAACGCCGACCGCATTTCCGGAATAGCGCGGATCAGCCGCACCGCGAAGAGCGTCTCGTGCAGGTACCAGAGCGCAGGCTTTTCCTCGAGATGCGCCGCTCGGATCGCCTGCCAGCTCGCAATCGTGTTCGCTACGACGATATCGTACTCCTGGCAGCGGTCGCGCAGCCAGGCATGCGTGAGATCGGTCAGGAGTGTCGATTCCACCACCGTCGCCACGCCAGCGGCCGCGAGCATTTCAGAAATCGGTCCGTGATCCGGAGTGGCGACAAGAATCGTCCAGCCGCGCTCTTGCAGCCAGCCGGCGAGGTGGACGAGCTGAATGGGCGCGCCGCTCAACGTGGTCTCATGGGAGACGAAGAGGACCCGCGGGCGATGGGTCGATCCGTTATTCTGGGCTGGCGTGACCACGGTTCAAGGCGCCATGACTTTGGAAATCAGTTCGCGAAAATCGGCGCCAAATCGATCCTGCGTGAAATTTTTCTCGAACGTCACACGCGCATTTCCAGCCAGCCGCCGGGCAAGTTCGGGGTCCTTCCACAAACGATGGATGGCGGCAGCCAGCGCTCCGGGATCTTCTGGCCTAACGAGCAAAGCATCATGGCCATCCGTCAGAATTTCCCGAATCCCACCGACGTTTGTGCTGACGATGGCCTTCCCAAGACTCAAGGCTTCCATGATTGTCACCGGCATGGCTTCATCCCGAGAAGAGCAAACCAGAACGTCACTTCGTCGAATCGCGTCGAGCGCTTCCGCGTGATCGCAGCCGCCATCGATGGATAGGTTCGGAAGACCGGCACCAGCGGCTTCAACCCGGGCTCCAAACTCCGGATCCATAACCCGGCCGAGCAAGCGGAATTCGGTGGATGGCCGCATTTCCTCTGGCAACGACAACACCGCATCCAAAAAGACATCCTGACCTTTGCGGGGCTCGATGCTTCCAAGGACCAGAAAACGCATTGTCCCACGTCGCCCATCGCCGGATGCCGGATCGCTCCCTCCCACATCCGGAATTCCATAGAACGAACATTTCACGGGCGACCCCGTAAACGGCCGGTAAACGGCGGCGGTTCGCTCCGTCGGAGCAAGGATCGCATCCGCGAGCGCCAAAGCGGAACGCAGTCTTGCTTCCTCCCGCAAGTAATGCTCGCCCACCTGGGTCTCATGAACCCACCAGATCACTGGGACCTTCGCCATGTGCGCGGCTCGCACGGCTGGCTCGCTCCGAATCGTATTCGCAAGGACACAGTCGAAAGCGCGCGCGAAATTCACGAATGATTCATGCCCGGTCGTGATAAGCGGATCGATCACAAGCGGTATCCCCGCCGCTTCGTATTTTTCGCGCAAAGGGCCGTCGCTGGGCGTCGCGACTACGACATACATCCCATTGCGGACGCACCAGATGGCGAGATGCAGAAGAAGAATCGGGGCGCCGCTCAGTGACAAGTCGTGAGAAACAAAAAGCAGATCGGGAGAAGACTCGATCGATGCCACCCGATCACGCGCCACCATCCGGATCGGCGTGGGTGAATCCAAGTGCAGCCAATCCCGCATGTTATCGGTGAAGTAAGGATCGTGGGTAACATGACCGGCCCAGCGTTTCAGCAGAAAAATGGCGGCCTTGTCACGCTCTCGGGTCGGCTCTCGTTTTTCGTCCGCCCCGATCGACACATGACCTGCGTGGCGCAAGGTGGCGAACGGCGTGTAAACGCAGCGCAGTCCCGCTTCCCGCACCTTGAAGGAGAGATCAACATCCGAGTGCCCGATCGGCGTGTGCACAATATCGAACCCGCCAATCTGAAAGAAGTCCGCCCGGCGCATCGCGAGACAGGCGGCAGAAAGCGCCCCGACGTTTCGGAGCGATTGCGCCAGATTGAAATGCTCGGTCGAATCCGCCGGCCGCTGGTGAAAGGCGGTCCCGATCAAACCACGGACACCCGTGACCAGGCCCGCATGCTGGATTTTTCCCGTTTCGTAAAGAAGCTTGGGTGCAACTGCACCAACCTCCGGATTTTCGAGCGGCTCAATAACATTCTGGATCCAATCGGGCTGGTCTGTCTCCACGTCGTCGTTGAAAAAAATCAGCCGTTCTCCAGTGGATGCTTCCGCGCCAAGGTTGCATTTCTCGGAAAAATTAAACGGTTTATCGTAGGGTACGACATGAACCGTTGCACCCTCGGCCTCGAGGACCTGGAGCGACTGCGCCAGCTTGGTATTCGTCACGACCACCAATTCGAGGTCCGGATATTTCGTCGCTCGCGGCAACTCCTGGAGGCAGGCGCGCGCACGGGTGGGCGAATCCGTCGGCACAATGATTGAAACGCGCGGCCAGCGCGCGATTTTCAGACGGGCCCGATTAGCGGTCGGATATTCGAGAACGTCCGCGGCGAGATTCCGCCGGCTCATGGCATCCGCCAAAGCCGCCAGGTTTGTTCGACGCGCGCCCGGCTTGCCACCGGTCGAGCCTGACGCCGGATGCTCCCGCCAATGATAAAGAACGTGAGGAATGTGATGGATCGACCCCGCGCGTTCCGTCGCCCGCAAAGCAAAATCGTAATCCTGCGATAAATCGAATTCCTTGCGAAAGCCGTCGATTTCGAGCGCAAGCGAACGCCGGTAGGCGCTCAAATGGCCGATATACATGAAGCTCAGGAGAAGTTCCGGACTCCATTCCGGCTTGAAAAACGGTGCGTGCCGCTTGCCTTTCGCACTCAAGCGATCTTCATCACTGTAGAAAACATCGGCTTCGGGAAATTCTGAGGCGGCGCGCGCCAACTCGTAGAGAGCAAATGGCGCCAGGACGTCGTCGTGATCCAGGCACGCCACAAAATCGCCCGTCGCCAATCGCAAGGCGCGGTTCGTGTTCTCCGAAATGCCCAGGTTATCGCCCAGATGTTCGACCCGAATTCTTTCGTCTCGACCTTGCCAGCGGCGGAGCGTCTCGATTGTCTCAGCCCGATCCGAGCCACCGTCCACGATGCATAACTCCCAGTTGTCGTAGGTTTGCGCCACGACCGAGGCGAACATCTCGTCGAGAAAAGTTGCAGGGGTATTATGAACGGGCGTGAGCAGACTGATTTTGACGCGCACCGGTAGCTGCTCCGACAGATGGCGCTGCCCCTCCAACGCCCCGGCATCGGGCTCATGCTCCGCAATCCAACTCGAGTATCGATCGGGCGGAGCCGAGGCCCCAGCGGATGTCGCCTTCTCCGGCGCCGGCGTTGCCTCTTTCGAACGCGCGATACGGAGGTTGCGCGGAAGCCGGCGAAGCTCCCTCGCGATCCTTTCTCCCCACGGCCGTCGCATTTTCTGTCCAGTCTCGATCTGGAAGCACCGTCCTTTTTTCCGGCAGGCATTTTTCGCGGCGTTCAGGATCGCTTTTTGATCCTTGATCTGGGCTTTCAGGGTTTCGATTCGGGCCTTCAGCGTGTGTGCTTCCGCGACCCACTGTTTCAGTTGTTCCGCCTGGCCGTCCATAACCAGCTGCGCCTTCACGCGGTCACGATGCAGGTTTTCGAAATGCCATTTCTGCTCCTCCAGTTCCGCCGCTTGAAGGTCCATGATCTCCTGGGATTTCGAGCGGTCTGTAAAAATCGAATCGAGCCAGACTTGCCGAATCTCAAATGCGGCGCGGGCTTGTTCCGCTTCACTAGCCCGGGCGACTGCATCGATGCGCTCCACCGCCAGACTGTAAACTTCCGTGAGTCCCACCGCTTCCGAGCGAGGACCGAAAAGCTGCTTCAAGAGAAAAGAGGCCTTGGGTCTTGCCTCAGGTCGCGAGCTGACGGCCAGCGCGAGCCCAAGTCCTTCCGGAAACACCGCGCTGGAGCGATTGGCCAACCACTCTTCCCAGGCCGCCTTTGGACTGTCTCCGCGCTCCAACCCAATCCCATGCAGCAGAACAACTGCGCCCGGAGCGAGTTTCGATTTCCACGCGGATAGCTCGGCACGAATTTCTGCGCCTGAATCGCAATCATCCAGCAACAGGAAATCGACGCTGCCATCGGCTAACTCCGATAACGCCGGCGCGGCCGTTGGGAAAAAACGCGTCCGCTCGCCGTAAAATTCTTCGCCATACTCTTTGCCCTCGCGCCAAGCGACGTCGTCTTCCTCCGATTCGCCGGGCCGATCCCACCGGACGGCGATGCATTGGCAGTCGATCTTTTGTTCGTTCGCCGCCTGGCATAAAGTGAAAAACGCATCGCCGTCACCGAATCCCAACGTGACTACGATCTTTGGCTTCGCATCCGCCACCAAATCGTAGAGCAGCGGCAAATGAAAACGCGTCGCGCCGCCGGAATAAAATTTCGGCTGGAATCCGCGGAGGCTCGGGAGTTTTTCGAACATCGAGAACGTCGATCAGCCGGGTCCATTGATCTGGCAACGTGATTGCATGCGCGCTGTCATCTTTTCCCCGGCAAGCTTATCCTGCCCAGCCGGCATGAGAACGGAAATTATCCACGGGGATTTGCCCTCGCGCCACTTCGAACCGCGCATTTACGGCGTGGGAGCGTGGACGAGCCACCTGCACTTTGCCTGCGACCTCGTGGCGGTGATGAAACCGGAGGTGCTCGTCGAACTGGGCGTCGATCGGGGGGAAAGCTATTTCGCGTTTTGCCAGGCGGCGGCGGAAAACGAAACTGGCACGCGCTGTTTCGGGATCGATACCTGGCGCGGGGATCAGCACGCCGGCGATTATGACGAGACGACTTTTGCGCAGGTGTCCGCGCACAACCGGGCCAATTACGAATCGTTCTCCACCCTGCTCCGCTTCAGCTTCGATGAAGCGCTCGCACAATTCGAACCGGCCAGCATCGACGTCCTCCATATCGATGGGCTGCATACGGAAGCCGCCGTGCGCCACGATGTCCAATCATGGCTGTCGAAGCTAAGGCCGGGCGGAATTCTGTTACTTCATGATGTCGAAGTCCGAAGCAAAGGTTTCGGTGTTTGGAAGATCTGGGCTGAGTTGGAGGAGGAAAGCCGCTCGTGGATTTTCGAAGACGGACCCGGCCTCGGTGTCTGGCAGAAACCGCCCGTCAGGCCACTATCCGGATTTCTCGAGCAACTGCTCGCTTCGCCTAACGAGCAGAACGAAGGGTTGGCTAAATACTACTCCGGCCGCGCGGCGGTGATGCAGGAGAGAATCGCCCAACACTGGCGCGATGGTTCGATTCGAAACACGCCCTTCGCGCAGCAGACCATCATTCAGGTTTTCCACAGCAGCGACGGATCGCATTCTGAAGAGAATTCCGTCTACGCCCGCATGGGTCATGAAGGCTGGAAAGATATCCGAATCGAATTGCCGCCTCCGGCCGGAGCGGCCCCGCTCCGGATCGATTTCGTCAGTGCGCTCACCACGATCGAGATTGCATCGATCCGGCTGAAGAAAAAAGGCATCGATCTTTTTTCTGCGACAACAGAGTCTGACTTCGATTCCATCGCGATCCGCGGAGACGCCGAGCAGTTGCCGGATCCTGAGCTCCTGCGTCTGAGGATCACCGGGATCGATCCGCAAGTGTATCTGCCCTCGATCGATCTGCGCGCCAGCGACGAATCGCTTGTTCTCGAAATGCGGCTTCGCGTGATTTCGTGACGGAGACGCGCCTCCCTGTCATCCTGAGCGTAGCGCGGGATGACAAATTGGGTCTAACGATCCGCCGACTTGTGCGCGTACGAACTTTCCACGCGCGCGGCCACGTCCCGATAACCGTAATCAGCCTCGTAGATTTGCTTCATTGCGCCGATCGATTTCTCGGCCTCACCCATCTGCTCGTAAACCAAGCCGAGATTGTAAACGATCTCCTTCTTCATCGCGTCCATCGCTGTGATTTCTTTCGCCGCTTCTTCCAATTGCTTGGCGGCGAGATCGAGCATGCCCAGCTCGCGGTAGCAACTCCCAAGCAAGTTCATCGATTTCAGCCGCGCGTTAGGGTTCTGCCGCGCGCGCTGCAATTCCGGCAGCGCGTCTCGAGGACGGCCCGCTTCGAATAAGCGCTCGCCCAGCTCAAAGCGTAGCCGGAGATCGGTCGGGTTGCGCTCGGAACGCTTCTGAGCGTCCTCGATCAACAACTCCGCGCGCTTTTTCTTCACCTGCGCCAGCGCTTCGGACCGCGCCGCATAATCCGCGGCCTCGGGCCCGTGCGTGGCAAGGACAGTTTCGTGCGCCGCGATCTCGTGGTCCGACCACGCCCGCTGCAAGTCGGACACTTTCCGGACGAGCGCGGCGTCGCTCCCCTTGGTAAGATCGGCCGCGTACTGATACCAGGCGATCGCGTTTTCGGTGTCCGCTTTCTGTTCGTATAACGCGCCCAGCCTCCGCGCGAGATCGACGCTTTGCGGCTCTTGTTCGTGGCACGCATAGGTTTCCTCGATCTGCTGGTCCAACGATTCACCGGTGAGCGCCATCCGGCTTTGCTGCTCCAGCGAGATGGCCACGTCCTTGTCCTTGATAAGGTCGCGATAACTTTCCGCCTGCGTCCACCCGCCGGTTTTCATCGACGCGCGGGCCGCCGCATCCTTGCCGAGCCGGAGCGCCTCTGCATCCGTCGGATCGATCTCGGTCAGCTTGTTGTAAATCTCGACCGCCTCATCGCTTTGGCCGAGATCGTGGTAAAGCCGACCCAGCTCGTGCAGGATTTTCGTGTCGCCCGGTTTCTCCTCGAGCAGGGTCCGCAACGCAAAGACGCCGATTTCCGGCCAGCCGGCCGCGATCGCCGCTTCTTTCAACGCCAGATTCGCCTGACGATTGTAAGGCTCATCCTCCAAAACTTTCTCGATCAATTCCACCGCGCGCTTCGGGTCCTTCTTCAATTCGCGCTGCGCTTTCATGATCGAGAGCGACGCGGTCGAAATATTGAAGAGCGATTTTTTCGCCGCCTTTTGCTTCGTCACTTCCGCGCGGCGCAGAAGTTGCCGGCCGGTCAGAAATTCCGGTTCCTGTTTCAGAATCCCCTGCAAAAGCGAAATGGCGTAGCCAAAATTCCGCAGCTCGATCGCCGCCACCGCCTTTAGCCAATGGCTCCGCAATTGTTCGCTCAATTCCTTTTCGTTCTTGACCGCCATACGACTTCACTCCGAACGCTTTTCCTCTTCGAGTGACATTCCATGACTCTCCAGAAACGCACGGAGGTCCGCGATACTTTCAGGTTCTCCCATCGATAGAAAGAGCGTGAATTTCGTGCCCGGAGGAAACTGAATGAGCTTGTCTTTCAGCGCGCGCATGGAGCTGAGGGTGTACTGAACGACAGTCGCGCGGAACGGACGCAGAGGCGAAAGATCGATATAGAGTCGCGGACCTTTCCATCTTTCCAGGTACTGATCGGCCGCAAACTCGATGGACTGAACCTTGTTTACGGCTTTCAGGCGACGCAGCTTGGCTTCATCGGTAAACCACGCCTGGCCGGTCGCGATCGCCTCAAACAAGCCTTTCCCGAATGACAATTCTCCAGACCGGGCACTATACAGTTCCAACCCGACAGAGAAGTTCAGCTCACGTTCACGTCCCGCCCAGCGCTTGCTCCATTTTTCGTATCTCCGCCACAAGACAGACTCGACCTCGGCCGACCCAAAGTTTGACAGCATCGAGGCGGCGTCCCCGGCGACGCTAAGGTTGGAATCTTCCAGCAGCCGGAGAGCGATTGGTTCCAGAACTGGATCGTAATGGATCTGGGCAACAGTGCTTAAAAGCCCGCCGGTACATTCACTCCCTTTCTTTCGGCGTTTGACAATGCTCTTCTCGACGTGAGGCAACGCTCCGGCGGGATCGACTCGCAGGATGTAGGCAAGGATAGGCGTTACAATTTCGCACGCCGGATCGTCGGCCTTGGTGTGATCGAGTTTCCGCAAGACCTGCGGCAAGATCGCCTTAGTCGCGTAGCGTTCGATGAGGGCCGCCAGGTTGCTTGAGATCGAGTAATCTTCGGCCGCGGTGAAATGATCGGCCAGCGCCTGATCCACTTCCGGAAGCGTTTCGTCCGGCAGCAAGCTCAATTCGCGCGCTTTGATGCGCGGTTGCGCTCGCGATATTTCCGCAATAACCGCTGGGCGCGCGCCGGCTGGATCGAGTTCAAACCAACGCCGGAGCGCCACGCCCGGAAGGTCCTGAGCCCACGCAAATTTATCTGGCGGGATCTTGTTAACGTCGATCTCCACGAATTGCTTCAGCAGCGGAAGCAATGCGGGATCTTTGATGTCCGGCCATCGTTGTTCGAGTAACCAAGCCTGCTGGTCGATGGGCAACTGGTCAAATATCGAGGTCAACTGCTTGATGAGCTCCCGTTTCGTTTCCGGGGTAAGGAGCCGGTCGTCACCGCGGACCCAAACATCATTAATGATTGTGTAAAGCGTTACGCGCGCAGCTGGGCCGCGTTTGTTCGGCAAAGCCCGGACCACTTTCGCCAGCGTGTCGCGCGCGGACTCCTTCCTGTCGATCCACTGCAAGGTGTTTAAAAAATCGTCGGTAATCGGATAATCAGGCGCAGCCAGGGCTTCGGCGAGCGCTTCACTAGCGACCGCACGTTCAGGCGAAGAAATGATGCCAAAAAAACAGGTGCTCGGGATCCCGGAATTCTCAATGCCCAGCTGTCGCACCAATTCGCGGACGGCATCGGCGGTCCCAAGAAAGCGCAAGGTTTCGGCCGCCTCGAGGCGCGAAGCTTGGAAGGACCCTTGAGTCGTCGCGCGCTTCAGCGGCCTTGGAGCGTTCAATTTCGCGATCGCCTCATTCAGCGCCTGTCGCTCCCTTGCCGGATCGCGCGCCGCGATCTTAAGTGTGATCGGATTCGAGACCGCGGTAATCCGAGCCTTTCCGTTGAGCTTCGATGAATCCAGGATTTCGACCCGGTCGCTTGAAACCGTCAGCTTGTATTCACCCGGCTTGGTGAACCGCACCCATTCGTTCAGATTTAGCACAATGGTCCACGGTTTCTGAGTCAGAATCCGGAAGCCCCTCAGACCGCCGCCGATGTGGGCAGTGTCGGGAGCAAAATAATCGACCAACGGGTCTTCCGCGCCATCCCTTGGCGTAACGGTAAAATCCTCAGACGGAAGCCGGCCACTGCGATCGTAGTCGGCTTCGTCCAGCTCGTACCGATTCTTGACGCGAGTATTGAACGCCAGAGTAACGGGAATTTTCTCGCCCATTCGGAACTCGTTATTCTTCGCCGCCACCGAGATCTGGAGAAAAACCTTTGGATCGACCGGCGGACTCGGCTCAGGATCAGGTTCAGTTTCAGCTTCCGCGAAAGCGACCGCGAAAGTCAGCACGAATAACAGAACCGCCCGATTCACAGCAGATCCAGTTGCGGTTTTTGCACAGCTGGCGCTGGCTTCTTGCCGCGCTTTCCTTTTGCCGGCTTTTGCACTTCGACGGCGCCGTTTGGCTTTTCGAGATGAGAGAGGATGTCCCGGGCCCGATCGAGAATTTCCTTCGGCACGCCCGCGAGACGGGCTACGTGGATCCCGTAGCTCTTGTCCGCGCCGCCGGGGATGATTTTGCGCAGGAAAATGATCTGTTCGTTCCATTCGCGGACGGCGACGTTGAAGTTCGCCACGCCGTTTCGTTCTGCGGCGAGCTTAGTCAGCTCGTGGTAATGGGTGGCAAACAGGGTGCGCGCCTTGATCTTGTCGTGGAGAAATTCTGCGACGCTCCAGGCGATGGAAAGCCCGTCGAAGGTGGACGTGCCGCGGCCGATCTCATCGAGAATCACGAGGCTGCGCTCACTCGCGTTGTTCACGATGTTCGCGGTCTCGTTCATCTCAACCATGAATGTGGACTGGCCGCGCGAAAGATCGTCGCTCGCGCCCACCCGCGTGAACACGCGGTCGACCAACCCGATCTCCGCACTCGACGCCGGAACAAAGCTGCCGATCTGCGCCATCAACACGATCAACGCCACCTGGCGGATGTAAGTCGATTTCCCCGCCATGTTCGGGCCGGTGATGATCGCGAGCCGCATCCGTTCCCCATCGAGATCGGTGTCGTTAGGGACGAACTTTTCCTCAGCCAGGTTTTGATCGAGCACCGGATGGCGCCCATCGCGGATCACGAGACGGAGGGAATCGTTCAGAGCCGGTCGGGAATAACCGTAGAGCCGGGCTGTTTCCGCCAACCCGCAGATGACATCAAGCGTTCCGATCGCGCCGGCGGTCTGCTGAATCGGCTCCAGTTCGCGGAGAGTTTCCTCCCGCAAGGTTTGGAAAAGCTGGTATTCGAGCTGCCGGGCCTTTTCGTCCGCGCCGAGGATCTTCGATTCCATTTCCTTCAGCTCCGGGGTGATGAAACGCTCGCCGCCAACGGTCGTTTGCTTGCGGATGTAACGCGCCGGGACGTTCGCCAGGTTCGATTTCGTGATCTCGATGAAATAACCGAAGACGGAATTGAAACGGACCTTGAGCGATTTGATTCCGCTTTCCGCGATCTCGCGTTCCTGCAATTGCGCGATCCAGTTTTTCCCTTCCCGCGAACCTTGCCGCAACTCGTCCAAGTCCGCGTCGAAACCGTCGCGGAAAATCCCGCCTTCCTTCAGAACCAGCGGCGGATCGTCCACGAGCGCCGCGCTCAATCGCTCGGTCAGTGCCGGCATTTCCTGTAACTGCTGCTCCAGGGCCAAATGGTAGGGACGCTTTTCCGAAGCGTCCGTCGAATCTTCGGCGGTTGAATTAGTCGGACGCTTCGGAAAAACGTCCCTACCTGGAACGGTACCCTTCCCAAATTCCGTCCGGTCGATCAGCTTCTGCAGTTCGACCTTCAATTCGGGGATCTGTTGCAGCGAGATTTTTAGCGCGACCAGATCGCGTGCATTTCCCGAAGCCTGGCTCAACCGCCCCGCGGCGCGCTCGAGATCGCGGATCGATTTCAGGCAACTCCGCAGCGCCGCCAACAGATCGGCTTCGTGCAACAGATCCGCGATTAACTGCTGACGGCGCTCCAGTTCCCCGAGGTCACGGAGTGGCTGGAGGATCCAGCTTCGCAATTTCCGGCCGCCCATCGGCGTGACCGTGCGATCGAGCGCCGCGAGCAGGCTCATGTTGCGCGCGCCACGGGACTCGACCAGCTCGAGATTCACCTGCGTCGCCGCGTCGAGCATGACGTAATCGTCCCGCGCATCGCAGCGCAGCGCCGCGAGATGGTCCACTTTTCGCCGCAACTGCTGCTTCAAATAGTGAATGATCGCGCCCGCCGCGCCGATCGCGGCCGGCATTTCGCCGCAGCCAAAGCCATCGAGCGATTTGACCCGGAAATGCTCGCACAACGTGAAGCGCGCGTGATCGGTGAGGAACGCAAAGTCGTCATACGCGAGCGCGCCCGCGATCTCGCCAAACTCCGCATTCTGCCGTTCGCTCACCAAAACTTCCGCCGGCGAAATCCGTGCGAGATCGTCCAGGAGCGCGCTGCTATTGCTCGCCTCCGTGACGCGGAATTCGCCCGTGCTCAATTCCGCATAGGCAAAACCAAACCGGCCTTCGTGAAAATAAACCGCGCCGAGATAATTCGGCCGGTTCGATTTCAGCAAATCCAGCTCGCTCACCGTGCCCGCCGTGATGATCTGGGTGATCTCGCGCGTAACGATCTTCCCCGGCTGCGGCTCGCTGGTTTGATCGCAGACCGCGACCCGGCGCCCGGCCTGGATGAGCTTGGAAATGTAACCCTGCGCCGCGTGATACGGCATGCCACACATCGGGACACTGTTGCGATGGGTGAGCGCGAGATTCAGCAAGCCCGACGCTTCTTTCGCGTCCTCGAAAAAGAGCTCGTAAAAATCCCCGAGGCGAAAGAGCAGCAGCGTATCCGCCGGCACGCTGGCGCGGAGCCGCTGGTATTGTTGCATCATTGGCGTGAGGGCGTCGGCCATGGTTCCAAGATGAAATCAGGGACTCCAGATTGCGAGCCGGAACTGGGAGTGAATTAGGCGACTACGAAGCCTTCCGACGCGGTGCGCCCTGCGAAACGCTCGCTGAGGCGACGAGTCATCGGCCCGACTTGTCCATCGCCGATTCGATGATCGTCCACTTTGATCACGCCGGCCAACTCACCCATGGTCCCGGTGCAAAACATTTCGTTCGCGCGATAGATGTCATCGAGCATGAGATCGCTTTCGCTGACCGGGGTTTTTTCTGCGGCGCAAATCTCAAGGACGGTAGCGCGCGTGATTCCTTCCGGACAGGCAAGAACGCGAGGCGTGGCCAGCTCGCCGTCGCGCACAATGAAGATATGCGTCGCGTTCGTTTCGGCAATGAAGCCACGCGTGTCGAGCATCAACGCATCATCGGCGCCGGCGTTATTGGCTTCGATCTTGGCCAGAATTGAGTTCAGCAAATTGGCGTGATGAATTCGCGGATCGAGAATCTCCGGCGGTGGCCGGCGCATCTTGGTCGTGATCAAAGTCAGGCCGGTCTTCGCGTAGACCGGCGGCTTATGTTCCGCGAGCACAATCAAGGTCGGACCACTTTGGTTCAGCCGTGGATCCATTCCGGAGGTGATTTTTGCGCCGCGCGTCAGCGTGAGCCGGATGTGCACGCCATCCTGCATTTTGTTGGCGGCGAGCGTCCGTTTGATTTCGTCGATGATTTTTTCGTCTGACGGAATTTCCGCGAAAGCGAGCGACTCCGCCGAGCGCCGCAAACGCGTCAGATGTTCCCGCAGCTTGAAGATGCGGCCGTCGTACAGCCGCAATCCTTCCCAGACCGCATCGCCGCCCTGCACCGCCGAATCGAAAGGGCTGATCCCGGCCTGATCGCGATGCAACAGTTCGCCATTGATGTTGATCAGCAGGACGCGGTTCTTCTCGTTGAATTGCTGGAGCATTCCTTCTAATGCAGACGCGATAGATAAAGCCGATCGTAACATTCGCGGGACCGCTCATATACTGCCCGTAAACGCTCGGGAACGGTCGGGGGTGGCTGCTGCGACGGTTTGCGAAAACTCCTCGAAGTCGCCACTTCACCATACCAATGTTTCGCCCAAATGCCGTCGGTCTCGCGCAGACCGGGCGCCCAGGAAAGCATCGTGTCGAGGAACTCAGCGCCAATCGCCTTGCATAACAACCGCAAAACCTTTTCCGGATTTTCGAGCACGTCGCGCGCATCGATCACCGGCGGAATCAGACCCGCATCCGCGCGCACCCAATCGAAAATTTCCGCCTGCTGCACGAAACCGATATCTTCGAGCGACGGATCGTTGTTCTTCTTGATGTAGGAAACGATGACCTCCGCCGGATCGCGGATGAGGAAGCAATTAGTCACCGCGCGCAGCCATCCACGATCGATCTCCGGCAAGAGGTGATGCGTCATCTGCTTCTGATAAAAGATGCGTTTCCCCCCGGGGATGGCGCCGGTCAACTGCTCGACCACCTTTCGCCAATCAGTCTCGCCCTGCGCGATTACCTCATCGCGGCCCGGATGCTCGCACCCTGTCGCGTGAAGATAGTAGGCGTAGAACGGCTCGTCGCAGACGAAGGTATCCGGCCGGTTCCCCCAGGAGCGCATCATCGCGGTCGAGATATTACGCGGGCCCGACCACATCGCGATCCGCACCGGCTCGTTCGTTGGCATCGGCGGACATTCTAACGCAAACTCAGGTATAACCAGTTGAATTTGGCCGAGATGGGGCCACCGTGCTCCCCTCTTTCGAATCAACCATGACCCTCTGGCTGCCCATTCGGCGGTCCCGAAGGTCCGATCGCACTCTCGATCGCCGGAAGTAATGATGAAACGATTCCTGATCGCATTTTTTTTAGTGCTGCTATTGACGCCCGCGGGGTTTGCCCTCGAGCAATCCGTTCTCGCGCGGGTCACGGTTTATTGGGCCAGCGGCGGAGGCGGTTCGGATCGCTGGACCCGGCGCCACATCTGTTCGACCGGCGCCCGCCTCGCTGCCGGCCATTGCGCGGTCGATCCACGCCGCATTCCGTACGGGAGCAAAGTGACTCTTCCCGACGCGACTCTCCTCGCGGTGGACACCGGCGCGGCGGTCGTCAGTCGCAAAGCCGCGCGCCGGGCCGGCCGGACTGCGCTTGAACGAAGTGCCGTCGTTGTCGACCGCTTTTTTGAAACCAAACAACAAGCGCTGAGCTGGGCGCGCCGAAATCCTTATTTCATGTTCGTGCGAGTTTCGCCGCCGGATTTCCGGACGCCGCTGCTCTCACCGCCTCAGCAACTCGGGCCGGCTCCGGTTTCGAATCTTCGCCCGCAATCGATAGCCGCGCCGCAGCAATCCTCTCAGGCCCCCCGCCGAAGCTTAGAGGACCGGCCCAAGCCGTCGTCGATGTACGCGCGGTAACGCGGTCGTTTCGGAAGAGTATCCGAGCTTTTTTGATTCGATCCGCGGCCAGAGATCTGAAAGCATCGGCTTCCTTTATGAACCGAACTTTCCTGCTGCTCGCGCTGCTCCTGCCGTCCTTCGCTGCCTTTGCCCAATCTCCACAGAAGCCGCCGCTCACCCCGCCGGATAGCCTCATCGTCGATGGGATTCCGCCGATTCCCGGTGATTTGCCGGAGCAGGTCGGCCGTTACACGGAATCGCGCGCGGCTTTGATGCAGGATTGGAACCCGAAAATGCGCGCGATGCTGATCGCGACACGTTTCGCCGAGACCAATCAAATCCATCTGCTGACCCAACCGGGCGGCATGCGCAAACAGCTGACTTTTTTCCCGGATCGGGTGGACGGCGCGAGCTTCGAACCGACCAAGGGCGATTATTTCATTTTCGTCAAAGGCAGCGGCGGCAACGAATTTACCCAGAACTATCGTTACGATCTCGCGACCGGCGACGTGACGATGCTGACGGATGGCAAGTCGAAAAACTCCGGGCCGCACTGGAGCAATAAAGGGGACCGCGTTGCCTACACCTCAACACGGCGCAACGGGGCCGACACCGATCTTTACGTCGAAGCGCCGCTCGATCCGAAGACAGATCGCAAGCTTGCGGAAGTGAAAGGGGGCGGCTGGCTCGTGGAGGATTGGTCGCCGGATGACAAGCAGCTTCTCGTCCTCGAAGAGATTTCCATAAACGAAAGCTATCTCTGGCTCTTCAATGCCGAGACCGGCGAGCGCAAAGCCATCATCCCGCGCGATGAAAAAGGCGCGAAGGTCGCGTACTCTCACGCCCAATTTTCGAAGGACGGAAAGGGAGTGCTTGCGACGACCGATCGCGATTCGGAATTTCATCGGCTTGCCTATATCGATCTGGCCGGCGGCCAGCACACTTATCTCGTGCCTGACGCGAAGTTCGACGTCGATGACTGGGACCTGAGCGCCGACGGAAAATCGATCGCCTACACCATGAACGAGAGCGGGCGAAGCACTCTCCACGTCGCGAGTCTCTCGACGACAACTGGCGTCGTGGCTTTGCAAAACCCGGTCGAGCCAAAGTTTGAGCCCGCCCAGGCCAACGTCGTGATCAGCGGTCTGCGTTGGCATCAGCGTGAAAACCTGCTCGCCTTCAACCTCTCCAGCGCGCGCGCACCATCGGACGTGTACTCCTGGTCACCGGAAGCGCCGACCGCGAAACGATGGACGGAAAGCGAGACGGGCGGCATTCCTTCAGCCCGTTTCGTCGAGCCGACCCTCGTGAGATGGAAGTCATTCGATGGCCGGGAAATCTCCGGCTTTCTTTATCAGCCCGACTCGCAAAAATTTTCCGGGCCGCGTCCTGTGGTCGTGAATATTCACGGCGGCCCCGAGGGACAGTCGCGCCCTGTTTTTCTGGCGCGAAACAATTACCTCATCAATGAGCTGGGCTGCGCCATTATTTTCCCCAACGTCCGGGGCTCGACCGGGTACGGAAAATCATTCGCCCTGCTCGATAACGGGTTCAAACGCGAAGACACTTACAAAGACATCAATGCGCTGTTCGATTGGATCAAAACGCAGCCCCAGCTCGTGGCTGATCGCATCATGGTGACCGGTGGCTCCTATGGCGGCCACATGACTCTGGCGGTGGCCACTTATTACGCGGACCGGATTCGTTGTGCGCTCGACGTCGTCGGCATCTCGAATCTACGAACTTTTCTCGAGCACACCGAGAGCTACCGGCGCGATTTGCGGCGAGCCGAGTACGGCGATGAGCGCGATCCGAAAATGCGCGAGTTCATGGAACGAACGGCCCCGTTGAACAACATCGCGAAAATCACAAAGCCGCTCTTTGTCGTTGCCGGCGCGAACGACCCTCGCGTACCGAAAAGCGAAGCGGATCAAATCGTGAAGGCGCTCAAGGAAAAATCGACACCGGTCTGGTATCTTGTGGGCAAAGACGAGGGGCACGGCTTTGCGAAGAAGAAAAACGCCGACTTCCAGTTTTACAGCACCGTGCAGTTCATGCGGGAATTTTTGCTCAAGTAGGTGCGATCGCCGGGACGGCATCTGATCCGGCGATGACTTACGATACAGGAGCGTGAACTGTCTCATCGTACTCAGCGTGGTCCTCGTAGTGGCGGCAAAGGCCTGCGCGGAGGAGGCACTCCTTCCAAGTCCAAAGCTCACGCCTGGAAAAGTGGCCAAGCGCGACAAGGACCGTGGCGGGGTGACGCTCAAGATGGAACACAGGGTATTCGCCCGCTACCACCTGCCGTGGTCGAGGCGCGCCGAATTCAAGATCGATCACCTCATTCCGTTGGAACTCGGCGGCGCCGACACGATCAATAATCTCTGGCCTCAAAATATTGGGACGAGACCGTACAGCGTCGAACGAAAAGAACTACTGACCGAGGCCTTGCTTGCGCGGGTTCGAGCGGGACAAATGACGCTCACTCAGGCGCAGGAAGAGATCAGGAGAGATTGGATCGACGCGTTTATCGACTACCTCGGAATGGTTTACCTGAAATGAGGAGGCAGCCGCGCTAGCCGGACCGGAGTCGCCGACGCCGGCTCCAGAATTACGAGGAGAACTTCCCGTAAACCGCTACGAGAGGATATTTGCAGCGGTTCTTCGTCCAGTAATCGCTCACGAAACCAGTCTTGGTGCGAATGACGACATGGCCTTCGGCGCCGTGGCCAAACACCAGGACGGAGCCGAGCGGCGCCGCGAATTGGTCGTGGATGGGCAACCGCTTGAAACCGTAATTGCGCACCAGCTCATCGCCGGCCTGCGTGGCATAATTCGTCTTCGGGTAGGAATCGATCACGCCCGATTCCACCAGCGCCGTTTTCACATATTGCCAGCAACGCGATCTCGAGCGGGCGTTGGCGCGTTCCTGCGCTATCGTTGCAGCCTTACGCAGGCGAGGGTCGAGCCGGGAATCAACCGCGGCGTCCGGATGAACGACCGGCACCCAATAATGCCGCATGATCCGGGCGGAGTCGACCGAGCCATCGAAATCACTGTAATAAAATCGGCTCTTCGATCTGGCGAGCCCTTCGGATCGCACATTGATCGTGGTACTTAGAAGCGCGCAGCAGGAGACAAAAGCCAAGAAGAGAAAGCGGTGCACCCATTGTGTGTATGCAAGGCGCGTACCACTCTGACAAGCCTTTTTCTCGTCCTCTCTGAAGTTTTTTTGCGGTTTCGGCTAATCAACCAGCCTTCCTTGGAATTATGAGAAAATGGAGCAAAAACTGGACGGTTTTGCCAAGGCCGAGTCGATTGCCGGCAGCGTGGTTCAGCCTTATCTCTAAACTCCACGATGGCCCAATTTCCGGAAGAGCAAACCAAGGACGGCGCGTTCAAACGGCAGGAGGACGCATTCCGCGATTGGGTGAAGCGCGACGGCTCATCTGCCTACCAACCCGAGCGTGGCCGGTATCATCTTTATGTTTCTTTCGCCTGCCCGTGGGCGCATCGCACCATCATCTTGCGCAAACTCAAAGGACTCGAAACCACGATCGGAATCACGGTCGTCGATCCGGTGCGCGACGAGCGCGGCTGGGCGTTCCGCGATGGGCCGGGGCACTCGGAAGATCCCATCAACGGGTTCAAGTTCCTGAGCGAAGCGTATCGTGCCACCGATCCGAATTACAACGGGCGGGTCACTGTTCCGGTCCTGTGGGACACGAAGACGAAGCGCATCGTGAGCAATTCGGATGACGACCTGCTGCGGATGTTCAACAGCGAGTTCGCGGATTTCGCGACGAACAATTACGATTTTGTCCCGCCCGATCTGCGCGATCAGATCGAGGCGCTGAACAAGACGGTTTACGAGCGGGTGAACAACGGCGTTTACCTCGCGGGATTCGCCACGCGGCAGAGAGTCTACGAACGCGCTGCGAAAAGATTGTTCGAGACGCTCGACGAACTGGACGCGCGGCTCGCCGCCGGGCGCTATTTGTTAGGCGAGCGCATGACGGAAGCGGATTGGCGACTGTTCCCCACCCTGATCCGCTTCGATGCCGTTTATCACGGCCACTTCAAATGCAACCTGCGGCGGATCGTCGATTATCCGAACCTCTGGCCGTACCTGCGCGATCTCTACCAGCACGACGGGGTCGCCGAGACAGTGAACTTCGACCACATCAAGCGCCACTACTACATGACGCACGACCACATCAATCCGACGCGAATCGTGCCGATCGGGCCGGCGCTAGATCTCAACAAGCCGCACGGCCGGGAACGGCTGGGCGCAGCGAAGAATCAGCCTTTCGCGTAAACGCCGATGAGCGGACGGTGCGATGGGGTCTTCGAGCGGAAATCGCTCACGAAACCGTTCTTCGTCCGAATCTCGACGTGGCCGGCAGCACCGCGGGCGCTGTAGACGAGGACGGAGCCGAGCGGCGCGGCGAATGGATCGCGGACCGAAAGTTTCTTGAAGCCGTAATCGCGCACGAGTTCGTCACCAGCCTGTTTGGCCATCGCGGTTTTGGGCCGGGCATCAATGACACCAGAAGCCAGGAGCGCTTCCTTCACGTAATGCCAGCAGCGCGATCTCGAATGCGCGTGGGCGCGCTCATCGGCGATGGTCGCGGCGCGCGTCAACTTCGGGTCGAGACGGGGATCGACTTTCGCTGAAGGATAAACCAGTTTCTTTTTCTGGTACTCATCAACAATGGGGGCCGAGACCGTTTTGCCGTTGCGGTCTTTGAAGACGAATTGCGGTTTGAAATTGAGGTTTTCGGTCTTCGCCGCCGAGGCTGAAACAGCGAGGGCAAAGAGAGAAAAAACAGCGGTTAGGAGAGTAATCTTTCGCACAGGAGCGCCCCCTATGCACTCGATCAGGGACTCGCGCAAACGATTTCTTACGATTTTCTCCATAAAAAGAAATCCCCCGGCAAGGGAGGCTTGATTATTCAAGCAGGTTCCGATCCGGCGTTCGTTGAAAACACTTCGTAAGCGAGCAATTATCTGGATGCGGATTCGCCGGAAGAACAGGCGGCAGGGCACGTTGCGCCGGCTCACCCAAACAGCGTTCCTGGCCTGGTCGTTTCTCCTTTTCTCCTGTGCAGCCCCCACCACGTCGCTCCATTCGCCAAGTCCGGATCAACCGTCCAAAACTGTTTACGTGGTTCATCACGGCGCGCTTCACACCGGCCTGACTGTGAAGCGATCCGACATTCCGCGCGGCCGTTGGCCGGCCAACCGCGATTATGCGGGCAGCAAATACATCGAGGTCGGCTGGGGCGATGACGATGGATACCGCAAGCCGCTCACCTCCGGCATTGCCATGAAAGCGCTGATGGGCTCCAAACGCACCGTTCTGCTCGCCGATGGGTTCAGCCCCTCAATTACGGTGAAATACAACGACCCGAAGTTCACCGTGCTTGCGGTCGACCTGTCCGTGGCGGGCTTTGCCCGGCTTTGCGATCACATCCAGCAAACTTATGCGCTGGATGAAAACGGGAAGCCGATCCGGTTAAGCCAGGGCTGGTATCGAGCCCGCGGCACCTATTCCGCCTTCAACACCTGCAACACCTGGGTCGCGGTCGGGCTGCGCAAAGCCGGCTGCCCCATCGATCCGGCCCTGTGTCTGCTGCCCGGCCAGCTTCTGGCGCGCGTCCGCCCGTTCGCCCGGCCCGTAACGACTGTTCCTTAGCGACTCAACGCGCGTCGTCGCCCACATCTCGATCCAGTGAGTTCGCTGCGCTACGAATAACGCAGGTCTTGTCTCGCGGCCCGCGCGGTTGCTAAACTCGCCGCATGAATACCGTACGCTTGAGCTTTCTCGTCGCGCTGGCAACCTGCGTCGCCGCGCTCACTCTCCAGGCCCAGACCGAGCCGCTTCGTAACGATCTCGGCAACTACACACGCAAAGTCACCACGAAAAATCCGAAGGCGCAGAGGTATTTCAATCAGGGCCTCGCCTTCATTCACGGTTTCAATCACGCCTCCGCGATCCGTTCTTTCCAGGAAGCGGCCAACGCGGATCCGGATTGCGCGATGGCGCATTGGGGCGTCGCGCTCGCGGCTGGTCCGCACATTAATTATCCGCTCGTCCCGCCGCCGATGGCCGAGCTCGCCTGGAAGGAACTCACCCTCGCCCAACAGCACGCCGACAAAGCGTCGCCGGTGGAACGGGATTTGATTGAAGCGCTCAGCAAACGTTACGCGAATCCGCAGCCGGAAGATCGCGCGGCGCTCGACCGCGCCTATGCCGACGCGATGCGCGAGGTCTGGAAAAAATATCCGAAAGACCCGGACGTGGGCGCGTTCTTCGCCGAGTCGATGATGGACTTAAGTCCGTGGAACCAGTGGACGCTCGAAGGCCAGCCGAACCCAGGCACGGAAGAAATCGTGGCGACTCTTGAGGCGGTGATGAAAATGAATCCGAACCATCCGTTCGCGAATCACCTCTACATCCATGCGGTGGAAGCTTCGCCGCATCCCGAGAAAGCGGTGCAGGCGGCCGATCGTCTGCGCAATTTACAGCCCGGTCTCGCGCACAATGTGCACATGCCCTCACACATCGATATCCGAACCGGCAATTGGCAGAAGGCGATCGACACAAATGCGAAGGCGATCACCGACGATCACAAATACTTTGCGTCGTTAGGCAACAAATCCGCCGGCCTCATTCCATTCTATGCCGCGCACGATCATCACATGCTCGCGTATGCCGCGCTCATGACCGGTCAAAGCAAGCTCGCGATGGAGAAAATCCGCGAGTTGATCCGCGAAACGCCCCCGGAGTTCGTGAAGGCTGCCGCGGTGAAGGCCGAAGCGTTCCTCGCCTTGCCGATGGAAGCGATGGTGCGTTTAGGTCAATGGGACAATGTTCTCGCCGAGCCGGAGAATTATCCCGAATTCGCACCGTTCTCGCGTGCGTTCCATCACGCGGCGCGCGCGATCGCGTTGGCAGCTAAAAGACAGCCGGAAGAAGCGCGTAAAGAACAGGCGAAATTCAACGAACTCACGCCCGCCATTCCGAAGGAAACGGAAGTCGGCAACAATTCATCAGGCGACATTATCGCCCTCATTCAAAAAATGCTCGAGGCCGAGATTCAGATTGCCGAAGGCAAGAACGACGAGGGCATCGCTGGACTACAGGCAGCCCTGAAGATGGAAGACGCGCTCAAGTACGACGAACCGCCCGCCTGGATGATCCCGATCCGCCACTCGTTAGGCGCAAATCTCATGAAGGCCGGCCGTTTCGCAGAAGCCGAAGAAGTCTATCGGGAAGATCTGCGACGACTGCCAGGCAATGGCTGGTCGCTTTACGGTCTCGCGGAAGCTCTGAAAGCGCAGAAGAAACCCGAAGCGGAAAAAGTGCAGGCGCAATTCGCGAAAGCCTGGGCGAAAGCCGACATCAAGATCAACAGCTCTTGTCTGTGTCGGCCGTTCACGACCGCGGAGCGCTGATCTTTTTCGCTTTCAACAAGACAGCGATCGCGTCCGGCCGGCCATTCACGAAATCAATTCTTGTCATGCCATCGGGCGTTTGCCTGACAACAGCTGGGATCGACAACGCCGTCAGGTACCAGCCGCGTGGCAACGCGACGGAATTGCGGGGCCGCCCGAAGCTCCGGTCGAAGACCAATTCGTCGCCTTCCAGCCGATAACATTCCGGCGCCGTGTAGGTCTCGCTCATGCGCAAGCGAATCGATTGGCCTTTCTTTACCGCCGGGAAGTGGAACACCACGACCTGTTGATCCAACGCGATTTTTTCTTCGCCCGCGTCGATTTTCGCCGCTTTCAACTTCGAGCCCGTCAAAACTTCGACCTTCAACGCTTCGCCGGTATCGAGAATTTTTCCTGATGGCTCCGAGACCTTGCTGCCGGGGCGCACAACGTTGAGATACTTGTCCGTGCTTTCGCGCGATTCGCTGTAGTCGTGCGACAAACTGAAAGCATGCGTTTCCGGCGCTTGCAGATAGTAAATAATGTCGCGGTCTTGATGGGCGCGTTCACCAAGTCGTTCGCGCTCAGTCGGACCTTGCTTCGGCGGCAGCTCCCAACTGCGCGCGTCCGTTAGCGCGCGAGGCTTGGCCGTCTGCGCGCCGGGCATGGCTTTCAAAATCAACGCCGCCTGGCCCGGCGCCTGATGCATGAAACTGATCCGCGTTCGCCCATCCCCTTCGCTCAACACTTGCGACGGCACATTGCACGCCGTCAATCGGTAACCGCTCGGCAACACCACCGCATTTCTCCGAATCCCGAGCGGCCGCTCGAAAACAATCGCCTCGCCTTCCGTGCGATAACTTTTCGCATCCTTGTACGTTTTCACGATGCGAATGCGCGCTTGTCCGCCATCCGCAGGCACGGGCCGTGCGAGATCGACACGAATGTAATCGGTTTCCGCATCCGAATCCGCGAGTCCCTGCTCTTTCGCTTGCGCACCGCTCACTTGTTTGAACTTCAACGGCTCGCCCGTCATCATATCGAAGACCGCTTCGTCACTTGCGACGCTGCCTTTGCGGATTGGATTGAAAAAAGCTTTCGCGCCCGGAGTGGTCGCAGTGACTTCGTAAGTAATCTTGAACGACTCCGACTCCGGCGTGAGAAGCTCGTAAAGCGTGTATTCGTCCTGCTCGGTTTGTTCCGCGCGCGCCGCGGCGCACAAAAGCAGCGTCAGAATTACTCCGCAGGAAGTCCAGTTCATGCCAGAACGATGACTGGTCAGATAGAAATTGGTAGACACAAAAATCACTAACCGTTTCACGTTCGAACGGGTGGCCTCTCGCCGTTCGCCGTGGTTGAACACTTCCTCCGAACCGCCGATCCTCGTCGGCAAAGATGCAATAATTAGAGAAGGGTAGCTTGGGTGGCTTCCGGCGCGGTCACGCCGGCGAACTTCTTCACCTGCTCGTCTAGTTTCGCGACGTAGTAGTCAACATTCTCGTCACGGTTCTGCGGATCGAAATCGCTCGCCAGCTTCGCGGCTTCGTAGGCCGGAACTTTTTTCGGGGTGGCCTTGATGTAGTAGCTGATTTGTTCGCCGGGCTTGTAATCGCGGCCGCTGCCGAGGGCGAGCTCGTAGGCGGCAGCGCGGTTCCGGCCGCCGGCGCCGATCTTGGCGCGGTATTTGTCGAGGGAGTCTTGAAGCGTGTCGGTCTTCATCAGCATGTCGATGGGCCATTCTCGGTCGCGAATCTTTTTCTCGAAGTCGTCGCGCAACGTTGAAATCGCTTCCGGTTTTCCCTCCATCAGCAGCTTGATCATTTCCTCGAGGAAGACGCGCTGGAATTTTTCCAGGCCGCGCGATTTCAGCGCGCCGCCTGTGATGACGACCTCGCCCTCGTGCGTGAGCAGCGCGTAGTTCTTGGCCTTGTAGCTGAACATGGCGTCGAATTGTTCGTCGAATTCGACCTCGATGCCGGCCGGCAATTCTTTCGCCAACGCGGCGCGTAACTCGTCGGCATCCGCATCCTTCGGCGGGACGAAGTAAATCCCGTCGGTGTCGACTTCGATGACCTGGGCGCCGCGATTCGTGAGCCAGTCGATCATTTTTTGCAACAGCTCGCGGCCGATCTGAGTGACGCGGGCGGCGGCATCGAAGTCGGCGAAGTGTCCCTGGGCGAAGCCGAGGTAGCCATAGAAACTGTTGATCAGAATTTTGAAGGTGTTCTGAAGCGCGTGGAAATACTGCTGCCGGGCGCGGTTTTTCGCGGCGCGCATGCTCGCCTTGGCCTCGAGCCGGAACGTCCGGAGATCGGTAAGCAGATGGCGAAAAATCTGGAGCTGATCGGTCGCGGGCCAGCAATCGAACTGCAGCATGATCGATGGATAGAGCGACGCGACATCGCAATGCCAGACGTTGCGGGCGACGCCGGTGAAGAAAATTGCGGTGTAGCCGCCCTCGAAGCCGCGCACCATTGGCATTTCGGGGATGGAATGACGTTGCCGATAATATTCACGGAGGAACAGCGCGTTAATCCGCGTCGCGTTTCCGCGAACGATCACGTCCTGATAGTTGTAAGGGAAAATCTGGGCCTGGATGAAGTAACTGGGGCTCAGGAGATCGGCGACGGCGCGGGTTTCGCGCACGGCGCACAACGCCCGCTTTCGGAAACGCTCACTGCCGGCGGCGTATTCGCGCTCGAGTTCCTTCCCGGTGAGCGAAGCGATGTCGGCTGAATCGCAGAGGCCAAAATGCTGCGCGACATCGATCCGTTCGAAGCCCGAAAGGCTGCGCATCCCGACATCGTAAAATTGCGCGAGCAGAAAAGTGTCGACGAAGTGCCGGCCATCGACGGCGAACTTCGGATAATCGATCGTTTTCTCCGCGATCTGGAGCCGTGACGGACGCGAACGGAGAAAACCGCCGCTCCGTCCCCAATCGAGTTTCACTTTCGCTTTGCGGGCCCGCGCCACGAGATACGGCAGATCGAAGCGAAAGAGATTGTGGCCTTCGATCACATCGGGATCGCGTTCCTTAACGATCGCGGTGAGGCGCTTGAGCGCGGCGCGCTCGGAGTCCTCTGGTTTGGAGGAATCGACGACGATCAATTCTTCCCAGCCGGTGTTGTCGGCCAGCGCGATGCTCATGAGATGATCGCCTTCGCCGGGATCATCGATCCCGGCTACAGACAAGACTTCAAGCTGGAGCCGACGCAGTTCTTCGAAGGCGAGACTCTTGAAGAGGGTCCGGCCCGTGTGGGTCAGGTAATGCTGCACCGGATCGCTGAGCGCGAAGAAACTGCGGCCCGCGCTCTTCAGCCCGTTTCGCAACGCGATCAATTCCTTCCAGCTGTTCACGCTGATCCGCCAGCCATAGCGCAAATCGCCGGCCAGCTTTTCCGCGTCGACATTGAGGTCGGTGACGTCCGAGTCGCACCAGACGAAGGGATGGAATGGTTCCGTGTCGGCGATCGTCGATCCGTCCTTTTCCCGGCGGTAAGTTTTCACGGTCCCCGTTTCCCCAAGCTCGATCGCGACGATGCGCGGTGTCGGATCGGACCCGAACAGGAGCGTGTTTTCCTCGAAAGCCATGCGCGATAAACCTTCTGTCATTCCGAACGAAGTCGAGGATTCTCTTGGTGCGGCTTCACCGAATTAACATTGAGAGATGCTTCGACTTCGCTCAGCATGACAGGATGAAGATTCGCTTTCTCTCTTTGGCGCTTGGTTTCGTTTCGGTTCCGCTCTTCGCCCAGCAAACTCCGCAATCCATTGCCGATGCCGAGTTGCCGTCGTTGCTGACGATTTACAAAGACCTTCATACCCATCCGGAGCTTTCGACTCATGAAGAGCGTTCCGCTGGGATCGTGGCGAAGGAATTGAAAGCGGCGGGCTGCGAAGTCACCGAACGCGTCGGCAAATACGATAAAGCAGGCCTGACCTGCTTCGGCGTAATCGGTGTAATGAAAAACGGTGACGGACCGACGGTCGCCGTCCGCACCGATCTCGACGCGTTGCCGGTCCACGAAGACACCGGCCTTCCCTACGCCAGCACCGTCACGACAAAGAACGACGCCGGCCAGGAAGTGTCGGTCATGCACGCGTGCGGCCACGATATCCACATGTCGACCTTCATCGGGACGGCGCGCGCGCTCGGGAAGCTGAAAGACAAATGGCACGGCACGATTATTTTCATCGGTCAGCCGGCGGAAGAAACGGTGGGCGGCGCGCGGGCGCTGTTGAAAGACGGGCTCTACACGCGGTGGCCGAAACCGAATTACGTGCTCGGGCTGCATGACGACGCCGAGATCGCGACCGGGCAGATCGGAGTCACGGAAGGTTATTGCTACGCGAATGTGGATTCGGTGGACGTGACGGTGAAAGGAATGGGCGGGCACGGCGCCTACCCGCATAAGACGAAAGACCCGGTGGTGCTCTCGGCCGAGATCATAAACGCCTGGCAAACCATCGCGAGCCGCGAAACCAATCCGCACGATGACGTCGTCGTCACTGTCGGCTCGATTCACGGCGGCACCAAGCACAACATCATCCCGGACGAGGTGAAAATGCAGTTGACGGTGCGCACTTATAAAAAGGAAGTGCGCGATGTCGTGCTCGCCGCGATCGACCGCATCGCCAAAGGTTGCGCGATGGCTGCCGGTCTGCCTGCCGACAAAATGCCGGACGTGAGAGTGCGCGAGGATGAATTCACGCCCGCGACTTACAACAACCCTGAGCTAACCAAACGCGTCACCGCGGCGCTCAAAGCGGCCATCGGCCCCGGCAACGTCATCGCGAAAGACCCAACGATGGGTGGCGAGGATTTCAGCGAATACAGTCTGCCCGATCATTCGATTCCCGCGATGATGTTCAACGTCGGCGCGGTCGATCCCGTCAAAGCCGCCGAGAGCAAGAAGCCCGGCGCCGCGCCATTGCCCAGTTTGCACTCGAGCAAATTCGCGCCCGTGCCCGAGCCGACGATCCGCACCGGATTGATCGGCATGGTGAGCGCGGTCCTCGATTTGATGAAGAAGTAGGAACGTCGAGCAGCTTCAAGGAGCGGCGATTTCCAAATCGCCGACCAATTTTACACGGCGATTGCAAATCGCCGCTCCTTGAGGCGACAAAGCCGCCTACTTCACCCGCACGTTTTTGCGGAGGAACGTGGGCACATCGAGGTCCTGGCCTTCCACGATCGTCGGCTCGCTCTTCTCGAAACGGCCTCGCGTGACCGGCTCGAACTGCATCACTTCCTGCTTCGCGAGCGGTTTCTTTTCCACAAGCGGTTTCGGTTCTTTGAACGGCAACGGCTTTTTCTTCGGAAGAATCACCCGCGGTCGCGGCGGCGGTTCTTCGATCTCCGGTTCTTCCGGCAGCGAAGCCAGCGGCGGTTCTGGCTCGGCCAGCTCTGTCTGTTCCATCTCGTCGGACTGAATCAATTCAGGTGTGAACGCTTCCGGCTCGGCTGCCGGCTCCGGCTCCGGCGCGACGGCGGCAGGCAAAATTTCCTCGCGCTGTTCCCAGATTGGTGGCTCCGGCGGAGCTACCGGCTCAGGTTCCGGCATCGGCGGTGAAGGTACGGGCTTCGCGGCGCGGGCCGGTTTTTTTGCCGGGGCGGCCGCGACTTCCTCTTCAGCCGCCAGCGAACTGATCAGCGTCACGCTCAATCGATTTCCCATTCGCGAATCGACCGCGGTGCCGAAAATAATCTGAGTCTCATCGCTAATATGTTTCCCAAGATCCTGCATCAGGATCTCCACTTCGGTGAGCGTCATGCCGGGACCGCCGGAAACCTGCACCAGGACGTGCGACGCATCCGCCAGCATACGGCCGCGATCCATCAGCGGGTTCTTCAGCGCCTGCGTGAGGGCGTCGTGCGCGCGATTGTCCGAATCGGATTCGCCGAAACCGAAAACACAGCGGCCGCTCGGGCTCCGCAACGCGGAAAGCAGATCGTCGAATCCGATCCGGATCAGGCCCGGCCGCTGAATCAAACTCACGATCGAGCGCACGCTTTGGCTGATGGTCACATCCGCCACCGCGAAGGCCTGATGAATCCCTGCCTTGGGCGCAACCATGTCACCCATGCGATCGTTCTCGAAGCAAATGACCGCGTCGCAATTCTCTCGCAACTTCGCAAGCGCTTCCTTCGCCTGGGCGAGCCGGCGTTTTCCTTCGAACGCAAAAGGCAGCGTCGCGAACGCAAGGACGAGCGAGCCGTTCTCCCGCGCGACCTGCGCCACGGCCGGCGCCGCCCCGGAGCCGGTCCCGCCGCCGAGGCCGGTGCAAATAAAAATCATCCGCGCATCGGTGAGCGCCTGCCGGATTTCTTCCGCCGATTCGTAAGCCGCGTTGTAACCGACTTCCGGATCGCCGCCCGCACCCAGCCCGCGCGTGACCGTGCGGCCGAGCTGCACTTTGGTCGACGCCACCGAACTGGCCAGTGACTGCACGTCGGTGTTGATCGCGATCAAGTCTGCTTTGTCGAGGCCATCGAGCACGATCCGATCGAGAACGTTGGATCCGGCGCCGCCGATGCCGACGACTTTGATCGGGATATCTTCGTCCACTTTTTCGGGCAGGTTGTAGTTGCGGTTGAGCTGAATCATAGGCGTTGTGATTTACGGTTCGCATTCATTCCGTGTCATCCCGAGGCTGGCGTAGCGCGCCGTGGGACCTCGCATCTGCAAAGTGTAGCTATCACCAAACATCAAGCGTTCAGTGACGGTGACGCGTCCTGGTTCGCAAAAGCGAGTAAGCGCCTGCGAGGTCCCTCGCCGTCTGCGCGGCTCGGGATGACAAGCACGATTAAGCTGGATCATAGTCACGTTGATTTACGATCTGATTCCGTTAAATATTTTGCCGAACAAACGGCCGAAGCCGCGCGCCGGCCGGCGGTCGGTCTGCATCGCCTGCGCGTACTTGATCAATCCGATCGCGGCGGAAAACTGCGGGTTCTCGAACGCACTCGTTAGGCCGGACATCGTTTGGGCGTGCGCCACCCGGGCCGGTAGCTCGAAAACTTCCTCGGCGAGATGATCGATCCCGTGGAGATGGCTGCACCCGCCGGTGATGAAGACGCCTTCGCCGATGTAATTAATGAACGGCTCCTCCTCGAGCTTCCGCTTGAGCAGCTCGAACGTTTCCCGGAGCCGTAAATTGATGATCGTGTTCAGGGTCTCGCGTTCGATTTCCTTTCCCGCAAAACCGGAATCGTCCTTCAGCAAAATCGTCTCCCCCGGCAGCGAATTCCCGAGCGTCACGCTGCCTTCCTCGATCTTCAATTTCTCCGCGCGAGTCATCGGGATGCGCAAACCCATCGAGATATCGTTCGTGATGTGATCGCCACCGACGGCGAGGACGCCGCTCTGTTTCACGGCGCCATCGACGTACAAAATGTAATCGCTCGTCCCGCCGCCGATATCGATCACCAGCGCACCGAGATTTTTTTGGTGCTGGGTCAACACCACCTGCGCCGAAGCCAGCGCGGTGAAAACCACGTCCTCCACTTCGAGCGGCAATTCTTTCACGCAACGGATCGTGTTTTGAATTCGCGTCCGCACCCCGTGGATGATGTGGAAGTCCGCCTCTAGTTTTTGCCCGAGCATACCGATCGGGTTCAGGACGCCGTCCTGCCCGTCGACGTGGTAATGCTGGATGATCGAATGGAGGAACGCGTTCTGGGCTGGGATGCTCACTTCGCGCGCGTTGATCTTCACGTCCTCGATGTCCTGCTCGTCGATCTCATCGCGTTCTTCCGGCAGCGTCACCGACCCGCGGTTGTTGAAGCTCTGGATGTGCGCGCCGGCCACGCCGACGTAAACGCTCCGGATCATCACGTCGCTCTTGGTCTCCGCATCGACGACCGCTTCGTGGACGCATTTCATCGCGGTCTCGAAATCGACGATCTCTCCTTTGCGCACGCCGCGCGAGGGGGCCTGGCCGACGCCGAGAATCTTGATGGTGCCGTCGGGCCGGCCTTCGCCAACCACGACACAGATTTTCGACGTGCCAATTTCGAGGCCCACCATGAGGTCGCTGCTTGCCATGCTTCTATCTAATCCTTTCTGGGTTTCTGTAACGGAATTGCTTTGCGCGCCGCCGGCGTTGCGCTCGGTCGCGCCTTCGAAGTTGGCGGCTCGTTTTTCGCGAGCGGATGAACCGGAATTGCCTTCATGATTCGCGGCTCGGCGTCGGGATCGACCGTGTCATTGATCACATCCACCGCGTTGCGGCCGAACGTCACCGGGATGTTCCGTTGCACGAGCAGATTCACGGTCGCGAGCTCGCGTTTCGAATCGTCCGCGTAAACCAGGAATTGCTCGAGCCGCTGCAATTGGGTGTCGAGATCATCGAAACCAAAGGTGACGCGGGTGTGATTTTTGTCGGACACCACCAGGCAGTAGCCCTTCGAAGCATCGATCTCGCGAATCTGGAAGCGCGTCTGCATGAAACTGCGCGTGCTCAACCGCAAGAGCTCGAGTGCCGCCTTCGCTTCGAATGAATCGACGGCTTTTCCCGGCTCGAGCGACTCGCTCGTGCATCCCGTGATCAGCGGCAGGCCGAGATATTCAGGCAACAACTTCTTTTCTTTCATCAGAACCCCGCGCGCGTCCACCAGAAAAGCGACATCGGACGCAAAAGGATCGGAGATTTGTTTGTCGGACGTGATCCAGGCGATTGGTTTGCGCTCGGTGATGCGGATGTCGATTTCGCCCGGCAATTTCCGAATCACCTGCACTTCGTCCACCTGCGGGAGTTGCTGCAAGCGATCGCGCACCTGGCCAAGATTAACGCCGAAGATGTTTCCGCCCTCGCGCAGGTCGGCGGCCTTTAGGACCTGGTCGCGCTGGAGCGTGCCGTCGGTTTGGATTTCGATCTGGCTCAGCTGGTAGTCGGGGTTCTCAAAGAAGCAACGCTTCGCGCCGAAGCGGACGCCGAGAAAAACTCCGATCGCGAGCACGAGCACGAGCGCGATTTTCGACAACAAGACCAGAATGCGGCGATTGCGATGCTGGGTGGCCTTGTGCGAGCGGACCCGGACATCAAGAAGATGCTGCTGCCGGCGCTGGCGCGTATTGGAAACTCGCTCGTTTCTCGGGCGCAGGCGTTCGTTCTTCGCTTTCATTTCGTAGCGCGGCGTTTCGCCGAAAGCTCGATGATTCGCGCGCATAACTGCGGGTAACTAATTCCAGCGGCGGCGGCGGCTTCAGGCAGCAGACTCGCCTCGGTCATTCCCGGGATGGTGTTTGCCTCGAGGACAGTTGCTTCGCCATCGTCGGGCAGGAGAACATCGACCCGCGCGTACACTTCAAGTCCCAGCGCTCGAAACGCGCGTAAAGCGAGCTGCTGGATTTGTTCGGTCTTGTCGCGATCGATTTTGGCCGGGCAAACATGCTCGGCGCTGCCACCGGCCTTTGGATTCAGGAATGGATACTTGTTGTTGAAATCATAAACCCCGCCTTTCGGGATGATTTCCAGGATCGGCAGCACTTGATCGCCCAGAATCCCTACCGTCAGTTCGCGGCCTGAAATAAATTTTTCGACGAGCAGCTCGCGGTCGTAAGTCGAGGCGTCGGCGATCGCGGCATCGACGTCGCGCTCATTCCGGATGATGTGGACACCCACGGTCGAACCCTGCCGCGGCGCTTTGATGACGAACGGGATGGGAATCGTCGGCCGCTGGCCCAAGTTGATGATCTGCCAATAGGGCGATGTGACGTTGTGCTGCCGGAACGCTTCCTTGGAGCGGATCTTGTCGAAGGCGAGCGCACTCCCCTCAACACCCTCGCCGGTGTAGGGCACGCCGCGATCCTCGAGGATCTGCTGAAGCTGGCCGTCTTCGCCGAACGTTCCGTGAATGGTGAGGAAGGCGAGCTCGATGCCGGCGGGAATCGCGAAGTCTGTGCCTTTGATGTCGATTTCGGTGACGTTACTGCCTAACGAGCGCAACGCCTTGACTACGCCGCGTCCGGTCGCGAGGGAAACATCGCGCTCGGAGCCCGGACCGCCCATCAGCACCGCAATTTTTTTGGGGAGACCTTTCATCCTCGGAGTGCATCCCCCCAAAAAAACCCTGTCATCTTGAGCGGAGCGCAGCGGAGTCGAAAGACCTCTAAATTTTCTGCGCTGCTCGACGAAGGCAAAGCAAGAGGTTCTTCGACTGCGCTCCGCTGCGCGTCGCTTCGCTCAGAATGACAATTTGGAAAAAGTATCAACCTTCCTCCCCCACGATTTGCACTTCGGTTTCCAACTCGATCCCGCGTTTCTTCCGCGCCGTATTCTGAATCTTCCCGATCAACTCGAGGACCTCGGCAGCGCTCGCCCCTCCATCGTTCACGATAAAATTGCCGTGAACTTCCGAGACGCGCGCGTTTCCCACTCGCGTGTTTTTCAAACCGAGCTCGTCCACTAATTTCCCCGCCGGAATACTTGCCGGGTTTTTGAAAATGCACCCGGCGCTTTTCGCCGCCGGCTGCGTCGTCCGGCGTTTCTCCTGCGATTCGTCGAGCCGGCGCTCGATCTCCTCAGCCGGCGCCGGCGTTCCTTTGAAAACTGCCGACACCGCGTAGTTCCGCTCCAGCGTCGGCACGTGTCGGTAATGGACTTCCATTTCCGCCGGCGTTTTCTCGTGCGCGTCTCCGTTTTCATCGAGATACCGGACCCGCACGACATTCTCAAAAGTCTGGGCGCCCATCGCGCCCGCGTTCATCCGCAAGGCGCCGCCCACCGCGCCCGGAATTCCTTCCATCCATTCGAGTCCGCCGAGCCCGGCCGTCTTTCCCGCATATGCAATCTGCTTCAGTTTCGCGCCCACGCCCGCCGTGATTTCATTCCCGGAAACTTCGACCTTGTCGAAATCCCCGCCGCTCGGATGAATCACCACCCCACGAATTCCTCCATCGCGGACGAGGAGATTCGATCCGCGCCCCAGCACAAACAGCGGCAAACTCTCGCCCCGACAAAACCGGATCAATTCCGCAAAGGCCGCGTCCGTCCGCGGTTCCACCCAGAATTGCGCCGGGCCGCCGACCCGCAGCGTGGTGTGTTTCGCCAGCGGTTCGTAAAGCCGCACATCGCCTTCTTCGCCGGCGATCCCCTTGAGCCTCTCGGCAATCACGAGATCGGCCGCCAGCGAAGACAACTGCTCATGAATATTCCCCGCGCCCAGACTCAGGATCAGATCGCCGGACGCGATCATGTTGCCAACATCGTAATGAACCCGGCCGAGCCGTGGCTGATAAGTCACACCACGATGGCCATGCGCCGCGATCTCGTCGGCGATCGTCTGGCCGCTGATTCCCGGCAACGGCTTTTCACTCGCCGCATAAATATCGGTGACCACTACGCGATCGGCGTTATCGAAAGCGCGTCCGAATTCGCGCCGCAACGCGTTCGTGCGGGAATAGCGATGCGGCTGGAACATCGTCAGCACGCGCTTGCGCCCGGCGGCGCGGGCCGTGGCGAGAGTGGCTGAAATCTCAGTGGGATGATGCGCGTAATCGTCCACCAGGAGAAAACGCTCGCTCTGGTATTTGATTTCGAAACGCCGGCGCGCGTGTTGAAAACGGCCTAACGACGCGGCGATCTTGTCGAACGGAATTCCGATCTCGCTCGCCAGCGCGATCACCCCTAGGGCGTTACTGACGTTGTGCCGGCCCGGAACGTTGAGCACCGCTTCGCCGAGCTTTTCGCCGCGACGGAAAACATCGAAGACTGAGGCGAAATCCCGCAGATCGATATTGGTGCCGCGGTAATCAGCCCGCTCGGAAAAGCCGAATGAGATCGGACGCGAATGCCGGCGGCAAATCCGAGCACAGTGCGCGTCGTCCGCGCAGTAGAAAACGGCGCCACTGGTTTGATCGAGGAGCCGGGAAAAGACTTTTTCGATCGCGGCGAGATCGGCATAAAAATCGAGGTGCTCTTCCTCGACGTTGAGGACAAGCGTGTGCTCGGGCTTGAAGAGTTGGATGGTGCCGTCGCTTTCATCGCCCTCAGCCACAAAATATTCGCCGCGCGGATCCCAATGGGCGTTCGATCCAAGCAGTGGAATCTCCGCGCCGACGTAGTGGGAAGGATGGGCGCCACCTTCGCGTAGAACGTGCGCGGTCATCGCCGAGGTCGTCGTCTTTCCGTGCATCCCGACAACGAGGATGCCGCGTTTGCCGGACATGATGGCCGCCAGCGCTTCCGCCCGGCGCACTACCGGCTGTCCGGCGATCGCAGCGGCGACGCGAATCGGGTTCGTCTCCCGGATCGCGGAGGAATAAATCACCAGCTCGGCATCGCTCGCATCTTCCGCGCGATGTTCGGCGCGAAAACGCAGGCCCAGGCGCTGCAACCGGTCCACCTCCCATGAGCCCACTTTGTCCGAGCCGCTCACATCGTGGCCGAGTTCGAGCAAGAGCGCCGCGATCCCGCTCATCCCACTGCCGGCCACCCCGACGAGATGAACCCGATGGCGCTCCCGCGTCAGCATTTCCTGAAGATTGAGTTCAGAGGCGAGCGTCATGATTCGATTGCGTATATCTTTCCATCGTTTCGACGACGAGCGCGGCTGCGTTTTTCGGCGCGAGACGCGCGGAAACTTCCGCCAGCCGTTGCCGCTGATTTGGATTGTCGAGCAGCTCGCGAATTTTTTGCGCGAGTAATTCGGCGGTGAGGTCCGATTCCTTTAGCAGCACCGCCGCGCCGGCGCGAACGAAAATGTCGGCGTTTTTGGTCTGGTGATCTTCGGCCGCGTAAGGATATGGAATCAGGATCGCCGGAAGGGAAAACGCGGCCAGCTCGGCCAGACTGGCGGCGCCGGAGCGCGCGATGGCGAAATCCGCGGCGCTGTAAACTTCTTCCATCGCCCGATGAAACGCGGCGACGTAGGCCGGGATTTTTTCGCGCTGATAATTGTCGGCCACGAGCCGCTCGTCGCGCGTCCCGGCGAGATGGATCACCTGGAGCGGGACATCGTGGAGGAACGGCAGCGATTTGATGACCGCCTGGTTGATCCCGCTCGCGCCCTGGCTGCCGCCCATGACAAGAAGCGTCGTCAGATCTTCGCGCAAACCGAGTTTTTGCCGCGCGATCTTTTTGTCCATCGGCTGGAGCTCCTTCCGAATCGGGGTGCCGGTCACTTCAGTGCGCGCTCGCGGAAAAAACGGGGCGCATTCCTTAAAGCCGAGAAGAACAGCGCGGACCATCTGGGCGGTCACGCGATTGGCCTTTCCCGGAATCGCATTCGATTCGTGAATGAAAGTCGGCACTCCGCGCATTTTTCCGGCGAGAACCGGCGCCGTGGAAGTGAAGCCGCCCATCCCAAGAACGGCGTGCGGCTTAAATTTCCGATAAACGCCGCGACAAACCCGGAGGCTTTCGGCAAATCGGCCGAGGAACCCGAAGATCTTCGGCGAAAATGGCGAGGGTAAACCCACCGTCGGCAATTTCTGGAAACGAAATTCCGACCGACCCGACATGGCGAGCGCGTCGATTTCTTTCTCGGAAACGAAGAGCATGACTTCATGGCCGCGGGAGCGCAGGACTTCCGCGACGGCGAGGCCGGGGAATAAGTGTCCGCCGGTTCCCCCACACGCGATCACCGTGTTCATAAATGGGCGAGATACGGGATGCGGGATACGGGATGCGGGATGAACCTCGCGCATCGCGCATCGCGCATCGCGCATCGCGCATCTCGCATCTTCATATTCTCGGCGTGGTCCGCGCTCGGATGACGGCGGCTTTCTTCTTTCCGGGCTCCAGCACGCCTTGGCGGTAAATGTTTAGGAGAAGCCCGATCCCGAAAAGACACGCGGCCAGGTTCGAGCCGCCGTAGCTCACGAACGGCAGCGGCAGACCCTTGTTCGGCAGCAGCGACGTGGTCACGCCGATGTTCACCGCGGCTTGCAAGCCGAGGAGCGAGACGATCCCGCTGCCGAGGAGCAATCCGGCGCGGTCCTTCGCGTGGAGCGCGATCATCAGACCGCACACGATGATGACGACGAACAAAAAGACCACGAGCAAACTCATCCGGAGCCCAAGCTCTTCACCGATCATGGGAAAAATGAAATCGGTGTGGGCGTAGGGAAGGTAGAGCATTTTTTGCCGGCCGTTGCCGAGGCCAAGGCCTTCCATCCCCCCGCTGCCCCACGCGATGAGCGCCTGCATTTGCTGGAGACCGGCGTCCTCCTTGAAGCGCTCCGGATCCATGAAGGCGGCGAGCCGGCCCATCCGCTCCGACATGTGAGTGGCGACGAAAAGAATTCCACCCAGGCCGCCTAACGACAAGACGCCGAGCAACGCCGGATGGGTTCCCGCCACGAACATGACCACAAACATCGTCGCGCCGATCAGCGCGGTGGTTCCCAGATCGACCTCGGTCACGATCAGAATCAGCGCGGTGCAGACAATCGCGAATGGGATGACAAATCCCGGCAGCAAACGCGTGCTCTCCTTCTCCCGGTTTGCAAACCACGCCGCCAGAAAAAAGATGACGGCCACCTTCGCGATCTCGGACGGTTGAAATGTCGCCGGACCGAGTGCGACCCAGCGGCGCGAACCGTTGATCCGCATGCCGAAGTGCGGCACGAAACAAAACGCGAGCGCGATGAGCGCGAGCGCGAACCAGATCCACCAGGTCCGCAGCCAGAAATGGTAATCGACGATGGCCGCCACCGCGCAGACCCCGAACCCGACGCCCAGCCAGACGGCCTGGCGTTTCACGAAAAAATACATGTCGCCGTGGCTGTCCTTCGCGAACGCGCTCGTGCTGAAAAGCATGACGATGCCGATGACGAGCATCCCCAAAACGGCGAGGAACAAAAAGTAAGCGCTCTTGCGATGCATCTAGTTTCGCGGCGGCGGTGGCACTCGCGGACAAAAGGCTTCTTCGCCAAAGGCGCTTGCAGCAGCGAACCCCTTCTCGTTCGGCAGGAATCTCACTATTCAGACTTCTTCGGTTTGGTCGGCTTCGCCGCGGGGATCACCAGCTTCTGACCGATCTTCAATTTGTGCGCGTCCTCGATCTTGTTCGCGGCCAGCAACTGGTCGGAAGTGATCTTGAATTTCTTCGCGATCGAGACCGGCGTGTCTCCTTTGGCAACGACATAGGTTTTCTTGCTCTCGGCTTTCGGGCTGTTCTCCGCGATCGGTTTCACCGGAATCGCTTTCCGCTCTTCCTTCACCGCGGGCTTTGTCGTCGGCATTTCATCGCGCGCCTTGGCCGGCGCGGAAGTGGTGATGGTGGGCGCGTTTGATTTCTGCGTCGATGTTTGGGAAGTGACCCTTGACGCGGAAATCGGCGGCACGGCGGCCTGGCGCCCCTTGATTGTATTAAACGCGATAATGCCGGCGACAGCGACAACATGCAGGACGAGCACGATGAGAAGCGCGCGCGACAATTTCATGTTGGGCTCGGACATCTCTTCGTAATCCATCTCGTCGGGCACGCCGAGAGACCGGCGCGCGGTCGTGGCGCGCAATTTTTTGGCAGGAAAAAGGCTGGGCAGTTTCATGGTTTTATTTGGGCAAGGCGTGCACGAGGGCACGGAATTGATCGCCGCGATCGGCGTAGCTCTTGAACATGTCGAAAGAGGAAGTGCCGGGAGAAAACAGAACGACTTCTCCGGACCGCGCGATGGCGTGGGCGCGCTCGACCGCGTCGGCCAGCGAGTTAGCGATTTCGCAGGGCACGGCGTCCTTCCAATCCTGGCAAATCCGCATGGCCATTTCGCCGATCACGATGACGGCGCGCGCTTTCTCGGAAACCAGCGGCCGCAAAGTTTCAAAGGTAAATCCCTTATCTTTTCCGCCCGCGATCAGAATCATTTTTCGACTCTGCGAGAGGAGCGCTTTCTCCACCGCGTCCAGGTTGGTCGCCTTCGAATCGTTTACGTAAGTGACTCCGCCGACTTCGCGGACGAACTCGCACCGGTGCGGCCGCGGCTCGTAAGCGTGAAGCGGCGGAAGCATTTGCTCGAAGGTCAGCCCGCGCGCCATCCCGACGGCGAGCGCCGCCATCACGTTCTCGATATTGTGCGAGCCGCGCAGCTTCGTGTCGGCCATGCGGAGGACCGGCTGGTTCTGATAAACGATCGAGCCGCCTTCGAGCCGAAGATCGGCCCGGTTCGCGTACGCGCTGAACGTAACGGTGCGCGCCGCAATTCTCGGGAGCGATTCGCCGGCGTTGATGACGGCGACATCATCGGAAATCTGGTTCTCGAAAATCCGCAGCTTCGCCGCGCGGTATTCGGCCACCGAGCGATAGCGATCGAGATGATCGGGCGCGAAATTCAGCCAGACGCTGACGGCCGGACGAAACGTTTTGATCGTCTCAAGCTGGAAGGAACTGACTTCGACCGTGAGCACATCGAGATCGCGATCTTCGAGCGCGACTTCGCAGAGAGGCTTGCCGATGTTGCCGCAGGCAATCGTACGCTGCCCGCAGGCGTTCAGCATTTGCGCGAGCAATTCCGTCGTCGTCGTCTTGCCGTTGGTGCCCGTGATCGCAATGACCGGCGCGTCCACGAAGCGCCACCCGAGTTCCAGCTCGCCGATGGCCTCGATTTTCCGCGAGGAAAAATTTGTCGCGAGCGGCGACGCGGGATCGATTCCCGGACTCAGGACCACAAAATCGTAGGCGGACGAATCGCTCTCGGCCGCGGTGCCAGAGAGCACCGTGACTCCGCGCGCGCGAAGATCGCTAATGGTGGATTTGAGTAGCTTCTCTTCCTCCGCGCTGTCGAGCACGGTGACCTCAGCGCCTTCGCTCCGGAGCAACAACGCCGCTGCCGTTCCGCTCAGGCCAGCTCCCAGGACCGCGACGTTCTTGCCGGAATACTTCACGTTATCTCAATTTCAGGGTGGCCAATCCGAGCAGGGCGAAGATGGCCGACAAAATCCAGAACCGGACGATGACGGTGTTCTCTTTCCAGCCGCGCAATTCGAAATGATGATGGAGCGGCGACATCGCGAAGATGCGTTTCCCCGTCAGGCGGAAGCTCAGTACTTGCAGGATGACGGACACGGCTTCGAGCACGAAGACGCCGCCGACGACCGCGAGGAGCAGCTCCTGTTTGCAGCAAATTGCGATCACCCCGATGACGCCGCCGATGGCGAGCGCGCCGGTATCGCCCATGATCACTTTGGCCGGATGGCAATTGAACCAGAGAAAGCCCAAGCCCGCACCGGTAAGGGCCGCGCAGACCACCGTCAGCTCGCCGGTGTAGGGATAAAACGGGACCTGGAGATATTCCGCGATGCGGAAATTTCCTGCGGCGTAGGAAAGCAGCGCGTAGGCAAACGCGACCGTGATCGTGCAACCGATCGCGAGGCCGTCGAGACCGTCGGTGAGATTGACCGCGTTGGACGAGCCGACGATGACAAACGCGAAGAAGACAAGCGTGAGCCACCCCATGTTGGGCACGACCGGCACCTTGAAGAACGGCAGGTAGAGCGAGCGCGCCTGCACTTCGATGAGCGGATTCGTCAGAAACACCGCGCCGACGATGCAGGCGAGCCCGAGTTGAAAAACCAGTTTCAAACGGCCGCTGATCCCGTCCGATTTTTTCTTCGAGACCTTGAGGTAATCGTCCACGAAACCGAGGACGCCGAGATAAACCATGCTGAAGAGCGCGAGCCAGACGAAGCGATTGTCGGGGCGCGCCCAGAGGAAACTGGAAAGCACGACGCTCCCGATGACGAGGACGCCGCCCATCGTCGGGAGGCCTTGCTTGGCGCTGTGCAACTCGGCGAGGCGGTGCACTTCGTCGGCCGTCCGGATCGGCTGGCCGATTTTGAGCGCGATCAACTTACGGATGACGAAATTTCCGAACGCGAGCGAGAGAACGAACGCGGTGACAGCCGCGGCGACGGCGCGAAAAGTCACGTAACTAAAGACGTTGAAGCCTTTGATCTCCTCACTCAGGAGATGGAGGTAATACATCATGACGCGACCTCCTCGGCCCGCTGCCTCTTCGCGAATTCTTCCAGCACCCGTTCCATCCGCGCGCTGCGGCTTCCCTTCACCAGGATCAAATCGCCGGGCGCCGCGCTTTTCTCGAGCAGCTCCGCCGCTTCGTCCGCGGAACTAACTGCAACACTTTTTTCCAGGCCGGCTCTTTCCGCCGCGCGCGCGATGGCGGCGCCCGCTTCGCCGACTGCGATCAGTTCATCGATGCGAAGCGCCGCGGCCGCTTCGCCGACTTCGCGATGGCCGCCCTCGGACTCCGCGCCGAGCTCGCCCATTTCACCAAGCACAGCGATCCGCCGGCCATCCGCGTCCAGCTCGACCAGGGTGCGGAGCGCGGCTTTCATCGAATCGGGATTCGCGTTGTAGCTGTCGTCGATAAACTGAATGCCGGCGATCTCCTTGATTTGAAGACGCGCCTTCGTGAGCGGAGTGGAGGCGAGGCCGATCGCGCATTCCTCCAGCGAAAGACCGAAGGCACGTCCGGCGGCGACGGCGAGCATCGCGTTTTGCACCATATGAATTCCGGGCACCGGCAGTTGGGCGCGGCAGCGATGCGCGCCTTCCAAGATCGTGAACTCGGATCCGGTCGAATGCTGGGTGATGTCAGTCGCGCGCACGGTACCGTTGTCGATTCCGGCGAGGATGATCTTGGCGCGGGTTCGTTTCGCGATCCCTTCGCTGAACGCATCATCCGCATTCAGGATGAGGGTGCCGCTTGCCGCGACCGCTTCGGCGAGAGTGCCTTTTTCTTCGGCGATCGCTTCGCGGCTGCCCATGAATTCGATGTGCGCGACGCCGACGTTGGTGATGATCGCGGCATCGGGCGCAGCGAGTCTCGCCAGGGCCGCGATCTCACCGGGATGGTTCATCCCAATTTCCCAAACGGCGATTTCATCGTCGCGACTTGCCGCCAGCATCGTCTGGGGAAGACCGACGTGATTGTTGAAATTACCTTCCGTCTTCGTGACCCGAAATTTTTTTGCCAGGGTCGCGGCGACGAAATCCTTCGTGCTGGTTTTGCCGTTGCTTCCGGTGATGGCGATGACTTTCAGCGGCAACGAAGCGCGATAATTCGCCGCGAGCGTTTGATAACCAACGAGGGTGTCGGCCACGCGGATCAGTGCGAAATCGCGCGGCGTGCCGCCCTTCCACTTCTTTTCAACCATCGCGCCCGCGGCGCCACGCGTGACGGCTTGCTCAATAAACTTGTGGCCATCAAAGTTCTCGCCGCGCAACGGCACGAAAAGATCGCCGGCCTGGAGCGTTCTCGAATCGGTGCTGAGGCGGGAGATGTTTGTGTCAGGGCTGCCGGATTCGAGCGTCCCATTCGCCAGCGCAGCGACATGCCCTAGCGTCAGCGCTTTCATGTTCCGAACTCCAGCGGATGATTTTCCAGGGCCTGGCGCGCAACCTGAATGTCGTCAAACGGAACCGTGTGGTCGGCGAATTCCTGGTAGGCCTCGTGGCCTTTGCCGGCGATGAGGACGATGTCGCGCGGCTGGGCCAATTCGATTGCGCGCGCGATCGCTTTCGCGCGGTCGGTGATCTTTTCGTAATGATCCGAGCGAAAGCCTTTCTCGGCCTCGGCGATGATCGCGTCGGGATCTTCTTTGCGCGGATTGTCGGAGGTGATGATGCTGTAATCCGCGTTCTGGTCGGCGACGCGCGCCATGAGGGGCCGTTTTTGTTTGTCCCGATCTCCACCGCAACCGAAGACAACGATGAGTTTTCTCGGCGAAAGTTCGCGGAGCGTCTTGAGGACATTGAGCAGCGCGTCATCGGTGTGCGCGTAATCGACAAAGACCTGGAACTGGCGCTTGGCCGGGACTGCTTCGAGCCGGCCTGGAACCTGAGGCGAACGGCCCAGGCTGAGAATGGCCTCGCGTAAACTGATGCCCATGCTGCCGGCCGCGGCCAGGGCCGCCATGGAATTCGCGACGTTGAATCGGCCGATGAGTGGAACGCGCACCAGATAACTTTTGCCGCGCGCATCGAGCTGATAAGACGTCCCGGCAAATTCCGCGTGGTAATTCGAAGCGCGAAAATCGGCTCGTGCACCTACCCCGTAAGTGATCACGGGAACTCTCTTGTCCAGACGATCGACCAACTGCGCGCCGTAACGATCGTCGAGATTGATCACGGCGGTCGCGTTTGTTTTCGATTTCTGCTCCGCCAGTCCGGTAAAGAGCGCAGCCTTCGCCTCGAAATAATTCTCCATCGTTCCATGATAATCGAGGTGGTCCTGGGTGAGATTCGTGAAGACCGCCACGTCCCATTCGATCCCGCGCACGCGGTCCTGCGCGAGAGCATGGGACGAGACTTCCATCGCGGCGGCTTTGCATCCGGCGCCGACCATCTGCGCCAGCAGCTCCTGGACGTCGAGCGATTCCGGCGTCGTGCGGACCGCGGGCAAAACGCGGTCGGCGATTTCGTAACGAACGGTTCCGAGCAGGCCGCAACGCACTCCCGCTTTCTCGCAGATGTGCTTGAGCAAAAAGGTCGTCGTCGTTTTTCCATTCGTGCCGGTGACAGCCGCGAGCTTGAGACGGCGCGCGGGCCGGTCGTAAAAAGTGGCGGCGAGATCGGCGAGCGCAGTCCGGGTGTTCTCGACTACGACACAAGTCGCGCGAGGGGATTGGACCTCCTGTTCCGTCACGGTGACCGTGGCGCCTTTTTCGACGGCCTGCTCGATGAATTGATGCCCGTCGCTTTTTTCACCGCGCAATGCGACGAAAAGACCATTCCTCTGCACACGCCGCGAGTCATACGCGATGCTTTCCACGACGCGATCAAGCGGCCCGATGATTTTGCGGGGGGATAGGGCGGCGACAAGTGTTTTGAGCTGCATGCGGAATGGTCAAACGGGCGCAGCGCGCTCAACGGTGGGACGCATTGGTTAAGGCCACTCGTCCCGCCGCGGTCGGTTTTGCCAGCTCTTGGTGCGGCTGAAGATCGAGATAACGCGCCGCCTTCTCGGCAATGCGCGCAAAGATCGGGCCCGCGACGAGACCGCCGTAATTTAATTCCGGTTTGCTGGTCTTCGCGTCATCGAGGACAACGAGGCCGACGAATTCCGGATGGTCGGACGGCAGATAGCCCGAGAAAGAAACAACATATTTTCCCTGCTCGTATCCGCCTTTGGGGTCGACTTTCTGCGCGGTCCCGGTCTTGCCCGAAATCGTGAAACCGGGAACGGCGGCAGCCGCGGCGGTGCCGCGATCGCTTACCACTCCGCGCAACGCGTTCCCGATTTGCGCCGCGGTCTCCGGCGAAATCACCTGGCGCAAAACGATCGGCGAAAACGTGCTGATGGTCTTGCCGTCTTCGCTCGTAATCGATTTAACGATACGCGGGGTAACGAGCTTGCCGCCGTTGGCGATCGTCGCCATCGCCACCGTCATCTGCAAAGGTGTCACCCCGATTTCGTGGCCCATCGGAATGCGAGTGATGGAAATCTTGCTCCACGATTGCGGCGGCCGAATGGTACCGGGAATTTCGCCCGGCAACTCGATGCCGGTGCGATCGCCAAAACCGAAGCGGCGAATGTATTCGTAAAATTTTTGCTCGCCGACCGAGATGGCGAGCTTGGCTGCGCCGATGTTGCTCGATTTCACGAGGATGTCCTGCACGCTCAGGTCGCCATAGGCCCGGTGGTCGTGCAAAGGCCGGCCGCCGAAATTCCAGATTCCGTTCTCGCAGAAGACCGTCGTGTCGGGCCGGACTTTGCGCTCATTCAGCGCCGCGGCAGCACTGACGATCTTGAAAGTCGAGCCGGGCTCCATCATGTCGACGATGGCGCGGTTCTTCATCTGTTCCGGTTTCGCTTCCGAGCGCTCGTTCAAATCGAAGTTCGGGCGGTTCGCCATCGCCAGAATTTCCCCAGTCTGCGGCCGCATCAGGATGATGGTCGCTTTTTGCGGCGAGTACTCGCGCACCGCTGCGTCGATTTCGTTCTCGACGATGTTTTGCAGATTCAGATCGACGGTGAGATGGACTTGGTAGCCGTCGCGCGGCGCGCGTTCCTGGCCACGATAGAGCACGATCTCCTGCCCGGTCCGGTTATGCTCGATGTAACGGTAACCGTCCTGGCCGTGCAGATATTCTTCCATCGACGATTCCACGCCCTGGATGCCGCGATGCTCAAAGTCCGTGAATCCGATGACGTGACAGAGCATCGAGCCGTTCGGATAAATGCGGGTCGTGTCGCGCTCGAAATAAATCCCACGCAAATTCTGCGCGCGCAGTTTTTCGCGCAGCACGGTGGCGGTGGCGATCGGCACCTCGCGTTTCAGCACGATGTAGCGGCGCTCGCCCTGGAGTTTTTCGGAGAGCTCGTCCGCGGGAATATCCAGCGCGGCGCGGAGCAACGGAATGACCGCCTCGCGATCATTTAAATGGGTGGCATCGGCCACGACGGTCTCGACCGGAGTGTTATGGGCGAGAACCTCGTTGTTGGCATCGAGGATCGAGCCGCGCTCGGCAAAGATCGGCTGCTTGTAAACGTGTTTCTCCGCGGCGAGCCCGGCGTACTCGTCGTGCTTGATCATCTGGAGATAGACCAGGCGGAACGAAAAGAGGCTAAAGAGACCGGTAAAAAAGAGGCAGACCAGCGCGCAACGGATTCGGCTGTTCCACTTCATCTGCCGGCACGTTTGTTAGCGACCGGTTGGACTGCGTCCTCGACGTGCGGCCGCGGCGCGCTCAAGCGCACGATGCTTTGCTCGGCGATCGGGATCATTTTTAAATAACCCTCCTTGAGCCGGCGCTGCATCGCCGAGCGCGACGTCAACGCCGCGATCTGGACGCTGGCGACGTCGTTTTGCGAACGCAAACTCGCCAGCTCGTTCTCGAGGGCCTTCTTGCGGTCGCCGAGGTGATAGAGCTGGAGCGTGAGGTAAACGTAAATCAATCCGGTCAGCGCCAGGAAACCCGTGATCAGGATCCAGCGCGCCAGCGAGGCGGCGTTGACCGAGTTGAAATTCTTGCGGCGGGGTGCGTGCATCAGATTTTTTCGGCGACGCGCAATTTGGCGCTGCGCGAACGCGGATTATTGCGCTGCTCGTTTTCGCCGGGCTCGACCGGCTTTTCAGTGACGAGACGAAAAACAAAATCGGGATTCCGCCGCGGTTCGGGCCATTCCGGCCGGTCGAGCCATTCGCGGCTCCGATCGCGGAAGAAATTCTTAACGATCCGGTCTTCGAGCGAATGGAAGGTGATCACGGCGAAATGCGCTCCCGATTCGAGCCGCTTCGTGAGCACGCGCAGACCTTCCTCGAGCGCGGCCAGCTCGTCGTTCACTTCCATGCGCAACGCCTGGAAAACCTGCGTCGCCGGATGCCGGCGGCCATGCCGCCAGACAATTTTCTCGATCGCCTTCGCGAGTTGCAGAGTGTCCTCGAAGGGCGCCGTCTTGCGCAGCTTCACCAGCTGACTTGCGATCCGGCGTGCCGCCGGCTCTTCGCCCAGCTCGCGAAACAACCGGGTGAGATCTTCTTCGGAGTAGGAGTTCACGACGGTCGCCGCCGTTAGTTCGCGGCGCGGATCCATCCGCATATCGAGCGGGCCCTGGCGCATGACGCTGAAACCGCGGCCCGCGTTTTCCAACTGCCGCGATGAAACGCCGAGGTCGAGGAGGGCGCCGCCGATTCCCACCACGCCCAGTTCGTCGAGAACCTTCCCCGCTTCACGGAAGTTCGCCTGGCAAAGCGTGACGCGACCGCCGTACTCCGCCAGTTTCTCCCGCGCGAACGCGATCGCGTCCGGGTCCTGATCCAGCGCCACGACGTCCGCCCCGGTCCGGAGAATTTCAGCGGTGTGCCCGCCGCCACCACACGTCCCATCGACGACGATCGATCCCGCGCGCGGCGCGAGGAGTTCCACCGACTCGCTCACGAGCACCGGCCGATGATAGGTAAAATCCTCCATTTCCTGCGCCTCCTCGACTTGGAGCGGGCCGGTCGAGAACCAGATGGGCCGCTCAAACAGCAATGCGTTGATCATTTTCGAAAAGCGTTCCTAGAGTCCGATCACGTTCGCGACGTGTTGATAGGTCGCGGTTTCCTCTTCGTGAGCCCGCTTCCATTTCTGCAAATTCCAAATCTCGAAACGGCCGCGCCCGCCCACCAGCGCCACCTCGCCCTTCAAGCCAAGTTGGCGACACATGTCCTCGGGCAGGACGAGACGACCTTGCCGATCGGAGAGGCCATGCTCGGCGCGCGAATGCAGATGGCGCAAAAAAATCCGGCGGTCGCGCGCAGAAACGGCGCTGTGGCTTTCCGCCTGCGCGCTCATGCGAGCAAACTCCTCCTTCGACATGACGACGAGAAATTGGTGCTGCGGCTCCGGCAGGATGATGAACTCTTCGCCGCCGTCTCCACGCCAGCGGGAAGGAATCGTGATCCGGTGCTTCTCGTCGATGGCGTGACGGAATTCGCCGGCGAAGAATTTTCGGGGTTGAGAGTTGTCGTCCATGCACCAGCGGAAGGTTGTGCCATTTCAATCCACTTCCCCCCACTTCTAACCACCTTCCGTACCAAGGGTCAATAAAAATTAATGCTCGTTTGCCGCCTTTCTGCCCCCTCGTAAACTGGAGCGTGTTTGGCCCCTCGGTTGCCCTCCCCTTCGCGCTCGCGACCATCGTCGCCTTCCGCGCGGTCCAAGGTCAGACCCCGGCTCCTACACAGGACGCGGTCCGGGTCACCGTTTCGATGAACGCCGATGGGACGCGCACCGTATATGAATTCGATTCTCCCCATCACCGCGCGATCGCGACGACTACCGGCAAGGACGGCAAGACCATCGGAAAAATCCGCTACATCCTCGATGAGGCGGGCCGCTTTGCGAGCGGCGAAATTTACGGACCCGGCGACCAATTGCGCTTCAAGGCTCTCTATAAGTACGACACCGCCGGAAAGCTCACCCAGGAGACCCAGCTCGGGCCGGACGATGCCGTGCGAAACAAGATCGTCTACGTCTACGACAAGAACAGCCGGCAAACCGGTTACACGGTTTACGACGCCGCGGGCAAAATCGTCCGGCAGACTCCAGGCGTCGCACCGCGCCCCACGCCGCCGGCCAAGCGGAAGTAAACGGGAGGGTTCGCGGCTTGCCATGCGGGCCAAAGGCGGCTAAGACAAAAGCGAATGATCGACTACATCCAGAAGGGTGGTTTGCTGATGTGGCCCATCCTGGCGTGCAGCGTCATCGCCATCGCGGTTATCGCGGAGCGGCTCCTCTATTTGCATCGCGCCACGATCCATGTCGGTGAATTTCTCCAGGGACTTTCGAATCTTCTCCAGCGGCGCAATTTCGCAGAAGCCCTCCATGAATCCGCCGGCACTCCCGGCCCGGTGGCGCGCGTGATTCACGCGGCGATTATCCGGCACGAAGCGCCGCGCGCGGAACTCCGCGAGATCGTGCAGGAAGCCGGGCAACTCGAAGTGCCGAAGCTGGAACGTTTCCTCGGCGTGCTGGCGGCGCTGGCTTACGTCGCTCCGCTCCTGGGTTTGCTCGGCACAGTTACCGGCATGATCGACGCCTTCGGCACCCTCTCGGCCAATGGCGGCTACGCGACCGTCACGGAATTGTCGAGTGGCGTTTACAAAAGTCTACTGACCACCGCGGCCGGTCTCGTCGTCGCCACGCCGACTTTCATCGCCTACAGTTATCTTTCGTCGCGGGTCAATGCTCTGATGCACGAGATGGAGCGCGCCGGGATTGAAGTCGTGCACATGCTGAGCGATCGCGAACCGAAGGGCGACATCATCACCTTCCAGGCGCCGGCCGCAGAACGGGAAGCACGGTAATTCTATCGGCCGGCTGGCCGCAGGGCATGAAGCTTTCCCGGACGAAAGAACATCACTTCGGCTGGCTCGCGGCCATTCCGCTGCTCGACGTCACCTTTTTGTTGATCTTTTTTTTGTTGCTCAGCTCGAACTTTATTTTGCAGCCGGGAATCTCCGTCTCGGTTCCGCTCTCGCGCTTCACGCTCGGCCCGCAAATCAATCCACAGATCATCAGCATCACCGGCGGCGCCGCGCCCGCGATTTATTTTCGCAATCAAAAAGTCGGGCTCGAACAGTTGGGGCCGTTGCTGGATGAGGCGAAAAAAGAATCGCGGCCAATCATTATCAAAGCCGATCGGCTCACGCCTTACTCGCTCGTGGTCGAAGTGGCCAATCTCTCGCTCGAACATGGAATCACGTCGGTCGCGCTGGCCACGACGCCGCCGAAATGAACGCTCCCAGCGCCTCGGCGAACGATCTGGTCTTCGGTTGGGAAAACCCGGGCCGCGGCAAATGGACCATCGCCGGCTTTCTCTTCGCCTCGCTCGTTCTCCACGCTTTCGGCTTTTACCTTTTCCAGATTGTTTACCCGCCGGCCGTGGCTCTCCTGCCGCCCCCGGGGCGGGTGAGTTTGATCGCGCCAAATACCGACGAGGGCCGGCAACTTCTCCGCTGGCTCGAGGCCGAGGACCCCGCGCTCGCCTCTACTACTCAGGCGCCACCCGATGCAAAGGCGCTGGTCATGCCAACGATCCAGCACGCTCCGTCTTATCTCGGCCGCCAGCCGGCACTGAAGGATCTCCCGCCAGCGCCGGCTCCTTTGCGAATCCCGAGCGCGCATCCGCCCGCGCCGGTCGAGCGATCGACGATCCCGGCGCAGATCATCACGAAACCTGTCCCGACGGTGATCAAATTCTCGCCCGAGCTCGATTCGTTAATCCCGCCGCAAACTCCCGAACTAAAATTCGCTCCTTCCGGCCGCGACTCTCCCGAACCGGCCCGGTTTCTCATCGCCGTGAATGAAAAAGGCGAAGTCCGCCACTGCTTCCTTCAAAACTCTTCCGGCGACCCGGCTCTCGACGAGCAAGCGCGAAAATATCTGACGCGCTCGCGGTTCCCGGCCGCCCGCAATTCCCCATCCTCCACTCTCGCCGCCCTCACCTGGGGCACTGCCACCCTCGAATGGGGCACCGACCTCACGCCCCCGCCCTCGTCCAGCCCCGCACCCACCGCGCCGTGATTCCAGTCAGTCTCTCAGCGCTGGTCACGATCTATTTGCTGGTTTTTCTTGCGGCGGTTTTTCTCCTCTGGATATTCGGAGAGTGGAATCGCCGCCGTCGCGAGCGTCGCGCTTTGCGTTACCGGTTGCGGTGTGTGATTTGCGCGTTTGAATTTGAAGATCGAACGCCCGCTTTGCTTCCGCGCTGTCCACGGTGCGGAAGTTTGAACGAACGATTTAAACCGGAACAAATTTAATTATGGGAATGTGGATCGGCCGCAATCGCAAAGCTCGCGTGACCTACGGGTTCGACGAGATCGCTCTCGTGCCTGGCCGCGTGACGATCAACCCAAACGAAGTCGACATCGCCTGGCGGTTGCCGCGGCGCGATGCGGAGCCGCTGAATTTCAAAATCCCGATCCTGGCGAGTGCGATGGATGGCGTGGTCGATGTCGTGTTCGCCATCGCGATGAGCAAGCTCGGCGGACTCGCGGTCCTCAATCTGGAAGGCGTCCAGACCCGCTACAAAAACCCGAAGGAAGTTCTGCACAAAATCGTCGAGGCCGACAAAGCGGAGATCACCGGGCTGCTCCAAAAAATTTATCAGGAACCGGTCCAGGAAGATTTGATCGCGGCGCGGATCCGCCAGATTAAAGACAGCGGCGCGACTGCGGCGGTCAGCTCCATTCCGCAACGCGCGGCGGAGTTCGGCAGAATTGCGCAGGAAGCCGGCGCCGATGTTTTCGTGGTACAGAGCACCGTCTCGACGGTGCGCCATATTTCCTCGGAATATAAATCGCTCGACCTGGAAAAATTTTGCCGCGAGATGCGGATCCCGGTCATCGTCGGCAACACGGTCGGCTACGACGTCACTCTTGAAATCATGGAATGCGGTCCGGCCGCGGTCCTCATCGGCGTTGGACCCGGCGCGGCCTGCACGTCGCGCGGCGTCCTCGGTCTCGGTGTGCCGCAAGTGACGGCGACGGTCGATTGCGCCGCCGCGCGCGACGCTTACTTCAAAAAAACTTCGCGCTACGTGCCGATCATTACCGACGGCGGCATGAGCAAAGGCGGCGACGTTTGCAAGGCGCTCGCCTGCGGCGCCGATGCAGTCATGGTCGGCAGCGCATTTGCGAAAGCGCACGAAGCGCCCGGCGCCGGCTACCACTGGGGCATGGCCACGCCGCACGCGAATTTGCCTCGCGGCACGCGCATCAAAGTCGGCGCGACCGGCTCCCTGAAACAGATTTTATTCGGCCCCGCCGAAGTGGACGACGGCAGCCAGAACCTTGTCGGCGCGATCACGACCTGCATGGGCAACGTCGGCGCGCGGACCATCGCGGAGTTTCAACAGACCGAGATCATCATCGCCCCGTCGATCAAGACCGAAGGCAAATTGTTCCAGACCGTCCAGAGCGTCGGCATGGGAACAAGGTAAATTTGCGAGCATCTTGTAATGAACACCGACCGCAGAGTTGTCATCACTGGGCTGGGCGTCGTCACTCCGGTCGGCAAGGATCTCGATACGTTCTGGCGCAATCTGCGGAACGGCGTTAGCGGCATTGGAAGAATCCAAACCTTCGATACGAGCGCGTACGATTGCCAAATCGCAGGCGAGATTCACGATTTCGATCCGAAAAATTATTTTCGTAACGCCAAAGATATTCGCCGGACCGACCGCTACACCCATCTCGCGATGGCGGCCGCAAAAATGGCGATGGAAGACAGCGGTGTGGACTTGGAAAAAACGAACCCGCACCGTTTCGGTGCGATTGTCAGCAGCGGCATCGGCGGCCTGAAGACGCTCGAAGACCAGCACTCGACCCTCCTCAACAAAGGCCCGGGCCGCGTTTCCGCTTTCACGATTCCGATGCTCATCAGCAACATGGCGAGTGGCCTGATCTCGATGGAGTACGGCCTTCAGGGCCCCAATCTTTCCATCGTCACCGCCTGCGCGACTTCGAACAACGCGATCGGCGAATCGTGGCGCATCATCAAGTTCGGCGATGCGGACATCTTTCTCGCCGGCGGCGCGGAAGCCTCGATCGTCGCGATCGGTCTCGCCGGGTTTTCCGCCATGAAAGCGCTCAGCACGCGGAACGACGAACCGCAACGCGCCTCGCGGCCCTTCGACCGCGACCGCGACGGCTTTGTCATGGGAGAAGGCGCCGGAATTGTCGTGGTCGAGGAACTCGAGCATGCGAAAGCGCGCGGCGCGAAAATTTATTGCGAGCTCACCGGCTACGGATTGTCAGCGGACGCGTATCACATGACGGCCCCGCCGGAGACCGGCGAAGGCGCGGCTCGCGCCATGCAGATTGCGCTCGATCATGCCGGGACCACGCCCGAGCAAGTCGATTACGTGAATGCCCACGCCACTTCGACCGGTCTGGGCGACATCGCGGAGACTCGCGCCATCAAGACTGTGTTTGGCGAATACGCGAAGAAGGTTTCGATCAGCGCGACGAAATCCATGACCGGCCATTTGTTAGGCGGGGCGGGGGCCATTGAAATGGCGACTTGCGCCCTGGCGATCCGTGATTCTGTCATTCCGCCCACAATCAACCTCGAGAACCCCGATCCGGAGTGCGATCTCGACTACACCGCCAATGTCGCGAAGGAAAAGAAAGTCCGGATCGCCGTGAACAATTCCTTCGGCTTCGGCGGCCACAATGCCACGCTCGTGGCGGCTGAGTTTACCGGGTAAACAATGTAGAGGCGCTTGTGCCAAGCGCCTCTACGTTTCTACGAATCCGCGAAGACGGGCGCGGCGGTGATGTCGGACGCGTCGAAGGAAAATCCGTGGCCGCCGGTTTGGAGCGATTTCAAGAGCGCACCGACATTCTGGGCGGCGCTGGCGGAATAAAATCGCACCAGTCCAACCGTCGTCCGCCGGCCGAACACCGTGATCATGATCGTGTCGTCATCGACCGAGTTCATGAAAATGTGATTGCCGCTACCCTGGTGATAGAGCGCGTTGAATTCGATCTCGCCGATGCGCCTCGCCAACTCTCTCGTCGCCGCGAACGATCCGGCCGCAAGCGCCGCGATGATCGTCACGTCCATCACCGTCATGTCGCCGAACTGCGAGATTACGTTTCCGCCGCGATCGATCACGACCGTTAGCTCCGCTTCGGCCTTTTGCAGAAAATCGCCCAGGACGCCATCGAGGTTCGCGACGTCCTGGATCGTCAGGCACGGGATCGCGTTCATACCGCGGCCCCCTCTTTTTTCACGGCTGACGGCTCGACCGGAATGGCCACCGGCGCCGGCGAAGTTTTCGGCACGTCGCTTTGTTTGCTGAATTTGTGCAGAAGAATTTGGGAGACCGCGTTGAGCGACGCGAAGACGTTCTGGCCCGTGCTCGACACGACCTCGAAACTCTGGACGCGCCGCTTCCGATTGTTCAGGACGTATTCGAGATAATTGACCGGCGCGATGTTTTCGAGGTCCCTCTTGTTGTATTGGAGCACGTACGGAATCTCGTCGATCGAGATATTTTGCTTCGCCAGGTTGTCTTCGAGGTTCTTAAAGCTCTCGACGTTTTCTTCCATCTTTTCCCACTGCGAATCGGCCACAAAAATCACGCCGTCCACGCTCCGCAGAACGAGCTGGCGGGTGGCGTTGTAAATCACCTGGCCCGGGACGGTGTAGAGCTGGAACTTCGTCACGAACCCCTTGATGACGACCGCGTTCAGCGGCAGGAAATCGAAAAACAACGTGCGGTCCGCCGCGGTCGCGAGCGAGACAAGATCGCCACGGTTCGCGGGATTAATCCGCTTGTGGATATAGCCGAGGTTCGTCGTTTTTCCACATAGCGCCGGTCCGTAGTAAACGATTTTGAACTGAATCTCGCGGCTCGCGTAATTGATGATCGACATGGAAAAGCCTTAGACCGGGTGGGAATATTTTCGCGAAAGCTCGTGCACGATCCGCGACAGTTTCTCGCGCGTCTCGCCCGGCAGATCGAGATCGGCATGGAGCGCCGCGAGGCAAAGATTTTCGTGCATATAAAAGGTGATCGCGCCTTTTGCACAAGAAAGGGTCATGCCGCGGAGCGGACCGAGTTTCGTGTCGACGAGATGATTCTCGACACGTTGCATCAACGACGGCGCCATCGCGCAAATGCCGTCGGTCGCCAGCTCGGCCGGCAGACTACCGGCAAGGCTTAAACCGTCGCTGAACAGGAGTGAGCAGGCTTTCACGCCCGGGACTTTATTTACGAGCGCGACGACACCTTTCGCATCGAGTTTCTCGTCGGTATCGAGCGCCACCTGGAGCGGCGTGCGCAACGGACGATCGGAAGCTTTCTCTTCTGTCGCTAGAGGTTCGGGTTTCGGCGACTCTGGGACTGGCGTCGCTGCAACCGGCATGGCTGTTTCGACCGGCGCGGAAACGACCGGTTTCGCCACCGGCGTCGGGGGCATATTGAATCGCTTCGCGTCTTCCTCCGCCTTCGCCGAAAACGGCGTGGCGAAATTTTGACCGGCCTCCTGTTCCTCCTGGTCGTCCCGCATCCGCAACGAAGTCGCGGGCAAATTCTTCAGCACCTCCTGCAACGGCAGCGAAACGTCCACCGCGCCCGGGCCCGCCTGGAACAATCCGCGAAAACTCACCGGCAGACTCACTTCGAAAACTTTCGCGGTGACACTGACGCGCCCCGACGCAAGCTGCGGTTCGATGAGCGCGAACGGAAGCTCGAGACGAACATCGGGCGGCACGCAGCTCGGATCGCCCGTGAGCTGGATCGGCGGCAGGCCCTTCAAGATCGGCAGGAGCGGAAGCGCGATTTTCACTTCGCTCACCCGCGCTGTTTCGGACACAACGGTCGAGGCGACCTTCGGTGCAGCCGGCGTTTCCGTCGCGGCCGCGAGACTTTCTTTCGTCAGCCACGGCTCCGGTTTCGGCTTCGCCTCTTCGTCGGTCGTTGGGACCATCTTGAATGGAATCCGCATCGGCGCAGGCGTTGCCGTAGCGCTAAATGTGGGAGGCGTTGTAGCCGGGATCGTGGATCCCGGCCCTTGAGACGGCGCGCGCTCCCGGCCCGGATCATCGATCCGGGCCACAACCGGTGCGAGCGGCGAGGGTAAATTCGGAACGGACGGCCCGCTTGAGGCTGGAACACTCTCAGGTGCGGGCACGTCCGTTCCATTCGGTGAAAACTTGAAAGGAATGCGTTTGGGCGTTTGTGGCGTATGGCCGTTGGTCGACGGCGGCGGCGCCATTTTCACTCGGGCGTCGGCCGCGGGTTCGGGTTCGGCGGCGGCAAAAGCTTCGGCAGTGGGCGGCTGAATCCTGACCGGTGGCAGCGCACCCGTTTCGGGCGGCTCGGTCGTCGTTCCAAATTTCTGGTTGTCTTCCAGCGTTACCTTCAGGAACGGCGTCTCTACCTGCGGCACGGCACCCGCGCGTTCTTGGTCGGCGCGCATGGGCATGCTCGCGAACCCTTCGAGCACTTTCTTGAATGGCAGGTTCAACTGCGACGCATCGGACTCTTCGATCCGGCGGATGAAAATTTCGGGCACCTGCTGGTAAACCGTCGCCAGCGAGACCGTCGGCTTGCCGCTCGCCATTCCTCTCTCCACTTCCGATGCTTTTAGCAAAATGCGCCGGGTCGTATCGATGCTCTCGAGCGGTTTGACGTAACCGGCCGGCATCTCCGTGAGCACGTCGCCGAGTGCGAGCGAAATCACACGCTCCACATTTGGTTCGAGCGCCAGCGCAACTGCCGGGGGCAGATCGCGCGCGCTCATCGTTGGCGACGAGGGCGCAAACGAAACCGTCCGCGGTGCAGCAGCCGGACTCGGCGCCGGCGCGATGGCGGTGGCGCTCGGCATCTGGCCGCCCAGCGCGGTCGAGCGCGCCGCCATTTCAAAGGGGTCCTGGGGCGGCAACGTCCGCGTCGCGTTCGGCATCACGGTTTTGCTGAAGCGTTCGCTGCTCGGTTTTTCGAGCGGCGGCAAGACGGGCTTCGCCGGCGCGGCGGGCTTTTCCTTCACCGCGCCATTGCCTTTGCTCTTCTTGAAATAGCTGAGAAACGGAATCGTCATGGCGCGCTCACTGGTCCTCCGCCGTGACGCGCCAGATTTCCTCCAGTGTCGTGACTCCCTCGAGCGCCTTGTCGATTCCCGCCATCCGCAGAGTTTTCATCCCTTCGCTGATCGCCTGGTTCTTCACGACGGCCGAAGAAGCACGCTTGATGATCAGCCGGCGAATCGCCTCGCTCACGGGCAGCGCTTCGATAATCGCCAGCCGGCCCAGATAACCGCGGTGCTTGCAGCGGTCGCAACCGCTTCCGTGATAAAAGACCGCGCCCTCGGGCAGCTCCGTTCCGAGCCGCTCGAGCATCTCCGGCTCCGGCACGAATTCCTCGCGGCAATTCGTGCAGATCCGCCTAACGAGTCGCTGCGCGCAGGCCATGATGACCGAGCTCGAAATCAGGAACGGCTCGATCCCCATGTCGTCCAGACGCGTGATCGCGCCCGCCGCGTCGTTCGTGTGGAGCGTGCTCAAGACCTGGTGGCCGGTCAGTGCCGCCTTCACCGCGATGTCCGCGGTTTCGTTGTCACGAATTTCACCCACCATCACGATGTCAGGGTCCTGGCGGAGGATCGAACGCAGGGCCGAGGCGAAATCGAGCCCGATATCGTTCCGGACCGAGACCTGGTTGATGCCGGCAAGCTCGTACTCGATCGGGTCTTCGACGGTCACGATGTTGTATTGCGGGTTGTTCAATTCCTGCAGGACCGAGTAGAGCGTCGTCGTTTTTCCCGAACCGGTTGGCCCGGTCACCAAAATCATTCCGTGGGGCGCGTCGATCGCCTTCTTGAACTTGTCGAGCGTCGACTCGTCCATGCCCATCTGGTCGATCGAGCCGGTCAACGCCGTTTTATCGAGAATACGGATCACGATCTTCTCGCCGTAAGCCGTTGGCAAAATCGAGACACGAAGATCCACGTCTTTCCCCAGCACTTTGATCCGGAACCGCCCATCCTGCGGAACGCGGCGTTCCGCGATGTTGAGGCCCGCGAGAATTTTGATGCGCGACGTGATCGCGAGCTGGAGCGCTTTCGGCGGCGACTCGGCCGCGATCAATTCGCCGTCGATCCGGTAACGCAGCTTCAAGCTTTTCTGGAACGGCTCGATGTGAATGTCGGACGCCTTTTCCTTCACCGCCTGCACCAGGACCAGGTTCACGATCTTGATGACCGGCGCGTCTTCGCTGTCGGTCGCCAGCTGGTCGAGATCGATCTCTTCGTTCTTCTTCGCTTCGACTTCGACGTCGGTCGCTGCCGCCGCATCCTCCGCGACCTTCTTCAGCACCTCCTTCATCCGCGCCCCGCCGTGATGCACGCCGGCCAGCGTATCGTTCACCGCCTTTTCGGTGGCGATCATCGGCACGATGTCGAGCTGCACCCGCCGCTTCACGTCGTCCACCGCGAGTACATTCGTCGGGTCGGCCATGGCCACGAACAGCTTCCCGTTCAACCGCGCGATCGGGACCAGCTTGTTCGCCTTCGCCAGATCGCGCGGCACCAGCGACATGATTTCCTCCGGCACCCGCAACTTCGAGAGATTGATCAGCGGCGTGTTGAGGCAACGCCCCATGCTTACCGTCATGTCCTGGTCCGTGACGAACTGCTTGTCCGTCAAAATTTTCAGGAGCCGGCCGCCTTCCTTTTGCTGCACGCCCACCGCTTCCTCGAGCTGGCTCGGCAAGAGGAGGCCGTCCTCAATCAGGACATCGGCGATGCGTTCCGCGAAAGACTTGCTTCTCATGTGCGGTTAGGCCCGGGAATCGAGCCGGTAAACATCCTGCAAAGCTTTGATGATCGCGCCGGGCCGGGCCAGGTACCACGTCACCGTGTAATCGAGCGATTGCTGCACCGCGTCCCGCCCCGCGGCGTCGAACGGATTGCAGCACGCGATCATGATCGTGCGGCTGATCAAATCGAACGGCAGAAAGAGCCGGCCCAGCGTCAGGTTGTCCGGCAACATCCGGGCGATTTGCCGGTCCACGTCGTAATATTCGATCGGCACATAGGCGAACTTCGTCCGGTCGATCAGGCCCGAGAGCGCCGCATCGAGCTTGTCCGTCTCTTGATGGCAAATCTTGTCCAATAACGACGCCGCCAGCGCCTGTCCCGTCAGGTTCTTGTTCAAGTGCCTGACTGTCTCCATGGCCGCCGCCACTTCGTCCTCGCTACAGAGCTGTTGCATCACCAAAAATTTCGCCAAGTGCTCGTCCCCGCGGTCCTGCAAATTCTGCGGATGCTTGTGAAGATCGACCAGCGATCCGTCGTGCGTCCCGGTGTGGATGAGTCCGTTCACGCCATTCGCGCCCGCTTTCGGCGCGATCAGCCCGGTCTTCGAGCCACCCGCCGCGATTTGCTGCCCGGCCGTCTGGAGCCGCGTCTCGATATCGCCCAGCATGGCCAGGATCTCCGGCGCGTTTGGTTCCTTGAGAAGAATCACCTCGCATTCCTGCATCGCGAGTGTGTAGGAACCGCTGTTAAAATAGGCCTCCGCCAGGCGGCGCGAAGTCTTCAGCGAATCGGCCGCGCGGCCGACTTTGGCGTAGGCTTCCTTCAGAATTTCGAGCGATTGATAATCATCCGGCTGGGTTTGCAGAATGACTTCAAACATCTCGATCGTCTGAACGATCTGACTATGCTCCTCTTCGGATAGCGTGTGTTCCAGCACAACGCCCCGTAGAAAAGCTAGAAGCATGCCCCCATTTGCTGGGAGAACCCGTAGATTTCCTCAGTTTTGCAAATTTCTCATTCCTGCCTTTTCCGACAACTGACCGCGGATGTCGTGGCTGCCCCGGATCGGAGGTCAGAGGTCCGAGGTCAACGAGGACGCCATAGCCTTGGCGAAGGCGGGTCCCCCTTCCTCCCTCATCCCTCGGGCCTCCCCTTCCGCCTTTCGCCCTCCGCCTTCCTCTTTCATCCCTCCCCCCCTCCGCCCCATGCCACGCCGGCTTGTCACGCCGAAGCGGCCTCGCGTAGATGGAAGCTTTGGCGAAGGCGGGTCGTTTTCTACTTTCTACTTTCTACTTTCTAATTCTTAATGCCGGTCAGCTCTGGTGAATTCCCCGCCTTCATCCCGCATCCCGCATCAGCCATCCCGCGTCCCCTGCCACGCCGTAGCCTTGGGGAAGGCGGGTTCCTCCTTCCTACTTCCTACTTCGCGTGCTGTTTCGCGCGCGAACCTGCCCTGCTCCCGCCCCACTCGTCACTCGTCACACGTCACACACCTGCCAAGCCGTAGCGGCGCGAAGAACGGTCACTCGCTTCGCTCGTTCACCCTCATCGAGCTGCTCGTCGTAATGAGCATCATCACAGTCTTGATGGTTTTGGTCGTCCCGGCCTTCACCAACTTGAAAGGCTCAGGCGACGTAACCAACGCATCTGAAACAATCGCTGGAGTGCTCGCCCAGGCGCGCACGCACGCGATGGCGAATAATACGTACACTTGGGTCGGCTTTTACGAGGAGGCGACGACGTCGGCTATAGCGACCGCCGCCGTCCCCCCTTATCCGGGAAAAGGACGTTTGCTACTGGCGACCGTCAGGTCTCTGGACGGAACTGCGGTTTTCGCTAACAGCGATCCGTCGGCGGTGTTGCCAGCAACTCAGATCGCGCAAGTCGGAAGGCTCATGAAGATTGAAGGGATTCACATCACTGACATTGGCGCGCCACCCTCCCCGAGCCCGAATCCGACGCCGTTGCCAAACAGCCTCGATGGCAGAACCGATTTGCCCTACACCTACGGGGCCGGAATTAACGCCGATCATTTCAATCGGATCAGCAGTGATAGCGGTGACAAGACAAAATTTTGGTTTGTTGTCCAAGGCTACACATTTTACAAGACGGTCAGGTTCACTCCACGCGGCGAGGCAAGTATCAACAGTACATATTCGTTAAAGGTGGCGGCAGAGCTAGGGATAGTGCCCACGCATGGCGACGCAGCGCCCACTCCGCCAGCTTCGGGCGGTCGTTATTCGGGAAACGTTGCGGCGATTCAATTCAGCGGCGTGAGCGGCAATTTCAAAGTCTATCGCCAATGAGAGACCAGGCGAAAAGTGGCTTCGGGTTTTCGCTTGTTGAAGTCACGCTCGCCCTCGGAATAGCGGCCGTATGTTTGACGACAGTTTTCGCTCTTCTCCCCGTTGGATTACGGACGAATCAAAATGCTACTCAGCAGGTGGCCTCCGCAGATATTATGGGGGCCGTTATCGCCGACTTACGTTCGACCCCGCTCACGACACCACCTGGACGTGCGACCACCTCCCCTCAATTCTCGATCGCGATTCCAGCGAATCCGGTCACAGCTACGAGCCCCGCCACTCTTTATTTCGATAATGAAGGCCAGTTTTCAACGTCGGCGACTTCGAATTCCCGATACCGTCTCATAATTACCTTCGTTCCGAATAGTGACTCGCGCTCTGCAACACTTGTCGATTTGAGAATGACATGGCCTGCGGCGGCTCAAGTCGCGAATGCAGCCGGTTCAAGCGAGATGTTCCTAGCGTTGGACAGAAATTAAATTCAATGCCGTCACGACGCGGAAGCGGAGCATTTACACTTACAGAGGTACTAGTATCAATCGCGGTGCTCGCCCTGTTGGTCTTACTTATTTCACGTTTGTTTAATAGCGCGTTGGCTCTTACCACTTCGGGCGCCAAACGCATGGACAACGACGGCCAAGCGAGACCTGTTCTCGATCGGATCGCGATGGACTTTGCTCAGATGGTCAAGAGATCAGATGTGGATTATTACTTAAAATCGCCGGCTAACACACAGACCGGCAACGACCAGATTGCCTTTTATAGCGTCGTGCCCGGCTATAACGCGACATCTCCAAGTCCGGTTTCTCTGGTAGCGTATCGCATCAATGCCCAGAACCAGGCAGAGCGTATGGGAAAAGGGCTCATTTGGAATGGCGACTCTTCCGCCGGAACTCCAGTTGTCTTCCTTCCTCTGACAATCGCCGCTAATTGGGGCGCCGCCACCAGCAACGCGACCGACCCCGATTACGAATTGATTGCCCCGAACGTTTTCCGATTTGAATACTATTACGTCCTCAAGAACGGCGTTCTTTCCGACACGCCGTGGGACGCCGCGGCCGGACATACGACGCCAAATGGCATGGCAGATGTCTCAGCGGTCTCCGTCGCAATGGCAGCAATCGATCCGAAGAGCAGAGTCTTGTTGTCCGACACACAGATTACGACCATAGCGGGACGAATGAACGATTTTGCTGCGTCGATGAACCAAGGAGCCCTGTTAGCTCAATGGCAATCCGCACTTGACGGCACAACGGACATGCCCCGTCCAGCCATCACCGGAATTCGCATCTATCAACGCAACTCTCCCCTGTCTCGATAGCTGTGAATAATGCTGTTGTAAGCCGCAGAAATAGCAGAAAAGCCAACGGCGCAGCACTGCTCATCGTCCTTGCTTTCGTAGTGCTGTTGACGGTTCTTGTCGTAGCATATCTCGCCCGCTCGAGCACTGATCGCCAACTAGCACACGGCACATTCAGCGAGGCCGCCGCAGATCAGTTAGCTCGGGGCGCACTCGATATCGTTGCGGCAGATTTTAAACAGGAGATCACCAATGGAACGCCGATCACGAGCGCCAACGTAGCGCCGCAGCGCAGTCCGCTTCCAGTGCCTGGTACCACTCCCGCTATTCCCAATCTCATTCGCCGCAGTGTTCGTTCGGACGGAATCTCTGCGCCCGCACTTCCGAGCCGAGCGTCCGCAGTGAATTCAACAACAGATATAGATATCAATGGGCGCTTTGTGAGCTTAGCGCGTTGGAACAGTCACTATTTGATTCCAAAGGCAAATACAGGAGACGACAAATCCGATCCGATAGCTTCATTCACGGCTCCAGATTGGGTCTTGGTTACAAGGAGTGGCCCATCCGTTCAAACAGGAATAGGTACTGCCCCTAATAAGATCAACGATTCCACTAGTAGTAACGCTAACTACGTTATTGGACGTTACGCATATGCCGTTTATGACGAAAGTGGTTTGTTGGACTTTAATGTCGCTGGATATCCATACCCTTCGCCATCACCTGTTTCTACTCCCGCGGCTCTTGTTGCAACCATCGGAAGGAAAGGGACTATTGCTTTCGCTGACCTTACTGGCATGAAATTGACTACCGGCGGTTCCACGGCGAGTCAGCCGAGTCTCACTAAAATGGTCGCATGGAGAAATTATGCGACTGTCCGGCCTTCAGGTACTTTCCCGAATCTTGTGCCGTCGGATCAGACCGAAGCACCCTATATTAATTACGCAATAGGAAGTGCGGCAGTAGGAATCGCCCAATCGTTCCTCACAGTCCTACCGGCGACCTTTGGCGGCAAGACGAACCAAGCTTTTTTTAATCGCAGGGAACTTATCGAGCTATTCAGGTCGGTGAACGCAAGTTTCAACATGCTCCAGTCTCTTGGGACGTTCTCCCGAGAGCGAAACGCTCCTACTTGGAAAGCGGGTACCGCCAAGCTTTCCACACGTTTCTATATGGGCAATCTCAATTCCGTTAAACCAAATCCGGCTTCTCCACAACAATCCGATATCAAGAAATACTTCGGGCTAAGATGGATTTCTGGCACACCAGGCGGGCTAGGCCCACCTCCAACCCCAGCAATCCCCGGTCACTGGCAATATGTCGGTAAAGGAACAGCCCTTTTAACGAGTATCCCTGCTTTCACCACTGATCCCGACTTTTTCCAACTCTTAAATTATGCGATGAATAGCACGAACGCCGATGACCCCGTCCATATCTCTACCACTCTGTCAGTCGGCGCCGCGCTGATTGATCAATATGATGACAACACGGCGGCAGATCCGCTAACGGGAACGACAACTACCATGATAGAATACGGGGGTGGTTGGGCATTCGGTCTGGAAAATACGGATCCCGGGAGACCGGCCGCATCCCCATCTCCTTTCCCGACCCCAGGGGGTATGTCGCCTACTCCTCCGCCGGCGGTGACCGGCTACGTGATGTTAAACCGGCCCTTTCGTAACGTTGGGGAGTTTGGTTACGCTTTCCGGGCAGCGCCAGGCCCAACCGCAACTCCTGCAAATCCAAAGACACTCGATTTCAATACGGCGACAAGTGTGGATGCTCCGATACTTGATCTATTTACTTACAACACCGCGACTGTCCGCGCAGGAATTGTCAATCTGAACACACAAAACATTAGCGTCATAGCCGCGCTGCTACGTTCGGCGATCTCAAACGAAGCGACATCCGCGGCCGTTAGCTTGGCAGCGGCAAATAATGCAGCGGCTAGTCCAACGCCAGCGCCGACGCTTGGGATCGTAACAGATCCTACTAATGGTACGATAATCAAACCGGCGTTAGGTCGCCAGGATGTCACGCGGCTTACCGCCGCCGCTGGGACAACAATCGGAGCGAGTGAAGAAGCAAAAGAAACTGTAGCTCGTGCGCTCGCTGAAGTGGGCCAAACGAGGACATGGGGATTGCTTATCGACGTAATTGCTCAATCCGGCCGTTACCCGCCGACGGCTGCAAATCTTACGCAGTTCGTCGTCGAAGGCGAGAAGCGTTACTGGCTTCACATAGCGATTGATCGATTTACCGGCGAGGTGATCGATCAACAGCTCGAAGCGGTTTACGAGTAGGCAACCGGAGATCAGAGATCCGAGGTCAGGAGGCGACCCGTCAGTGAACTGCCGAGCACCAACGCGGCGCGACAGCACGAGGCCGGGCTTTCAATGGAAAATTGAGAATCGAGGATGCTTGGGGACCGTGGGAAATAGTTATTGGTTATTGGGTTATCGGTTATCAGTCGATCCCGAGATTCCCAACTATTAACCAATAACCATTAACTGTGATCTAGTTCGGCCAGCAGGTATTTGCCGATGCCTGGCAACAGCGTCTTCTCATCCGCGGCACCGCGGGTGAGGATGACGATGATGAACTTACGGCCGCTGGGGAGCTCGATGTAGGCGGCATCGTGACGGACTTCGCTGGTGTCGCCTTCTTTCGACCAGAGTTTCGTGCCGGGCGGAAGGGATTCGCCGAAGAATTCTTTGACCTGGTTCTCGGTGGGACGTGGCGGGGAGAGCGGGCGTTCGAGCAGGGACATCATGCTGTCGGACGCCTGCGGGGAGAAGGCGTGGCGGCGGACGATCCAGAGAAGAAGCGAGGCGAAGGAGTTCGCGCTGGCCCGGTTCCGGTTCACTTTGTTTTCGCCCATAATCTGCATGTCGCGCCCGAACGGGCCGAAGCTCCAGGGCTTGATCATGGCGCTGATGTCGTAGCCGAGCGACCCGAAGTAGCGGTTCAGTTTCCGGCGACGACCGATGAAATCTTCAAGCGCTTTGCCTTCCAGCTCCGAGCCGCTGCAGGTGTCGGTAAGGATATCGAGGAGGAAGGCCGCGGCGTCGTTGTCGGAGACCCAGATCATCTCGCGCAAGGCGCGCTCGATCTCGGGAGTGAGTTTGCCCTGGTGATAGGTCTCGACCATGAAGAAGAGTTTCACGAGCGACGCGGGATAGAAGGAAGCGTCACCGCGGTAATCGGCGCGGATGGGAGATTCCGGTTTGGCAAGATCGATCACACTGAGGGCGAGATTGTCGGCCGTGAGTTTCGGGAAGTCTTTCAGTGAGGCTTCCGCCGAGCGGGTAAGCTTCGCGCCCAGCTCAGCATCGACGGGGATCGCCTTGAACTCGCGGAAGTCAGCGTGAGCGATGGCTGGCGCGAAGAGGAGCGCCAGCAAGCAGTGACCCGTGACCTGTGACATGTGACGAGTTAAAAGGCGTTCGAATTTGAATCAGGAAAACAGGAACGCAGGAAGAAGATCTCAGGACTAGATCTGACCGTTCTTAACAACTGTGGCGACATGCAGGGCAGCGACTTCCGCCTGGCTATCGTCGTCGGCAAAGACGATGACGCGGCTGCCTTTGGGATTTATCGCAGCATGGTCGGCCGTTGGGACGACGTATTCACGCCCGTCGCTGGTGCGAATTGTGAAGGGAACAAAGGGAGTGCTATGCAGCAGTTCTCGGATGCGGGGAATCATAGGGGAACCATGTCACTCGTCACTTGCTCTGCATTTCCAGCAGCTTGATCGCATCGCGCAGCTCGGCGGCGCGCTCGTAGAGCTCGCTCGCGATGGCGATTTCCATTTCGCGCTGCATGATTTCGAGCTTCGAGAGCGGGCGTTTCGAGCTGACCTCTTCCAGCCATTCCTCGAGGAAAGCGAGTTCGGAGCTTTTCGCGGCCATCTCGGGGAAGCTCGATTGCTGGAAAAATTCCTGGATCGCGTCCCGGCCGGTCTCGATCTCGCGCATGGCGTCGGCGAACTTGCCGTCGCCAAGAAGGATCGAAGCTTTCGCGCGCGTGTTCATCATCAAGACGTAGGGGCGAAATTGCTGGAAGCTCCAGATCATTTCCTCGCGGTCGGCGTGTTCGGCAACGAAGGCGAAGAGGTCGAGATTGCGCTGCGTGTCGCGGATGACGCCGGCGAAATCGTTGATCTGAAACAGGCTGAGGTAACGGTGGTAATACTGGATGCCTTCCTGCTGGAGGTCGTTGCATTGCTCGGCGTTGAGCTCGTAGGTTTCGCCGCGCGCCTCGGCCCGCTCGGCCCGGCGCTGATGGTAAACGAGGAGCGACTCGCAGTTGTGCGGCCGCTGGCCATCCGGCCGGCCTGCGACTTCCATCTGGAGAACGCCGAGGTCGATCCGGAGCTGGAGTTTTTCCCGCCCGTCCAGGCCGATGATCTTGCGCACCTTGATGGCGCCGGTTTCGTGCGGCCAATCCTTGAGTAACGAATTGAGATCAAGACTCATGATGTGAATAACGTTCGGAACGCGCGCGGTCTTTGTCAATCACAGGAGTGACCAGTGATGAGTGCTCAGCGACCAGTTGGGGAATTCCAGCTACAGCCGCTCTAAACTGATCACTGATCACTGGTCACTGATCACTTTCTTCGTCACACTTCCCTTCGTGGAACAGGAGATCGATTCGTTTATCCGGTTTCTGGCAACGGAACGCGGGCTCTCGGATAATTACCAGCTCTCGACCCGGCGATCGTTGACGGAGTTCGCGGAGTGGTGTTCGTCGGCGAAGAAAATCACCGCGGTGAAGGACGTGACCCAGCCGCCGATCAGCGAGTACCTGGCGGCGCGAAAACGGAGCGGGCTGGCGGCGGCGTCGATCAAGCTGGTCGTGGTGGCGCTGAAGATTTTTTTTCGCTTCCTCGCCGGCAAAGGCGCCATCGCGCGCGATCCTACGGAGACGCTGTCGCTCCCGCGGATCGAGCGCTATCTGCCCGAGACGCTGAACGAGCTTCAGGTCGAGCGGCTGATCGAGAGCATCGACACGGCGCAGCCGCTCGGGTTGCGCGACCGGGCGATCGTGGAGCTGCTTTACGCGAGCGGGCTGCGCATCTCGGAGCTGGCGAATGCGCGGCTGGAGAACCTGAATTTCGACGAGCGCATCCTGCGCGTGACCGGCAAGGGAAACAAAATGCGGCTGGTGCCGGTGGGACGAAAAGCGTGCGACGCGGTTGCGGCCTATCTCTCGACCGAGCGGCCGAAGCTGGTGAAGCGGCGGACGAGCAGCGAGATTTTTCTTTCGAGTCGCGGAACGAAACTGACAACGACGCGGATCTGGCAAATCGTGAAGGCGCGCGCGAAGCACTCGGGGCTGGAGGCGAATATTTATCCGCACCTGTTGCGCCATAGTTTCGCCACCCATCTTTTGAGCAACGGCGCCGATCTGCGGATCATCCAGGAAATGCTCGGGCACGCCGATATTTCCACGACACAGGTTTACACGCATGTGGACCAGCAACGGTTGAAAGCGGTCCATCGGAGATTTCATCCGAGAGCGTGACCGTTCGCCTGACGGCGAACGGAAGCTCCAAATCCCCAACTCCAACCTCCAAAGAAATCCCAAGCACCAAATTCCAAAATCTGACGCCATGCGTCTTGGGTTTTGGAACTTGGGATTTGGGATTTCCGCCTAAGCGGCGCTACACTGGCAGACGCGAATGAGGAAATTTCAATTATTGATCCTGGCGTCGGCGGTCGCAGCGGGAGTGATCTGGTGGGGGTTTTATCGGACGCACCACACGTCGAGCCTGGGGGTGGCGTCGCTGTTGCCGAAGGAAACCTTGGCGCTGGTCCACCTGCCGGATTTCAACCGTTCCCGCGACGAGTGGCATCGGACCGATCTCTACCAGCTTTGGAAAGAACCGGCGGTGCAGGATTTCCTCGCGAAACCGCGGTCGAAAGTTCCCACGGAAGGACGGATCGGGCAGGCGGTGGACGAAATCACGGCGTTGGACGTGAAGGATGCGTTCGTCGCGGTGATTTCAATCGAAGCGAGCGCGTGGGAATGGGCGGGCGGTTTTCGCTGCGCCGGCGACCAGGAGAAAGCCGCGAAGGTCGTGGATGATTGGAAGGCGAAGTTCATCGGCAACGGGTCGGACTTGAAACGCGAGACCGTCGATTACCAGGGGCGCCACATCCAAACCGAGAGCGCGGGCCTGATCAAGCTCTGCACGGCCTGGGCCGGGCCGTGGTTCTTCTTCGCGAACGACATTGAGAACCTGAAGGCGCTGCTCGATCGCGCGGACGGCCGAGTGAAGGACACGCGCAACGCGCTTTCGGCGGACGACGTTTTTCTCGCGGCTTCGAAGCACATGCCGGCAAGTTATGCGGCGCTTGCTTACAGCCGCGTGGACCGCTTCATCGAAAAGCTGGCGCCGGCTGCCGAGAAGTCCGAAGTGTCGCCCGATCAACTCGCGATGATTCGCCAGGTGCGCAGCTTTTGCGGCGCGACGGGGTTCGATGGCGGCCGGATGCGCGACAGCGTGTTCGTGGGGATGCCGAAGATCGCGGAGCTGGGGAATCTCACGCGCGCTACGCTGCCGATCGCGACCAAAGAGACGTTTCTCTTTGCGGCGAGCATTCTGAATTTGCGGAAGGACATGGAACTCGGCTGGCAGACGCCGGCCCTCGGATGGCTGAGCGGTTTGCAAAACATTACCGGCTCGCTTTCGGCGAAAGGGATCACGCTCGAGGAATGGAAGAGCGCATTCGGTTCCGAGGTCGGCCTCATCGGAAGCTGGGGGACCAATTCGCAAATGCCATCGCTGGTGGCGGCGATGCCGGTGAAGGATTCCGCGAAAGCGAACAAGATCGTGACGACCATCACCACGGCGGCCGCGAACGATGTTCAATGGACGCATCGGGAAAAGGAGGGCGCGCATTATTTCTCGAGCAGCCTGGCGTGGTTTTCCTTATCGCCAACGATTGGTTTGTCCGACCGGATGCTTGTCGTCGGAGCGGATAGCGGATCGGTCGAGGCAGCGATAAAACGGAGCGCGACCGGCGCTTCGGAGCTGGCGGCATCGAGGAATTTCCAGAACGCGGAGCGCGCTGTGCCTTCACCGGAGCAGGCGTTTGTTTACGTCGATCCGGCGCTCATCTACACCCGGTTCGATACGACGCTGCGGCCGTTGCTCGCGATGGGCGCGGCTTTTCTGCCGGCCGTTGCCGACACGGTCGACTTGAGCAAGCTGCCGCCGGCCGATGTGATCACGAAACATCTCAGTCCGATTGTGATGTCGCAAAGTTATCGCGGCGACGGCTACGTCGCGGAGTCTGTCGGGCCGGTGCCGCTTTATCAAACCGTGATCGCAGCAGTGACGACGGGAACCGCCGCGGCCGCCATTTATCGTCAACAAACGCCGGGGCCCGGACCTACGATTCACCACGTCATCGCGCTGCCGCCGTCGACTCCGACATCGCCGTCGCCAACACCCCACGCTTCGCCGTAAATAATTCCTGCTCCTGATCTTGATCATAATCCCGGGGGCCGAAGCGACTTGCCTGACAGATCAGGATAAGGATCAGGGGAGAGCTAAACTCCTCGGTTTAAGGCCCTAACCGGCTACCCCGGAGAAAACTGCTGCGCAGCGGGCAGGATGTGTTATGATTGCCGCCCTATGGCTATTCTCAAGAAAAACGCATTCTCCCGTCGAGTTCCCGATCTTGTGACCGAAGAATTGGTCGCGGTGCTCTCCCGCCGTGCATCTTTCGAGTTCAAGCAACTCTTTGATATTGTGCACGAAAACCTGCGGGCCCGGAATGCGGCCAGCGGCGGCGAAGAGATGCTGCGCCTCCGTGCCTACGAAAAGCTTCAGAACCTGGTGGCCCGTGGCGCCGTCCGCAAGACCGGCAAGAAATACAAAGGTCTCCCGTCCGCGCTCGCGCAGGCGATTGCACCGCAGAACGGTCATATCCCGGCCGCCGCTGCCGCTGCCGCCAGCGCTCGCAACGCCGCCATCGCGCGCGCTGCTGCTGCTGCCGCCGCCAAGTAATATTTCGCCACGTCTGGTCCCGAAAGGATCAGTATGCTTCGCGATTATCTTCCGCTCCTGCTCCACATCGGAGTAGCGATCGGATTCGCCGTCTCCGCGTTGCTCGTTAGCGTGCTCCTGGGCAAGACCGGACGGCGCACCCGCGTAAAAGACACCGCTTACGAATGCGGGATGGTGCCACAGGGCGACGTGCAGCCGCGCTTCAGCGTGAAGTTTTACCTGGTCGCGATGCTCTTCATCCTGTTCGACCTCGAGATCGTGTTCATGTATCCGTGGGCAGTCGTTTACAAGGAGATGATCGTGGAGAGCAAGCTCGTGCTCTGGAGCATGCTGAGCTTCATTTCGATCCTGATGGTCGGTTACGTTTACGCTCTCAAGAAGGGCGCGCTCGACTGGAAAAAGTAGCGGCAGTCAGAGGTCCCGCCTTCGCTAAAAGCTACGGCGTGGCGAGCAGAGGTCAGTGTGCCAAGCCGTAGCCTTGGCGCAGGCCGGAGCCCGGAAAGAGATAGATTTTTAGCCTTGGAATACAGCTTGCGCGGGATGCGTTCCCCGCCTAAACCTAAGCCCCCATGGTGCACCACATCGTCCTGTTCAAACTCAAGCCCGAGGTCACTCCGGCGCGCATCGAAGAGATGATGATGAACACCCGGATGCAGCTCCTGAAGATCCCGGAAGTGCTCAGCATCAAGTGCGGGAAACGAATTGATCCCGAGTTGCCCTGGCCCTTTTTTATCGCGATCGATTTCGAGTCGATGGACAAATACGAGATCTTTCGGGAAGACCCGATCCACGTGAAGTTCATGGAAGAAGTGATCAAGCCGAACACGGCCGATTCGCTTTCGCTCGATTTCGAGATGGATCCGGGCAAGGACGTGCGGTTCTCGTAAACGGCGGTTGAGAGGTTGAGCAGTTGAAGGGTTGAGGGGACTCTAGCTCGACGTTTTTCTCTTTTCCGCTCAACCTCTCAACCACTCAACCACTCAACCACTCAACCCTTTGCGTCTCGGCTATCTCTACTCGCGTTACCCCGTGCTCTCGCAAACTTTTTGCGATATGGAAATGCTCGAGCTGGAACGCCAGGGCTTCGAGCTCAAGATCGGCTCGATTCATCCGCCGCTGACGAGCATTCGGCATCCGCACGCCGGGCGGCTCCAGGCGCCAGTTCATTACGCGCCGCCCGCTCCGATCGTGCGTCTGTGGGAGGAGAAGGCGCGAAAGGAGAACGGCTGGCCGGGCGCGCTAGTGAAAGCCCATGAACGGAAATACGGCCCGGCCGTGAAGGCGCCGACGCGGGCCCGGAACGCCAGTTATTTCGCGGAGCTTTTCCGGCAGGAGCGCGTGGATCATTTTCATGTCCATTTCGCGAACCGCGCGGCGCACACGGCGCTGTTTCTAAAAGCGATGACGAACATTCCGTTCAGCGTCACGGCGCACGGCCAGGATTTCATGGCCGATCTCGGGAACGACGATTTGCTGCGGGAGATCTGTGATGAGGCGGAGTTCGTCGCGGTGGAAACGGATTACAGCCGCGGCTTGATGCAGGCGCGCTGTCCGAATGCTGCGAGCAAGATTCACCGGGTCTACAACGGAATGGATCTGACGAATTTTCTCGGGGTCGGACCGAAACCATCGGCCGGCGGAACGGTTGAACTCCTGAGCGTCGGGCGGCTGGTCGCATTCAAAGGGTTCGAATACCTGATCGAAGCGTGCGAGCACTTGCGCCAGCGCAACGTCCAGTTCCACTGCGAAATTATCGGCGACGGAGCGTTGCGCGAAAAACTGCAACACCAGATCGCGGAGCTGCGGCTCGGCGATCGCGTCACGCTCGCGGGCGCGCTGCCGCAGGATTGCGTCCTCGAAAAACTACGCACCTGCGACATCTTCGCGCTCGCTTCGACAACCGATGACAACGGCGCGAGCGACGTTTTCCCGACCGTGATTCTCGAAGCGATGGCCTCGGCGCGTCCTGTCGTGTCGACGACGCTAGCCGGCATTCCAGAATCGGTGGTGGACAAGGAAACGGGACTGCTGGTTCCGGCCGGCGAAAGCGGACTCTTCGCTGATGCGCTCGAAATGCTCGGGCGCGATCCTGAATTGCGAGCGCGTTATGGCGCGGCTGGACGCGTTCGCGTGGAGCAACATTTCCAGGTCGAGATTACGGTCCGTCCGCTGATCGAAATGTTGGGGAAAACGAGGGCTGGCTCGACAGTCGCGGCGGCCAATTCCGAGCCGCGCATCGCTTACCTGATCGACCAATGGCCGGACGATACCCTCTCTTCGCTCGAAACAGAGCTGGACGAGATCGGCGGACGAACTTCGGACGTACAGGCGTTTGTCTGCGAGTTCCACGCCGATCAACGGCTCTCCGCTCAGCAGAAGGGGCTGGCGCTTGCGCTCGAATTCCTCCCCGACGCGATGGCGATCGAGGCCGAATGGCAGGCGAACCGCGAGCTGGTGCTGGCGTTGGAAGACGATCGCGCGAATGAATTGCACCGCGCGCCGGTAGACATCTTTTTGCGGCAGGCCCGGTTTGCCGTCACCTTGCGCAGGATGTTTGCCCAGCGAAAAATTTCCCATGTGCACGCGACCAGCTCGCGCGCGTTGATTTGCGGCGTGCTCGTCAAGAAAATTCTCGGCGTCAGTTTGAGCGCCTCCATCGAAGCGAAATCGTCAATCCCGCGCGAAACGATCATCAACGCGCTTCAGCATGCCGTCGGCGGGCGGATCGCCGATCGGAAACTGAGCGAGCAGATCGGGCCGCCATTCTTTTTCGATCGCCCGGCCTCAAACGTTCCGTGGGTCCGCGGTTTGCGCTGGATCAAACCGGTAAGCAGGATCGATTTGACGCGGCCCGCCGGCTTCTGGCAGGAATGGGTGAATCGGCTCAACCACTGGAACGCCGGGGCGTGACGCTTCTTTTCTCATGAACAAAAAAGCCATCCTTCTCGCCGGCGGCGCCGGGACGCGGCTTTATCCGCTCACCAAGATCGTCTGCAAACAACTGCTCCCGGTTTACGACAAGCCGATGATCTGTTATCCGCTCGCCACTTTGATGCTCGGCGGTTTGCGCGACGTGCTGATCATCTCCACGCCGAAAGACCTGCCGATGCTCCAGGATTATCTCGGCGACGGCGCCCGGCTCGGCATCCGGATCGAATACGCTGCCCAGCCGAAACCGGAGGGAATCGCGCAGGCGTTTTTGATCGCCGCTGATTTTCTCGGCGATTCGGGCGCATCGCTCATCCTCGGCGACAATATTTTCTACGGGAACCTCAACTTCTACCGCGAAGCGCTCGAGCTTGAAACCGGCGCCTGCATCTTCGGTTATCAGGTGCGCGATCCGGCACGGTACGGCGTTGTTGAATTCGGTGCCGATGGGCGCGCCTTGAGTCTCGAGGAGAAACCCAAACACCCGAAGAGCAATTTCGCGATCCCGGGTCTTTACGTTTACGACGGGCGCGTCGTCGAATTCTGCCGGCAGCTCAAGCCATCAGGCCGCGGTGAGCTGGAGATTACGGATTTGAACCTGGTTTATTTGCGGCGCAAGGAGCTCCAGGTAAGACCGCTCGGGCGCGGGATGGCCTGGCTCGATACGGGGACTCAAACGAGTTTGCTGGAAGCGGGTAATTACATCGCCACGATCGAACATCGCCAGGGACTAAAGATCGCCTGTCTCGAAGAGGTGGCGTTTCGGATGAGCTTCATCGATCAGAAGCAGCTCGAGCACATCATCGATGAATTGCCGAAGGGCGAGTATCGCGATTATCTGCGGATGGTTTGCGAAGAAGGACCGGTCACGCACCATCCGGAACCGACCTGATTCCCTTGGAGCCACGGCCCTGTGGGCCGTCCTGCTGAACCATCACGAATCAGGAGACGGCCCACAGGGCCGTGGCTAAAACTCATTTTGGCTGCTCGCGCAGGAGATGGTTCGCGTCGGCGAGGACCTTCGTCACGCCGTCGGGAGCCAGCGCATCGTAGTAACCGCGGATGGTTCCGCGGCGATCGACCAGGACGAAACGCGTGCTGTGCACCGGATTCTGGTTGTCGTCGCCGTCATCTGAAATCCCGAGCTTGAACCCATCGCGCGAGAGCGAATAAATCGTGGCGCGAGCTCCGGTGAGAAAATCCCAGCGGAGCGGTTCCTTCCGCAACTTGTCTGCATAGACGCGCAAAACTTCGGGCGTGTCCTTTTCGGGATCGACGCTGAAGGAGACCAGATGGACGTCACTTTTCGCCAGCGGTTTTTGGAGCTCGCTCATCCGCGTGCTGACAATTGGGCACGGACCGGGACAACTGGTGAAAATAAAATCAGCGATCCAGATTTTGCCCGCGAGTTGTTGCGACCCAAACGGCTGTGCGTCCTGGTTCACCAATTCGAAGCCCGGCACCACTCCGTAGGAGGGCAGCGGGCGATTAGAGAGCGCGTTTACCTGGACCTGCCGTAACCAAAAGAGCATGCCGGCGGTGACGAGCGGAATGAGAATCAGCGTCACTTTCCACGCCGTCCCGCTCCTGGGCACGGGCGTTCGTCCGACGATGGAAGCGGTTTCCGTCTTCATATTTTTGTCAAAACGAGCGCGCCGAGGAGCAGCGGCAGATAGGCGATCGAAGTGAGGAAAAGCCGCCGGGCGTCCGCCGCCTGCTGCGTCCGCAGAAAACGCATCGCGACGAAGATGAACAAACCGTTCAGGACCAGCTCCACGGCGAGATAAACGGCGCTGACCAGACCGAGGAACTGCGGGATTCCCGAAATCAGAAGAAGCAGGATACAAAAGAGCACGCTTTGGCTCGCGCTTCGGGCGCCGGTCTTATCGTCCTTCGAAATCATCTCGAACCCGGCGCGCGCGTAATCTTCGCGGTACATCCAGGCGATCGCGAAGAAGTGCGGCATTTGCCAGAAGAAAAGGATGGCGAAGAGACTCCACGCGCCAATGTCGACGCGGCCACTCGCGGCGGCCCAGCCGACCACGGGCGGCAACGCGCCGGGAATCGCGCCGATGAGGGTGTTCAAGGTGCTGACGCGTTTGAGCGGCGTGTAGGCAAAGATGTAGATGACGATGGTGACGGCGGCGAGGAGAGCACTGAGCCAATTGCAGACGGCGGTAAGATAAATCACCCCGCCGATTGAAAGGAGGCAGCCGAGAACCAGCGCGTCGCGCGGCGACATGCGGCCCGCGGGAATCGGGCGCATTTTCGTCCGGTGCATCAGCGCGTCGAGACGACGTTCCCACCATTGATTGAGCGCGGCGGCGCCGGCGGCAGCGAGCGCGGTGCCGAAGACGGCATGGAAAAGCGCGAGGGGATTTATCGGCCCGGCGGCCGCGAGATAATAGCCGACGGCGGTTGTGAGCAGGACCAGGAGAGTGAGCCGCGCTTTCACGAGTTCGGCGAAGTCCGACACGAAACGGCGGCGGCCTGTCGTCGAGATGGCCGGATGGATTTCTGCCGGGATCGCAGCGCTTTTCATCAGACCGGAATCTCCACCGAAACGGGAGATTGGCGAGGCGATCCCGAAAGTTCGCTCCCGCGCAAAAGACGGAGGCAAGTCATGGAAAGCGAAACGCCGATCGCAAACATGGACGCGCCGATCGCGACATGCGCGGTCGCGACGTCAGCCGCTTTGTTGCTCCAGATCACCCAGGCGCCCAGCGTAATCTGGCACGCGAGGAGCAGAAACCAGAGATCAGAGAAACGCGAGAGCATGCCGGCATTTTGTCCTGTCCTGCGCGCGAGAAACAGGGATGCGATCACGCCGACGGCGATGACGAGAGCGAGAAAACGATGAGTAAGCTGCAGCCAGATCTGAAACGGGGTGACGTCGGACAAGGCGCGCGCATCGCGCCAGGTATTGATCTCGGCGATCCTGGCAGGCGTCGTATCCGGAATGACCTTTCCGTAGGCGAAAGGAAAATCGAGGATCGAGAGATCGCGATGCTGATGGCGCATCGTCGCGCCGAGACCAAGCTGCAAATAAATGATGAGCGTCGTGCAGATCGCGACGCGCGCCAGGGTTCGCGTCGGAGCAGGCGCAGCGTCGCCGGAAGAAATTCGCTGCCAAAGTTTGGAGGTGGCGAGCGTGATGACGATCAGCATTCCCAGAAACGCCTGGGCGAGGCAGGCGTGGAAAATTCCGATCTCGTCTTTCAATAAAGTCACGCGCAATCCGCCGAGAACGCCCTGGATAATCACCGCGCCGAGCGCGGCGAAGCCGAGATCGCGCAGCCAGCGGCGCTGGTCGACGCGCCAGATCCAGATCGCGAGAATGATCGTCAGAAATCCGACAGTCGACGCGATGAGACGATGGGTGTGCTCGAAGAAAATCCCGCCGACCCATTTCGAGACAGGAAAAAGAAACATGTTGTAGCCGAACGTGGTCGGCCAATCGGGGACAGCGAGGCCGACACCTTTGCTGGTGACCATCCCGCCGCTGCAAATGAGAAGAAGCGTGGCGATGGCGGTAAACCAGGCGAATCGATGCAGCCAGTTGTAGCCGCGATCGCTGATCGCGGCCGGAGCAGGATCAAATTCGCTGGCCGGCATCGAAGCGAATCTGGCCGCGATCACCGATCGCGGCTACAACTCAATGCGGCGTTGCCGCTGGACTCGGCGCTTTCGGGGACTCGCCCGGCTTGGCGTCGGGTTCGCCGGGCGGATGCTCGGCCGGTGGCGGCGCGACCTGCGTTCCGGAAAGTTCGACGCGCTCTTTCAGCCAAGCCTGATATTCGGCGGGCTCATCGACGACCAGCATTCCCTTCATGCTGTAATGGCCGAGGCCGCAGAGCTGGCCACACACGACTTCAAAGCTACCGGTCTTAATCGGCTTGAACCACATCGGGATGAGCTGACCGGGAATGGCGTCCTGCGCGATTCGCATATGGGGCAAGGCAAAATTATGGATCACGTCTTTCGAAGAAAGCTCGATGATGACCGGGCGATCTTTCGGCACGTGCAGTTCTCCCAGGACCACGAGATCATCCTTCCCCGCGGGATCGGAAGGGTCGAGACCGAGCGGGTTGGAGTTGGTCACGAACGAAACCTCGCGCCGGCCGAACACTCCGTCCGGGCCCGGCATGTGAAAGGTCCAATTGAATTGCTGCCCGATGGCGTGGATGACGATCGCGTCCTTGTCCTCCGGAAAGGAATTCACTCGTTTCGCCCAGAGCGGGATCGCGAAACCGATGAGCAAAACGGCTTCGATCAACACCACCGCAAACTCGAGGTGCGTGGAGATTCCGCTCTTCACGCCTTCGTGATCGGCGACCGGGTGCTTGCCGCGACGGAAGCGCAAGAGGACGTAAATGAAGAACGTGGACCAGCCGACAAAGAGCGCGCCCATGAACCAGTGGGAGAACTCGATGATGTGATCGATTTGGTACCCGTGCTCGGAAGCATTCGGCGGCAGGCCAATCAGCTCGTTGAGGAAGGCCAGGCTATTCATACGGCTTCAAGTCCTCATCGGTCAGCTGCTGATGCGGTTCGAGCGGCGTGTTCGCGTGGCGCCAGAGACGAAAACTAAATGCGCCGACACCGCCCATCACGGACATGACGATCCCGAGCAAAACCCAGATGGCGACGGCCATGTGCTCGGTGCTCTTGCCATCTTTCGCGCCGTAACAAAACGAGCAGGCCAGCGCCTGGCCCATCGACGTGCCGAGAAACAGACAAATGCCAAGAATAATTCGCGCCTTCATGTGATGATGCGGAGCCGCCTCATTTTCCGGAAAAACCAGATGCCGTAGCTGATCAACACCAGCGCCGCCACGAACGAGCAGATCGCCCCGATCCGAAACGCCGGCGTGCCGTGGATGGAATCGACCCAAAGACACCACGCGCCGGCGCCGAGCGCGAGCAACGTCGAGACCGTGATGAAAACAATATGGAAACCTTTGAGCGACATTTAGCGGGTGACCGGATCGTACCAGGCGAGATAAGTGAGAAAGAAAAGGCCGAGAACGAAAAAGGCGGTGAACATGAGGATGCGGTAAATCATCCGCTTCTCATTCGAGAGGTGCATGAAGATGGCGGCGACGAGGCCGGCCTTGAACGTGGCCACGATCATCGCGACGGCGACGTTGGCCTTCATCGTTCCGAAATTCACATAAGAGAGAAAGACGGTGATGGCCGTGAAGGTGATCAGGGTGGCGCCGACCATGAGATAGGCGCGGATGTGCTTCGAAACGTTGTGGGCCACGTGTTCGTCGTGCGCCGCGTGCCCTTCGGCAGTTTCGGCGGCAATCGTTTCGTCGGGTTCGTTCATGGTCAGAGCAAATAAAAGAGCGGAAACACAAAAATCCAGACCAGATCGACGAAGTGCCAGAACAGGCCGGCGACTTCGACGCGGTTAGCGAGGTGCTCGGGATTTCGTTTGTAGAGTTTCGTCCCGACCGGCAGCCAGAGGTAGGTGAAGACAATCACGCCGCCGAGCACGTGCGCGCCATGCAGACCGGTGATGGTGAAGTAGCTCGCGAAGTAAGCGCTGTGCTTCGGCAGAAACATGTTTGCATACTCGACGTCCTCCTTTTCGATCGTGGCCATCTTTTCCGTCGGCGGGACGTAGAGAAAATGCGGGCGATCCATATTGGGATTGGTCGGGTCGGCATTCACCGGATCGAGCGCGATCTCATATTCCTTCACGTTCTCGTCGTGAAGCGCTTCCTTGTTGTGAAGGTGTCCGCTGACCTCAGTCCGCGGCGGAAGTCCTTTCTCGGCGAGGTGATGGTTCCCAAGGTATTGTTCGTACTTCTCAAGCTTGTCCTTTTTAATGAACGCGCCGAAGTGCTCGAATTTTTGCGGCCATTCGTAAATAAGTTTAACGCCGAGGAAGATCACGCCACACAGGATCGTCACCAGCATGTACCACCAGTAGGCGCGGAATTTCCGCATCTTCAGCGACGCCCACGCCATCACCACTGTGACCGAGGATGCGATCAGAATCGCGGTGTTCATCGTGCCGACCGGAACGTTGAGGAGACCGTGCGGCCAGGCGCCGGGGTCCGCATCGAGCCGGAGAAAAACGTAAGCCGAGAAAAGTCCGCCGAAGAGCATCACTTCCGAGGCGAGGAAAAGCCAGATGCCGACTTTCGCGTTCCAAAGACCGGTATCTGGCCGGGCCGTTACTGCGTAAGGAATTTCCATGGCGGCGATTAGTGGACACCCGCAGCCGCGGCGGCTTCGTAGGCCTTGCGATCGCTCTCGGTCATTGGTTCGTTTTGCATCGTGAAATCCGCTTCGCGTCCGGGCAGGCTGTATTCATACGGGCCGCGATAAACGGTCGGCGTGGTGGCAAAATTTCCGTGCGGCGGCGGCGACGGCGCGGTCCACTCGAGCGTGGTGGCCTCCCATGGATTGTCGTTCACTTTTTCCCCGCGCTTGATGCTCCAGAAGAAATTGATGATGAACGGAATTTGCGCCAGGCCCATCACCCAGGCCGCGATCGAGATCGGCGTGTTCCATTGAAACCCGCTCAAGCCCCAGACCTTTTCGCTGGCCAGCGTCCAGCCTTGTCCGCCGTCGTACCAACGCCGGTGCATGCCGAGCATTCCCTGGAGGAACATCGGCAAAAAGATGATGTTCATACAGATCAGCGACGGCCAGAAATGGACCTTGCCCCAGAACTCGTTCATCCGCCGCCCGGTCGCTTTCGGGAACCAAAAATAAATTCCGGCAAAGACCGCGAAGATGGTGCCCGGCGCGACGATGTAATGGAAATGCGCGATGACGTAATAGGTATCGTGCAGGTAAAGATCGGCGGAATTAAACGCGAGCGGGATACCGGTCAGTCCGCCGATTCCGAACATCGGCAGGAACGCCGTCGCGAAGAGCATCGGCACGTTGAAGCGGATCGAGCCGCCCCAGAGCGAAATGAAAAACGCGCTCAGGATGATGACCGACGGGATGGAAATGATCATTGTGGTCGTCTGGAAAAAGGCGCTGACGACCGAGCCCATGCCGGTGAGCCACATGTGATGGGCCCAGACGATGAAGGAAAGAAACCCGAGAACGAGCGCGGCGAAGACGAGCGATTTATAACCCCAGAGCGGCTTGCGGGTGTTGTTCGCGATGATCTCCGCGACGATGCCCATGCCGGGAAGAATCAGCACGTAAACTTCCGGATGCCCGAGGAACCAGAACAAGTGTTGCCAGAGCAGCGGGCTGCCGCCGCCGCTCACGTGCAAAGGCGCATTCTGGATGACCAGACCGCTCGGCATAAAAAAACTGGTGCCGGCGAGGCGGTCCATCAATTGCATCACGATCGCGGATTCGAGCGGCGGAAAAGCGAGGAGTAACAGAAATGCGGTGACGAACTGCGCCCAGACGAAGAACGGCAACCGCATCCAGGTCATTCCCTTGGCCCGCAATTGAATGATCGTGGCGATGAAGTTGACCGCGCCGAGGAGCGACGAAGTGATCAGCAGAATGAACCCGACAAGCCAGAGCGTCTGGCCATTCCAGAACGGATCGTAGGCCGGTCCTTTGTCCGCGATGACTGCGAGCGGCGTGTAAGAAGTCCAGCCGCCCTTGGCCGCGCCGCCCGGAACGAAAAAGCTGACCAGCATCACCAGGCCGCCAAAGAAAAAGGCCTGGTAGCTCGCCATGTTGATCTTCGGGAAGGTCATGTCCGGCGCGCCGATCTGGAGCGGCACTACGAAATTGCCGAAAGCCGCGAACGCGATCGGAACGATGCCGAGGAAGATCATGATCGTGCCGTGCATCGCACCTAACGAGTTGTAGAACTCCGCTTTCATCACGCCGTTTTCCACGGCGCCCGGCCCGAAGAGACGCTCGAGCACGTTCCCGAGCAGCGGGATCTGCTGGCCGGGATAGGCCAGTTGCCAGCGCATCAGCATCATGAGCGAGAAGCCGAAGAAGAGAAAAATAAGGCCGGTGATGCCGTATTGGATCCCGATGACCTTGTGATCGGTCGAGATGATGTACTTCCGCCAGAATGGAAGCTCGTGATGGTCGTGTCCGGCGTCGTGACCGTGAGGATCGTGTTCGGCGTGCGGATGGGTGGCGAGGCCAGAGGATGCGTCCATAAGCGAAAGTGAAACTGAATATCAGGGCAAAGTTTTCAAGTGAAAAGCGCCTTTTTGAGAAGAATGCGCATCCTTCCGTAAGGATCGCGCCATCAAGGGAATTTGGGTGCCTCCATTTTGCGGGATTCGCCCCTGCTTGGGGGCACGTTTCTCGCTATTTGATATCGGCTTCTCCGGCTTTTAGTGAATAAACAACTCATAGACGCTCTGCTTTCAGCCATGATCAGCAGCAGCGAAGGCATTTCCGATCTGCTCTTTGCTGTCGGCAAACCGCCGGTCGTGGAAGAACACGGCGTTCTCGAGGAATTCCCGATCGAGACGCCGACCGGCGTGCTGGATTCGGCCCAGATCGACCAGATCGCCGATCACGTCATGCAGGGCGACGAGCGACTCAAGAGCGACCTCGCCGACAACGGATCGTGCGATTGCAGTTACGCGCTCGGCGATCTCGCCCGGATGCGCGTCAACATTTTCAAGCAGAACGGCCGGCCCGCCATCGTGATGCGGAAACTCCAAACCGAGATCCCGACGCTCGACAAGCTCGGGCTCCCTCCGATTTTCCGCGAAATGATCAAGGAAAAGAACGGGATCATTTTTGTCACGGGCGCCACCGGCAGCGGCAAAACGACCACGCTGGCCGCGATGTTGAACGAGCTGAACGAGACGCAGAAGATTCACATCCTGACGCTCGAGGACCCGATCGAGTTTTTGCATCCGCACAAACAGGCGCTCTTCAATCAACGCCAGCTCGGCAAGGATTTTCCGGATTTTGCCAGCGGTTTGCGCGCCGCGCTTCGGCAGGCGCCGAAAGCGATCCTGGTCGGTGAGATTCGCGATCGCGCCACGATGGAGATCGCGATGACGGCGTCCGAGACCGGTCACGTCGTTTTCACCACGATGCACACGATCAGCGCGGGCCAGACGATCAACCGCATCCTCGGCATGTTTGCCAAAGAAGAGGAAGCCCAACTGCGGCAGCGGTTGGCGGACACGGTCCGCTTCATCGTGAGCCAGCGCCTGGTGAGCAAAGTCGACGGCGGCCGGCTGCTCATCTCCGAGATCATGGGAAGCAGCCTGCGGACGCGCGAGACGCTCCTTTACGGCGAAAGCGAAAATCGCACTTTCCAGGAAATCATCGAGGCGGGCGATACGCTCGGCTGGCACAGCTTCGACCAGTCATTGCTGAAAGCTTACAAGGCCGATCTCATCAGCGACGAGACCGCCATCATTTTCTGCGCGCACAAAAACAAAATGCGCCGGGATATCGACATGGTGAAAAAGCTGCGAAACCTCAGTTTCGAAGAGCCCTCCGGGTTACGGCTGCAAAATGAATCCGAGCCGAAAGTTTGGTCCGCCGCGTGAACACAACCTGCTAGTTGTTCCTATTGAAATGAACGTTATGAACGAGCCCGCCCCCTTGCCCGATGCCTCCGAAACGCTCTCGCCGAGCGAGCACGCCTTTCGCGCCGACCTGAACCAAAAGCTACGCGCGCCGCTCAACGCCATCATCGGCTTTGCCGAGCTGCTCTCGATGCGCCCCGGCGGATCGGCCACCAAGGACGCCGATGTGCAACACATTTTGAAAGCTGCGCGCGACCTGCTTGGAATCATCAACCAGGATCTAGGCGAAGGCGGCGTCACGGGCGATGGAACTGAGCCGGTGTCGGTCGCGGCGGCCGCGGCCTCGTGCGATGTGCTCTACATCGAAGACGACCCGGTAAACTTCACGCTGGTCGAACGGATTTTGGAATTTCGCCCCGCGCTGAAATTGATGCACGCGCGTTCCGGCGAAAGCGGAGTGGAACTGGCGCAGGCCTATTGCCCGAAGTTGATCCTGCTCGATCTGAATCTGCCGGACATTCATGGCTCGGAAGTTTTGCGGCGACTCCAAAAGGAACCGGTCACCGCCCAGGTGCCGGTAGTAGTTCTGAGCGCCGACGCCACCCCGAGCCAGATCGAGCGCCTGCTCACCGCCGGCGCGCGCAATTATCTCACCAAGCCATTCGACATCGACCCGTTCCTCGCCGTGGTCGACGAAATGGTGGCGTAGGACAAAAGCTGAAAAACTGAAACGCTGAAAAGCTGAAATCATGGCTTAAGATCAGCGCGTGTTCGTGGCAGCCGATCTCAGCAAACTCCCGAAGCCGGAACTGTATCGGGAACTGGCCATTCAGATTTCCGCGCTAGTCCAGGACGAGACCGATCCGATCGCAAATATGGCCAACTGCGCGGCGGTGCTCTTTCACTCAGTCCCGCGATTAAACTGGGTCGGCTTTTATTTGCTGAAGAGAGGCGAGCTGGTCATCGGCCCGTTCCAAGGACGGCCCGCCTGTGTCCGGATCGCGCTCGGGCGCGGCGTGGTTGGGACTGCTGCGGAAAAGCGCACGACGATTCGCGTCGGGGACGTGAACCAATTTCCCGATCACATCGTCTGCGACATCGCGTCCAAATCGGAAGTCGTGGTGCCGCTGGTGAGCAACGATTCGCAGTTGCTCGGCGTGCTCGATGTCGACAGTCCCGAGCTGGATCGCTTCGATGCCGAAGATGAAGAAGGCTTTCGGGCCATCGGAAAAATTATCGCCGCCAAACTGTAGCCGCCGCCCTGTGGGAGGCGTTGGACATCAGACATGCAACCCTCGCGCTTCGCACAGCAAAGCGGCTGCAATTATTTGGGCGCGGGCGCCGGACTCTTTGCCTCGGCCGGTTTTGCGCCAGCGGGTTCGCCGCCGGGTAATTCGGCGTCTTCCGGCACAGCTTTCAGATCCGCTTCGACGAAGGAATCAGGATGACTCGCCAGTTCCTTGCGCAGGCCAGCGATCTGAGCGGTGGCCACAGGCCCGCCCTTGTTCCCCCACTCCTGCCGAACGTAGGTGAGAACGTCGGCGATCTTCGCGTCGCTCAGCGTCTTGTCCCACGGCTGCATGACGGCGGTGCCGAACGACTGGCCTTTCACCGAGAGCGGACCTTGCAAGCCTTTCAACACGATCATGCCGAGCCGGCGTGTGCCACCATTCACATATTCCGAACCGGCCAGCGGCGGATAACCCTGGCCCGCCGCGCCGAGTCCGTTGGGTTGATGACAAACGGCGCAATTCGCCGAGAAAATCTTCTTGCCGCGATCGGCTTGGGAAAGTTCCTGCGTTTGCTCACCACCAGGGCCCTTTTGTCCGGGCTTTGGAGGACGCGGTGCGCCACCGAGTGGGTCGAGTCCATCGCCGCTGAAGTTCCCGGAAAAACGTCCGAGATACGCGCCGCCGAAAAAGATTGCGAGTCCATAGACCGCAATCAACCAGATCGAAAGCGGCTCGAGCCCCGCGCGTGGCTCCCGCTTTTCCCGCTGGATCGCGGAGTGCACCTGATGCACATCCGCGTGCTCGCCATAATCCATTCCCTGCCGGATATGATCGCCGGGCGCGCTTTCGTTCATTTCTTTTCCTCCTTAACGGGCGCGGGCGACGAAGCGGGAGCAGGTGAGGAAGCTGGAGCCGTAGTCAGCTTTGCTTCTTTCAACTCGTGAGATTGATCGAGCGACATCAGGTAAGCGACGAGGCACTTCGCATCGTAAGTCGGCACGATTTCCCATTCGTCGGTGGGCGCGTCAGGACCGGTCAATTTTAGAGCATCGGCGGAACGCTCGCCGGAGACGCGCCGCTTTTCGTAGAGGAATTTGTAGGCCGGCATGTTGGAAGTAGAACCGGCCAGGACGCTCCGCGGACTATAAAGATGAAGATGATGCCAGGCCGCGGAGTATTGCGGCGGCACGCCGTTGGGATTCGGGTTGGCCTCGGCTGTCGCCGCGGCCGTGGCGGACGGACTCGCGGAAGGCGCGGGAGCGGGAGCGTTCGCCGCGGTGGCCGGAGCCGGCCCGGGAGAATTTGCAGTCTCTGGTTTTGGAGAAGAGGCAGCGGGCGATGCGGCTGCGCTCGCAGCCGGAGAAGCCGCGGGTGACGTTGCTGGCAACGCAGCCGGTGACGAACCGGGAGATGTCGCCACGTTTGGCTGCGGCGGATTTGCCGGGGTTGAAGCGGACGGCGCCGGGCTCTGCTCTTCGGCGGGGGCGCGCTTGCCGATATTCGAAAGATCGGGGCCCACTCTCATCTTCCCCAGCATCGCCGGGCGTTCGAAAATGTAATCGCGCGGAGCGCTGCGCCGTGTCCCCCATTTGCGGTCGATGTCGGAGGCGGCGTAATCCGCGCGGACTTGCTGGCTGTGGCAGTAGACGCAGCCATTCGCCGCATAAATTTTTCGGCCCCGTTCGGCCATGCCAGACTTCGGCTGCGGATAAATATCCGTCTGCTCTTCGTCCGATTGCGGATCGAGATGGCCGATCTGCCAGTTTGGAATCAGCGTCAGCCCCGTCCACGAAAAGGCGAACGTGCCGAAGATGCCGAGGAAGAGAGCGGTCACTCCTTTCATATGTGCTCCTTCACCGCCTCCTCTTCCTGCGGATTCAAAAATGTCGGGACACTCGCCGTGCGGCCGAGCCCGAAGAGCATCAGGCCGAAATGAAACGCGAAGATGAAGTGCGCGATCGTGAGAAGCAGCCCCGACACGCTGCGCCCGCGCAGATACGGCAGGACGGAATCGGTCGCCTCACTGAACGCGAGCGTTGGATCGTGCATGGCGCTTCCCTGCGCGATGCCGCCGAGGAAAAGCATCGCCACCATCAGGCCCACGCCATAGGCGGACGACCAGAAGTGGAGCTTGATCAAGGTCGCGTAACGCCATTCGCGGCCGACGAGGCGTGGGACGATGTAATACATCGACCCAAAAATGATCATCGTGAAAAACGCGTAGAGGCCAAGGTGCGAATAGGCGATGCTCGCTTCGCTGAAATGCACGTAGCCGGCCACGGAACGCAGCGAGAGAAAGATTCCCAGCAAACTAAAACCCGTGTAAGCGAACGCGCCGAACACCGTGAACCGCAACGTCGGACTGTAACGCAGCAAACCGAAGTAGCCCTGCATCGTCATGTGATGATTCAGGCCCACCGTCGCGACTGGGATCAGCGTCAGGATCGTCGCCGCGATGCTGGCCGTGACCATCCAGGCCGGGAACGGCCCATCGACGAGCCGTTGCATTCCCGTCCAGCTGGCGAAAAGCGCGTAGGTCCAGAAGCCGATCGCCGCGAGGTGATAACTGTAAACCGGGCGGCCGATCACTTTCGGGATCATGTAATACGCGGTACCCAGCCCGATCGCGCCGAACCAGAGGAAGAGAAGATTATTCGCGAACCACCAGGTCACCGCGGATTGCATCACGCCCTGCACCGGCACGACGAAGAGCATGATCTGAGTGGCGCCGTAGACCCATGGGAACCAGAGGAACGCGCCGAGCAGGTACCATTGGGTAATGTAGATGTTGTCGCCGCGCCGGAAACGGAACATGAGCATCGCCCACGACACGACGAGCGAATACGCGACGAAGAGAACGATCGAAGCGTAGGGCGGAAACTCGAGCCATTCGTAGCCGGTGCTGTCGCCGGCGATGATTCCACCGACGCCGAGTAACACCCCGAGATTCCAGAACGCGCCGCCCGCGATGAGGAGCAGCGGATGGCGCAAAGTGGTTCGGCACAAACGCGCCATGAGCCAGATCGAGGTGCCGATGCCGGCCATCGACGCCCAGCCATATACCATGACGTTCATGTGGGCGGGACGGACGCGGCCCCAGGTGAGCCAACTGTAATTCGCCAGGAGATCCGGCGCATGCAGTTTCCACGAAGTCAATCCGGCGAGCAGGGTGCCGAGCAAGAGCCAGACAATCGCCGATGCGTAAAAGAACAGGACGGGCAATCGGGTCGACGCGTCGATCAACGCGCGCTCCACTTCTTCGACGTCGTGCGTCGTGACTTCCGTGTCAGTCGTCGCAACTTCCGCGCTCGGTGGTTTCAATGGAACTTCAGACGGGTTCATGGTGTTTTTCCGCGAACGGGCAGCGGCGTTCCTGCCGCCGAGGGTGACGCGAATGGAGAAGGATTGGCCTGCGGTTTGGCCGGAGCCGGAGGCGCCGAAGCGGCCGGGTTCGTGTTCGGGCCCGGTTGCGTATTCGGCGGCGCCGGTGGCGGGTTGACCGCCGCGGCCGGCTGATTGTGCGCTTCGGAATTCGGGCCGCTCACTGAAGTTGGTTTCGGTGTCGACGTCGCACTCGCGCTGGCGGTGGGCGATACCGACGGGCTGGCGCTGGTCGCCGGAGAAGTTTGCGGCGCGGCGCTCGGCGATTGCGCCGCTATCGGCCCGGCCGCGGTCGGTTTTTTGCCGGCTAATTCAACCAGCAGGATTCCGATTGCGTGATCGATCGGGATTCGCGCGATGCCCTTGTTTTTGTCTACCCAGCTATACGAGTTGAGCGCCGCCAGATTTTCTTTTTGGGCCGCTTCCAATTTCTCGGCGCGGGCTTTGGCCCGCTTCTTTTCGTAGTCGCTTCCGCGCGGCGAAGCCTTCACGGCCACAAACGCGAGCAGGCCGAAGAAGGCGAACACGAGAACAACGCCCACCCACGTCGAGAACATCGAGCGTGGCTGGTAATGCTGGAGTGGTTCGTTCGGCGTCACGGCTAGTTAACGATGTGGAGCGATTCGAGCAGGCGCGGATCGCGGTTCGGAAAGGTTGAACTCCGGCGTGCGATCCAAAGGAAGACAAAGGCGAGCGTGGCGCCCATGCCGAGCAGGGGCATGAAATCCCAGATGCTGACCAGCACGCCCGGCCCATGCAGCGCCGGCAGGATCACGATGTAGATATCGACCATTTGCATGAACACGATCCAGCCCGCGATCAGGCACAGCCGGTGCGGTTTCCTCTTCAGCCCCTGGATGAGCAGGAGCGCAAACGGAACGAAAAACCGCCCGATCACCAGAAACAGGCTAAGCGCATTCCACGACTCCGTGTTTCGCCGGATAAAATACTCGGTCTCTTCCGGCATGTTCGCATACCAGATGAGCATGTATTGGCTGAAGCCGATGTAGGCCCAGAAAACGCAGAAGGCCAACATCCACTTCCCCATGATGTGGTAATGCTCGACCGTGACCGTTTCCTTCAGGTAACCGGCCTTGCGCAATGCCGTGATCACGAGGACGAGCAACGACATCGAGCTGCCGGCCGCGCCGGCGAAAATGTAAACGCCCCACATCGTCGAGAACCAGTGGTAGTCGAGCCCCAGGAGCCAGTCGTAAGCGCCGAAGGTGAGCGAAAGCCCGAAGAGCGGCAGGGCGACGAAGGCGAGTCGCCGCATGTTCAAGGTGAAGGCGGGATTGCCGTCGCGGTCCTGCCGAATCGAGAAGCGCCGGAAGAGCAGCGTCGCGCTGATAAAAAAGAAGAAATAGAAAATGGAACGGGTGAGGAAGAAGTGCCAATTCAGGTAGCCGCGCTTGCTATCGAGAACCGGGTCGATCCCCACCTTTAGATTCATCCATTCGTAGAGATGATGGCGGAAGATGACGATCGGGAGGAAGAACAGCGCCATGACCGCGAGGAGCATCGCGAGATTCTCGAGCTGACGCCTAACGACCACCGACCATTCCGCGTCGACCACGTGATGAACGATGATCCAGAAGAAACAGCCGGCGAGCATCGTGAAATAAAACGCGAACGCGAAGAGCCACGAAAAGCTGAACTGCTTCGAATTGACGAACGCGCCAACGACGCTGAGGCCGAGACCAATGATTCCCACGATCGCGAACAGGAACGAGAGCGGCGCGAACCGAGCTTTCTCGATGAATTCGCCTTCCGGAGTCGGCACGATATCGGATCGCTCGCTCATTTCTTGGGTGGCTCCGGTTTAGGTTCGGGTTTCGTTTCGGCCGGCTTGTCCATCTCGGCGCGGTGCTCGGGCGGGACATCCGATTCCGTCGCGTTCTGGCTCCGCTGCAACGCCCGGAGATACGCGATGATCGCCCAGCGGTCGGTCACAGTGACGTTGGGCCCGTAAGCCAGCATCGTGTTTTTCCCGTTCGTGATCGTGTTAAAGATTTCGCCGTCCGCCATCTTGCGGATCCGTTCGTCCTGCAAAGTCACGACCGTCGCGAGGCCATACTGCTTCGTGATTCCATTGCCGGCCGCAGTCGGTCCGTGGCAAACGGCGCAGTTGATATTGAACCGCTGCTTCCCTCGCTCCATCAGATCGGTGGTGACCGGCAACGGGAAACCGGTCCCCCAGTTCGTTCCCATCTTTCCAGTGTTGAAATAATCGTTGCCGCCGCTGAAGCCGAGAGGCGGCTGCACGTTCATCTCCGTCGGAACCGGAGCGGTTCCGGGTAAGGCCTTGCTATTCGCCGTCGGCATTTCGTATCCGATCGGCACCGTCCCGGGCACCGGTTGGCGCGAACCGCGGCCATCGGCGAAAAATGCGAGCGGCGCCTGCGCCCGCACCTTCATCTGCCGAACCATGTCGGGGAAAACTTCGATCGGCGAGCCGGTGCTTCTCTGCCCGCGGAAACCGAACACCGCGACAATCGCGATGCCGATCAACAGAAAAATGAGAAGGAAGCCGCGGAGCATAATCTTATTCTTCGTGGATGATGGTGATGTGCTGGCCGCCGCTTTGTTCCAGAAGCTCGCGCGCTTCCAGTTCGGTGAAGCGCGGATCGCGGGCTTCGATGATGAGGAAAAAGCCGTCGTTGGTCGCGCGGCTGAACCGCCGCCAGTTAAAGACCGGATGATACCAGCGTGGCAGGCCGTTCATGATGAGCATCGCGAAAAACGCGGTGAAAGCGGCGAAGAGAACGGTGAGCTCGAACATGATCGGGAAAAAGGCCGGTACCGTCCGCCAGTCCTCCGGTTTTCCGTGGACGATGAGCGGATAGATAAACCACGACGGACCGAACTCGAGCGTCACGGCCGTGAGCAATCCGGTGATTCCCCCGGCGAGCACGGCGACGCTGAGCCACGATTTGCCGAGCCCCATCGCCTCGTCCATCCCGTGAATTGGGAACGGCGAATGCACATCCCAGCGTTTGAATCCGGCGTCGCGCACTCGTTTCGCCGCTTCATAAAGCGCGGACGCGCTCGGAAACTCCGCGCCCATCCCGTAAACCTTATTTCCAGACGGCGTTCTCATGCGGTCTCCCCTCTTCTGTAGCCGCCGCCCTGTGGGCGGCGTGAGATCGAAGTGGAATCCACGCGAAGCCCCGCGCTTCGCGCAGCGAAGCGGCTACAGAAGAAGCGCATTCTCATGTGCGCTCCTTTCCGCCGGCGGCGACGGGATGATGTTCATCCGGCAGCGCGTGATGCGGATTCGCCTCCGGCAACACGATCTTTACTTCCGACATCGCAATCATCGGCAGGTAGCGAATGAAAAGCAGGAAGAGCGAGAGGAAGATCCCGAACGTGCCGATGAACGTCCAGATATCGACCCAGGTCGGGTAAAAGAGGCCCCACGAAGAGGGCAGAAAGTCGCGGTGCAATCCGCCGACGATGATGATGAAACGCTCGAACCACATCCCGGCGTTCACGCACATGCAAACGAAATAGACGACGTAGATGTTTTTGCGGAACCGCCTGAACCAAAAGAGCTGCGGCGAAAGCGCGTTGCAGAAAAGCATGCCGACCCACCAGTACCACCAATAGGGACCGAAGATCCGGTTAAAGAACGCGTATTTCTCGTATTGATTGCCGCTGTACCAGGCGACGAAAAACTCCATCGCGTAGGCGTAACTCACGATCGAGCCGGTGAGCAGGATCACCTTCGCCATTTTGTCGATGTGCTGCGGCGTGATGATGTCCTGCAGTTTGTAAATCGCGCGCGCCGGGATCAGCAGCGTCAGCACCATGGCGAATCCTCCGAAGATGGCGCCCGCGACGAAGTAGGGCGGAAAGATCGTCGTGTGCCAGGTCGGGATGATCGACGTGGCGAAGTCGAACGACACGACGCTGTGGACGGAAAGCACGAGCGGTGTGGAAAGGCCGGCGAGAAGCAGATACGCCATCTCATAATGCCGCCAGCTCCGGTTCGAGCCGCGCCAGCCGACCGCAAAAATCCCGTAGAGGAGTTTTTTGACCTTCGTCGTCGCGCGATCGCGCAGCGTCGCCAGATCCGGAATCAATCCGGTGTACCAGAATAACACCGAGACCGAGAAGTAGGTCGAGACCGCGAACACGTCCCAGAGCAGCGGGCTGCGGAAGTTCGGCCAGATGCCGTAGTTATTCGGCAGTGGCGCGAGATACCACGCCATCCAGACCCGGCCGACATGGACGCCGGGGAAAATCGCAGCGCAAATCACGGCGAAGAGCGTCATCGCTTCGGCCGCGCGGTTAATTGACGTGCGCCATTTTTGCCGGAGCAAAAACAAGATCGCGGAAATCAGCGTGCCGGCATGTCCGATACCGATCCAGAACACGAAGTTGGTGATGTCCCAGGCCCAGCCGACCGGATGATTCAATCCCCAGGTACCGACACCGGTGGAAATTTGATAGCCGAGACAGAACAGACCGAACATCGCAACCATCGAGGTGATCGCGAACGTGACCCACCACCAGCGGGGCGCTCCGCCCTCAACCGCACCGGCAATACGCTCGGTGATCCAGGAGAAGTTCCGCCGGTTCAGCACCAGCGGGACGCGCTTGAGCGGCTTCTCCACGGAAGCCGACGCTTCGCCTTCGATCACATCTGGTGCTGTGGTTGCGCCGTCCATTCCTAAATTGTCGATTGCAGATTGCAATCTCTCCTCACGGTTTCTCCTCCGGTTTCATCTCGGCGTGCTCATGCTTCATCGAATCGTGTTTGGCGCCCGTCGCGTGGCTCTCGTTCCCGAGACTCGCCACCGCGATCCGGTTCGCATCCGGCATTTTCGGGTTTGGGTTCCGGATCCGCGCCAGATAGCTCGTGCGCGTGTTTACATTCAAGTATTCGAGCAGCCGGTAATTGCGGTCCTGCATTTTTATTTTCGAGACGCGGCTTTCGGGATCTTTCACGTCGCCGAACACGATCGCTTCGGTCGGGCAGGCTTGGGCGCAGGCGCTCGTGAACGAGTCCCGCGGAATCCGCGTCTTGGCCGATGCGCCGGCGCGGACGTGCGCCGCGATCTTCGCTTCCTCGATGCGCTGCACGCAATAGGTGCACTTCTCCATTACGCCGCGCATCCGGACGGTGACGTTCGGATTCTTTTGCAGCTTCGTCGTGTCGGGCGCGCCCTTCTCGGTGAACGGCGCGATGTATTCCTGATAGACCTCGAGCGGCCCGACCTTCTTCTTGCCGATCGGACGCTGGTTGTAATCGAAATAATTAAAGCGGCGCACCTTGAACGGGCAGTTGTTCGCGCAATACCGGGTGCCGATGCAGCGGTTGTAGGCCATGACGTTGAGGCCGTCCTCGCTGTGCACGGTCGCGTTCACTGGGCAGACGGTTTCGCACGGCGCGTTCTCACAGTGCTGGCACATCATCGCCTGGTGCACGATCTCGGGGTTCTCCGGATATTCGCCCTTGTCCTGGTTGAACGGTTTCTCGCTCGCGTAATAACGATCGAGCCGCAGCCAATGCATCGTGCGCCCATGACCGGCCTGAAGTTTGCCGACGATCGGGATGTTGTTTTCGCTTTGGCAGGCAATGACGCACGCGCTGCAGCCGGTGCAGACACTCAGGTCAACGGTCATCCCCCATTGCTGCTCGGCGGTGAGCGGCGGATGGCTGTAAAGCGACGGCAGTTTTGCCGGCAATTCCTCGTCGCCCGCGATCTTCTTCACGAACTCGGGATCTTTGCGGTAATGCTCGAGCGCCGCTTCGCGGACGAGACCGCGGCCTTCGATACTCCAATGATCTTGCGTGATCGAAAGCGGATAGGCGCCCAGCGTATGGGCGCGGACTTTCGGCGTGGCGCTCGCAATCGGCGATGGTGTGGGACTCGCAGTTTTCGTTTCGACTCGAGTAGGCTCCGTCGTGACGGTAATCGACTCGATCGTCTTGCTGTCGACGGCGATGTAATGCGGATTCGAGCTTGTGCGCAGGAGATAACCGTTGAAGCCCGCTTCTTCGCCGATCGGCCCGGTCTTCTTTCGGCCGTAACCCAGCGCAATCGAGATCGAGTTGTCCGCGTGTCCGGGGGAAATAAGCGCCGCGATCACCAGCTCACGCCGGATATTCTTGAGCTGCACGTCCTTGGTCGTTTCCGTCACCGCGATATTGATCAGGTCGCCCGTGTCCACCCCAAGATGTTTCGCCATCACCGGGCTCATCAAAGCGGCATTGTCCCAGGTCAGCTTCGTGATCGGGTCGGGCAATTCCTGGAGCCATCCGTTGTTGATGTAACGGCCGTCGTCCATCGCGTAGCTGCGCGTCAGCACGATCTCGGGCGCATCGAGCGTCGGGTTCGGCGCCGTGGCCCAGAGCGTATGGGCGACGCCGCCCGCGTTGTTCGAGTTAAACGTGGGCGGTTTTTCCTTGAGCGCTATGTGGGTCGCAAATCCGTCCCGCAAGAGTTGCGACCAGGCGGTCTCGAAATCGCCCGGCGGCGCGCTCGCGCGAAAAGTTTCCTGCACCAGTTCGGGTCCCTCGACTTTCGCCCCGCCGAGCACGGCGTTCATCAATTCGAGCTCCGATATTCCGCCCAAGAGCGGCAGGATCATCGGCTGGATCGCAAGATAAGCGCCGTCGCTGGTCAGCGCGTCGCCCCAGGCTTCGAGATAATGCGCCGCGGGCACGTGCCATTTGCTTAATTCCGAGGTGGCATCTTCGTAGTAACCCAGCCGCACCACGTCCGGCACAGTTTTCTGGAGATCGGCCCAATCGATCGGCGCTACCTCGCGATCCGCAGCCTGGGCGGCGTCCGGTTTGTTAACGTGAAGAGTCACCCCTTTCGGCGCGTTGTAGACCGGATCGCCGCCAAAAATGAAAAGCTGTTTTATTCGACCGGAATTCATTTCGCCGGCTAATTGCAGAATGCTGTTGGTCTTCGGCGCGCGGGCGAACTCGCGGATGATCAACGTCGTGCCGATATTCTTCAGCGCCGAGTTGATCGCGTAAACCATGAGCTGCACCACGACCGGCTGGTGCGGCCCGGCGACGACGAGGCTCGCGCCTGGCTTCGCCATCAAATCGTTTGCGCATTCCGTCAACCAGGCGTCGTCGAACGGCATCGCGTTCACCGGCTCGGTCAACGTCGCGATGGTCGACGCGAGGCCCTGGTCTTTTGTTGCGATCGCAATTTTCCCGGCGAGAGCGCGCGTGAACGCCGGAATCTGGCTCGCGGGACAACGCAGCCGATGGTCGGCCATCGCGCCGGTGAGCGTGAACCGATTTTCCACGACGTAGAGGCGGTTCATCGCGTCCTTCGCCTCGCCCATGCGGCGGCGCGAGGAAAACGCCCGGACGCCCGCGACATCGCCTTCGCCGCAATCGAGAAAATCGCTGTCGAGCGCAACCACGACATCGGCCCGCTCGAAGCGCGGGACGAGCCGGCAGTTATCTCCGAAACTTAACTGGGTCGCGAAGCTTTGCGCCTCCGTCAGGAGCGGGTCGTAAACACACCACCGCATTTTTGGATACGTCTTCTGGAGCTCCGCGCGCAGACGTTCGCGGGTCGGCGAATGGACTTCCTCGACGAGAAATGCGAGCCCGGCGCCGCCGTCCGCGGCGATCTTCGTCCGGAGTTGCGCGAGATATTTTTCGAAGGTGGCGCGATCGCGCGCCTCGAAGTTCTCGACCTTCTTTCCTTTCTCGTCGCGCTCGCCCTTCTCGACAAAACGTTTCGAACGCGCCGGATCGTAGAGATCGAGCAGCGACGCCTGCGCGAATGCATCGGTCGCTCCGCTGCTCGCGGGGTGAAGCGGGTTGCCCTCCAATTTAATCGGACGGCCGTCGACCGTCGCGGCGATGAGTGGAAGCGCCCCCGTTCGACGCGGCATCGCCGTCGCATAATACAAGGCCTTGCCCGGAATCGTCCACTCGACGCTTTTCGTGAACGGAACCAGGTGCGCTTCCGGTCGGCGGCAACTTGTTAGGCCAAATCCCGCGAGCGCCATCGAAGCGCCCATCAGTTTCAGGAATCCGCGGCGCGACCATTCGTCGCCCTCGAGCTGGGCCGCGCCCGCCGGAAATTCGCGTTCGAGCCAGCCGCGGAATTCCGGCGTGTCGCTCAACTCTCCGAGGCTGCGCCAGTAACGCTTCCCCGTCAGCTTTTCCGGCGGATGCTCGAAGACGCGTTTCATCGGTGGCACCCCTGGCAATTCACGGTCGGCTGAATGTTCCAACGCTCTTTCAAAGTCCGTCCGATCTCGACCTGCGTTAGCTTCTCCTTCTTCGACCAGTCATCCGTCGCGTCTTTCGGCTGGCCGTATTTCGCCACGAACTCCGCTGGCTTTTCCCATTCCGGTTTCCAATCGAGGTTCGTGATCTGCGTTTCCGGGCGCAGGAAATTTTCCGGGTGCCGATGGCATTCGAGGCACCACGCCATGCTGTGCGGTTTGTCTTGATGCACGATCGGCATGTGATTGACCTGGCCGTGGCAGCTCGCGCAACTGATCCCGCGGTTCACGTGCGCGGAGTGATTGTAGTAGACGTAATCGGGCGTGCGATGGATTTGGACCCACTCGACGGGCTGCCCGGTTTTCCAGCTCGCCCTCACCGGCTCCAGCTTCGGATTATCTTTCTGGACCTGCGTGTGACAGTTCATGCAGACCTGGGTGTTTGGCAGATTCGAATGCGCGGCGACATCGACGAAGCTGTGGCAATACCGGCAATCCATCCCGAGCTGCGCCACATGGATATCGTGCGGGAAAGGCACCGGCTGGATCGGCTGATAACCAACACGGGTATATTTCGGCGTGATGTAATACCAGGTCCCGGCGGTCAGGCCGCAAACAATTACCACGCCGCAAATCGAAATCTTGAGCGGGAGCCAATTCGTCCAGCGTGGAAAAAAATTCGCCATAAAACGCTTAGCAGCCTGCGGTTTCGGAAACACGCAGCCGCCAAGTTAAAAACGGCGCGGAGTTGTGGTTAGGATGTGCGGCGCTCAGAGGTCGTTGAAGTTAAGTTGAAAGGCGGCGGCCCGGAGAGAGGCGGCAACTCTATAAATCGACTCCCCCTTGGCAAAAGAAATTTGTTTTCCATTCGTTTTTCCCCTCAAAAAAAGCGACCCGACAATCCTTTCCATTACGGAAAAGCATTCAATAAGCAAAATGGATAAAATGAAAAACTATTCACACTTTTCGCGTCGCAAGCGGAGCACGCTCGACCTCACGCCACGCAGCCGCGAAGATGCTCGAATGAAGATTCGCGCCGCTTTCCTATTCCTCGCTTTTTGCACGGCCCTTCCCGCAGCGCCGCAGCCAGAAACCGCCGGAATCGTTTTCATCGACGGCAACATCTACACGATGAACGAGCGCCAGCCGCGCGCTGAAGCAATCGCGGTCAAAGACGGTCGAGTAGTTTTCGTCGGCTCGAACGCCGAGGCGAAAAAATATCAGACGTCCGGCGTCCGCACGGTCGATCTCGCCGGAAAAACCGTCGTGCCGGGCCTGACGGATTCGCATTGCCACATCTTCGGGATCGGCGAGCGCGAGATGAACCTGAACCTCGAAGGCGCCAACACGCTCGAAGATTTTCTCGCGAAAGTGAAAGAGCGCGTTGCGAAAACGGAACGCGACAAATGGATCACGGGCCGCGGCTGGATCGAGACCTTCTGGAAGCCGCCCCAATTCCCGACCCGCGCCGACCTCGACAAAATCGCGCCGAACAATCCCGTTTTTCTCACCCGCGCCGACGGCCACGCCGCGATCGCAAACAGCGCGGCGTTGCGGATCGCGAAGGTCGACAAGGAAACGCCGAATCCGTTTGGCGGTGAAATATTGCGCGACAAACAGACCGGTGAAGCGACCGGGATGTTGCTCGATCACGCGCAAAGCATGGTCGCAAAAAATATTCCATCGCCGACCGAGGCCGAGCGCCGCGAAGCGTTCGTCGTGGGCGTAAAACGGGAGCTGTCGTTAGGCTGGTGCGAAATTCAAAACGCCGGCAGCAACCTCGACGATCTCCCGCCGATGCATCAGGCGTTCGAGAGCGGCCAATGCAGGATTCGGGTTTATAACGCGGCGTATTCGCCGGGTCCGGCGGGCGCCGCTTTGTTGCGCGACGGGCCGGTGCTGAATCAATACGACCACCGTTTCACTCAACGCACCATTAAGGTCGTGTTCGACGGCGCACTCGGTTCGCGCGGCGCCGCGTTGCTCGAACCGTATTCCGACGCGCCGGAAACATCCGGCTACCTGACGCAAAAAGAAGCGGAGCTGCGGCCGATCTTCGAGGAAGCGCTGCGGCGCGGAATTCAAATCGAAACCCACGCCATCGGCGATCGCGCTAATCGTGTGATCCTAGATTTATATGAGGCCGCAATGAAAATGGTGCCGCCCGAGCAGCGCAAAATTGGTGAGCCGCGCTGGCGGGTCGAGCATGCGCAAATCCTGAGCGCGGCCGATCTCCCGCGCTTCGCCAAACTCGGCGTGATCGCCTCCATGCAACCGTCCCATGCGATCAGCGATTTGTTTTTCGCGCCGAGCCGGCTGGGCAAAGACCGTCTCGCCGGCGCCTACGCGTGGCAGAGCCTTCTGAAATCCGGCGCCATCATCTGCGGCGGTTCCGATGCGCCCGTCGAACGCGGCGAGCCGATGATCGAATTCTACGCCGCCGTCGCCCGCAAAAGTATCAAAGGCGAATCCGCCGACGGCTGGCATCCCGAGGAAGCCGTCTCCCGCGAGCAAGCGCTGAAGATGTTTACCACGTCGGCCGCTTACGCCGCCTTTGAGGAAGCCGACAAAGGCTCGATCGAGCCCGGCAAGCTCGCCGACCTCACCATCCTCTCCAAAGACATCATGAAAATCCCCGCCCCCGAAATCCTCACCACCAAGTGCGCCATGACCGTGATCGGCGGCGAGATTGTTTACGAAGCGCCGCGCTGATCCCCAATTGTAGGGCAGGCGCATCGCCTGCCATGCCTTTCGTTCGGCAACCGGAGCGGTTGCCCTACAATCCAAGGCGTCGCTTACGAGTACAAATACTCGTCGTGATATTCCCGTTGGGGCGCGAACTGGACGTTTTCGTTCCCGGTCTCGGGGTACTCGAAGATTTTGCCTTCGTAGTTCCGGATCACGATTTTTTCGTTGTCGTGATAGAGAACGTATCCGGGATTGATCGGGACTTTGCCGCCGCCGCCGGGGGCGTCGATCACGAATTGCGGAACGCCGTAGCCGGTGGTGTGGCCGCGCAGGCTTTCGATGATCTCGATTCCTTTCGCGACTGACGATCGCAAATGCGCTGAGCCTGTGATCAAATCGCATTGGTAGACGTAGTAGGGTCGCACCCGGCACATCAGGAGTTTTTGCACGAGCGTCTTCATCGTCTCGATGTCATCGTTCACGCCGGCGAGGAGGACGCTTTGGTTGCCGAGCGGGACGCCTGCGTTCGCGAGGCGTTCGAGCGCTTGCTTCACTTCGACGGTCAGCTCGCGCGGATGATTGACGTGCACGCTCATCCAGAGCGGATGATATTTTTGGAGCATCGCG